>Ga0307516_10007369_pt1 | contig 12662 bp, 13 predicted proteins | sample 19_EM_MG_FD_203310 | JGI IMG/M metagenome (GOLD analysis project Ga0307516, IMG submission 203310) | Populus trichocarpa ectomycorrhiza microbial communities from riparian zone in the Pacific Northwest, United States - 19_EM | ecosystem: Host-associated > Plants > Roots > Unclassified | place... | reverse complement strand
CCTACTCTCTGCTACGCTCTATTGCCTGATGAAACTCTTTTTAATTCTAGTGTGTTGTTGAAAGTGGAAAGCCGGGGGTGAAAGTCGCCGTTTTTATGCCCCGGCTCAAGGAGTCCCCAACTGTACACATGTATGTAGCCAGATCCGACACAGCGGGAGCTCAATCCCTGGCCAGGAACTCGGCTGGGCGGGATCGGGGACTGCGTTGCAGCCGCTAGCCGAACTCGGACAATAGCTGTGCCACAGTAGATACTCTAATTGGAATTAAAACCAGATATCTTGGCGCCCAGTGCAGGTATGTAAGTTATGTATCTAGATACATACCCACTGTACTAGTGTGGGAACGTAATACATACAATGTAGGTAAAGCACATGTTGCACATCCATCAGTGAACACTCGACCATGCCCGCCGCCAATAACTGCGTCATCACCGAGAAGAATTACCAGTTTCGCGATGCTCTTCTCAACACGAGACGGCGGCAATGATGAACTTCACATGTTCTAAGGTTAAGTCTCTGTACTTCGACGGAACGCGAATGACAAGGGCGATGCCCTTAGCGACGCGATTCAAGACGTCTCCCGTTAACTAAGAGTGATGTAAGTGCGATCTTCAGAACGGCGTAGTCAGCTCCAGCGAGAGCATCGCCAACTGCGCGAGAATCGAGAGTATAGAACTGCTCCAGTAGCACGCTGGTTGCTCCGGTAAGGTGGTCTTCGCGCAACACAACTTTCTATCGTGCCTCCGAAGCGCTGGCGAGTTGTTTTTGTTCCTGATTGGCAGTCGCTCATGCCGCGTACGTATAGCTGTTCTCGTCGCGATCGCATAGCAGTTCTCCTTGTGCTGTCGTTTCGTTTGACATGAGGTGAGGTTGCCAGTACTTGTTGTGTGCACGTGATGGGGTTCGCTTTCTAAATCCTAGTATTTAACAATTAGTATCTAATATGTTTAGCTGTGGCTTAACGAATGCCGAAAGTAGACTAGTAGAAGTGGGCACCCCTGCAGCAACGCAAGCCCCCGATCCCGGCTGGGCGAAGGGCGAGAAGTTCCAGCTCCATATCTAGCCCGTGCCATCAAATCTCCACGCGGCCGATCTGTGGGGTGAAATACATACATAGATAGCAGCCAGCCGGCGTTGGACTCTGCTGGGAGTGCAGAGCGGATGGAAATCATTCGTCGCATTCCCGGATGCGCAATCTCCATAGCGAAGGCTGGCAGATTACCATCCCGCGGCAGTCGCCGTCTTCTTCTCAGCAGCGGATATGTACGGGCGGCATGTGGACACGGGTATGCGCTAACTACACATGCCCAAGCCACCTGTGTCTGATATGTAGGTAGCTCGTCGCCTGTGTGTACGTACACTCTACAGAACTGCAGACGAGCCGCTTTCCCGCCGCTGTCCGAGCTGCAGCGAGCTCTCCGTTGCCACCCCGATGCCCGACTCGACTGAGACTTGCCCAAACTGCATGCCGCCCATCGCTCAGCGGGCTGTTCGCTTGGTTATGTACATACCCGCCTGGCATTCTGAACACCCCTCCCCGCTCGCAGAACACGTCAGCAGTCAGCCTGGACAGGAAAGGAAGAAAGAAAAAAAAAAAAGAAGTGCCCCAACCTTTGCCCGGAGTCCTCGCGTCCGATCCGCGCCTTTTCCGGAAGGAAGGAGGGTAGGCTGCATCACAAGTCGTCACTTTTTGGTGTCGGTCGGATCCTTGGCGGCGAATGTCGTCGGTAACAGACTTCTGCAACCTCCGTGGGAGTGGTTATCCGACCTCAGCAAAACCCAGTGCTCCTGGCAGAAAAGCCCGGCCGGAAATGCAGCTGAGTCGGACTGGCGGCGGCGGCGGCGGCGGCGACGACGACGATGGCGAGCATATGTGTGTCTCTGGCCAGGACGCAGGGGAGTTACCCGCGGTTACATAGCTGAGGCACGCGATGGAAGCCGTGGTGCCCATGTAGAGTAGATACAGCTCACCGCGTCGGTTCTGGAATCTGTGTGGCGGTGGGTGAGCGGCTAGATATATCTGGCGTTGTCTGAACTGCGGCCTGGGCCGAGTGCTGACGCGCTGGCCGTCGGACTTCCGTCAGCTTCGCGGCCTTCCCGTCCGTCCCAGCCCCGCGAAAAAAAAAGCGACTGGCCAACTCCGCACTGCGCTGCACGTAGGTATGCAGTTCGAGGGACTACATATCTACCTTCGGACCCCAGCCGCAGCATACCGCCGGCGACTAGAGATGCGGCGGAGGTTACCGGTTCCAATCTGTCACCTGATCTTTGGCACCAACAGTCCCCCAGTGTTGGGGGTATTGATTCCGAGTGATCGTGGGTGTTCACGATCGACTCAGTACACCTCTTGGGGAAGAAATGGGGGGGATGATTAACCCTTCACGAGTCCCACGATCGCCCGGGATGGCTCAGCTTAACCCAAAAATTGCGGAAATAACTAGGTAGGTAACTGGGTAGGTGTGGGATTCACCATTAAGTTGAAGCCGATGCGATTGCCCATCCGGAGCGGACATAGATATGCGGAAGATACGGCGAGTGTGCAATTCTACGCACATCACTCCACCGCGGTCTGTGAATGGCGGCTCATCGTACCTTTTCTGCGTTACCTCAAGCGAGACAATAATTCGCACGTATAACGGGTAAAACGTAGTGCATAGGCAAGTAAGTAAGTGACGAGTGGCCTCCCTCTGCGCTCGATCCAAGTCAAGCTCCATAGTTGTGCGCCGCATATTTTCGGTTTCGAACTCCAAACAGCCCATCCATTCAAAGTAAACAAAAAGAGGAAAAGACTTTTCAGTGCCCAGTCCAGTCCACCTAGTAGTCGTCGCCTCGGCTGACAATTTCCTTGCACGTGGGACGGAGGAGGATCGTCTAGATATGCATGTCAGAACGGAAGTGAGATATGGTGGATAGAGGGCGGCGTCTTACGTGCTCGTACTGTGCGGTGTAGGAGCCCTTGACATCGACCAGTGGCGGGTATGCCTCGACGATTCCGCTTTGGACGAGGTTGTTCAACTACAGCACCGCGGTTAGCGAATGATGGCTGCGGCCAGTGGTGCCGCACTCACCCCGAGAAGGTATTTGTCCTGTCCGAGACGGTCGAGGTACCGCCGACAGAATGGCAGGGTACCGAAGTTCTTGTTGATGACCTTCAGTAGGGCCTTTGCCGAGGACAGTCTCAACGCCACGTTCGGCGCATCCACGTTCTTCGCGTAGTGAGAGACCTCCATATCGTCGTGAACATAGCCTTTTCCTGTGCTTCCGAAAGTCTCGATAGCGAAGGTCTCGCCCTCCTCCATCCTGGTGACATCGGTGCTTTTGACGATGGGCACGCTCTTGCCTCCGTGGATCTGGAACTGGTTGATGTTGTGGCCGTTCAGATTGCGGATAGACTTGACCTGGTGGGTCTGACCAGCGATCTCGACTTCGTAGCTCTCCATCACTTCCTGAATCTGCTCACCGATGTCGCACATACGAACGTCGATACCGGCCGCTTTGATTCCAGTGTTGGTGGCGTCCCTGACGGCCTGCAGCAGCGGGTCGTAGACAGGGTCAAACGAGACGGTGAAGGCGCTGTCGAGGATACGGCCGCTAACGTGCACTCCGAAGTCGACCTTCATGACGTCCTCGTACTTCAGGACTGTAGTTGGTCAGGCAACCGAACGTCGGAACAAGCAGATGCACCTGGCTACATACCCATCTTGTTGCCGGCATTCGGCGTGTAGTGCGCGGCACAGTTATTCAGACTGAGACCGCACGGGAATCCCATTCCACCGAGAAGCGAGTCGCCTTCAGTGAGTCCATCGTGTCCAGTCAACGCCCTGACCGAATCCTCGATACCTTCCGCGATCTGGGTCAAGGTCATGCCCGGCTTGATCTCCTTCTTTGCCCATTTTCGTACCTGGCGGTGAATCTCGGCAGCCTTGCGGTAGTCGGCCAGGAAGTCGTTGTTCATACGGTCCAGGTGTCGCTTCTCCTCGTCCGTCTTTCGCTTCAGGTTCCCGTCGACATAGTCGCACTCCTCGCCGACGGGAAAGTTGCCTTGCGGGAAGAGCTGGTCGAGAGGAACGCGCGGTGGATCGCTCTGCGAAGACGTGGAAGTCTTCTTCTTTTTAGGCTTCTTCTTCTTCTTCTTCTTCTTGGCAGCTGCGTGGACCGTCAGCGTCGGGCAATGCAATGACGGAAACACAGAAACACTTGCCACCGTCGCCACCAGCAGCTCCCTCTTCTTCGGCAGAGTCCTCTTCGGCGTCCTCATGTTTAGGTCCTTTTGAGCCTCCGTTCCGCACTACATCTCAGCCCCAGCAGACGTTAGCTTCCCCACATACTTCTTCCGTTATCACTGCTTGAATCATACGCTTCACCTCCTCCATTTTTGCCGCAACGTCATCGACCTTTTCCGCCATTGCGAGTATCGTGGCGTGAGGGATTGGATTGTAGAATGAGTCGTCTGTTCGTGGTTGCAAGCTGGGGTGGGGCGGACTGCGAGTTGTCGGCACACAAGGATTCTATTTGCACCGACCGTTTCTATGCATGATGCTGTGGTTAGCGTGAGAGACTTATGTACGTAGACGCTTACTTATGTAGAGTGTGGTTCCCAATCAATTACAGCTGCTGTCACAACGTTATGGAAGGGTTTTTTTTATCGCAGAACGAGTATGAATTTGTGAACAATTATCCTCTGTGAAGCCTACTTTTCACGATTAGGGTATGACTGTTTACCGCCACAGAAGCGTGGCTTTCAGAGTACAGATAACAATCACATCCGTAAGAACTCCAAGACGGGAAAAAAAACATCGTACAAGAGTTACAGTACAAAGTTCACTTGCTGGATATGCATATATCGACAGTCTACTTGGAAACCTCCAATGGCCGAAACGTCTTATTTCATGTACACATCTAAGCAGGAACATCACCGTCACCTCTTTTCCTCCTCTCTACCGCGAATAGCTTTACTTCCACTCCAAACTGTAAACACCAAAATCCCCGTAACCGCCGCAACGGGTACAACGATGCCAGTGTCGTATCCGTCAGCCGTACTTTTCCTCCTCTGGTTCCTGCGCTCCTCATGGATTTCATGCATCCTCTGCTTCCCCTTCACGTCGAACCCCTTAACCTCGCCAGCGCCGCCATTCACTCCCATGCCGCCTCCCATGCCGCCGCTCTCCGCCCGCACGGTCGAGCTGCGGAACGAGCCCGCCCACCCCGCGTTTCGGTAGTAACTCGGCGGCGGGCCTTTGGGTGTTGGCGAGCGGCGGGACAAGCCGGTGGCCGGCCGGGCACCGCCTACGGTGGGGCGATGTCCGCGGCGGCGCAGAAGCTCGCGGTCGTAGCGCTGGCGCTGGGCGGGGTCGCGGAGCACTTGATACGCCCCTGAGATCTCGAGGAATCGCTTTTTGTCGCCGCTGCGGTTACGGTCTGGGTGGTGTGATTTGGAGAGCTCGTAGAAGCGCCTACGCCCCATGTTAGCTACCACGCTACCCCCGCTACTGATAGGCCGGCTCGACAGGAGAGGGATACGGACTTTTTGATGTCGGCGTGTGTGGCGGTTTCGTGGAGCTTGAGGATCTCGTAATGCGATAGTGGCTCGGCGGCAGGGCAGCGTGTGGACGTGTGGAACTGCTGACGGAGGAAGAAGATACGGCCGAGACCTAAGGTGAATTGTGGGTATCGGAGCATGTCATCCCGGATTGCTGTTGTTTCACTGGTGGTTGAGGCGCGTGAGGGGGAGTTAGAAGCTGACTGTGGCACAGTTACGTCACGATACGGAGCGCCTTGGCATCTGTCCTCGATGTCTGATGACGTCCCACGGGTGCGTTTTGTTTAGAGTAGCCGAATCCCGAAACTTGGCCAGCCATGGCGTACGTAGTCACTCGTTTCGTTTTCGGTATGCGCATAGCACAACAACTTTACTTCTACTCTACAGCACCCCCCTTGAAAGGAAATTGCCCGCTCCGCCTCTACTCCCTATTCGTTCTTCGTGATAGAACCTAAGGGTCCTCAAGTAACATACAGAGACCGTAAGATGTCATCTCCCCCCCTTTTAGACAGACACATTTACGACTCGAAGACAAAGTTGAAGCCGAGCTGATCGACAGCTTGTTAGTCTCCATCCGAAATCCCGAGAACTGCAAGAACTCACCTTGTGGGCAGGTTCAGCCAATCGCTGGGTATCAATGGAGGCTCCGAAGCCAACAGTGACACCGGGACGGAAAAGCTGGCTGTAAGCCAGAGCGGCGACGCCCTGGTTGTTGATCTTTGCCTTGACGAAGGCGTTCGAGTCGAGCTTGTACTTGCTGGCGATCTCGAGGCCGACACCGCTGGTGGAGCCGCTCTTGGCGTCCCAGGTGGCTTTGGCACCAGCCTCAACCTGAGCGTTAACACGGTGGTAGTATGAGGCGGCAAAGACGTTCAGGCTGTTGGTGGCAGTGATCGCAGCGGTGTACTCGGGAATGCTGTATCCGACAGCGGCTGAGTACTTGGTGATCCTTCCTCCCTCGACGTCGTAGCCAACCTCAGCACCAGCGAGGAAACCATCGTGGCCGATAACGGCATCACCGTTGAAGGAAGGGCCCTTCAGCAGGTCGAAGAAGGCGCGGGCGTGGAAGAGGGGCTGGCGGAAGTGAAGGTTGAGCTTGGCACCCATACCCTTGCTGGCGGGGAGGAACTGAGTCAGAACCTCAGCCTTGAGGCCGTTGGCGATGGTGTTGTCGAGCTCAATCTTGGTGTCAAGAGCATTGTGGGTAGTCCACGCTTGGGTCAAGACCAAGCCTACCGAAATGTCAGATATGACGCCCACCACACATCGCAAAATCACGATGGGGAGCTACCAGTAGGCTTGTCGGTGTACTTGGCCTCGATCTATGTTTACACGCTGGTCAGGATACTGCCTCCGTACACGGTGGGAAATCTCCGGAATACGGTACCTGGCCAACAATGGTACTCTTGTGGTCGCTCTTCCCCTTGACGGTGAAAGCAACACCATTGGGAGCCTTTGACTTAACCTCGAGGTTTGCTGCATTGGTTAACTTTTAATTCGAATCTCCACATTTGATTCCGCAGGAGAGGATTGGTGACGAACCTGAGGAGGTGTGGTAGAAGTCCCTTGTCAAGAGCTTTTCGCGTGGGAAAAAATCAGCACTCCCACAAACAAAAAAAAGGTGAGACGGGATCACTAGTGACGTACATCGTTGGAGGACTTCGCGACGTCAGAGAACGCGGGAGGAGCCATTGCGGATGATTTGGGGGTTGTCGAGAAGGAGGTGGTAAACTGTGTTGCGGGGTGGGGATAGTGGGCTGGGAGGAAGCGGTGAGGTGGTCTGTCAAGTGTAGTGAAAGATCGAAGAATGCCGAGACAGGGAGGAATCGGATAGCACTAGCAACCCATTTTCAGGGTTCAGGGCATAGCAACAGGCAGAATTGTGTCGGGACATCTCTATCTCTCCGATGCGAAATACCCGACAGACTGTTGGGTGCATGCAGTTATTTTTTGCAGCAAAACGCGTTACTGTTTCCCTTTGCGCCGACTATCTACAGCATCACGAAGCCACAACCTGAGCGAGGGGCCTCACTCGGAGTGGGGAGACGGGGCATGAACATGGTCCTCTTAGCTGAGACCGTTGGTTGGCAGTAATCCAATCGCAGAAACGCTTTGGTATTGTGCCATTCAGTGTCCACATCTTTCGCACACGCGAATAAGTATTTCATTCAAAAGATCGCCAATACATACTCCGATACAATTGTACACAATCATTAGGCAAGAAGTATTGCCGTGGCTCTCGTTGCCGTTGACGTTCCCAGACAACCCTATAGACATATATGCTCCCCGAAAAAGAAGAAGAAGAAGCAAACAGTTAAAACGAAACCAAAGACAAAAGATGGAAGATGGTAGACCACTCGATTATAGCAGGAATCAGACAGCCGCCGGAAAGCAGAGCGTACGGAAGGTCGACATGGAAGCCAACAATGGGTATCATTAAGGTACAGGGACAGAATATGGCATTGCAGTGGCGGTCACCGAAGGGAGGCAAAAGAAGAAAGGAGCAAGAAGCAGGTGGAAAGAAGCTGCGAAATAAACTGCAACCCATCCCAAGAAAAGAATGCTATTCTACCGTTTCCTGCTCTAGAAGTTCGCCGCAGCGTTGACTTGTCCAGGCGGCTTGTGGTACTGATCGAGAGTAGCCTGGAAAGGTGACGCCTCCGGGCTAGTGCTATGCATCTCCCGTCCAGACGACGCCGCTAAAGGCGACCCGTTTCTCCGCATCAAGTCGTCTTCATCGACGGGGTTGGTGTTTCGCTTCCTCAATCGCCAGAAGACGAATGCCAAACCCCCCAACAGAATCGAACCTCCAATACCGACAACCACTCCGATGACAACACTCTTCTGGGTAGTACTGAGGCCACTGGACCCACCGCTATCGCTGCCCCCGGCCGTCCCTGGCGCAGTGGCCCCGGAGCCGGACTTTGACACACCCGAGCCGGTGGGAGTGACCATCTCAACAGTCGTCGTAATCACAGTGGAAGTGACATCTGCATTTCCGATGCGGGTGACGATGACGGTGGTGCGGACCCTAGTGGAAGGGCTTGGTGTGGCGACTTCGCTGGTGGGGGAGCTGCTAGTGGTGGGGCTTGGGGTAGACGTATTGACGGGTGTATCGTCGCCACCACCGTTCGTAGGAGTGGGGTCCTCGGTCGTATCCGCGGACGTCTCCGGGGACGGGGGAGTAGAACTGGATTCCGGCGTCGTCGTCTGAGGCGTTGTACTCGGAGGGTCGACGACGACCGTGGAGGTTGATGTCGGCGGCGTCGCGATGGATGTGCCGTTGTTGTCCTGCCGCCTCTCTATGACCTTTTCATGGATTTCCATGTCATCATCCAAAGCCGCCGCGTAGGTCACGCAGATGCAGAGCAACAGCGACGCAACGAGAAACGAGCGCGATATCCTCATGCCGAAGGTTGTCGCTTGTCGAAGGTTTGATGGAACGAGCGACGAGCTGTGATGCTCCCCCTTAAATTCCTTGGGTTCCTTCTTTCTTTTTTCCGCGCGCGGATGACGGAGTTGTCGAGCCGGAACGTTCTCTACCGACGGTAACGAGCGTGGGTGTCCAAAGGGGCGAGAACGAGCGCAGTTTTTTTCTCCGCGCCAAACAATCCAGAGGCCTCAAACGAACGAAGTCGAATATCTATGCAGTTGGGATGGATCGAATGGGACGAGATGCTGACGCGCGACTCGCAGTCGAAGTGGCGCCGTCGGGCGACTCGGATTGGTCGGAGAGGGGCTGGCGACAAAAGCCGCTCCTGATGGCGGACCGTGGTTGGCTGTGAGCGGCGACAAGCGAGGGTGAGAGGGAATGGATGTGGTGAGGATGGGAGTTGGTTGGTGGTGGGAGTGAGGGTTGCAGTACGCGGACTGAACAGATGGAAAGCAGCTTTTCCTCCCTTCTACACGCATGCAACAACAGGTATAGAAAGCAGTATCTGCAATCCCTTGCAGCAAACAGAGCAGAATGAACTCGAGCGTTGCAGGGCCCAAACAAGCGTGTGTTGTTCCCTCCCTCTCTCCTCCTCCCTCCTCCCTGAGCCTGTCGAAACCCCGAACCCCAGCTTTCCAAACGGCTTGGCATTCTGTGTTTGGATATGCTGTTCTGATTCGACACTGACTCTGGAGTGACGGGATCACAGACTCCGTTCAAGTGGACGGTTTTACCTCCCGAAACAACCGGCGGCGGAGGTGGCGATGGGACCATTGGTTCTCCAAGAGAAGGTCCCTGGAGCGGTGATCCAGGAATTCTGAGGACGAGCAGCCGCGGAGTTGGCCGAGACGCCACGCAGTGCCGGCGCCGATTTCATGACGACGATGACGACTTCAGCCTTGAGCGCTTTTATGATTGCCTCTTCTTCCTCTTCTTGAATCGAAGTAATTCGTGCCGTACGAAGCTGCTTACATACTTGTCCACGACAAAAAAAAGTCAAATTTGAGCATGCCTCTTCGTGTCTCGACCTGGTAGCCGCATTGTCTTCGGCCAAGTTGCTGGTGCGCCATAATGTTGTCACAAGACCACATTTTCTTCAAAAGACCTGGAGGGTCAGATTATCTAAAAGCAGGACCCAGTTCACTCTGTTGCCTGCATGCCGTGATGCTCTCTTTCTGCGAGTGGAACCAGGGCACGCTGCGTTTCGATGCACAGTGGCGAGATCCGTGGCGGCCGCCACTCAGGCCCAGCAGGAAAAAGGGCCGAAAAAAGAAAATAATGGCATATTTGGCCCACACCACAGATAGATAGAGATTTCTGCTTCCAGCAGCCCGACTTTCAACTCTCCCTTCCGTCCAGACCGCTGTGTCCCGTTCCCGGCCATGGCGACCTTTTCCCTTGCCTTTTCCTTCACGATCAGCCACAACAGCAGTGCCGCTGTGGACGTGAGTCTCCGCGAGGCTCTGTCCGGAATTGCTGGATCCATCTCCCTCGTGTCCTGGATTGTCTTGCTCGTACGTACACATTGAAACCGAGATTATCATCATCCACTCTACTTCCTACCATCCCGTCCGTCCATCCATCCATCCATCCATCCATCCATCCATCCGTCCCGTTCCATCGTATGCGGAAGAAATCTCCCCTGGCGATCCAACGAAAAAAATATCGGAAGACTGACATCGTCGTTCGCGTTGCTCGTAGTTGCCGCAACTCATTGAGAATTACAAGAATGGTCGCGCAGATGCCCTCTCGATGGTCTTCCTATCCGCTTGGTTCGCGGGTGATCTGACGAATCTGATCGGTATGTTGCTGCGTCCGTCCGTCGTGTGCGGATATGTTGGCGTGGTGTGTGTGTGTGTGTGTGTGTGAGTGTGTGTGTGCGCGAGTGGTTCGTGTGCGTGGTTCGGTGGGTGGGCTGCGGAAAACGCACGGACGGATCCACACCAGCATGCATGCAACATGTCATCGTCATCTCCGATACTTGATCTTGTGGTGTATAGATATGGCTTCTTTCGCTCACGATTGTTTCTTCAACCGTGTGTAGGCGCCCTATGGGGCGGTCTCCTACCCACCGTTATTGCGATCGCCGTCTACTTCTGCCTCGCCGATGCAGTACTCATGGCCCAGACGGTCTACTACAACCGCATTGCCGCGGAGGAGAAAAGCGGGGCGCGGCGACGAAGCAGCGTCTTCAGCAATGACCCGTCGCAGCCATTGATTGCCGCTCGTGACCGTCGGAGGAGCTCTGCTGCGTCGAGACGCAGCAGCAGGCGGGACTCGCTGTCGGCTGCCATTCTCGACGACGATGAGAACTCCTACTCCCCAGTCGTCCGCAACGCCCTCTCCCTTCTGGGCGTCGTGGCCGCTGGTGCGTTGGGTTGGGCGTTCGCCTGGTGGACGGGAGCGTGGAAGGCCCAGCAAGGTGGAACTTCCGCTGGCATGCCCTTGGGTGCGGCGGTCTTGGGGTACATCAGTGCCGTGCTCTACTTGACTGCTCGCATTCCGCAGATCATCCGCAACCACCAGAAGAAGTCCTGCGAAGGTCTGTCGTCACCCGGCCGTTCGGTTTCATGAGTCTAGTGTTGACGGAAGGATGCAGGTCTCTCTCTCCTCTTCTTCCTCCTGTCGCTCCTGGGGAATCTCGCATACGGCGCCGGAATCCTGCTGCACTCGTCCGAAAGGACGTATGTCATGGACAACCTTCCCTGGCTGATGGGAAGTCTAGGAACCATGGCCGAAGACGTTATCGTAGGACTTCTCCATTCCCTTACCTCGACCCGACCGACCTGAGACTCATGGTGCCGCCACCCTAGATCTTTGTGCAGTTCCACATGTACGCGAAGCCCTCTTTCGTTGCGGTCTTCGAGGATGGGGAAGATCGCATAGTGGGGCGAGCAGAGTGAGGCTACATACTCGGCTCGGTCGCGGGTGGCTGCGTGTACCGTATCTACATGTTACCGTAACTTTCGTACCTTACTCGAAGCAGAGTGGGGTTCCTGTGCTTTCTTAGATCGATGCTTCAATATACCATGCTCCGATACCTAACCTACATCCCTTCCTTCATCTATGATGCACCTCGCCATCGACCGAGTGTTTCCCCCACGTCCGGTGCGGTAGGATAGCAATATGTCTGCCGCTCCTATGCTCTCTATCTACCGTATACCCGCTTATCACTCGAATCCTGAACCATATGCGCATTTCCAAATCGAATGAGCATCGTACATAACTACCTCATAAAGAACAGTTGTTGCTCAACCTCCCACGCTCTGTTGCACGCCCAGACATATCTATATTTACCTATGAGTGGAGCAGAGTCCCACCCAAGGACCCTGCTAGCGCTTCCACCTCCCACCTCCCACCTCCCGCCATTCACCAGCACATACCACCAAGAACTTTAGCTTCCACAACCACAACTGGTGTTTACACGACAATACTTTTCCGCTGCCTTATACTCCCTCCTCCACACCAGGGCGCCCGGAAACTGCAATTGCAATGGAGACGAGTAAATTCGCAATCTTTCCCGTTCACAGGGTAGGTGGATGTTACAGAGTTATGCTAATCTGTCCTCCCACCACTCAGCCGCGTCTGCGCCGACAACTCCAGCGAAAGCTCCAAAGAGCAAGAACAAGAACAAGAACAAGAACAGACATAGCGCTGGGGGTGGAGAGACGGTATGTCGCGCGCTACGCC
>Ga0307516_10007367_pt1 | contig 12662 bp, 10 predicted proteins | sample 19_EM_MG_FD_203310 | JGI IMG/M metagenome (GOLD analysis project Ga0307516, IMG submission 203310) | Populus trichocarpa ectomycorrhiza microbial communities from riparian zone in the Pacific Northwest, United States - 19_EM | ecosystem: Host-associated > Plants > Roots > Unclassified | place... | reverse complement strand
GCGACGAGACGCTGCGCCTCACCCGGCTGAAGGCCGGCGCGGGCACCGCCTCCGACCTGGACCTGCGCAGCGCCGAGACCCTGACGGCGCAGGCGCGGGCAAGCCGGGCGCAACTCACGCGCCAGCGCGACCAGGACCGCAACGCCCTGGCCTGGCTGCTGGGCGAGACGGTGCCGGAGAACCTGCTGCCGCCGGTGGGCGACGCCACCGCGCTGATCGATGCCGCCTGGCTCGCCGAGGTGCCGGTGGGCGCCTCGTCGCAGGTGCTGCTGTCGCGGCCGGACGTGGTGCAGGCCGAGCAGTTGCTGATCGCCGCCAACGCCAACATCGGCGCTGCGCGCGCGGCGCTGTTCCCGCGCCTCACGCTCACCTCCAGCGCCGGCTCCGTGAGCGACGACCTGGCAGGGCTGTTCAAGTCGGGCAGCTTCGCCTGGAGCCTGGCCGGGCAGTTTGCGGCCACCATCTTCGACGGCGGCCGCAACCGCGCCAACCTCGAGGCCACGCGGCTGGCCCGCGACGTGGCGGTGGCGCAGTACGAACGCTCGGTGCAGACGGCCTTCCGCGAAACCATGGACGCGCTGGCGGGCCTCACCACCTGGCGCGACCAGGTGGCGGCACAGCGCGACCAGCTCACCGCGGAGCGCGAGCGCTCGCGCCTCGTGCAACTGCGCCGCGACCGCGGCGCGGCCAGCGACCTGGAATGGCTGGATGCACAGCGCTCGCTCTTCGCCACCGAACAGGCCACGATCCAGACGCGCCTGGCCGAGTTGCAGAACCGGCTGGCCTTGTACAAGGCGCTCGGCGGCGAGCAGGCCCCGCTCCCCGCGCCGTGACCGCGGCGGCCCATGCGCCGCCGCTCCCCACCGCCCCGCACCCACGTCCCGTCACGGCCCCGTGACGGGACGTGGGTTCGCGCCTACGGCCAGGCCTCCCAGCCCTGCGCCATCGTTTTCCCTGGGTGTGTCGAAAGGCCCACTCACGGTGCACAGTTGCATCCCCCGAGACACAGGATTGACACCTCCGAACGATAGTCTTCGCTACATTGTTCGGAGCCGCACCGAGCGGCCTTTCGTTGTCCCATCCTGCACCCAAGGGAACACCATGACGACCCGGAGACAGTGCGCGCAGCGCACATTCACAAGCCTTGCCGTTGCCCTGGCATTGGCCGGCCCCGCCGCCGCCGACACCGGCACGTTTTCGACCCTGAGCTACAACGTGGCCGGCCTGCTGGAGCTGTTCTCCAGCAGCCACCCGGCCGCCAACACGCCCCTCATCAGCTGCAGGATCAAGGGCTACACGCTCGTCAACGTGCAGGAAGACTTCAACTACCACGCCGCGCTGTATGACACCTGCGACGACCACACCTACCGCTCCGCCACCAGCGGCGGCATGGGCATCGGCTCGGGCCTCAACACGCTGAGCTACCTGCCGTACCTGGACTGGGACCGCGGCGACTGGAGCGACTGCAACGGCGTGGACTGCCTCACACCCAAGGGCTGGACGCATGCGCGCGTGCGCTTGGCCGAGGGCGTGTACGTGTCGCTCTACAACCTGCACACCCAGGCCCAGATCGAAGACGCTGACCTCGTCGCGCGGCGCAAGAACGTGCTGCAGCTGCTGAGCTACATCGAGGCCAATTCACCCACCGATGCCGTGATCGTGATGGGCGACACCAACACCCGCTACACCCGCAGCGGCGACAACATCCGCGAATTCCAGAAGCGCGGCTTCACCGACGTGTGGGTCAAGAACATCCGCGGCGGCGTGCTGCCCACGCAGGGCGCCGATGCGCTGACCGACTGCAGCACCTACACCAGCCCCAACTGCGAGGTAGTGGACAAGGTGCTGTTCCGCGGCAACGCGCACGTCACGCTCAACGCACTGAACTACCTGGTGGACACGAGCTTCGTGGACAGTGCGGGCAACCAGCTCTCCGACCACTACCCCGTCAGCGTGAACTGGAGCTACACCACCTCGGCCGGCTTCAAGCTCGGCGACCCCTGGGGCGGGCCGCATGGCGAGGCGTTCAACGACGTGGGCCTGCTGCCGGCCGATGCGGTGGTGAACCGCCTGGTGCTGCGCGCCGGCTCGCGGGTGGACCGCATCGAGGCCACGCTCTCGAACGGCTACGTGCTGGGCCACGGCGGCCCGGGTGGCACGGAACAAAGCCTCACGCTGGGCAGCAACGAGTACCTGGCCTCGGTGCAACTGTGCTCGGGCGACTACAACGGCCACACCCGCGTGTTCTATGCCAAGTTCACCACCACGGCGGGCCGCACGCTGGCCGGCGGCAGCAGCACCGGCAGCTGCACCACCACCAGCGCGCCCAGCGGCTGGCAGATCGCCGGCTTCCACGGCCGCGCCGGCGACGAGGTGGACCGGATCGGCGCGGTCTTCACGCCCATCCCGGCCGCACGCCCTGCGTCCGCGAGCTACCTGCAGGTGGTGAACCAAAGCTCGGGCTTGTGCCTGGACATCGCCAATGCCAGCGTCGCCAACGGCAGCAACGTGCAGCAGTGGAGCTGCAGCGGCGGCGACTGGCAGAAGTGGAGCCACGACCCGCAGACCGGCCTGGTGCGCAGCAAGGCCAACCCGCGCTACTGCCTGGACAACAGCGGCAGCTTCGACGACGGCGCCAACCTCATGCTGTGGACCTGCAACGGCAATGCCAACCAGCGCTTCAACTGGAATGCCGCCACAGGGGTGCTGAGCATGCGGACGTACCCGACGCAGGTGGTCGACGCCATCGGCACCACGCCGGGCGGCGACGTCATCACCTACGGCGACTGGGGTGGCGCCAATCAGCGCTGGCGCTTCATTCCCTGACCGGGCCTTTGCCCTTGACCTTGCCTGTGCCCGGGTCCGGCGTGCCCCGCAGTTCCTCCGCCAGCTTGCCGGCCCCGTAGATGTGTTCCAGGGCATGCAGGATGGCGCGGGCATCCACGGACACGGAGCGCGACTGGGTGTCGGTGTAGACGTAGCGCCCACCCAGGCTCTCCAGGTTGCCGTCGAAGATCAGGCCCACCCACTCGCCGCGCTGGTTGACCACCGGCGAGCCTGAGTTGCCGCCGGTGATGTCGGCGGTGCTGACAAAGTTCAGCGGCACGCGGCTGTCCACCCGGGCGCGTGCGCGCTGCACCTGCGGCGCCAGGTCGAAGGGCGGCTTGTTGTCGAAGCCGTCCGCCCGCGCATACAAGCCGCCCAGGGTGGTCTTCCACGGGGTGCTGACGCCGTACGACTCATACCCGGCGACGCGGCCATAGGCCAGCCGCAGCGTGGCGGTGGCATCAGGCGGTACGGCCTTGCCATGGATGGCGAAGCGGGCCTGGCCCAGGCGCTGCGCGGCCTGCTCGATGGGCGTGTCGATCTGCTCTTCCTCGAACTTCTCCAGCTCGCGCCGGATCGGGTACACCACGCGGGCCAGGCGAACCAGCGGGTCGTCGGACGCCTCGATGGCGGCCACGCCGCCGCCCAGCAGCGCGACACGCTCGCGGGCCTGGTCCAGCCGGCTGCCGCGCACCAGCGCCTCGGCCGCGGCCTGAATGTCAGCACCCGGCACCGGAGTACCGGTGCCACCCGCCACGCGGGTCTCAGCCGCCTTGGGGCGGCCCTGCGCCGGCTGAGGTGTAGCGCCGCGCAGCACGGCCTGCACGAACGGATGCCCGGCCCCCAGCAACTGCTGCGCTTCTTCGAACTGCCCCGCCAGGCGGGCAATCTCCAGGTCCTTGTAGACCGGCACGTCGGCCTTGAGGCGGCGCTCGATGGCGGGGATCTCCGCATCGCGGTAGGCCGACAGGCGCTGCGCCTCGGGCAGCAGGCGCTCATGGCTCAGTTCCACCAGGTGGCCGGCATGTTCGAACAGTGTGCGGCGGCCATAGCCCACGGCCCACAGCTCGTTGGCCCGTGCCGTGTAGCGGCCCACGGCCGCCTCGACCTGCGCCCAGGGGTCACCCTCCAGGCCCAGCCGGGCATAACCCGCACGGAACTCGGCCTCCTCGGCGCTCTTGCGCTCCATCACCGCGGGCGTGCTCAGGGCGGTATAGGCGCCGCGCGTGCCCTTGAGCCAGTTCTCCACGCCGAACAGCACGTCCAGCGCCTGGCGGGCTGCTTCAGGTGAACGCGCCGAGTACGCATGCAGCAAGGCCTGCTGGGCCTTGGCGCTGGCCAGTTGCTGCGGCAGGGCCAGGTCGCGCTGGCTCTTGAGCTGTGCCAGCGTGCGCAGGCGGAACGTGCGCCCCGGGTGGCCGATCACGAAGACCGGGTCGCCCTCGGCCAGCGGCCGGCTGGCCATCGAAAGGTGCTGCGTGCTGTGCACCGGCTTGCCGCCTTCATAGACGCGCAGCAGCGCAAAGTCGAAGGCAAAGCGCGGGTAGACGAAGTTGTCGGCGTCGCCGCCGAAGTTGGCCGCCTGGGCTTCCGGCGCGAACACCAGCCGCACGTCGTCCCATTCCTTGAAGCGGTACAGGTGGTAGAGCGAGCCGCTGTACAGCGACACCATCTCGCAGGCCAGGCCCGAGGCCGTGCGGCAGGTGGCCTCCAGCTCGGCAATGGTCGCCTTGCGGCGTGCGTTCTTCTGCTCGTCGGTGCTGCCGGCCGCGGCAGCCTGCTGCACCGCCCCGGTCACGTCCTCGATGGACATCAGCACGCGCGCCGTGCCGCCCGGGCAGCGCAACTCCTGCGCCGGCGTGCGGGCCAGGTGGCCGTGGCGCGTGAGGTCGCGGCTGGGGCTGGAGAGCCTGTCGATGCAGGACGCGGCCACGTGATGGTTGGTCAGCATCAGGCCATTGCCCGACACGAAAGACCCGGAGGCGCCGAAGTTGACCGCGGACTGGCGCAGGTGGTTCAGCAGGTCGGGCGTCAGCTCGACCCCATAGCGCTTCCGGATCTGTTCGACCGGCGGGCTGTCCAGGGTCCACATGCCTTCGTCGGCAGAGGCCGGGCCCCCTCCGGCCAGGGCGAGGACGACGGACGCGCTCAGGTTGTAGATCATGAAACGGTAGCGATGAACCAGCCTGCGGCGTCCCTGGAAATGGGTCATGGTGTGCGTGGCAATGGAGGAGAGGGCGACGATTATGGGATGGCAGCGTCGGCCCACACGCGCGTCGCGCGCGCAGACCCAGGCCGTTTTGAGGACAGCACCCCGCCTTGGCCATCAGGCCCCGGCCCGGCTGCTTTCTATACTGCGGCAGCGGCGGCAATGACAACCAACACATCACCACACAGCCGCGACAGGGATGGAGTTCATGCACCTTCTGGAACACACACTGGCCCCCGCGGCCATCGAACGCGTGGCGGCGCAGATCGCCCCGCACGTGCGGCACACGCCCATCCTGCGGGTGGACGGTGCCGACTTCGGCCTGCCCGGCGTCGGGCTGGTCTTCAAGCTTGAATTCACCCAGCACGCCGGCTCCTTCAAGGTGCGCGGCGCCTTCACCAGCATGCTGTCGCGCCCCGCTTCGGCGGCGGGCGTGGTGGCCGCCTCCGGCGGCAACCACGGTGCGGCAGTGGCCTATGCCGCCATGCGCCTGGGCCGCAAGGCCACGATCTTCGTGCCCAGCATCGCCTCCTCCGCCAAGGTGGAACAGATCCGCACCTATGGCGCCGAGCTGTGCTTTGCCGGCGACCGCTACGCGGATGCCCTGGCCGCCAGCATCGAGTTCGCGCAAAGCAGCGGAGCCACGGCCATCCACGCCTTCGACCAGGTGGAGACCCTGCTGGGCCAGGCCACCGTGGGCCGCGAGTTCGAGCAGGACGCGCCCGACCTGGACGCGCTGCTGGTCTCGGTGGGCGGTGGCGGGCTGATCGGCGGCATGGCGGCCTGGTACCGAGGGCGCACGCCGCTCATCGGCGTGGAGCCGGAACTCGCGCCCACGCTCACGCATGCGCTGGAGGCCGGCGGCCCGGTGGATTCACCGGCCGGCGGCATTGCAGCCGATTCGCTGGCGCCGCGGCGCGTGGGCGAGCTGGTGTTCCCGATCGCGCAGCGCTTCGTGGCCAGCACCGCGCTGGTCAGCGACGAGGCCGTGCACGACGCGCAATGCGCCCTGTGGCGCACGCTGCGCATCGTCACCGAGCCGGGCGGCGCGGCGGCGTTCGCGGCCTTGCACAGCGGCGTGTGGGTGGCCAGGCCGGGGCAGACGGTGGGGGTGCTGCTGTGCGGGGCCAATACGAGTGCGGTGGACCTGGGCTGATCAAGCCCAGGCCCGCATCGGAATCGACGCGTAGCCCCGATTGATGTGGTTCAGCGCCCGCTGCGGCACTCCGGCCACTTCGAAGCGGGTGAGGCGCCGCGCCAGGGCCGAGAACACCGCGTGCGCCTCCAGCCGCGCCAGGCTCTGCCCGGCGCAGCCGTGCACACCCAGCCCGAACGCCAGGTGGTCCAGCGGCCGGCGGCCGATGTCGAAGCGGTCCGGGTCCGGGAAGTGGCGTTCGTCGCGGTTGGCCGAGCCGTAGCTGACCAGGGCCCGGGCACCGGCGGGGATGATGATGCCTTCGCCCAGGTCCACATCGCGCGTGGCCACGCGTGAAAAGCCCTGGATCGGCGCCTCGATGCGAAGGACCTCATTGAAGGCGGCCGGCATGAGGCCGGGGTCGTCGCGCAGGCGCTGCCATTGCGCCGGGTTCTGCGCAAACAGCAGCAGGCCGTGCGTAATGGCACTGATGGTGGTATCGAAGGCGGCCACCACGTAGCCGGCCAGCAGGCCAATGGCCGCGTCGCGCGGGATCTCGCCGCGGCGGGCCGCATCGGCCACCGTGGAGCCAAAGCCGCCGGGCACCAGCCGGTCTTCGTCGTAGGTGCGGGCGATCAGGTCCATCATGGCCTGCAGCCGCGGCAGCGCGCCGCGCATGCGGGGGTTGTCGGGCCCGCAGGCGTCGAAGCTGCCGGCGGTCATGTCCAGCAGGCCGGGGCGCACGTCCTCGGGCCAGCCGATGAGGTCCATGATCACGCCCACCGGCAGGTCGTGCGCCACGTCCTTCACCGCATCGAAGCGGCCCGCGGCGGCAACGCGCCCGGCCAGGTCGTCGGCACGGCGCGTGATGGCGGCTTCCACGTCCTTCATCTGACGCGGCCCGAGCCGGTCGGTGAAGAGCTTGCGCATGCCCGTGTGCACCGGCGGGTCCACGCAGATGAGGGCGCTCTTCCAGGCCTCGTTGATGACCGGGTTGAGCCCGATGCCTTGTGCCGACGACCAGGTCTGCCAGTCGCCGAGCGCGGCGCGCACGACGTCGTAGCGGCCCAGGAACCACACGTCGTGGCGGCGCAGCCAGGCCGCGGGCCCGAGGTCGCGCAGTTGGCAGTACAGGGGGTAGGGGTCGTGCACCGCCTCGTCGGCGAAGAGGTCGATGTCGCTTGAGTGCCGCAGGGGCATGTCCATGGTGGGTCTCCTTGAGTCAATGAAGGGCCGCTCCCGAGTTGACTCAACCCCCCGCGGGGGGCGGACGACGCGAAGCGTCGGCCTGGGGGCACTGGGGTGGCCTGGTGCGGCTCACTCTAGGAGGCAGGGCCTGGCGCGTCTTGGACGGGTGCGCAGGATTTGGACGGCAGCGCAAAGCCGCGCCGGCGCTGACGCTTAACGAGCGCGCCGCCAGTCCCTTGCCGTGCAGCCGAAGCGGCGGCGGAAGGCGCGGCAGAAGTACGACAGGTCCTCGAAACCAACGTCCAGGGCCACGTCGGCAATGCGCCGCGGCGGGCGCTCCACCAAGGCCTGCGCGGCCGCCAGCAAGCGCTGCTCCAGGATGTGCGCCGTCACCGTGCTGCCCTGGCCCTGGAACAACACTTGGAGGCTGCGCACGCTGATGCCCAGTTCGCCCGCGATGGTGGTAGGGCCTAGGCCGCCGCGGGCCAGATCACGCTGCACGATGGCCAATGCAAGCGGCAGCAGTCCCCGTGGCGCGTCGGCCTGCACGGGACGGGCCAGCAGCAGCAAGTCAACGATGGCGTGGCGCAGGGCCTGCGCGTCGAGCGCGGCCGCGGCAGCGTCTTCCAGGTGCTGCAGGCGCCGCAGCAGCGCGCCCAGCAGGGCCGACTCGTCGCTGCCATGCCGCACCGCCAGGCGCGTGTCCAGCCGGGCCGGGCCCTCCATCGCCGGCAAGGCCACGATCAGGGTGCGGTTGGGCTGCTGCAGCCGAATTTCATAGGGCGAGCCAGCACGCAGCAGGCTCATCTCCCCGGCCTGCAGGTCCGCCTGCCGGCCGCCCTGCACCACGCTGCACAGGCCCCCGTCATTGAAGATGACAAACCAGCCCGGCCGCGCCCCACCCTGCCCACCGCGCCCACCGCGCCCACCACGCACATGGGCGGCCGGCGACTCGGCGCGTGCCAGGCGCAGGCCGGGCCAGTCGCGCGCGGCCAGGGTGGCCTCGAAGCCCGGCGCGCTGGCGTCCACCGCAATGTCGCCGAAGGTGCGCAAGGCGGCGTGGTTCCACGCCTTCAGGTCGCGGCAGTGCCAGGGGGTCATGGGTGGCTTCAGTCGTCGTCCCGCACCTTGTGCTGGCTGGCCAGTTGCTGCTGCACCGTGGGCGGCACGGCGTCGTAGTGGCTCAGCGTCAGCGTGTAGCGCCCCTGCCCGCTCGTCATGGCGTTCAGGCGCGACTGGTAGCTCGCCAGCTCGGCCAGCGGCACCAGCCCGCGCACGGTGATCCAGCCCAGCGCGCTGGCCTGCGTGCCGGCCACCTGGCCGCGGCGCGCCGACAAGTCGCCGGTGATGTCGCCCATGGACGCCTCGGGCGCGGTGATCTCCACGTTGACGATGGGCTCCAGCACCACCGGCCGGGCCTCGCGCACCGCGGCGATGAAGGCCTTGCGGCCGGCCGTGGCAAAGGCAATGTCCTTGCTGTCCACGCTGTGGTGCTTGCCGTCGTGCACGGTGACCCGCACGTCGATGACCGCGTGGCCCGACACCACGCCCTCGGCCATGGCGCCGCGCACGCCCTTCTCGACCGCGGGGATGAACTGGTGCGGGATCACGCCGCCCTTCACGTGGTCGACGAACTCGAAGCCCGCGCCCCGCGGCAGCGGCTCCACGCGCAGGAACACCTCGCCGAACTGGCCTGCCCCGCCGGTCTGCTTCTTGTGGCGGTGGTGGCCTTCGGCCAGGGCGGTGACCGTCTCGCGGTAGGCAATGCGCGGCGGGTGCGTGTTGACCTCGAACTTGTAGACCTCCTTGAGCCGCTCGAGCACGGTGCGCAGGTGCAGGTCGCCCAGGCCGTAGATGACGGTCTCGTTGGTGGCGGCGGCGTGCTCCACCTTCAGGCAGGGGTCCTCGTCGCTGAGCTTGCCGAGGATGTCGCTCATGCGCTGCTCGTCGCCGTGCCGGCGCGGCTCGATGGCCAGGCCGTGCACCGGCACCGGAAACGCCAGCGGCAGCAGGTGGATGTGGTCGTCCTCGGCGGCGTCGTGCAGCACCGCGTCGAAGTGCAGGTCGTCCACCTTGGCCACCGCGCAGATGTCGCCGGGGATCGCCCGCGTCACCTCCACATGCTCCTTGCCTTGCAGCATGAAGAGGTGGCCCACCTTGAAGGGTTTGCGCCCGTCGCCGATGTAGAGCAGGCTGTCGCGCGTGACGGTGCCCTGGTGCACGCGGAATACGCCCATCTTGCCCACGTACGGGTCCACCGTGACCTTGAAGACATGCGCCAGCACGTGCTTGTCGGGGTCCGGGTCGGCATGCATGGCCACGGCCGTCTCGCCCTCGCCTTTCAGGAAATCGGGTGGGTTGCCTTCGCCGGGGTGCGGCAGCAGCTTCACGATCACGTCCAGCAGCTCGGCCACGCCGGCGCCGGTGCGCGATGAAACGAAGCACACAGGGATCAGGTGCCCTTCGCGCAGCGCCTGCTCCAGCGGCGCGTGCAGTTCGGCCGGGTCCACGTCGCCATCGTTCAGGTAGCGGTCGACAAAGGCGGCATCCACCTCCACCACCTGCTCCACCAGTGCGCGGTGCGCGGCCTCCACCGAGCCGAAATCCGCGTCGCCAGTGCGGTTGAAAAAGCAGTCGACCACGCGGCTGCCGCGCTGCGCGGGCAGGTTCAGCGGCAGGCACTCGCGGCCGAAGGTGGCCTGGATCTGCGCCAGCAGCGCGCCCAGGTCCACGTCGGCCGAGTCGATCTTGTTGACGATGATCATGCGGTCCAGGTGGCGGCTGGCCGCGTAGTCCATCATGCGCTGCGCCGCCGGATCGATGCCGTTGGCCGCGTTGATGACGATGGCGGCCGTCTCCACCGCCTCCAGCGCGGGCAGCGACTGGCCGATGAAGTCGGGCGCGCCGGGGGTGTCGATGAAATGCACCCGGGTGTCGCGGTGGGTGAAGTGCATGACCGTGGCATTGAGTGAATGCAAAGCCCGGCGCTCCAGCGCGTCGTGGTCGCTCACGGTGCTGCCGCGCTCCACGCTTCCCATGGCGCCGATCACGCCGGCCTTGTGCAGCAAGGCTTCCGCAAGACTGGTTTTTCCGGCGGCCGCGGGGCCCACGAAGGCCAAGGTGCGGATGGCGGCTACGCCGGAAGACGATGGGCTTGGCATGGTGGCGTCTCCTTGAGCTCGGCCACAGCCGCGGCGGAGCTGCTGATGGGTGGGTGTGTGGGCAGGGTACGGGATCGGGGGCCTGGGCACAATGGCGGTGACCCTCTATCGACATGGATATCCGAATAGACAATCTGGCCAATTCAATCAAGCGGGTGAAGCACGCACCGCATACCTCTGGCGGTGCCTCCCTTCGGGCAAGAACCTCCTGCTGGAACGGCTGGCAAGAATGTCGGAATCCGGCGCCCGCGCGCGTCGCATTCAGAACAGATGGCGAACGCCGCCGGCCAGCGTCTGCGCCTTGAACGTGGACAGGTTGCTCACGGGCGCCGTAGCGCCCACCGCCGGGCTGCTGCCCTTGAGCTGCTTAGGATTTGGCTCGAAATAACTTCCCGAGTTGCCACTCGAACCCGTTCGGCCCGAGCAAGGCATGCCGCTGGGGTTCCTGGATGCCAAGTGCCGGGCGTGCGACCCGCAAGACTTCGGCCAGTCCGCCGAACGAAAAGCCTGGCCCATCGAAGACAAGGAGAGCTATCGCTGAATCGAAAGCTACCGGGCGGTGGCGGCAGTGCAAAAGCGCAACCCGCACATCCGCCTGGTCAGTGTGGGCGACCGCGAGGCCGACTTCTACGAATTGTTCGAGCACGCCCTGCGCGACCCCAAAGGCCCCGGGCTGCTGGTGCGGGCCAAGAACAACCGCCAACTCGAGGACGAGCAGGAGCGCTTGTTCGAGACGGTGATGGCCCTGCCGGTGGCTGGCCATGTGTCGGTGCCGTTGCCGCGCCAGAAGGACCGCCCGGCACGCTTGGCCCGTCTAGTGCAGTGTTCGATGCTATGCGGCACTTAAGAAAGCCGATGGATTTGTCGTCATGGCTAGGCGCAAACCGCAGCGATGCCTGGGGGCATCGCGAGGATTTGCAACGACGCCAGGGCGGCAAAGACGCGGCTTTATGTGCCGCATAGCGTCGAACACTGCACTAGCCATCCGCCATGCCACGGTGACGCTGCGCCCGCCCAAGGACAAGGCGCAGTTGCCCACTGACGGTGCAGATCGTGCTGGCCCAGGAGGTGGATGCGCCGCAGGGGGCCGAGCCTGTCGACTGGCGGCTGCTGAGCATCGTGGCGATGGACAGCCTGGAGCAGGCGTGCCAGGTGGTGGCCTGGTATACCGAGCGCTGGGGCATCCGAGGTGTTCCATCGCATCTCGAAGAGCGGCTGCAGACCTGCCTGGCCATCGACAGGGTGGTGGCCAGGCGCATCCACTACGTGACGTTGCTCGGGCGCGAGGTTCCCGACATGCCCTGCGATGTGCTCTTCGGCAAGGCCGAATGGAAGGCGCTTCTGCGCCTATAGCACCAAGAACCCGATCGCTCCCGAACAGCTGCCGGCCTTGCAGGCAGCTGTTCACTAACTGGGCAAGGTCAGGGGCTTCCTGGGTCGCAAAGGCGATGGCCACCCGGGGGCCGAAACGCTCTGGCGGGGGGGGTTGATGATGCTGAGCATCATGGCCGATGTGTGGCGTGTGATGGCCAGCCCGTGAACGAGTCTGCTCATGCGCGTGCGACGCGCGCCATTGCGTGCCCAGCGTGCGCCAAGATCAGTTGGCCAGTAGGGCCGGCGTGATGCTCAGGTGGATGTTCCGGCCCGGGCCGAAGGTACGAAAGTAAAGTGCCCGGTACTGCGGCGTGACGACCACGTGGCCGGCCGCGGGCTCCCGCACGTCGAGCACGCTCTCCCGCCATTGCACGACAGGTGAGGTGGCCGAGATGCGGAGGAAGACTTCATCACAATCGTTGGGCGGAATGTAGTATTCCTGGGCCACAGCGGCTTGCTCCCACACCGGCAGATCGCGGGACTCCGCGCCATCGCTGGACGCGGTGACCATGGATCGGACAGCGCGCCTCGGGTCACCCGGGTCCTCTTCGGCCAGCCGTCGCAGGCGCGGCATGTCGATGCTGCGCATGATGTCGACATAGCTGTCGGGACGGCGTGGTGGGCCGGGTGTGGTCATGGAACCCCCCCGTGTCAGACTACTTGTCGCCCCGATAGAACCAGGAACCCGGGGGCGGCGAAGGATAGAGATGGCTCGATACGGACAGAGTTTCAAGGACAAGGCGTTGGCGAAGTTGCTGCCGCCGCGTAG
>Ga0307516_10007366_pt1 | contig 12663 bp, 14 predicted proteins | sample 19_EM_MG_FD_203310 | JGI IMG/M metagenome (GOLD analysis project Ga0307516, IMG submission 203310) | Populus trichocarpa ectomycorrhiza microbial communities from riparian zone in the Pacific Northwest, United States - 19_EM | ecosystem: Host-associated > Plants > Roots > Unclassified | place... | reverse complement strand
GTGTATCGAAGAAAATATTAAGTTTTATTCATATTCGTTTATTCAATTGACTACACATTTAACACGTACATCCACGATTCAATTGTTTTATTACATATATGTTTATTTTTATATTTTAAAATTTTTTTAAAAAAATTAATTTTTTTATTTTAAATTAATATTTTCTGGTATTTTTATATCATTTTAATGTGCTGATGTTAAAAATAATTTTAAAAAAATAAAAAAAATATTATTTCAATGAATTTCCGAGTAAAAAGTATTTTAAAAGGAATGACTACTACACCAACTATAGTTATGAGTGTTTTTTTTGTTGTAATTTTTTTTAAAATTTTTTGCTTTAGATTATTATTTTTGATGTTTTTGAGTTGTTTTGATGCGTGCTGACATGAAAAATAAAAAAATATTTTATTACAAATCCAAGTAAAAAACAACTAATACCATAATACTAAATACTATCATAGTTTAAGTAATTTTTAATTAAAATTGAAGGACATGATTGCTTGAGTAATAAAAACCGAGCTAAACTCATCCAAATTAATTGAGTTGAACATGTGTTTGGACATACGAGAAATTGAAGCTTTCAACATGCTGCTTGTGCGTTTCCATGTTTTTGAAGCACCTTACCTTTCCCATCACAGCATGCTTTGACCAGGTGAATCAAACAGTGGCAAGCTCGAAGATTTGTTCTCTTGAAAAAAAAAAGAGTCTAGAAACCAAGTTCGAAGCTTAAAAGAATTGGCCGAATGATGCTCGAGACCTCAAAATGAGTTGGATTTATTTCCTAGGCTAATAAGAATCAACACAATGATGATGCTTTGGGATTTAAATTGAAGGTGAGCTTATTTACTGGGCCCGAGAAAGCCCAATATATCATGACAAAGACCCATGGATTACCTGCGACAATTTTATCCAACCCCCTATATCCATGGGTATTTCATGTTTATTGGATCGGATAAATGAAGATTTTGTCATAACCGGCCCATCCAAACCCATGTACAGCCCTAGTGTTAAAAAAACAAGTTTGGCTTCAACTTTTCAGAAATTGTAAAGAGAAGGGTGGTTTTCCTGCTTATCATGTTAGTAAGAAAATGTAAGAGGAGCTAATAGGATAATACTGGGAATGAAGAGGGCACTCTGCTACTCTCCATTCTTTTTAATGATCAGCCTGTATTATTTGCTGTTAAGTACAGACATTGTTGTTCGTACTTACCACTGCAAGTTCTGAAATCTAGCTTTCCTGTGAGAGATTGCTTAACCATTACTGAAGTGGTAGCAACTCAGGAAACATCTAAAATCAATTCTGTGGCAAATTAAGCAAGAAGAGTAAACATTTTTTGGTTGCATCAAGCAAGAAGAGGTTAAGGATTCGAACTAGTGGATCGATTCCAATAGGCATGTCATTACCAAGGATGTGTTATAGAATCGGGTGTGCGAATACATGAACCGTTAACTAGCCGTATATATCTAACATAGGCCTGTCTATATCACAGATTTTGTTCGTTGATTATGCTACCTCATCCGCTGATGCCTTGCGTTTTCTTCTAAGAGGCGGAGTTGCTCTCGATCTTCTGTCCTGCCAAGCCTTTCACTTCTTTTCTCTTCCTTCGTCATGTCTCCAAAGCTTGCCTCCATTTTTGTATCTCTATCGTCACGACCAGCAAACCTTTTGGTGTTGAACATTTTTTTGATTATGAGAAGAGCCTTTTCACCTTCACAATCATCCTCTTCATGATCTGAAAGCATTCTTTTCTTGGGACGATGATCTTGCATATTAGAGACAGCCGGCGATGAAATATCGTCGCGTACTCGCTTGTTTGTCATCTCATGTGGCTTCACTGGCTGTTTGGGATTCAATGTTGCATCGTTGGGTCTTTGTGGTACACATATCCCTCTTCTAATTATAAAATGTATATATTTTCCCCCCATCATACCAACATGCATTTAACCTTAAGGTTATTTAATTTTTTACAATTCTAAAACTTTCTTATTTACTTAATTACCATACAACATCATAAAAGTATCCAATTTAAAATTTACATATTTACCCCCATCACTTTCCTACATATAACACATTTAGCCTTTAGTTTTGCATTTAATCTCTAAGTTGATCTTTTTTTTTTTTTTGTTCTAATTAAAACAATTTTTATACCCCTTTAGAAAGTTACCATCACTTTCATCATTTTCTCGTTGTCTTAATTGTCCATTCTCGAACCCTAATTGTAAAACCCTAATTTTTATACCCCTAACATATTCCACTCTTTCCTAGCACATTACGTAATAGGCCACCCCGGGTGGTGGAAACAGGCCCCAAAGAGCTCAGACTAGGAATAGGAATGTGCATGTGAGAATTCTCATAAAGCTATCCAAGCACACTGCAATTTTTTCCCTTGGAAGGTACAAGGTTCCAGTGTCGACCAAGCATTTCATAATATGCATGTCTGAATTCATGAGTCCAGATTCAAGTGATTTTGACTAAGCTGACTTTTAGTTTCATAATATGTATGTCTGACTGAATTCAGGACTCAGGTAGTAGAGCATGGAGATTACAAATTTATCTGGAGGATTTCGTTTAGAAGGACTAAAGATTGCAGACTGTTCATTGGATTGATCGATCTCTTGAGAAAATTCAGGAAGATATAATACTGTCCTTGTGAAATAAGGAAAAAATTCCAAATTTTGATTCTTTTATGAAAGTTGTTAGAGTACATACACTTTTGAACACATCAAGTCTTTTGATTGCATGTTGAACCAAGCTTTACACTTCCTCACACTTGGTGAAACCCTTCCATGAAGACAGGAATAAGAAGGGGGGAAAAAGTTCAAAGGGGTAGGACTGGGGTAAACTTCCATGCAAATTCTATTATTAAAGGAAGGCTAGTTCTGTGAACGAGGGGAAAAAAAATCCCTCCAAGTTTAAAAGAAGGTGTCAAATCTTAATGGCAAAATTCTCTTATAGAAAGAAATCTATTATTGAATAATACTTATGGACTCTGAGAATATAACATGAATCCAAGGAGGAAATGGAGAGGACAGACTGATAAAAAAAATGCAAATAATATAACAAAGTCGGTTTGCATGACAAAGTTAGCCTAGCCAGCTATGGAAATTCTAATCCAAATCAGAAAAGGAAAGTACCCTATAAATCTAAGCCTCCAGCCAAAGAATTCACTCTTTTGTTCTCTTATTAGTATTACTCTACCGAAATTCTCTAAGATTTCCTCTCGTTTCTTTAAAAAACAAATATGGCATGTCGTGGAAGATATGATGCTGAAGCTAGGAGCAGGAATTGCAGGAATTCATCACAAAGGAGTAGCAGCAGCTCTGTTCCTGGATGGGAGAAGGAATTTTGCTCAGAAATAGGCGGGATACAATGGAAACGTCTCTTGGAGGCAAAGAAATATATATCAGAAACAAACAAGATCATGCAATGGGATGACTCTGAAGGCAAGGAGTGCTTCTACAAAGCTAAGTATCGGTTTTGTTCTCTGAATTATGGTCATGCTTCTTATTGCAGCATATCCTTACCTGATCCGAACAAGTATATTGATGAAATAGATTGGGATTCCGAATTTGATGACCAACTATTAATGGAAATGGAAGAAGCTCGCAAGCCAGTAACACGTTGCAAGGAAGAGAGTAGTTTTGTGGTGAATAATCCTTGGATGTTGCCCGTGGAACATATAAAGCCAACAGGATGGGATGTGTGTGAAGATTGGCAAGGACCGAGGTTGCTGACAGGTATGATTGTAGGAAATGGCAAGGATTGATAGAGATGATCACTACAGCTGCGCAGAGTTTGGTGACAACCATCCAGTCCAAGATATTCAAGTTTTTTTTTTTTTTAATGATCAGTAAGGATGTTAAGCAATATGTGTTCATTTTCCAAATTGAAACAATCACTTGGAATTTTTATTTAGAGGGTAGGGGGGGTGTTCGTGTTGAATCTAAGGTAATTTAAATGTGAATTCCGCAGCAAGGTACAATCGCACAAGTCTAAATTAACACAATTTCTCTAATTTTTTTTAAAAAGCGATAATAAATTAAGAGTGATGCATCTAAATTTGAACAATTGAAAAGGGTTTTTTTTTTTTTTTTAATTTCATGTATAATCCGGAACGATTTGGATATTCTGAGAATCTGTTTGTAGTTTGTACATGGATACACAAGCTTGAGCCAAAAATTTTGTTGTTGACAAGATCTAGCTGGAAAATTTTTTCTCGAATCAAGATAGGTGGAGTTATGCCCTAAAGGAACGAACCTCTCTTTAAAATTTTAATCCCAATCAAAAAGAAATTGCACTTCCATTGTTATCTGTTAGTTTGATAGCAATTTTGTCCAACCTGTCAAACTTGGTAACCAAAGCAGGTGCAAGTTATCAAGCCATGTCAAGAACTGTGAAAGGGTCAGCAAGCTCTCATCAGTGGTGAGAGTTAGAGAATCAACTAAAGTCCTAGATTATTTCGAAGATGTTGGTTTAATCTCTTGATTGCATTGTTAACTTTTCATCTGTACAAAGCCGATACATTTACACAACTCAAAACAGTTGGCAATCTCCTATGTGAAATTGCATTCAAACAGCACGCCTGTTCTTTGTTTTTGCCTTGTGATTCTTTTTTTTTTCTTTTTTTTTTCCCTTGTGTAAAACAAAGCTTTCAGAATTCAAATTACAAATCCTCACACAATCTGACATGACTGTCAAACTCAATACAAACCAGCTCTCCTGTTTTCTCCTTTATGTTTCCTTCTTTACCCCTTATCGGTACAAACTAGCTCTTGTATGTGATCAATCCACGATTTTTGGAAAAAGTCTTCAACTATTAGTTAATTCCTCTGCCATTATGTTGTCAGTTCTTCAGCTCTGTAGTTGGAACGATTTTTCCATCTGCAAGACCTTTGGATCAAAGCTAAGTGCAGATGGCAGCCAACCACCAGACTCGTCTCCTACCTTTACGGATGGACTAACTTGACCAGAAATCTCAAGATCCTTGTCGTGCATGTCACACGATGGTCATCAAAACCTGTTAAATTGAATGGATCCTGGCTTTTCAGTGGTTCAGTACCTGCCATAGGGCCTCCAACCCTCCTTCCATTGTCTCCTACTGCTGCTTCTTTCAAATGGATAATTCGGAGCATCTGTATGTGTTCTGTATGTGCTGCTTCCACTTTGTTTCTTCAGATCATTCCTCATCACTTCAAGATCATACTGTGCACGCTGCAAAACATTGCATACCGACTTTTCTCACAGAAGAAAAATGAACCGCAGCATAGTGAAAGATTAATAGGTGTACAGCAAAGTAATCAGCTTATCCTCCAGATGAAGGGCTCAAGTTATGCTAAGCGGTAAAAGAACTCGCAATGATTTGTTTCCCTTTTTACATGTAACAATTGAATTTATGAGTTTAAGGATTTACACTATATATAGCAGGGAGATAGAGCAAGGCCTACTGGCCTAACGAGAAAATGGCAGGCCTAAATGACCTGCAAAGGAGTGTTTATAACCCTGGGTTGTGGTGTGTTTTTCCATGGGAAACACACAAGTAATAAACATTATACAGAGGAAAGGGTTGCTAACAAATGTCCAACAGACAAGTTTCGTAATTAATAGAAACCAAGTCAAGCAGATAACAAGAAGACCACTTCTTATTACACAAAGCGAGCAGGGAAATAAGTAAATATGAAGCACACCATGCAAGCATCCCAGAAAAGGAAACACCATGAATAAGACTAAAGAGACATACAGCAAGAGAGTTATATTTGTCAAAACAAAATTAAGTGCATTATGGGTTCTTGTTCAGAGAAATTAAGCATGATTGCCATTACTAGACCATGGAAAAGCAGCATCTTAGCAATGAGCACATAAAGCAACATCATATTTTCACATAAAACAACTTCACAGTCAGCCTTGCAATCCATTAGTTGTTATGTCAGAACTTGTTTTTATACCTATTAGTTCTCTACTCCACTCCCCCTGCTTTAACACTCTTTTCCGCAAACAGCCGCAAAAAGAATTTACATAATTTTCATTTCTATAAGAAACTATCTACTTGAAATCATTGGGGACCAGGGCAGTATCATAAATTGTACAAGACACTGGCGAGCAGCACACTGACACCCTAATTGAGGTAATGCCTCTTCTTAGACTAGCTCAAAGACTACCTTGCTAGCAGAAGAAAATACTACAGAGCAGAAGTTTTTCCCATTTTGAGAGGGAAAAAAAGATTATCAGGTTAACAGCAATATTAAAAAGTTGAGCCGTGAAAAGAATGTGCAGGGATAGTAGATTGCATGATAGAAATGTGAAAAACCTTAGCAGGGTCTGAAAGCATGGCATATGCCTCCCCAATCATTTTAAAAAGTCTGTCAGTGTCCTTGTGGACTTCTTCTCCTATCTCCTTCCACAGGCTATCATCTCCATTATCACTTCTTGCCAAGGAGTGACCAGCCTACATCAATTACCAATGAGTCAAAAGGGTGAGTCATAATAAGATGTCAAAAATATTTGAACATGTAGGAAACCTTGTCAGGATGGTGTCTAAGTGCAGCTTTGCGATATGCCTTCTTAACTTCTGATGCTGAAGCGGAAGGTTCAATTCCCCTGCCATCATAATTTGATTGGTAAACGATTTTATACCTCATATTTTAAATGAATCTTAAATTTAAAGCAATAATGAGATCACGGCGACAACACCAATAACAAGAACAGCAACAATACACAAACATAATAATAACGGAAACAATAACAACAATAATAAAACAGTGATTTTGACATGATTGTAGGTTATGTCCTAGTTTTAGAACCATAAGTTAATTTCCTGATCGGTATTCTTTTTTTTTTTTTTTAGGCTCAAACTCAGACCTATTAGAGTGAAATGGGTACCATTTGAGTTACAAGCTCATTGGCAGGGGTAATGCACAAGCCAACCATGAGCCCCCCAAAAAAAAAAAATCGAAAGTTTACTATAGTCCCTTCAAATTAGTATACATGATAATTTTCTAATTTGGTTCCTCCAAAAATATTTATTTTCTTTCAAGTCCTATTATTTCTAACCCCCCCACCCACAACAACTTTAGTCACCCTCCACCACTGCTTGTTGGCTCCTTAACAAGCATCGACTGTTCATTTGCTAAAAGATCTGTTTGATATTTTTCAAATACTCAAACTACCATTTCAACTTGTAACCTCATTTGTTTGACCCAACCCTCCATCTCTCTCTCTAAAACCCAACCCTCAAATTCTGAATAAAAAATCTCAAATCCACTAAACATCTACAGAAATGAAAATCCACTATCAGAACTCATAATTTGGTGTAAGAGTGGTTCTTTTTTTCATGGCTGTTGCGAGCCCGGGATGTCTTTGTTGAGTTCTTTACGTTGTCTAACCTATCTTCTTTCTAGAACTTCAAATTTGGATGCCAACATATGTGGCGTTTCAAAATATTGAATAGAAATCATTCAAATTCCAGCTATGATTTTTGTGGAATGACAAGAATCTATAGAGAGCTTAGAACATGTAACATCTAGAATCACAAAGGACTTACAGAATGAGGTACATATTCAGAGGAACCTCCTTTCTGGCTGCTTCTTCTATGGTAGAAAGACGTAAACGAGCTTGTCTAAGATCATTGGCCAAGTTTGTTGTTCTATCAGAGTGCCCAAACTGTTTAGTTTTCTCCTCTACTTGCTTAGTGAGAACAGCTACCAGCTTCTGAAGATCTCTAGCCGCTTGTCCATAATCCCTAATCATCTCATATAAAGTGGCTCGTCTAGAAATTGCCTAATAAAGCATGGAGAGTACATGCATTACCAAAAAGGTTGTTCTCAAACATATTTTAAGAAAAAAATCAGTGCCTTCCTAGAAATGTATCCTTTTTTTTCCATGGATACTGAATTGTGCACCCAAGGAAGAGCAAATGTGCAGATGTCAATTTAGTAATCAGTAAATTGTACCATCTTAAACCTGAATTCTTGTAGCAATTTAATAAGGCAAGTAATAAATCCAGGAAAATAATTAGTTATCTTGAAGACATGTCAATTTCAAACCAGATCTGCACCCTGAATCAAAGCCAGCAATCCTTTTCAGTATGACTTGGTACCAGAAACAAAAACAATAATGGGCAGAATCAAGTTTGTAATGAAGTACAGTTTTATAGCTTCAGAGTATACATTATTGATACCCAGACAGATTATGCTTTCCTAATTTTGAGAGAATCAGCATGCAAGTGTCTTCACATAAGATCTAGTTTAACCTTTAAGGCTTCATTTAAATTTTATTGTGCCTCAACCAATATCATAAATGATCTGGTTCAAATAGGACAATAAAATTGCCCACAGGTCCCATGACATCATTAGTGCCAAAAAATAAAAAGAAAGCAAAGGATGAAATCAAGTTAGAAGAAAACCTTCAAATAGTTTCCATCAAGAGCTATTGCTAGGCTGCAGTCTGCTGTAGCATCAGTGATTTGGCCCAGTGCTTTGTATGCAGCAGCTCTATTGCAAAAACAAATGGCTGCAAAAGGCCGTGATTCTATTTTACGTGACAGAGCAGCACTGTAATGTTCTATAGCTTCTGAATGCTTTCCTGCTTGAAATGCTTCATTCCCTGCAGCCTGCAGCTAGCCATATTAATGCCATGAGGTAGCAGATTAAGGTACGTCAAAACACTATTCAGGGAAAAAAAATCTAACAAGAATCCAATACCTTATGGCGTATGAGTTCGTGTACAGTGGCAGCTAAGAGCACTAGTGATTCTTGAGTTTCAATACCAATCCTGGACAGACTACTGGAGTAAGAATGCTGTTATCATCACTCAAACAAATGATATCGGAAATATTCAAGGCATATAAACTTACCTTGTTGCAGTAGAAGGAGGTTCCACTTGCTTCTCTAGTGAACCAATAGCCTCCTCCAGCCTTCCAAGGTGGAAGTAAGATTTGAAAATGAGGCAGCAACGCCAGATCATAAATGATGTGTCCTTTGTGAGTTCAGGACCAATATTTTCTACATGGTAATCAGCATGTAATGGAGGAGAATTCTTCTTGGCAGAGTCAAATGTATGCTCACACAGTTGAATTACATCTTCATACTTCCGCAGCTGCTGGATGACACAAAAGTTAACCAAGTTCCAACCATTGTTTTGTTGTGTATTAGAATCAAAATGGTGAAATAGTAACCACACTTATGTAGGATTTGATGTTGGGCTGGATCAGCATAGCCAGTACCAGCCCAAGTTGTGGTTTGTTGGCAACCAATGTAAATTAGCCACACACTTCTTATGAAATGAATACTAATGACATGAAGAAAATGAATAATGCAGCTTGCCCCAGCAAGATGGGAGTGAGGTTCACTTGCATAGAAAGAGACTAATAGGATGCGGTTCACTCAAAGTAAAGTTCAAAGGTTCAGTAAAAGAAACACAAACCATGAAAAGAGACTCTGCTTTCATTTCAAGTAATTTTTCAGAGCATGAACTTATCAACAAACCCTCAGCAATTACTTGTAAAGCACTCTCTGCATCATTAGGTGCTCCCCGTTTCAGAAGTTCAGCAGAATGTTGCATGCACTCAGACACTTTCTGCCAGTCAAGAAAAACAGTTAATGGGCATGAAATAAAAAAATCATATATGGTCACTTCAAAAGACGTTAAACCAAAGTTCCTTGGCCATGTGGAGTTGTAATTCTTAACCACTCAACCATGGTTCAAGCTTTGGCAGCAACACAACAACATACAAGAGGTTCAAATATTGATGGAATCCATCAACTCAATCAGTATTAAGTCATTAATTGTGCATTTCTATGCATTTCATGCCATTATATAGCTAATGACACGTTTCACAGGGACAGTCAGACCACAAACTCAATAAACTATCAATGATAAGGTCTTATTTGAACAAAAGAAAAGAAAAGAAAGATTACCTGTGCCTTTTGCAACCCATCAGAGGCTTCTACAGAAATTTTTCGGTCTACACAGGCATCAATGCCGAACTGCAAGCACTTTTTGAAATATTGCACTGCACCTTCAACGTCCCCCAGAGCAAGGTAACAACTTGGAACGAAAAGGAAAATAAGCACGGCACATAAACACAAGAAAAACTGCATTTAGAAGGAGCTGCTATTCAACAAAATCAGAAGCTTAATAATTAGAAAAGGGAATTGGCCTGAGAATAAGTGATTAAAAGCTTAATGAGCTACCCGATAAGCAAGAAGTTAAACTTGAAATCATTTGTATATTCTGTGTTTACATCCACAAACAGCAAGATGCTAACTCAAACACACAACGAAAACATAACTTCTGTGTCAACTTAATGAACTCATATGAGAAACGGAGCATAATAAGGCAGCAATTATGAAATCTAAAGTAAAAATAAATTGAATAAGAAATTGAACTAGAATTACATGCACGAATACATAACAATTAAATCATCCAGAAAATTTATCAGAAACAAAAGGTGGAGCTTTACTTTGCAGCTCTGACTTGCACCCTGATAAAATTGGGATCAATTGCAGCAGCCATCTTACAGTCTCCTAGTGCATCTCTCATTCTTCCAAGAGACATACGGGTAGCCGCACGGTTGCTATAGCACAACATCAATGCCCTGAGACAGCTTACAGATGTCTCGCTTTTAGAAACACAATTTACACCTTGTGTGTAACAATCCTCAGCTTTAGACAAATCCCCATTTTTATATGCTTGGTTTCCCCTAAAATAAAAGGAAAGAAAAATATAAGTGCAATAAAAGCTTGCAATCATACAGAATGGTTACAGAAGTACATGTAGTAGATATATAAACAAGAGAATACATTCCATATCAAATAATTTTATAAAAGAATGACATGGAGTTGACTGGAATTTATCTTGCCTCAGTCGCCACTTCTCACATGCTTCTTGAGCTGCAACAGATGCAGAAACAGACCCTTGATTGATCTCCAGTCCTTTAAGCAGCTCACCATTATCACCAACCACGTGTGAAGGAGCAGATAGGCCAGCTTTCTTGCTCCTTACAGGGGACAAGGGTGAAGAAGATCCAGAAAATGGTGTAAATTGCAAAGAAGATGATGCATATGAACCTTTGGAAGTAGCACTGGAATTAAAGGAATCATTATCAGCTCTAACGAGATTGTTCTTTTTATGATGATGCTTAGGTGATACTTGTGCAGTAGAAGAGGCAGCAAAGGTGAAGCCTGAATTGACAGTATCTTCTGAACTCACAGCTGAAAAGAATTGAGTGCTGAGGTCACTATCTAGATTTGTACTTGAACTGGCTTCACTTTCTGCTGACGTAACTATAACATCATTGATAGAATCTATTTCCTCGTTTGCAGATTTCAAGCTTTCAGTTTCAGCCCCTGAAACAGAATCCTCCATATGATTTTCAGCTCCGATACCTTTATCAAAACAGTTTTCAGAATTTTCCTCTTTAGTTTCTCTACATTTCATATCCTCTTCATTTATATCCATTCTGTGTGTTGCAACAACCAGATCTTCATCTATTGCATCATTCAGAACAGTTGGTTGTGAATCAGTTGATGCATGTTGACTATCTAGTGCGAAAGACTCCTCTGATGTGACAGAAGTTTCCCTGGAATTTCTAGCATCAGACAATGTTTCCTGATATGGTGAAATATCCATTGGTGAATATGATTCGGAAGCCTCTGGAATTTCTTGGGAACCACTTTCCCTGGTAACAAAATCTAGACCTGGCGACAGAGGGACTTTGACAGGTTGCTTCAACTTTCCCCTTTTCTTCTTTACTTTTGAATCTTTAAACTTTGTACTGAATTCCATCTTCGGATCTAAGCCAGTGAAAAGATTTCCTTTAGGATTTGGCGTTTTAAATTCTACAAATGGCGACCCAGCGCCATCTTGCTTGCTTGTAAAACTAAACCCATCTGTCTTCTCAAGTCCACCAGTAGGTGGCACCCTGAAAGCATTCCAACCAGCCAATCTACTGGATGAGAAGACATGAGATGGTCCCGCAACTCCAATTGGTTGTGTATCAACTTTTGGCTGATCCATAGATGCATGAATACCACTTAAATCTTTACCCGGCGTTCCTCCTTCAAAAATAAATTCAGTGGGATCACCACAATCGTGGAATTTCTCATCACCCTTATTTACAGTTGGCATATCCTTTCTGGAGATTCGACAAGAAGAAAATCCCATGTTGGTTTGACCTGAAGATTCTACCTTCGCACTTCCAATTTTCAATTTGCACCCCATCTCGTGTGAAAGTGCACTCTCGCTCTCTCCACCAACATAACCACCAATGCTTTCCCTGCTTCCAAAGGCAAAACTATCCTTCTCATTGGTCTCATTATTAACATTGTTAGTGACTACATAGTCCTTTATGTTCAAATTCTTGATTTGATCAGGAAGGGCATTCTTTGCAGCAGCGGCAAACATTTCACTACCCTTTTCACTACTTTTAAATCCAAACTTTTTGATATCATCAGCTTGAAAACTACCACCACCATTAGTGGCATCTCCAGCCTCTTCAATATTCAATTTCTTCTCCAACTCATCTGGTGGCAGTGACTCCACATTTCTCCCAATAGAACCACCTACATTGTCACCGCTCCCAAACTTGCCATTAGCACTTAACTTAGACGCCCCATCTACAACCTTCTCCTTATCATCAATGCTCAACTTCTGCATGATCTCGTCAA
>Ga0307516_10007365_pt1 | contig 12664 bp, 12 predicted proteins | sample 19_EM_MG_FD_203310 | JGI IMG/M metagenome (GOLD analysis project Ga0307516, IMG submission 203310) | Populus trichocarpa ectomycorrhiza microbial communities from riparian zone in the Pacific Northwest, United States - 19_EM | ecosystem: Host-associated > Plants > Roots > Unclassified | place... | reverse complement strand
TGTCGCGCTGGTTCGCCGTGAACGTCGCCGTCAAAGACTACATTTACCCAGAAAAGCTCGAGAGCTTGACCGTCAACGAGGTGGATCCGGGTAACAAGGATGGCTGGGTCGACAAGAACCCCAAGCTAACGAATGACGTGGAGCTGCAGTTGGGGCTCTCCATCTTCGTGCCGTTCTCGTTCGACTACAGGCTCCCGAAGTGATGGGCGAAGGGCGACGAAAGATGACCAGAAATCCTCGTTTCACTAAGCGCCTCCTCACCGCCCTCACGGCCGGCCTCGCGTTGCTCGGTCTCACGGAGCATGCGCAGGCCCAAGAGCTGTACCTGACCGGCCCGCTCGCGGGCTCCCCGGCTGTGCGCAAGCTGCGGCTCTATCGGCAAACGCGCCTCGAAATCGCGCCGGCCATTAGCTTCACCTTGCTCGACGAATACCAGCGCACCATTTTGCTCGGCGCGCGCCTGCAGTTCAACTTCACCGACTGGCTCGCCATCGGTGGCTGGGGCGCTCTCGGTAGCGCGATTCGCCTGCCCACCGCTCTCACCGACAACATCCAGACGGTGAACGCGCAGCGGCAAAAGGATCAGGCCCCCTGCGTCGGTATGAATACGCCCGCGTGCGAAGGCCCCAACCTCACGAAGCGGCTCACGGCCGTGAACATGGGGCCCGATCTGAAGAAGCAGCTCGGTGGCATCGACTGGATCGTCTCTCCGCAAGTCACGCTCACGCCTTTCCGCGGCAAGCTGGCGCTGTTTCAGAGCATCTACCTGGATACCGATCTCTACATCTCCGCGGGCCCGGCCTTCATCGGGCTGACCGAGCGCAAGAACTGCGATCCTTGCGTCAATCAGTTCGCGACGACCTCACGCACTGCTGTCGCTCCGAACGTCGCGGCAGGCTTGTCGTTTTACGTCAACAAGTGGAGCGCTGTCGGCTTTGAGTATCGCCTCGTGCCCTTTGCCTGGAACATCAGCGGCTTCGATACGGCGGGCGGCGGCAAAGACAAAGGCTTCCCCGACAACAAGATCGATTCCTCCGATCAGCGCTGGCGCTGGAACCAGATGATGACGATCTCTTACAATTTCTACCTGCCGACTCAGTACAAAGTCTCGGAGTAAGAAGGCGTCATCGCGACGCGAAAGGGCCGGACCTAGTCCGGCCTTTTTGCATTTTGTCTTGGTCTCCTCGGTGCCTTGCCCAAGCGCGTGGCGACATCGGTGACGTGAAACGCGATCGGCGCTCGGCCTCGCCGAGCTTGTGCCGGGCCTTCCCTCAATCGCAGATCGTGATCTTTTCTTCCAAGGTCGGTTGAGCTCGTCGAGGCTCGCGCTGTGGGCGAGCTCGCTCTGTAGCAGGGCGCTCCGCTTTGCCGTCGTCCGAGAGGGACGACACTGAGCGGCTCCACGAACCCGAGCGGCTTGAAGGAGCCGAGCCGCTCAGCGCTTCACGATTTGGGCGCCGCTGAGGCTGTACTCGTTCGGCAAGGCTTGTTGGCAGGTGGCCAATTGCTCCTGGGGCACGGGCCATTTGCGATCGAGCAGGCCTTGGGCCACCCGGTTTTTGATCCGCAGCGACTCTTCGGTTTCCAGCGCTGCGACCAGCGAGGTCACGCTTTCTTCCAAGTTGAGATCGAACAGGGCGGTGGCGGCGGCAAAGCGCACCGGCTCACTGGCGTCGTTCAGGAACGGCTCGACGGCGATGCGCACCTCCTCGGTCGGATGATGCGAAAGCTCGGTGATGAGTTGAATCTTGGGTTCCGGATTGCGGATGTACTCGGTATCGAACTGATCGAGCAGCGCCAAAAGCTCATCTGCGAGGCGCTCCGACGGCACGATCTTGCTGAGGGCCTTGAGCGCCCAGAGCAGGCTCTCTGACTTGCGACAATAGGCGCGGATTGGCTCGATGGCCTCCTCACCGGAGCGCACGATGCCGGCGAGGGCGGCTTCCTTCTCCTCGGAGTCGAGGATCGTGGGATCCATCAGCCAGTCGAAGCGCTTGAGCAGGGCGGCGGCGCTGGCTCGCGTCCCCATCTTGCTCAGCGCATCGATCGCTTCCTGGCGATCGATGTTTTGCGACAGCTTGTTGCCGACGATGCGCTCGAAGCGCTGAACTTCGCGCTCCGAAGGTGCGTCGCCCGCGCCTGGCTTTTTCTTACCCAGAAAATCGAAGAGACCCATGAAAATCTAGTGCTCGTAAAACGGAAACGCGCGCCACGGTATACCGCGACGCGCGCCAAGTTCCAGCGCCTTTACCCTGTCGTCGTGCTCAGCCCGGGTCCTGGAAGCCCTGCGCGCTGGGCCCCTGCGAAGGCCGGCCCTGATCGTCGGTCGTGTCTTCTGCCACGCCCGTCATGGCGTTCAAAAGCGAGTTGATGCGGAACACCAGGCCGCCGAGCTCGGGATGCTCGAGCTGGAAACGCAGATCGGACTGGCCGTTGATGATGGCCAGCAGGCCGTCCTCCAGCTCCGAAATGGGGGCCGAGATGTAGTTGCCGAGGAGCACGCCGCCGGCCACTACCAGCACCAGGCCCAGGCCTGCGATAGCCAGCACCGGCCAGAGTAGGCCGCTCACGCTGCCAACCAGCGACGACGGCAACGCCGCCACCAGCACGGCATCGGTCTTGCCGTAGCCCTCGACGGGAGCGGCACCGAACAGACGATCTTGGAGCGCATTCTCGGCGCTCGTGACGCTGCCGGAAGTCATCGCCTGCTGTGCTGCCGACACGACGCTCGGATCAGCTGCAGACTGCAGCACGTCCGCGGACGCCGCGCTGTCGGCAAGGATCGCCATGTTCTTGTCGTTGACCAAGGCGAACATCAGCGTCTGCCCGCTGGTGAGATCGCTCGTACGTTGCAGACGTTCGTCGCTGAGCGGCGTGCCGATGACGAGCGCGCCGACGACGGCGCCCGTTTCCGAGCGCAGCGGAGCGAAGCTGGCCAGCATCTGCTCCTGACGCTGCTTGTTGATCCAGATAGCGCTGCCGGTGGTACCGGTCTTCATCGCCTCGAGCAGCGACGGGTAGTCTTTGCCGACTTGATCGCCGCGCATCTGCGCCGAGCCGTTGCGACCTACCGCAATGCCCTGAGCATCGACGAATAGCACCAGGGAAGGCGCCATTTTTGCGAACATCGGCTCGCCTACCGCGGCGTCGCGCACCTTGTTGGCTTCGGCCGTGGCCGAATCGCTGCGGGCTTCGGGAGTGCCGAGCCCGAGGACGCTGCGCGTCGATTCGTTGCCGGCGCTGTGCTCGAGCCAGCGTTCGGTGCGCAATGCGTCTAGCGCTAGCTGGGCGCTGGCGGCGCGGAGGGCTTGCGCTACATCCTTTTTTCGCTCCACCGGGTTCGCCACGACGTCTTTGAGCGAGGTCTGGAGGAGGACGTAGGTCAGGATCGCGATAACGGTGACGATACCTGCGTTGACGGCGATGATCTTGGAACGCATTCTGGTGGCCCCTTAGGCGGGTAGCCCCTCAGGCGGGCCGTCGCTGACTGCTGCCGCAAACGTCTTGCGGCGAGCGTGACCCCGGACGTTAACACCTTTCATGACCTCCGCGAAAAGCCCAAACGATGGCTCTTGATTCAGGCCGATTTCCCAGAGTCGTAGTCGCTGACGACGCGCTCTTTTTAAAGCATGTAGCTCCGCCCGAGCACCCTGAGCGGGGCGAGCGGCTACTCGCCGTCCGGGCCGGCCTCGAACGCGCGCTCGGCGGCCTCGGGCCCGGTCACGCCTACACGCCGCTCAGCTTGAGCGACGCCAGCGAGGAGCAGCTCGCCCGTGTCCACGACCCAGCATACATCGCGCGCCTCGGCCATTTGGCCGGCCGCTCAGGCTACTTGGATTCCGATACGTACCTTTCTCCCGACTCCGTCGCGGCCGCGCGGCGTGCCGCAGGTAGCGTCGTTGCGCTCGTCGACGCGCTTCACGCGGGGCAGGCACGCACGGGCATGGCGCTGCCGCGCCCGCCGGGACATCACGCGCTTGCCGACCGCGCCATGGGTTTTTGTCTCCTGAACAACGTCGCCATCGGGGTCGCGCAGGCGCGCGCTCGCGGCTACGAGCGCGTCCTGGTGCTGGATTGGGACGTGCATCACGGCAACGGCACCGAAGCCATTTTCTACAATGACCCAAACGTGCTCTTCGTCTCGCTCCACGAATATCCAAGCTACCCGGGCACGGGTGCCGCGACCGATGTCGGGGGCGGCGACGGCCGCGGGCGCACGGTCAATCTGCCCTTGCCGCCCGGTGCGACCGACGCCGTCTACGCGGCAGCGTTCGAACGCTTGGTGCTGCCGATCGTCGAGCAGTTTGCCCCCGACTTCGCGCTCGTGAGCTGCGGCTTCGACGCGCACGCGCGCGATCCTCTGGCGCAAATGCTCTTGAGCGCGCAAGCCTACGCGAACATGACTCGGGCCCTGCTGGACCTGCTGCCCGCGCGCTGCCCCCTCGGCGTCGTGCTCGAAGGTGGGTACGATCTGTCTGCGCTCACCGACTCGAGCGAAGCCGTGGCAAAGGCGCTATTCGGCGCCCCGCCCTCGCCCACTGCCGAGGCATCGGCCACGGCCATTCCCGACGAGCACGACGCCTCGTTGCGGCGGGTAGCCCAGATTCAAGCGCCATTCTGGCGCCTACCCTAGTGGGGCCGATTCCACCTTCATTGGAACACCGCATGGCGCTCAATCGAGGAGGACACAACAGGGAGCGCGCTGGTTTGTCTTGGGACAGTCCGAGCGCCTGTGCTACTAGCCGCGGCTCCTAGAAAGGCGTCAGGGCCGGCGGTTTCGACTCTCCTGCAGAACTTCAAGGTCGGCACCAGCAGAGCGGTCAAAGGACGAGAAACGAAACGATTTCGATTACAAGGCGCAGGAAACCCGTCATGGTGGGTGTAGCTCAGTGGTAGAGCACTGGATTGTGGCTCCGGTTGTCGCGGGTTCGATCCCCGTCACTCACCCCATAAAGTCCGAGGAAGAGGAGAGACTCCGATGAATGTGTCGCCGCGCTGGTGTGTCACGGCAATAGTCGCTCTCGGCGCCGCTGCGTGCAGCGATCCCGTGCCTCCCCCCGCACAGGGTGCAGTCCGGGTGACGGTCGAATCGGCCTCACCTGCAATTGCCGGCAAGTCATGTCCCGTAACCAACTTGGTGTACGACGTGCCGCACGTCGATGGTCTGGCGACTCCGGGCGACGTATTGAGCGAAAGCACGTACAAGAAACACATCATCGACGGCCAAGACGGTGCCACCGTGCACTGTTCGGTTTCCGGCGGCCCGACGTTCACTTTCAGCGGACATGTCGCCTTGGGCGGAAGAGCCCTCGATATTTTAGATGGCACTGTCGCAGCCAATCTCATGGGCACGGCGCGCATCACGGTCACGGACACCGCAGAAGCCACGTCGGGCTTCTCGCACTCGCTGGCCTCGCCGAGCGCCGGTCCGTGCGCGATCAAAGTCGTCACCGCACAGAACGGCGTCGCACAGGTCAAAAAGGGCAGCGTTTGGGCGTCGTACACCTGCCCCAGCGTCGAAGCGTCACCCAGCGACGCCTGCTCGTCGCACGGCGTCTTCGTGCTCGAGAATTGTGATCAGTAGGGTCGGTAGGGTCTCGTTCGCCTCCGCGCTTCGCTGGGTACGCCTCGCGACCAGCTCGGGCTGGACCGCAGCGGGCGCTCGGCCTCGCCGAGTTTTGTTCACTAGGGTCCTCTCGGGGCGATCGTGATCTTATAGTGCCAAGGTCCCGCGAGGGCGATCCAGCTCGCACGCCGGCGTGCTCGCGATCGCCGTACAGGTGACTTGCGGCTCGGGAGCAGAGCGCCACGTTCGCTTCACCCCAAGCGCAGAGCGCCACGTTCGCTTCACCCCAAGCGCAGACGCGAAATCTTTCTCTCCGCCTGGGCCTCGCTCGAACGCTCGCTCAATCCCAAGCCTTGGCTCTGAACTTAGCTTTAGCCTTGGCTTTGGCCTGAACCTGAACGCGGACCCGCGCTCAGTCTCTAACGCTGACGCGCACGCTCACTCTTTGGGCTTGGTGTCGCCGGCTGGCGGCGTGTCGGCGTGGGCGTCTGCGGGGGGCAACGGGTCAGTCTTGGTGGCTGGCGCCGCGGGCGGGTTCTGGCGCAGACGGGCCGTGAGCGGGGTCGGCAGCGTGTCGGACAGGCTGACCTTTTCGCCGCCTGGCTCGGGCTCAATCTTGACGAGTACGGCCGTGATGTTGTCTTCGCCGCCATGCTCGTTGGCGAGCGCGATCAGCTTGCGGCAGGCATCGTCGATGCTGGGCGACTGCGAGATGATCTCCAAGATCTCCGCGTCTTCGATCATGCCGCTCAGGCCATCTGAACACAGGATGTAACAGTCGCCGATCGTGGCGTCGTCACCTTGCAGATCGACGCTGACGTGCTCTTGCATGCCAAGCGCACGGGTGATGACATTCTTGGGCAGCTCACTCTTTTGCTCTTCGGTGAGCTCGGGCATGGCCAAGAGGTAGTCGTTGACGAGCGAGTGATCGCGCGTCATCTGGCGAATTTCTCCACCGCGAACGCGGTACGCGCGGCTGTCGCCCACGTGCCCGATGTACATCTTGCCCTTCTTACCGCTGAACAGACAGCCGACCACCGTCGTGCCCATACCGTGGCATTCGCGCGAGCGCGCGCTGCGTTCGACGATCTGCCGGTTGGCAATCTTGATGCCGGTCAGCAGCCGGTTCTCTTCCTCCGACATGCGCGAGTCGAAGTGGAAAGGCCAGGTAAAGTCCTCGGCAGCAGTGGCGCGAAAGAAATCTACGATGGCTTCGGTCGCGAGCTTGCTCGCGACGTCGCCTGCGCGATGTCCGCCCATGCCGTCAGCAACGATATAAAGCTCGTGGTCCTGAAGGATCGCAAAGCTGTCTTCGTTGTGATCCCGCTGGAGTCCTACATCAGTGAGTCCGGCCGCGACAGCGCGCATTTGCCCTCGAAAACAGCCTAGTGCATCACGTTTTCACGAGCGACCCGGCATGTCAAGGGGGCGTTCGAGCACGATTAAGCGACCGTTCGGCCGGCTTTTTGGCCTCGGTCCGTATCGTGACTAAATCGCGAGAATCTCTTTTTCTTTGGTGTCGATGATTTGGTCGATGCTTTTGCCCGCCTCGGCCACGGCTTCTTCGGCCTTTTTCTTGGCGCGGTCGACTTCGTCTTCGCTCGCGTCCCCGCCCTCTTTGAGCTCGCTCAGCATGTCGAGCGCCTCGTGGCGGGCCTTGCGCACGGCGACCTTGCACTCTTCTCCGGCCTTCTTCGCAATCTTCACCAGGTCTTTGCGGCGCTGCTCGCTGAGCGCCGGGATCGGGATGCGAATCAAGTCGCCGTCGACTTGGGGATTCAGACCGAGATCGCTCTCGCGAATGGCCTTTTCCACGGATTGCACGGCACTCTTGTCCCAGGGTTTGACCGTGAGCATGCGTGGCTCCGGCACGCCCACGCTGGCCATCTGCGCGATCGGCGTCGACTGGCCGTAGTAGTCGACGCGCAGCATATCGAGCATGGCCGGGTGAGCACGCCCGGTGCGGAGCTTGGACAGGTCGCGCCGCAGCGCTTCCTTCGCCTTCTCACTCGACGTTTTTAGCTCGTTCAGGATGTCGTCAATCATCGGCAACCTCGCGGACGTTTCGTATAACACCGCTCGCGGCTGGCATCACGAGGCTAAGGCCGTGGCGGGCTGGACTTGGGTTTGCGGGCCGGCCGGGTCGCGGTCGCTGGCGCGGCGGCCGAAGCGCTGGCCGAGGCGGCGGCTTTTTGCGACGCCCAAAACGCCTCTTCGGCCGCCTTCAGCTTGCGCGCGTTTTCCGCTTCCACCGAGGCCGAGGCGTTGGCGATGGTCTGCCGCATCAGCTCGTCGGCCTCCCGCGTGCGCTTCATCACGTAAAAGCCCAGGGCGCCGAGCATCAGCGACGCGCCCACCAAAATACCGGCCAGCATGCGGCCACGGCTGGGCGGCGCCAGCTCTTGATCCAAATCCATGAGCGCGATGCTGGGCTGCAGCGGCCGGAACTCGTAGCGCACGTTCTCGCGCTCCGCACGGCTCCACTCTTCGAGGCGTAGCAGGGCATCGGCCGCCTCGGCCGCGGTTTTGAAGCGCGAAGCGATGTCCCGCGAGCAGCACTTGGCGAACCAGGCGTCGAACTCCTTGGGCAAGCCTGGCTCGACCTTGGACGGCACTGGAATTGGCGCGGCGCAAACCTTGAGCACCACGTCGCCGATGGCGTCGCCCTCGAACGGCACGCGGCCGCAAGCCGCGGCGAAAGCGCAGGCACCGAGCGACCAAATGTCGGACGCGGCGCTGACCGGCGCGCTCGCCGTCAGCGCTTCGGGGCTCATGTAGTGCGGCGTGCCGAGCACCATGCCGGCTTGCGTGGCCGATGCGCCCGTCTCTGCTTCGTCTTGCACGACTTTGGCGATACCGAAGTCCACGAGCTTGACGCTGTAGCCGAGCTTGCTCGCCTCGTTGTCACGCGCCAAGAAGATGTTGTCGGGCTTGAGATCACGATGCACGATGCGCGCTTCGTGCGCCGCGGACAGCGCGCGGGCGCTCTGCGCAACGATTTGAACGACCTCGCTGAACGGCAGCTTGCCCCGCCTGCGGATGGCGCGCTCGAGGGACTCCCCCTCCAGGTGCTCCATCACGATGTAGGGCTGACCGGTCTCGCTGATGCCGTGGTCTTGGACGGCCACCGCGTGACGGCTCTTGATGCGCGCCGCCGCTTTGGCTTCGTTGTCGAAGCGACGCCTGGCCTCGGCGCTGCCCGCCAGCTTGGGGTGCACGAACTTGATGGCGACCAGCTGACCCAGCGTGACGTGGCGCCCCGCCCAGACCGAGCCCATGCCGCCCTGGCCAAGCAGACGTTCGACTTTGTACTTGCCCGCGACGACCGTGCCGGACAAATCGGGAAGCGGGGACTCGGTCATGTTCTAAGAACGGCCCCGCGCGGGCGCGGGTTCGGGAGGTAGCATCTTCTAAAGAGCGGCCGCGGAGGCGCGGGCTTGGGAGACAGCGTAGCCTAGCCTATGCTGCGAGGCTTACGCCATGCGTCTCCGCGTCGTGACCTGGAACATTCATAAGGGCATCGGGGGAGTCGACCGACGCTATCGCCTCGAGCGCACTATTTCAGTGCTCGCGTCGCTACGGCCCGACCTCGCGCTGCTTCAAGAGGTGGCCGAAGGCATGCCCCGCTGCGGCATGGACAACCAACTCGATGAGCTGTCGAGCGGGCTCGACATGCGGCACGTCGCGTTCGGCTCGGAACATCGCTTTCGGGTCGGTGGCTACGGCAACGCCATCCTCAGCAGGTTTCCGCTCAGCGACTCGACGCGCATCGATCTGACCATCGGGCGTCGCAAGCAGCGCGGCCTGGTCAAGACGCGCGCTCACGCCAAGCTCGAGCACGGCACGCGCAGCGTCGTCGTGTTCAATCTACATTTGGGGCTATCGGGCAGCGAGCGGGCAACCCAGCTCGAGCGCTTTCTGGAGTGCCAGCCGTTCGCGCACCTGCACCACGACACGCCGCTGATCGTGGGCGGTGATTTCAACGATGTCTGGGCGAGCCTAGGGCAGCGCTTTTTGGAGCCAGCCGGCTTCGTGCGCGCAGGCAAGCTGCTGCCAACGTTCCCGGCGGCGCTGCCGCTCAGGCCACTCGACGGCCTGTGGATACGCGGCGGCATAACCGTGATTTCTGCCCACCCGGTGCGCACCGGCCTGGCCCGCTCCGCCTCCGACCACCTGCCGATCGTCGCCGAGCTCGAGGTTTCAGCGGCTGTTCACGACTCGCATCGGCCTCCGTCTTCCCGCCCCGCCGATCCCGTGGAAAGGATCTGACATGGCCACCGCCCTCACCGCCCGTCCCGAATGGCAAGCGCTCTCCGCTCACTACGAGAGCCAGAAATCCGTGCACGTGCGCGAGCTGTTCCAAAAGGACGCGGGCCGCGCCGAGCGCTTCAGCGCGGAGGCCGCCGGCCTGCTGCTCGACTATTCGAAGCATCGCATCACGCAGGAAACGCTGACCTTGCTGCTGAATTTGGCCAACGCGGTGGGCCTGCGCGAACGCATAGACGCCATGTTCGCAGGCGAGAAAATCAACACTACGGAAGACCGCGCCGTGCTGCACGTGGCGCTGCGCGCGCCACGTGGCCAAAAGATCTTGGTGGACGGCAAAGACGTCGTGCCCGACGTGCACGCCGTGCTCGACAAGATGAGCGACTTCGCGAGCAAGGTCCGGAGCGGCGCCTGGCTCGGCCACACCGGCAAGCGCATCAAGAACGTCGTCAACATCGGCATCGGCGGCTCGGACTTGGGCCCGGCCATGGCCTACGAGGCGCTACGTGGCTATGCCGATCGCAACCTCAGCTTGCGCTTCGTTTCCAACGTCGATGCGACCGATTTCGCTGAAGCCGTGCAGGGCTTGGATGCGGCAGAGACGCTGTTCATCGTCTGCTCGAAGACCTTCACCACCATCGAAACGCTGATGAACGCGCGCACCGCGCGCAGCTGGCTCGTCGACAAGCTCGGCGACCAAGCCGCAGTCGCCAAGCACTTCGTCGCCGTCTCCACCAACGCGACCGAAGTCGCCAAATTCGGCATCGACACGGCCAATATGTTCGGCTTCTGGGACTGGGTCGGCGGGCGCTACAGCTACCCATCGGCGGTCGGCCTATCGCTTTTGGTCGCGATCGGTCCCGAGCGCTTCCGAGAAATGCTGGGCGGCTTTCACGAGCTCGACGAGCACTTTCGCACGGCGCCGTTCGAGAAGAATCTTCCGGTTTTGCTCGGCTTGCTCGGCATTTGGTACGACAATTTTTTCGGGGCGCAGTCGCACGCGGTGCTGCCCTACGACCAGTACCTGAGCCGCTTTCCGGCCTACTTGCAGCAGCTCGACATGGAGAGCAACGGCAAGAGCGTCACGCTCACGGGCGAGCGCGTGAGCTACCAGACGGGACCCATCATTTGGGGGCAGCCTGGCACCAACGGCCAACACGCCTTTTACCAACTGATCCACCAAGGCACGAAGCTCATTCCCTGCGACTTCATCGGCTTTGCCAAGAGCTTGAACGCCTTGGGTGATCACCACGATCAACTGATGGCGAATTTCTTCGCGCAAACCGAGGCCCTAGCCTTTGGCAAGACCTCCGCCGAGGTGAAGGCCGAGGGCGTGCCGGACGCGCTGGTTCCGCACAAAACCTTCGAAGGCAATCGCCCAACGAGCACGATTTTGGCGGAGCAACTGACGCCGGCCGTATTGGGCAAGCTCGTCGCCCTCTACGAGCACAAGGTGCTCGTGCAAGGCGTGATTTGGGGCATCAACTCGTTCGACCAGTGGGGCGTCGAGCTGGGCAAAGTGCTGGCCAAGCGCATCGCCAGCGAGCTCGCGGCCAAAGGCGAGCCGGAGCTCGCTCACGACAACTCGACCAACGCCCTGATCCGTCGCTACCGCGCGCAGCGCGGCTGAGGGCGGCAGCTCAAGCCTATGAGTGGCGATCGGCTAGCAACCGCACAACTCGCGCACGCGGGCGGCGAATACCTTGGCGGCCTCGTGATCGAGCGAGCCCGCAGGCCATTTGATGCCCAAACCCTGCACGTCGTTCGGCTTCGGAATGATGTGAAAGTGCACGTGGTCGACGGCTTGATGCGAAAGTCGCCCGTTGTTTTGCAGCACGTTGTAGGCCTGCGTGCCGGTCAACGTTTGCAGGGCGCGACACAGCCGCGGTAGCACTCGGCCGATCGCCGCCGCGGCGTCGTCCGACAACTGGTCGAGCGTCACGGCAGGTTCCTTGGGGATCACCACCGCGTGCCCAGGTGCCAGCGGTGCGATGTCGAGGAACGCGAGCACCAGGTCATCTTCGTACAACTTGTGAGCCGGGATCTCGCCGCGCAAGATTTTGCTGAAGACGGTTTCGGGCATGACCGGCCCAGCCTAGCTCGGATTTTTGCGCGCCGCCCGGGCGATCGGGCCGGCCGCGGCGCGCGACGTCAGCACGCGCTCAGCGGCCTGCACGACGAAGTCACCGAAGCGATACAGCTCGGCGCTGGGGGCGTCGGCGCCGAACAGAGCGCGCTCTTCCATCAGCGCGAGGCCCAACGCATAGACGATGGTCCGCACCACGAAGCGCAAGTCTTCGCGCTCTTCGGCGTCGCGCCCGAAGGCGTCGGCCAAGGCGGCAAAGCCAGGATAAAGTCGCTCTTCGAACACGCGCTGAATGCGCAAGCGATGCTCCGGGCTCTCGATGGCGACCACGAACAAGAAACGCACGAAACGCGGGTGCTGCTCGGTCGCCCACAGCGAGAAGGTCACGTCCCGCGCGAAGCGCGGCACGTCGTCGAGACTGCGCGGAAACTCCACGGTGAGCGCGGCATCGAGCATGCGGCTGGCGCAGTGCTCGACGATCTGCTGCACGAGCGCGTCTTTGCTGTCGAAGTAGTGATAGAGGCTCGGCTGACTCATGCCGAGCTTGGCCGCCAGCTTGCGTAGCGACGCGCCTGCTACGCCCAGCTCCGAAATCAGCTGTAGTCCGGCGTCGAGAACTTCGTCACGCCGCGCCGGCGCTGGTGCCGCCGCGTCCGGCTCACGCGGCGCGCGCGCCGGCGCGGCGCTCTTGGGCTTTTTCTTCATGCGAGCCGGCCCCGAGCATACTGGCCGACTCGCGCACTGAA
>Ga0307516_10007364_pt1 | contig 12664 bp, 15 predicted proteins | sample 19_EM_MG_FD_203310 | JGI IMG/M metagenome (GOLD analysis project Ga0307516, IMG submission 203310) | Populus trichocarpa ectomycorrhiza microbial communities from riparian zone in the Pacific Northwest, United States - 19_EM | ecosystem: Host-associated > Plants > Roots > Unclassified | place... | reverse complement strand
CTCACTCTGTAGGGTACGTGTGCAGGAGACGTACGATGAGAGTGGGTGGGCGATAAGGAGAGTACAAAGGTAAACCCGTTGAGCTCTGGGTGGGACCAATAGGTTGGTCGTTAAGTCTACTTAAGTATATCGGCCGGGTCCACTTGTTCGTCGTTGCACGTGCTCTTGAACTGCCAACCGTCACAGCCACTTCCCATAACAAGAATCGCCGAGCTCCGGCCCGATTCATCCCCACGGGGTTATCCAGGGTTATCCAAAGATGAAATGTTTATTCGCACTGATAGAACCTCCCCGTCCTAAGTTACTACACGCCCTTCCCCGCACTACGCTGAATCTGGGAATCTGAAAGTTCCCTCAAAGTCCAGAACGACGTCCTTGAGTATCGAGGAACTTGAAGGCCTCCTCAAAGTCCATAATGATGTCTTTGATGTTCTCAATCCCGACCGACACCTAACAAAGGGGCGTCAGCACCACGCACTCTCCTCGTCAATGTCAGCACGCACCCGGATCAAATCAGGGGTAACACCCGACAACAGTTGTTCATCAACGGTCAACTGCTGGTGAGTGGTCGTCGCGGGGTGGATCACCAACGTCTTCGCGTCGCCGACGTTGGCCAAGTTGGACGCGAGAACCAGCTTGTCTACCACCTTGCTCCCGTCTTCGGCGCCCCCTTTGATACCAAAGCTGAGCATTCCACCAAAGTATCCTGGTCGGAAGCTCTTCTTGGCGTTCTCGTGGTCTGAATGGGATGGCAAACCAAGGTAGGATACCCAGGCAACCTTTGGGTGTTGCTCGAGCCAGCTGAGAATACAGTGAGTGCCTCCCGTCACCCGGCCAAACCGATGCATCGACATACCGTGCCAAAGCAAGAGCATTGGTACTATGCCTTTCCGCCCGAAGGCTGAGGGTCTCCAGACCCTGGAGCAACAAGAACGCTGCGAATGGATTCAAGCATGCCCCCAAGTCGCGGAGAATCTCCATTCGGAGTTTCACCACGAAGGCCAGAGGTCCGAACGCCTCGCTGAATTTAAGGCCATGGAAACCTTCCGACGGTTCCGTGAACGAAGGGAACTTGCCCCTTGTGAAGTCAAATTTCCCTGCGAAGATTATCAGTCGTATCCCACATGCAGTGGTTGTGCGACAGACCAGAGCTGATAATCACTCCAGCGATCGTGGTGCCATGACCACCGATCCACTTGGTGGCGCTGTGCACTAAACCCGGGTGAGTGCCTCGCCCAACCTCCTGATCTAACCACACCGCTTACCGACGATATCCGCCCCGTGGTCGATCGGCCGAATCAAAAACCCTTTTGGTGAGCGACGTCAGGCCCTTGTTCCGCGTAGTCTACGGCATAAACCTACCGCCGAGACCGAAAGTGTTGTCAACGATCAAGGGGATATCGGCCTCGTGAGCGACCTAGAACCCAATCTTGTCAGACGAGACGAATTCCCCAAGGGGCGGACGGACCTTGGCAATTTCAGCAATGTTTGGGACATTGTACTTTGGGTTACCGACGGACTCGATGTAGATTGCCTTGGTCTTCTCATCGATCGCACCCCTAAACTCCTCCGGGTCATCGGTTTTCACCCACTTTACGCCAATATTGAATTTCTTGAGGAATACTACGAGGGGGATTCGTCAGCCCCAAGCCGGAGTTCCTGATAGTATAACCTACCTTTAAACTGGTTAAACGTCTGCCTGCGGGATCAGTTCACCAGCAGGATTGGAAGTCCGCGCTACGTACCCCTCCGTACAATGCAGTGCTATGGGGACAAGTCAGTCTCTGTGATAATGCGAGGTAACCGTAACGGATACTAACCTCGCAACGATGTTGTCACCTGCACCAGCCTAGCGAAGTACACGATAAATGAGCCTCATTCCACCTCGGGAGTGAAAGCACATACAATGGTTGCAATTGCCATGAACTGAGCAGCCTGCCCACTAGCAGTGGAGACTGCGGCAACTCCGTTTTCGAGGGCAGCCATCCTCTTTTCAAAGACATCCTAGATACGCTTTCAGCTCACTCTCCCCAAGACGGGTTTTACTGTGGCCACGAACGGCTGTGGGGTTTCCGATCCGTGAATAAACATTCCCAACGGTTCTGGATACAATGCATGAGCGGGCGGCTGAAGCAAAAAGGGGAGATTTCCCAACCTCATCGCGAAGAGATCGGCGCCATGCTAAGTAAACGAGCAATCCTCGTTAGATCATCACGGCCAGCCCCCTGAGACGGTCGGCGCAGCGTACCTCCGAGCTGTTAAACGCAAAACTCGTGCTTGCATAGATGGGGGGAGCCCTAGCGTTCGTCGCGGGGTCAATCTCTTGACCAGCGTGCAGCTGGAGGGTCTCGAATTCTGGAGTCCTGGGGTAACACAGATAAGATAAGAAAAACAATCGATCTCCGTCAGTATTTCATTCCTCGGGGAGGATCGAACGAGACATTCACTTGTAAAAACCGGTGATAGACATGCTGGTGCTTGATGAGGATACAGGAGAGAGCCACAGAAATACCAAGTCTCTTATATACTTCTTATCCACTTCGTGAATCGCGTGATAATATCATCAAACACGGAATTTGGGCTTGGACTATGTCAGCGAACTTAACACTGCCCTCCACTGCCCCCTGTTTCAAGGAAAATTCCCCCTAACTCTTCGTTGAGCACCTAATGCACGACGCGCTATCATAAGGTGACATGGGAATAATACACAAAGCGCGACACCGGGACCGAATGTCACGGAGCAGCTTGTTCGTACCCGATGGCGACGTTGGACGCGTCCCCCATTTCTCCCCTCAAATCGGTGTAGAAATCCTTCGTCATCCCTGCTTTTGCTCTGTCATCCTCGTTGAAAGGACCCCTGATATCACCCCGCCACCCACGCCGCACTTCCTCCCTAAACGTCTGGATTGGATCCACTCCTTCGTTCTTACACATCCAGCTGAACCACCTGTGCCCGGCGGTGACGTGAGTTACTTCGTCCGTGTGAATGATTTGCAAGATCGCCACGCTATCCTGGTCCCCGCCCCGTCGGAACTTCTCAACCGTGGCTGGATTGACATCAAGCCCTCTAGCCTCATGCACCATATGAATGATGGCGAGTCTTGATCGCAGAGAATGGAATGTGCCTTTGGCCGATTCCCATAGACCGGCGTTGACCGAAAGTGAGCCGTAAGGGGTTGAAGGTGAGATCTCGGCCAGGCGCTTTGTGAGCAGGGTGAAATGCTTCGATTCATCCAAGGCGACCCTCGCCCAGTCGGAGAAGAAAGCGTGTGGGAGATCGGGATTCGTAGCGCCGTAGCGTGCGATAATATCCCAACTGCGGGATAAATAGGGATAAGTTTGAAACAGACCCACCACCTGAGTCCGAACTTACGAAAGGTCGATGCTGTATGGGAATTTCTTAGCACGGCGAAGCATGAGATCTGCGAAAGTGCACTCACGCCCACTGTTCGATGTTCGCCAAAGCGTGGAGAGTAGCGCCCTTGCTCTTTCGTCCAGATGACCTCCCAGGACCTACCGTCTTTCGATCGTACTGTGCGTTTCTGGGTGGCACATCCGGCGGTTTTGGCGCGTTCTTCAACTTGTGACCGATCGACTTCAGTCCTCCCGTTTGGAAAAGTTTCACCGCATGTCGCGTCCGTTCCACCTACTCCGGGTTCTGATTGAACAACAGAAGGTGACGGTCGAGGGAAGGGGAGCTAACTTTGAGGGTAGGGTCCGGGGTATTGAGGATCAGAACAGCCCATTCGACCAGGGTTGTCGGGGGATCAACCTCAGGGACAATGGGCTCTTGGGGGGTCGGGACGTCGGTAGGTTGTGGTGGGGGTGACGCGGAATCTCTGGAAGTTGGATTCGGAGGGGGGTCGGCAAAATCTAAGTGGACGGGTTGGTTGCCTGGTACTCTCCAGAGTTCCGAAACCACCGAACCGACCTTCAGAAACTGGTCGCAGATTCACCAGTTGCCATCCGGTGCCCCCTCGCGGGGTTTCGACCCAAACTTCTGCCTCCACATCCGACTCCACTTGCTTGACGCGAACCTCATAAACGCATGCTCGAAGTCCTGTCTCGCTCTTCCCAGTGGCCAGATCAAAATCATATCTACCGCGGTGACAATCAAAGAGACCCGAAACAATCTACGAATGGCAGAACTTACTTATGCCACGGGCACACGATAACCGTCGAATAGTCTTCTTCGCCCTCTCCACAATAATCCTCGATATCAGCGTGCGACAAGTCGGCACCTAAGTGCGGACAGGTAGCCTCCATGACGTACAGTCGCTTGTAAGCTACATCATTTGTGGTTTCCGACCCGAGGTTGTTCACGGATTCCGGCGAGAGTCTAAACAAGATCAAAGGATGATACTCTCCCTCCTCCGATCGAAGGGTGAAAGAGAATCGGGTGTGGGAGAGGGTGCGAGAGTACGGTCCAATGCTAACGAAGTATTCAACGAACAGGTGCAGGAGCAAAAGGACGGACTGACTTTACAAACCCTTCTTCCATCTGTCGAGCTCGTCGGGGATGAAGACAGCCTTCGATCTAATCTTGGATGCCTACTAATCTTGAATATGTATTGAATCTTGCACAAATGCCACGTGGGGGACTGATCCCAGGACAGAACCCAGCCGATGAGTGCTGGGCGGTTGAGGATGTTCGCAGTAACCCTCGGGGGAGGTAAATAGCTCCGCCAGTTGATATGCACGCGATCGTTAGGGTGTAAGTAACACATTTTAACATCATTTGGTTGCACAAACATCTCCACAAAGTAAATAAACAGTCCCAAGAAAACACGGAAAGAAAAGGAATACAGGCTGCAAGATCGAAAGGCGATAGCAAGTGAAGAGAAAAATACCAGAAAACCCACAACCGTAGTCAGTTAAGGTAGTAGGCGAAAGCAGGACCGTCGGCACGATGAGCGAAGGAGGTGGGATATGCCGGATAAGGAAGGTTCGTAGGGAGATCGTCAGCGGTTGTGTCGGGTCGGAATCGGTAATATGGAGACGGCAGGTCTAGAGCATCCACGTCCAGTGCGAAGGACAGTGGTGGTATTACGTATGGAGGTGTCTTCCTGGGGTTTGAAGCAGAGATGATGGCAGAGCCTGCTTAAATCGTTACGGGGTGGGGATAATTACCGGCCCAACAACTTACTGGGGTCGGGGTCGCTGGAAAAGAACACGCCGTCATCCACCTCCTCAGGCGGCGCAAACTTGGCGCGTCTTGGGACCAAGGTAGCCTTCCCTCGACACCCAAAGCCCTTTGCAGTGTGTTTGGATTGAGCGTAGTCGCCAGAAGTCGGTGAACTGAGGCGGTTTGTCGGAGAGGGAGCAAACTCAACCATGAGCTGGTTATATGCGGTTTTTCTAGTGGGATTATAGCGATCCAAGGGAGAAGAAGGGTTCGTGATTTCATAAGGCGCGTCAGGAGAATCGTTTGGGCCAACAGCAGGCGATGCATCTTGAGTGAACGAGGTGAGAGCAGGTCTAAGTCTGGGAACGCGGCGTCGGTAGTCTTTAGATCCTCGAAGGCGAGGCGGAGAGCGGCTAGGGTGTTGGTTGCGAAGTCGTTTTCGACGAGGGGATGGCGGCAGCAGATTCTGAGCAGCAGGGCGACGGGGAGTCCTGGGAGATTGGGGCATGGCGGTTTGTCTCAAGTTGGGGCTGTCACAAGTCACAACGAGGTTCCCTCTCTAATCGGAAACGGGTTCGCTCGACGAACATATGCAAAAGTAATACAGGCACAGAATCTACAGGCACAGAATCTACAGGCAGCAAACACCCGAAGCACCTTGGAGTGAACCACCGCGATCCGTCCCAGGTTGGGCTACCGCACCTGGGAATCTAGGGACAAGTTGAGCGATCGTGAAGATAAACTGAAGCAAGTATCGCTCACCAGGTTATGGTATTCGGCAGGGCGTCAATACGCTTCCTGAGGGCCTCGAGATACGACCTGTATAACTCAAGCTTCTTCCCTCCCTTCCTACACGACGTCATCCCACACTCCCCAGCATCAATCGCATCCGCAATCGGCCCCAAAAAATCAAACGAACAAACTACGTTCGACGTAGGCCTCAAAGTCAACTCCTCCTTCGCCTTCCTCTTGAATTCCTCGTGCCACCGTTCCACGTACGTCCTACACGCTGAACACACGGGGTTCCGCGGGGATATATCGTCCAACATGCGCTGAGCACCCTGAGCGCGTTCCAGATGGAACATTAAGAGGCGCCTGTAATGAGCGGTGGGGATACCGTTCAAGATGTCAGCAGATGGAGAGTTGATGATGTCCACTCCAAGGGTATAACTAGATGCGATCTTCATTTCCTCTTCGAACCCCCATCGTGTGGCAATGGCGTATGCCTGCAACGGGGCCTTCTCGACGAGTTCCGGTTGAACAAGCGTTTCACGCAGCCGAGACAGGGCGACCGCGATTTCGTACTTGATCGCGGCATCCAGTACTGGTGAAAGTTGGTCGAGAGATCCAAAGTTCGGACTACACAAAACCAATCGACCGGTCAATCAGCTCACGAAATGACCGTTTGGCGTGGAATGACAAGCACTCACTCTTCGACGGGGTATATGAGCCTCAACAACCCGTCGACGGTCTTCGCGTCCTCGGACAAATCGCAGACCGGGAGAGACTTCTCCGTTCCAGGCTGCGGTAGCGAGAACATCAACTCGAAGACGGGAGATGCGATCGCCAGGATCGCTCTGTGAGCCCTAAACTCGACAGCCTTGGGACCGCCAGACCGTAGAATGATATCTGCGGTGGCCGAATTGCTAAAGTCATGCGACATCGTCGAACCGGATGCCAGTGTCAACGGTGAAATGGTGGATGGGCGTTCGGAGATTGAAAGCGGATCCGTTACAGTTGTTTTTAACTTTTCATGCCAGGATACCTCATGATCGCCGATGACACCAAATCCGTCTACGACAAACAAGGGTATGTCGTCGTCCCAGGTTTAATCCCCCCAGAACTCGAGAAACCCGTACGGGAGGCTACCGAACGTGTCATCGCGAGGACTAGAGCAGGGGAATGGCCACATCGAAGGACGGTCGGGAAACAATTCCCTCCGTTTGACAACGACAACCCAGACTCGTGGGGCGTCCAACACCTCATGCACCCAGATCTTGGAGAACCCATCTTCGCAGAATGGTACACCTCGGGATCTCTGATTCGAACGATTTGTGGCCTGCTCAACTGCGATGAGGATAAACTACAAATGGGTGAGTTGAGGGCTGCAGGAGTGATCTCTGAGTCTGACCGCAACTACCTCCAGAATTGTTCAATCTGTTGATAAACCCAGAATCTCACAAGTTCGCCCTGCGCTGGCACCGCGATGATGTGCGGGAGACGGCTTCCGAGGGTGAGGAACGACTGACCCTCGCCATCTGGCATCACGGAGTGAGCATGATCCCACCCTCTTCACGAGATATCCGTCTCGTAACGACACAAAGATCCAGTGGAATACGTAGGTATCACCCACGGCGCCAAGTTAATTACGACTAAACGCTGGCAGCGCCCTGTATGAAGATTCGTGCCTGTACATCGTCCCTGGATCGCACCAACGTCCCAGATATGACGCTCAACGTGCTCTATCGTCAACGTCTGAACCCCCCGATAATCCCTTGGATATGCCCCGATCTCTCCGGGTCACCCTGAAACGTACGTCCCACACCCCTCCTCTCAGTAACCGACTTACATCAAATGCTGTCAGCCGGTGACACCGTCTTCTACAATTCAAACATCCTGCACTGCGCGGTGTACGACCCTCGAGAGAAGAGAGCGACGCTACACGCATGCATGGGCGAAACCTCCGGAGGGCCCACCAGAGCCCGCAACACCCTCCAACACGGGCTGAACTGGATGAAAGAAGACAGATTCAAAAACACGCTTCAGGAGGGCCGTCCAAGAGAGATGTTGGAGAGATTGGTACGATTGCAACATGAGTTTACGGAGTCGGAAATAGGATATTCGCAGGTCGGATGACCGGTGGAATATTACAGCAACAGCAACAACAGTGAATTCATGAGAATGTAAACGCAGAACATTGGACCCATCACACTCGTCACACAATCGTATGCTACAACGGGGAACGGTGTGAATATCAGCCGCTAATACCGCGTTACCTGGACGAATCTGAAAGACACAACTCACAGTAAAGTCCACAACCGTCATGACCTGGCTTTTGCAGAAGGTCGTCTGGTCCTCGTGGAACCAGAGGGCAAAACAACTCCTTCGAACGTGCCCGTACTCCGAGTACTGCCCTTCCTCGTCCTCACGGCCCCTCCGCCGTTGCTGCTCCTCGAAGGCTTGCTCGCCTTAGCCTTGTCGTTCCCCGCCGCGGTCTTCTCCTCAGCCTGCTCCTTATTCGCAATTTCCTGGTACTCCTCGACGGTTTTGTCCACTGTCCCATGTTCAACATGAGCGTAAATTTTCCGAATCGAACCCAGAACGCGTAGCCTTTGCGAAGACGACAGTTCGGAATGAGGAGTACTCACACCCCTTTTCCGTCACGGAGATCAACAGTTTGATCATACCCTCCCTCTTGCGAAGGGACCGCGCAACTGGTATACCAAGGTCGTTGACAATCGAGCGCAAAGTCTCAGCTTTGAGGCTATCCCATGGGAACGTGTTCTGGCTGGACATGACGGTCGCGGCGACAGTGATGGTCGTGGTGGTGGTGTTGGAATAAGGCGTGTTGTAGGGCCCCCTGCCTCGATTTTTCCCGCTCTAACTCAAAACTTGTCGTCAAGTGACCAAAAATCACATACGCGCCAGCTGTTATGTATGGGTGCTCGGTAAAGAGTTTCGTTACTCGTCATTATAAAGCATCGTGAGCAATAAATACTCGGAACCAACGGTCAACATCGAATAAATATTACAAGGAAAACGAGTGCATGCGTTGAAAAAAGTGTCCAAGAAATGCAGGGTAAGGCAACAGGATGAGGGTGATCACAACCAACGAGCAGTAATATGATCTGCAGCGCCCTCTGCAGCCTCGGTTATTCCTTCGGCCGCCAACGCCTCAGCAACACTCTTACACGAGAGCATTATTTCTAGCTCAGGTTGGCCAATGTAGAACCAGGTCCACATCGCGATGATGACATAGAACCCAATCATAATCAGACCTTCAACCTGGGACGAAATGTCAATCAGACGGTGAGAGCGACTTAGTTGGGGAGAATTGGACGCACCCAGTTGGTCTTGGCGTCCGAGGTGATGTAGTTGACAAGGAACGCGCTGCCGAGAAGAACCGCGACTTCGTAAAGATCTAGGAGGCGGTATCTTAGTGAGCGACCCTTTTACGATCCAAGACACGTACCAAAAAGCATGTGGAAGGGTTTCTCAACCCACCAAGCCAAGAGGATGAAGAATGGCATCCAGAAAATGGAGAACTGGATGCTCAAGTCGATCGCACGAGCTTTTGCGAGTTCTGAAGGGACCTGGGGCTTGCCCAAAAAGTATTGTAGACTTGTCCGTAAGAAAAAGACCTGAGGAGGAGGTGAATGGGGTGAATTGAGCGAGAGGGAGAGGCTCCGCATACAATCGCGACCGCGCCATCTGCAGCAAAACTGACAAGCGGCAGGAGAATGAGGCCAAACCATCTAAAGGTCGTATTAGTCAGCGGTATCTCTGGTCAGTGCCACTGGACGCACTCTTCCCCGATGAGTCCGTCCTCCCGCACAGTTTCAATGCTCTCCACGAGGAACGCGGCAGTGGTGGCCATGAGGGCAATGGTGATCATGATGGCACAGAGACAAACCCAGGAGTTGGTCTTGGGGTCCTTCAGCGCGAGGTCGCGTTCCATTTCCTTGAGGGCATTAGGGGCGGCTGGGTGGAGCTCGAGAGCGTTATCATCGCCCGGGGGGTTGTGCAGGAAGATCCGAGAACAAATATAGCTAGAGTTGCGATCAGCGTTGGAGGCGGGGTCAACGGAAAGGCTTTACACCCACATGACTAAAAGAACGACTGCGGTGCCCCTGCTAAAGTGGAGGAAGTGGCCTCGCAACTCATCCGTCAGCAACTGTGCTTCCCCGGTTCCTGTGGAACCGCCGTCTAGAGCAGCAAAGAGGGCGGTTGGCAAGAGAATAGCCATTACTCTAAATGGATGCGTTAGTCTAAGTATGGAGGAAGGCGGTGTACACTTACCCAACCGTCAAGAGAGAGTTGTTGAGCTGCGCCATATGTGGATGGAGATGCTGTTCCCAAATGCTTGACCCTCCAATAAGGAAGGCGGTACCAGGGATGAGCAACAAGTGCAAGACAATAACTCCGATGATAGTTGATTGAAGGACCTTGAGCCTACATACAGTGGTGAGGAGATGGCGTTAGCCGAAGATCGGATTACTCACTCGCATCTAAGGAGGAGAATGATGGCCAGAGTGGCTTCGACGGCGTTGTTGAGAGTGATTGAGAGCAAATCACCCAAGGTGGATCCAAGGAATAGGGTCATCTGGTCTCCACACCAGTCGAAGAGTTTCTCCAAAGGAATGATAGAGAGGAAGCATACTGGCCAGGACTCTAATGGTCAGCAACACGCCTGAACCGCGATTGTGGCACTCACGTCCAAACGTTGTCTTTTCGCCCCAGTGTTCAAAGTGAGAAACCCAAGCGACGGGAAGGAAGACCAACAAGACGTTCAAGTCTAGGGATTAGAAGTAAACTCGAGGCACAACTGAAACGACAGGGAAGGAACTACAAGAGCTGAGAACGACTGCCTTGATACTCTGAATGACCCCGACTCGTTTCCGACCGTGGCCATTGAACCGATCCCAGGCGGCTCTAGGAGCTGTGGTCAAAGTGTGCCTGCGATTGGGTGCGCGAGTGAGCAATCCGCTGTTGTCACCGTTGGTCGGGGGTTGGCGGGAGATGGCCAGCTCTTCGTCCATCCCTGTCGGCTTCTCAGAGGAGGGGTGGGTGGTCATCGGTGAAAGAGATGGAGCTGCGTCGCCTCAACAACGTTTCCCGAGCGGCTGAAGTCCAGCCTCTTGCATTCATGATTCAATCCTTTGATGCGAGAACGATCAACTTTCTGAGCGCGGTCACTTTTCCTGGAGGCGGAGTGATGGCCTTCCGCTCCTCGTCCTTGCGCGCACCACGACTGCAGTAAATCTTCTTACGCTGCCCAGACGTGATTTTCCTCACTTGCCAAGAGGACCGGCCACCGAGGCCACCAGCGCTCCGTGAGGTCCCGGTGAGGTAAGTGCCAAGGCAGGGGTGGTCGGCACTTCGCTTGTCCGCGGCCCGATGATCCTGGCGGGTGCGCCTGCAAAGTTCATCGTTGGTTTCACATTCCATCCTGCCGCGCCCGGTATCTCTAAAAATACTGTACAAGTCCCAGTGACGGGGATGCGAGGTTCGGACGCTGGATACCTCCGGGTCAGATTCACACCCCCGCCCAACCGTACGTCTATACCGCTGAAATCCCAGTGGGAGTCACTCCCTTCGGATTGCAGAGGCATATCGACTACAGCTCCCTGGGCCTGAACGCTGAGCAGCTGTACCCCATCCGTTGGACAGCGCCTCCAAGGGCGAAGTGATCGCGGAATGCCGAACCACTGCCCGAGCCACCAAGTAAGCTTACACCCTCCCGTCAGCCCCAGAAATAGGTTGACTTGGGGTCCGTTGGGAAGACGCTCCAGCTTCCCTCGCGACATCGCAAATGAGGCCACTCCCAACCAACAAGCGGTACACCTAGCGCCCCCTCCTGAACCTGAAGGAACCTACTTTAGCCGGAGAGACCTCCACTCTTCCCCACGCGCCCTGAGTCATCAACCCATTTCCTACGACGAACCCTCAACGGTTCGAAGAACTCCAGTTCGTGGGATGCAGCACCTTCGGCTGGATACCTCGTTCTCGACCTCAGCCTTACGAGACTCTCGACTCCCCCGCTGCCTGTTCGTCGAGGCGGCCGGTGGTCCAAGATACATCTGGAGGGGGTACCTTTGGAGTGCATCAATACTAATGGTGTGCATTGCCTCTCTTCCGGACCACGACTCACCCGCGCCCTAAAGGGTAAAGAAAGGCAAGGGCTCAGGGGGGTCAATTCCCTCCCGCGCAGACGTCGCGACGACCCTGAGTCGGGATGGAATGCCGAGTCACTCCCCGGTCTATCGCATATTCTGCTGTTCAAGCAATAGGATTATGTATTGGGCTCAGAATGAGATTTACGTTACAACCTCATAACTCTTACGGTGCATCTACAACCCATATGAGAACCAGCCGATTCCATGTCCCCGGCCAAAAACCACAAGCTGTTGCAACGCTCAAGGCCTGTCACGAACCTGCTCTCGGATCATAGAATTATATCTGCTTATAATAGGGAAATTTGCCAAATCTTGGATGGGCTCACAAAGGAGTGCGAGGCTCGCGGGGGCTGAGTCGGTTGTAACGGTTATGGGGTTCTGGAATTATTTCGAAATTAGTGCGGGTTCGTAAGCCCCTACAGCGAGTACTGGATCACTATAATACCTCCTGGGTCTCACAACAATCCCCGGCAGTTTAAAAGTCAGCACAAGTATACCGCCAATTTATTGACGCCATATGCAGAGGGCCCAGAGAGTTGCAGAGGAGACGGGGCCGGGAGTTTGGCTTCAATGTCCGACTGTGCCCCCGCAACGATCTGCCGCCAATATCGCATGGGTGTACCCTCCTCGTGCGATAGGCAAC
>Ga0307516_10007363_pt1 | contig 12666 bp, 10 predicted proteins | sample 19_EM_MG_FD_203310 | JGI IMG/M metagenome (GOLD analysis project Ga0307516, IMG submission 203310) | Populus trichocarpa ectomycorrhiza microbial communities from riparian zone in the Pacific Northwest, United States - 19_EM | ecosystem: Host-associated > Plants > Roots > Unclassified | place... | reverse complement strand
GTACTGCTGCAGAGGGCGAGCGCCTGGTTTGACTGCAGCACGCACGCGCTCTACCCGTGTGGTGACCACGACATCGTGGTTCTGCGGATACACGACCTCGATGCCGACCACGCCGTCTGGCCCTTGGTCTTTCACGCCAGCAAGTTCCATCGCCTGCAAGCCTCAGGCAGCGTCGCCCCTCGCACGGACAACGCTCTCGGGGTGCCACGGGGTGATGATTATATGCTCGCTGACGTTCGCGCGTCATGAAGGCGTCTCAAGCCCGGGCCCCGGAGGATTGGAGGGATTTCCGCCATTTTTTAGGGGGCCTGCGAGTCGTCGAGATCGGCAACGAGCTTGGTGAGTACGGCGGTAAGGTGCTGGCCGGCCTGGGCGCGGATGTTGTGCGGGTCGAGCGACCGGGCGGCGACGAGACCCGCTCATACGGGCCCTTCTACCAGGACGAGCCTCACCCTGATCGGAGCCTGTACTTCTGGCACTACAATCTGGGCAAGAGGTCGGTTGTCCTGGACCTCGATTCCTCCGCCGGGCAGGGAGAGCTGAAGCGCCTTTTGGAAAGCGCCGACATCGTGGTCGACAGTCGGCCCCGTGGGTACTTTGCCGAGCGTGGCCTGGACTACGACAGTCTCAAGGCGGTTAACCCGCGTCTCATCTGGGCGCGCATCACGCCGTTTGGCGATGACGGTCCGTGGGCCGACTACCAGGCCAGCGATCTCATCCAGCTTGCCCTTGGCGGGATCATGGACAACTGCGGCTACGATCCCGAACCGAGCGGGTTCTATGACACGCCGCCTATCGCACCGCAGATGTGGCAGTCGTACCAGATCGCTGGCGAACTTGCCGTTATCTCGATCCTCGGTGCGCTTTACTACCGCCTTTCCACGGGCAAGGGACAGAAGATCGACACGAGCGTCCACGAAGCCGTGGCCACCAACACCGAAACGGATACGCCGAGTTGGATCTACCTGGCGATGAAACATCGCCGCCAGACCTGTCGGAATTCCATGCCTGTCAACTCCGACCTGCCTTCGATCGCGCTCACCAAGGACGGGCGCTGGCTGCTTCCCTACCGGACTTATGCCGGTACTGGTGGGTCGGTGGTGGTTGACGGCAACGGCCCCACTGCGCAGCTGCTGCGCGAATACGGCGCGCAGGGCGATATCGATGAACCGGGCGCCGTGGTGACGCCGCAGAAGTTGACTGAGCTGACAGATAAGCTGATCGGACGGCTTCTCTACGACCGGGACCTCTGGCGTCGGGGTCAGGAGTTGGGCATGCCCTGGGCACCGATTCGCCGTCCGGAGGAGAACTGCAAGGACGAGCACTGGAAGATGCGTGATGCGTTCTTCGATGTGCATCACCCCGAACTGGACGAAACCTTCACCTACACCGGCGCCAAGTGGGTTACCGAAGAGTTTTCTTGGCCTCACGGCCCGCGGCCCCCGCTTGTTGGCGAACACACGCGGGAAGTGCTCAAGGAATGGGCGACACCGGCCAAACAGCACACCCGCGCGCTCGTCAACGAGCGTACCAAGCAGCCTGCCTTGGTCAGCCCGCATGGCAAGCCGTTCGCGCTCAGTGATGTGCGCGTCGTCGACCTGTCATGGATGCTGGCGAGCGCGGGCGCCGGGCGGTACCTCGCCGCAATGGGCGCCGAGGTCATCAAGGTCGAGCACGAGAGCCGGCTTGACGGCATGCGGCTCGCGCCGGTCGCGATCTGCCCTCCGGGCGGGCGCGAGCAGCGTGAGAAGGCGACTGAGACGATCCCGCTGCCGGAGGCAACCAGCTATAACCGCACCGGCTTCTACATGGAGATCAACTCCGGCAAGCTGGGCATGTCGCTCAATCTCAAAAGCCCGCAGGGCCGCAAAGCACTGGAGGACCTGATTCGCGACGCGGATATGATCGTGGAGGGATATTCTCCGGGCACGATGATCCGTCTAGGCCTCGGCTACGAGAAGCTCAGAGAGCTCAATCCCAGCATCATCTATGTGCAGCAGAGCGGGCTGGGAGAACTCGGCACCTATGGTCGCGCGCGATCCTATGGGCCGACCGCGCAGGCGTTTTCGGGCATCAGCGACATGTCCGGGCTGCCCGAACCGTTCCCGCCGGCGGGCATCGGCTATTCGTACCTCGACTGGTTCGGCGCCTACAACATGGCCCAGGCGATGATGGCCGCGCTCTATCGCCGCAGCGTGACCGGCCAAGGGTGCCACATCGACGCCTCGCAGGCAGGCATCGGAATCTATCTGACCGGGACAAGCATTCTGGACTATACGGTGAACGGCCGGCGCTGGTCCCGCTACGGCAACCGTTCGCCCTACAAGCCGGCGGCGCCGCACGGCGCCTTCCAGACGCAGGGCGTCGATCGCTGGATTGCGATCGCCGTGTTCGCGGAAGAGCATTGGCGGAACCTGGTCGACGTCCTGGATCTCCAGATTACGGCTTCTGACGAGCGCTTCGCCACACTCCAACAGCGCCTTGCCCACCAGGATGAACTTGAGGCCATCGTCAGCGAGGCCACTAGGAAGTGGGACGGCCTCAAGCTCATGCAGGCACTTCAGGCGCGCAAGGTCCCGGCGGGCGTGGCCCAGACCGCGCAGGAACGGATCGAGGAAGACCCTCAGCTCAAGCACCTGGGCTGGCTGACTGAGCTTAACCAGACCGAGATCGGGCGCTGGCCGACAAGGGGACTCCCGGTGCATTTCTCCGAGACGCCCGCCCATATCGGTGGCCGACTCAACCGTGCCGGACCTAACTACGGCGAGGACAACGAGTATGTCCTGAGGAACATCCTCAAGATGAGTTCGGAGGGCGTCGAGGAAATGCGCAAGTCAGGTGCACTATGAAGCACGCGAACGCACACTCGCGTCGATCCGGGACTACCGGGGTCACTCCAGCGGTGCCGCTGAACACTAGGGAAAGATTATGAACATTAGCACGAAGCCCAAGATCGCGCTTCAGCATCCGGACCGGCACTCATCGGCGGGGAGTGGGTCAACCCCTCAACGACGTCGACCGTCGACGTGGTCAACCCCGCGACCTAGCAGGTGCAAATGCGGGTTGCCGCAGCGCAGGCGGCCGACGGAAGGCGTTTGACATGTCGAGGGTCTGTTACCTATCTTGAATGCAAGACCATGCTTCTCGATGACACCCCGCCCGAGCTTAGTGAGACACCAGTGCATGTGAGAATTCAGATAAGAGGTACACACTTCGAGAAGTCGGCGACCTCTTCGACGCGGCTGGCCGTCGTTAGTGGTCGTGGCAGCGTCCGCAGATTCTCGAAGTTCGCGTCCGGCACGGGCTATCCTGACCTTCAGAGGGCCACATGCGCCGAACCAAAGACCATGGCGCTCGTCGCGTTGGAATTCGAGGAGAGTGTCGACGGTGCGAATAAGAGATCGCGCATCGCCAAGAATCCGATCAACTCAGTGCAAGGAGTCTGCCTATGAAAGTGCTCGTCCGGGCGAACAGGTGCCAGGGTCACGCCCGATGCCTTGCTGAAGGTCCCGAGGTCTACGTCCTCGACGACCTCGGCTACAACTCGACCAACATCGACAATGTGCCGCCGCACCTGCGCGAGCAAGCCCGCCGTGGGGCTATGGCTTGTCCGGAGCGGGCAATTGCCATCATCGAGGAGTCCGGCAGCGGCGCTAAAGCTAGCCGGTAAGCCCCGACGACCAACTGTGAGGAGAGGACACCGATGACAACAAGTAAGAGCGGGGCAAACGAACGTCCCGAGGGCGTACCGGTCGTCGACTTCGACCTTCCGTCCTTCAAGGGGGTGGCAGAGTCGAACGCGGCTTGGGCCAAGTTGAGAGCCACGAGCCCGGTGGTCTGGTCGGATGATAACGGTGGTGCGTGGATCGTGTCGAGCTACGACGCTGTCTCGGAGGCGTTCCGCAATTGGCAGGTGCTCCGTTCCGGGCGGGCAGTCCGCACCATCCCTGGTCCCGGCGGCTCGCCTGACCTGCTCCCGATTAACGCAGTGCCCGTCAACACGACTGCGATGATGATTCCCGAAGAGCTGGATCCCCCGCTGTGGCACCCCTACCGGCGGATATTCAACGAGTTGCTGTCCCCCAAAAAGGTTGAAGGGACACTCTATCCGCGCGTCAAGTACTGGGTCACGAAGTTCATTGACGACGTCATCGAGAGTGGCAAGTGCGATATCGTGGAGACGCTGGCTAGTGGTGTCCCGGGCGCCGTGGTACTCGAGTGGCTCGGGTTTCCCGAGCACGAGTGGCATCGCTTTAGCGCTGCCTTCCACAATTCATCAGCTTATGTGCCGGGGGCTCCGAACGCACAGCACTATTTGGATGAGCTGGAGTGGGCCTTCGATCGGATCAAAGAAGAGGTCGCAGATCTGCGCGAGCGGCCCCGCGATAACCTGACTAGCTATCTGGCCAACGTCACGGTCAATGGGGAGCGGGTTCCTTACGAGTTTGCCACCGGCATGGTGAACTTGGCGATGTCTGGCGGAGTCGACACCACCACCTCAGTGACCTCATCGGCGTTCGTCCACCTGCATTATCATCCCGAGGACCGCCGGCGGCTCCTCGATGAACCTGAACTGATCGACAGCGCCATCGAAGAGTTCCTGCGGCTCTATCCGCCGGCGCGCACCCATGGCCGCACAGTCGTCGAGGACACCGAGCTTGCAGGCTTCAAGCTGCGCAAGAACGACCGGGTCATTCTCAGCGAAGTGTCGGCGTGCCACGATGAGGTGGCCTTCCCCGATGCCAACAAGTTCGTGATCGATCGCTTCCCGAACCGGCACCTCGCCTTTGGATTAGGCCCTCACCGTTGCGCTGGATCTCATATCGGGCGCGCGATGTTCAAGGAGATGCTCACGCAGGTCCTCGAACGGATGCCCGACTACCGCCTCATCGAGGAAGAACTCGAGGAATACCCGAACTGCACCGCGCTTGGTGGCTGGAGCAAGGTGCCGATCACGTTCACACCCGGAAAACGACGGCTGTAGGTGGAGGAGACCCGCTTCAGTAAGCTCGTAACCCTATTTTCCAATGCGTGGACTTAATCTGAGCGATATATCCGTTGAAGGCCGATTCAGACTCAGCGAGACCTGCTGCGTTCGACAACAAAGTGGAGCGGGTATAACGCTCGGTCATCCGGTCGGGGCGACGGGTAGCCGGGCTCTTGCAGTGCATTGCGAAGAGGCGACCTGAACCATGTACGGGCTGCTCGACGGACTCCGGGTGGTGGAGGGTGCGGCATTCATCGCCGGCCCCTCATGCGGCCTTTATCTTGCGCAGATGGGCGCGGAAGTAATCCGCTTCGATACCATCGGCGGTGGGCCGGATTTCCGCCGCTGGCCGCTCGCGCCGGCAAGCCAGGACAGCCTGTATTGGGAAGGGCTCAACAAGGGTAAGAAGTCGATCGCCATCGATTTGACACGGCCCGAGGGACGCGAGCTTGCGATCCAAATCGCGACCGCGCCCGGCCCTGAAGCCGGGCTGTTCCTGACCAACTATCCGATCGGAAGTTTCCTCAGCCATGCGGCTTTGGCGGCGCGGCGGGCAGACATGATCTCGGTTCGCGTGATGGGCTGGAACGACGGTTCCCCCGCCGTCGATTATACAATCAACGCCGCGGTTGGCGTGCCGATGATGACCGGGCAAGCGCATAGCGATCAGCCCGTCAATCACATGCTGCCGGCCTGGGATCTGGTGACCGGCGCCTATTGTGCCTTCGCATTGATGGCCGCTCTGTTGCGGCGGCGGACGACTGGGGAGGGCGCGGAGCTGCGCGTCGCGCTGTCCGACGTCGCCGCCACGAGCCTTGGCCATCTCGGTAATGTCGCTGAGGTCCTGGCGGCGGGCACGGACCGGCCGAAGATGGGCAACGACCTTTTCGGTGCCTTCGGACGAGATTTTCTGTGCCGCGGCGGTGCGCGCGTGATGGTCGTGGCGATCACGCCGCGCCAGTGGAAGGGTCTGCTGGCCGCATTGGACATCGCCGGACCGGTAACGGCGCTCGAGCAAGAATTGGCGGTGGATTTCGTGCGTGACGAGAGTGCGCGCTTTATTCATCGGGAGCGGCTATACCCGATCTTCGAGCATGGATTCGCCTTGCGCAGCGCCGAAGAGATCGGACCGCTTCTTGAGAGCAGCGGCGCCACCTGGGGACGCTATCAGGGCCTTCATGAAGCTGTCACTGGCGATGCTCGTCTGTTTCTTCGGAACCCGCAATTCGAGAAGCTGACCCATCCGAGCGGGCTCACCTATCCGGCCCCGGGGCCCGCGGCAGTGCTCGCCAATGCGCCGCGCCGACCGCTCGTTCCGGCGCCTCGGCTCGGTGAGCATACCGACGAAGTGCTGGCAATGGTGTTGCGGCTCGATAGCGGTGCGATCGGCAAATTGCACGATGAAGGATTGGTTGCATGACAATTACCGCCGCCGACGTCGCACATTGGCAGAGCTGGGTCGGACGCACCGAGACCTGCGAGGAGCGATGCGATGTCGGGTCGCTACGCCGATTTGCCGCCGCGCTAGGTGAAAGCCTTGACGTCGAGCAAGTCCAGCCGTCGCTGGCCCATTGGGCATTTTTCCTGCCCGTCGCTCCCGCCGATGCAATTGGGATTGATGGACACGCCAAGCGAGGCGGGTTCCTACCGCCAGTGACTTTGCCCCGGCGGATGTTCGTGGGAAGCGAGATCAGCTTCGTCGAGCCGCTGGCACTGGACGAAGTGGCGCGGCGTGTTTCGACGATCGCGGCGGTCACGCACAAGACTGGGAAATCTGGCGAGCTGGTATTGCTTGAGATCGTACATGAAATTGAGCAGCTGGCCAAGGTTTGCGTACGTGAGCAGCAGACGCTGGTGTATCGCGAAGAGGGTGCGCCGACATCGGCGGTCGTGCCGCTGACCGCGCCCCAGCCCGGCGCGCCCGGCGACACGATGTGGCAGCCGGGGCCGGTCGAGCTATTTCGTTTCTCGGCCGCCACCTTCAACAGTCACCGCATCCACTACGACCATCTCTATGCCACCGGAGTCGAAGGCTATCCCGGCCTGGTGGTGCATGGCCCATTCACAGCGGCGCGGCTCTATCGTCACGCGGCGCGTGACCGCCGGCCTGCGCGGTTCGGCTGTCGGGCCATCGCGCCCTTGTTCGCTGATCAGCCGATCCGCATCACTGAAAACGCGACCAACGGCGAAGTAGTGGCGATCCGCTGCGACGGTGCCGCCGCAATGCGCGCGACCGTGAGCTTCTAACATATGGGAAACGAGAAAATGACAGAACTCCGTTCCGCCGATTCGGCCGCACCCGCATTGCCGATCCTATCAGGCCTGCCGGGTCTGCTTGCGGAGGCGGCGCGGGCCGCACAGGCATTCGTCGCGGCCGTGCAACCGGGGATTGCTGCGCATATCGGCGATGTGGCGGATCGCGCGGTTGTCGATGCCAAGCAGCATGTGCTGCACGGTCTCGCTTGGTACGCTTCCTATGCCGAGATGATGCGCGAGGTCGCCGAATGGGCCCGGCGCCTCGATAATCAGGGGGATTTCCACGCGGTTGACGCGCTCCTCGCGCAATTGCTCTTTGCCGAATATGGCGCGCAGATGGCGGGTGGCATCTCGATGAACCAGGGCGAGACGATACGCCCCGCGCACCTCGGCGCGGACGCGGAAGCTCTGGCGCTGCTGGATGCGCCCGCGCTGCAGCGGCTGGTTGCGGCGGGCGGCACGCAAGCCGTCAAATCTGCGATCGCGGCGGCGCTGGCCGACGCGCGGGGGAAAGCGACGCTGGAGAATTGCGGGCTCGACCCGACGTTCGACATGATCCGGGACCAATTTCACGCTTTTGCCCTGAAAAAGGTGGCACCGCATGCGCACCAATGGCATTTGGCTAACGAGCTTATTCCGATGCCGCTGATCGACGAGCTGAGCGGCCTCGGCGTGTTCGGCATTACCATCCCCGAGGTGCATGGCGGGCTTGGCCTGGGCAAGACCGCAATGTGCGTGGTGTCCGAAGAGCTCTCGCGCGGCTGGATTGGCGTGGGCTCGCTGGCGACGCGGTCGGAGATCGCCGCCGAGCTCATCCTGAGTGGTGGCACCGACGCGCAAAAGGCCGAATGGCTTCCACGCATCGCGAGCGGCGGGACGTTGCCGACCGCCGTGTTCACAGAACCCGATACTGGATCGGACCTCGGTGCCTTGCGTACCCGGGCGGTGCTGGCCGGCGAGAGCTATCGGGTAACCGGCAGCAAAACGTGGATTACTCATGCTGCCCGTGCCGACATGATGACCCTGCTGGTGCGCACGAATGCGGGAACGAACAACTATGCCGGCCTGTCAATGCTGCTGGCGCCCAAGCTGCGTGGCAGCGACGCGGATCCGTTTCCGACTCCGGGTATGCGCGGCGGCGAGATCGAAGTGATCGGCTATCGTGGCATGAAGGAGTACGAAATCGGTTTCGACGATTTCGCCGTACCGGCGACGAACCTGCTTGGCGGCATTGAAGGTCAGGGCTTCAAGCAGCTGATGGCGACGTTCGAAAGCGCGCGCATCCAGACCGCCGCGCGGGCGATCGGCGTGGCCCAGGCTTCGCTTGACGTAGGGCTCGACTATGCGCTGGGACGCAAGCAGTTCGGCAGAGCGATCATCGATTTCCCGCGCGTCGCCAATAAGCTGGCGATGATGGCGGCGGAGATCATGGGCGCGCGTCAACTCACGTATTTCGCCGCGCGGCAAAAGGATGAGGGGAAGCGCTGCGACTTGGAGGCCGGTATGGCTAAGCTGCTCGGCGCGCGCATCGCCTGGGCCGCGGCAGACAATGCGCTGCAGATACATGGCGGCAACGGGTTCTCGACCGAATACCCCGTGAGCCGTCTACTTGCCGATGCGCGCATCCTCAACATCTTCGAAGGCGCCGGCGAAATCCAGGCCGAGGTCATTGCCAGGCGACTTCTGAGGCAAGGGCCCTGAAATGGTGTTGGATCTGTGTTTGATCCGGTTCGGGGCGGCCGGTGAAGGTAAAGCTCGCCGCGACTCTTTGTCTCGACGATGTCTTGACAGAGAGCAGGGTCTGCACTATCGTTCCTTGTCTGGAGCGATCGCTCCAACTAGGGGACGCGACTCTTGATGGAGCACATTCGCCAACCCGCGCGCAATCGATCAGCCGGTGCGCCGAAACCCATCGGCGAGGACCGGTCGCAGAAAATCGCAGGTGCGTTGAAGTTCGTAATCGCAGAAGCGCTGAAGGTCGCTGATCTAAACGCGCTGAGGGTCACTCTCTATCAGCTCACCGGGAGCCGCGAGTTACGCGACATGCCGCTGAAGACGATCGCGATCCGTAACGGCCGCGTATTCCAGAAAATAGTTCACCCGGATTACCAGCTGCGACTTAAGGAAATCGCAACCGAGTACCTCCTTGGCGAGCACGGCGACGCGCCGCCGCCGCCTGACGACGCGCGCATTCTCGAACTCCTTGGACTCGCCGAAGGAAAAGAGATATCGCAGCACATGGTCAGGCTCGCCGCGGAGAACCTTGCCATTGACGACAAACCAGCGGCCTTGAGTGTGAGTCTGGATCCGGGGGTAGAGATTCCCCATGATTTCCACGTCACCGTCGTGGGCGGCGGCCATACCGGTGTTGCGATGGCAATCTATCTACAGGAGCTCGGCATCCCGTTCACGATCGTGGAGGCGCACCCTTCCTTTGGCGGAACGTGGGTGATCAATCACTATCCCCGTCTGCGCGTTGATGTGCCTGGGGATGTCTACCAGTACCGCTTCGTCGACTACAGATGGCGCAGCTATTTCCCCTCGCAAAAAGAGATCGTGGAATACGCCGATTTCGTGGCGGACCGATACGATCTCAGGAAGAACACGCGGCTCAGCACTTCGGTGAAGCGCGGCGAGTGGGACGCGAAGACCAAGCGTTGGAACATCCATCTCAGCGATGGCACCACGCTCTCGTCGAACTTCGTCATCAACGCCTTAGGTCTGTTCGCCAACGCGTCCATTCCAAACATTCCGGGGCTGGACAAGTTCAAAGGGCCGAAGCCCCACACCGCCACGTGGAATGACGATTTCGACCCCACCGGCAAGACCGTCGCGCTCATCGGCAACGGCTCGAGCGGCACCCAGCTGATGCCCTGGCTCGCTGACAGGGCGGAGAAGGTCTACGCATTCCAGCGGACCGCGCAGTGGATCGTGCCGCCACTCGTTCCAGTCGACACGGAGATCTCGCCGTCGCTTCACTGGCTGATGGAGTATCTCCCCTACTACCGCAAGCGGCACAATTACTCCATGCAGCTCCCCGCGCTCAACGTGCAGGAGGGCCAGCAAGTAGATCATGAGTGGTTGGCGCAGCACGGCACGCTGTCCGAGCACAACGCAGCCTTCCGCGAGAACCTCCTGGCATATATCGAGGAACAGTTGGGGCACTGCAAGGATCTCATCAAAAAGAGCATTCCAACCATGGCGCCGCTGGCCCGCCGACTGATCGTCGATTCGGGCTGGTACAAGGCACTGATGCGTCATAACGTTGAGCTGATCACGGACCCGATCGGCGATATCGATGAGACCGGGGTCAAGATGGCCCATGGCGAACATTACGATCTGGATGCCATTGTGCTCGGTTGCGGATTCGATATCGGCAAGTTCTTTTTTCCCGTCGTCTTCAAGGGCGAGGGCGGAGTAACGTTCGCGGACCTATGGAAGAAGGATGGGCCGCAGTCCTATGTCGGCATGTCCTACCCCGAACTTCGCGAACTTCTTTTCGACTTACGGTGCCCCGAACAGCCACCCACGGTCTGGCGGCTTCCACATCTGGACCGAAGCTTGGGCCCGCTACGTGTCGACTCTGATCCTTACCACGCTCAACCGGGGCGCCAAGTCGTTGAAAGTGCGGCAGGATGCCTTTAAGACGTACGTCGAGGATATGGACAAGCAATTCGATAAACTCATCTGGGGCAACGTTGCGGATCACGACGGTGGCTACTACATGAATGCGCAGCATCACCGTCCGACCGTCCACATGCCCTACCGGTCCGAGGTCTGCTACGAAATGCTTGCGACCCCGAAGACCGAGGACTACATTTTTGAATGAGACGCCGAAGGGGCGGCCGCAGGAGTTTGATGGCGATGAGTTCGCCCGCTGACGCATTGCAGAAACTGATTGCGGAATCACAAATCCGCAGTGTGATCGGTCGGTACGCGCGGGGTGTGGACCGGCGGGACGGTACCCTGATCCGTGACTGCTTCCACCCGGGGGCACTCACTCACTACGGCGATTTCGACGGCAACGTCAGCACTTTTGTGCCATGGGTGCTGTCGTACGTGGAAAACTACTCACGCACCATGCACTTCATGGGGACGTCACTTGTTGATTGGCATGACAATTGGGTCAGCTGCCACGCAGTCGTGGAGACCTATGCAGCAGTGCTGCATGAGAAGGGTGGCAGCGCACCCGGCCGCAGCTGGGTGGGCGGAATACGATACATTGACCGTTTCGAGAGCTACATTGTCCCCGGTGGTTCAGAAGCCGTGTGGCGAATAGCTGAGCGCACCGTGGTCGGCGATTGGCTCCGTATAGATCCCTCCGAAAACCACAGGCGTTTTGCAAAAGAGATGCTAACCGGCCAAGCCGGAAGTGACGATCCAATTTTCGAGTTCTTGTCCCGAGATGCCGTCTGAAGCGGAGCCTGTTGACACCGTTTAAAGCAAGCGATCCACGTCGGGGAATATTAGGAGAACATGTCTGTGGATGCAATCCGTTCGGACTGATCATCGCGTTCCTTGACAACGGGATGGTCGACCTGGTTTGTGCGGTCATCTGTTTCAGGGGTGTTCTAAGCCTAGGACTTCGGCCAACCACCCCTTCGACTAAGAACTCGAGCCGACGCAGTTCACAGTCGCGAACGCGTGTAGATCTACCGTCGAAAATAAGGAGATCGAGTTGATAAAACATGGTGATTTGTACCCTGACGGCGCAGCTGTCGTTATCGGCGGCAGCGGCGGCATTGGCCGCGCAATTTGTGAGGCGTTGGCCCGCGCCGGATCCGACATAGTTTTCACTTATCGGAATAGTGAGCAGGTTGCCCACGAACTGCGCGAGACAATCGAGGCCTCCGGCCGCCGTGCGCTTGCGCTGAAGCTCGATCTCTCCGATCGCCCCGCGTGCCGCAAGACAATCGATCGTGCCGCAGATGAATTCGGCCGTGTCCATACGCTGGTACTCGCCACCGGCGCAGATATCAGTATGACCTACACGGCCGACATCGATCCCGACGAATGGGATCGTACAATTATCGGCGACCTAACGGGTTCGTTTAATGTTCTGATCCCGGCCATTCCACATTTGCGGAAGAAGGGCGGGTCCGTACTTGTCATGTCATCGGCAGGCCTCAAACGCTTCCCCCCTAAGGATATCCTATCCGTCGTTCCCAAGGCCGGCGTCGAGATGCTGATGAACGGCGTCGCGCGTGAGGAAGGCCGAAATGGAATCCGCGCCAATTCCATCGCACTCGGTGTCATCGATGCTGGCTTGTTCAAGCGCCTGCAGGACCGTCTGACACCAGAGTTCGTCGAGTCGATGAGGATGAACGCGCCGCTTCGCCGCTTCGCCACCGCCGAGGAGGTTGCCGACCTTGCGGTGTTCCTGTGTTCGTCGAAGGCGGCTTCCATTACCGGGCAGAGCATAG
>Ga0307516_10007362_pt1 | contig 12666 bp, 12 predicted proteins | sample 19_EM_MG_FD_203310 | JGI IMG/M metagenome (GOLD analysis project Ga0307516, IMG submission 203310) | Populus trichocarpa ectomycorrhiza microbial communities from riparian zone in the Pacific Northwest, United States - 19_EM | ecosystem: Host-associated > Plants > Roots > Unclassified | place... | reverse complement strand
AGTACAAGAGGAACGTCCCCGGGACCCGCAATTTATATCCCAAGAGAATGACCTGTAATGACTAATTCGCTGCGCCCTTGGCGCCCTCATTTTCCCCAATTAATGCTCTTGGCACTTCGGTCCCACAACGTGTGTTGGAAATGCTTCTCGCGCGTCGTCTAGATTTGGCGGTTGTGCCTTAGAGTTTGTTGAGGACTGAGTTTGTTGAGGACACGATTGCAAGCGGGGAAGTGTGAGCGGAGGATCTTTGTTCGGCGGGTTCTTTCTCTTCTTCTCTTCTTTTCTTCTATACGATTGAATACCACAACGAAGTTGTGAACCACTCGAAATACCAGAATCCATACGCCTTGTGTTTTCACATCTCATACAGCATTCAGACTCATCGAACTCCTATCGCTCATTTCTATCCTCATCGCTAATCGGTATTCTTTCAACAACGTGTGATTCGGATCATTTCTGGTTTTCTCGGGCCCGTGATACTCTCGACTACCATGACATTTTTCTAACACTCAACGTTTCCTGTGATCATCGGCAGACATGGTTTCTAATATATTTCGGCACGGGATTGGATGGTGCTGAATTTGTGCCGGCGGTTTGAAAAGTTCACCGGATCGCCGCTGAGACAGGAAGTTCCCAACGAGGTGAGAAAGTATCTTCCGGCCTTGAGAGAGAGGAGTGTTAGAGACACAGAGAGATGGGGATGAGGAGAGAGATGATGTATGCCGTAAAACGGTACGAGTTGAGAGTTTCGCTCGTATTTCTATCTCAATGACCAGTATCTAGAAGTAAGTAAGAAAGAAAGAAGAAGGGAGAACTAGGAACAGAACGCCAGTCTGTTTCTCAACGCTGATTCCAGTCTGGTGCCTTTGGCTCCCGTCGTGACGGCATTGCTCCCGTCGGCACACCGTGCTGGAGCGGCGAGAAGTATTTCCAACAGGCGCTGGTGAGCTCCTTCCCAGAATTACTGAAAGTCGCTTCGCACTATCAAGTATAGTTTCTCGTGCGGTGATTGGGAACCAGACCAACCGGCAAAGAGCACGCCAGCCTTCATCACAGTCGCAGACTGTTTCCTCTCAACAGCATCCGCGCTTCCAACCTCGCGGCAGCAGCACCATAGGATATAGTCATTCCAAGCTGTTGAATGGTTATGGCCGTTGGTGTGCTTAGATGGAATTCTTCACGTCGTGGTAAGGGTTCGAGCGAGGACAATCTCTGTTGCTATGTGGTAGGTTGTAGGAGTATTGAACAGAAGAAGCCCGCCGAACCGAGAACACTAACATCCACACTGCCCGTTTAGCCCCATTATTCCTATAGTAACACCACCCTATCACTCTAGCAGGGCCCCGTACATCCAGCGGCGAGAAGCGTACGCCAGGCGTCCTGCAGTAAGAAGCCTTTCCCAACACACCCCTTCTTCCTGCGCTGAGAGTCCCCAAATGACCAAATGCAAAGAACAAAGCAGGACAACGATTACCCCGTCCCATCGACCTCACTAAAACCTATGACAGTGAAAACCCTATGGGGAAAAACATCTGCTATCAGGAAAAAAAGTGCCGACATCAACAATACCAAAGTCAGATCAAATCAAATCAAGTCAAGCACCAAACTGAAATCAAAACTGAAACCCCAATTCAAACAAAATTTTCGGTTCCACTTCTCTTCATTCGTGCTTGCTACTTCCGTTCCTCAATCCCTTCTCCCATGCGGTCGGACCGCACCACCTCTTGTAGGTGTAGTTGCGATGGGTGTTTTAGCAAGCCGGTCAGCCGTAATCGCTGCTCACATCGGAGTGCAGCAAGTGGTTTTGTGAGCAGGTCGGCCGGATTCACCGCTGAGGTGACATACCGGAACCTGACTAATCCTCGCTGCTACTCATCGTGAACGTGGTGGTATTTGACATCGATGTGTTTCAAAGGCTGACTCACGACTCCGGAGGTGACCAATTTGAGAGCTCCCTGATTATCGCATACAATAGGTACTGGCCCTTCTGACACCTGCACCGGCATTCCATCTGCTGCCTCCTTTGTCATGCGCTTCAACCAAAGACTCTCCCGAGCGGCATGGGAGCAACGATATTCTCAGCTTCGAGTGTTGAAAGAGCTACCTCGCTTTGGGATTTCGCTTGCCAGTGAATGAGTCCGGATGTCACCAGCGCATTGTTGCCATCGATGTCGCCAAAGCCAAACGCACATTCTCCAATCAATTTCCGGCTTGCGAGATTTCCTGCCCAGTGCCATCCGTGTCGTCCATAGCCTTGACCGTAGAAACCACTTCCACTTCCATCATCTCGATCTCCATTTCCATCTCGGCTTCCATTTCCACTTCCATTCCGGCGCTTTGGACAGTGTTTCCTGATATCTCCTGCTTCGCCGCATCCGTAGCACCTGAATCTGACTTCCGATCACCACCGGCTCTTGGCCGTTGATTGTTGTTGCTGTCCTTCTTCCAGCAGTTTTCGAAGTTGTGGGTGTTCGTGCTACACCAGCTGCACCACATCTGGGGGCGCTGGTCACTGCCTCCTCTGCCTCCGCGATGGTTTCCTCGCCACCCTCGACCGCCTCTTGTACCCCCTCTTCCTCCCTGTTGCGGGTAAAGGGCTTTCGAGACAGCATCTGGCTTCGTAGCTAGTGTTTTATTCAGTCCACACTCCTTTAAGTCACTCATTACCCGATGGATCATGACGTTCGCTTGCGATTGTAGCATTTTGATACAGATTTTGAACATCTCGGGGAGTCGTGAAAATGTGGTTTTCAGGACCATGTCCGGAATGGCTTCAGAAGTACCGGCGAGTTGGTTGCTGATATTTAGGAGTCGTGAGAAATAAGCGCTGATTGGCTGTCCGGGAATCGGACGCAGTTGGCTGAATTGTCGGAAAAGTGTCAGACGACCAACTATGGTCATTGCTATGTCCATCTGTTCAGCCAGTATTTGCTGTTGAAATAATACCGATTAGCAATGAAGATGGAAATGAACGATAGGAGTTCGATCAGTCTGAATGTCGTATGAGATGAGGATTCACAAGGCGTACGGGTACTGGTCGTTTGAATGGCTCACAACTTCGTGGTAATATTCATAATTATAAAACAGGAGAAATGGAAAGCACCAGCAGAACAAAGATCTCCCTCTCACACATCCCCGCTTGCGCCTTACGCAATCGTGTCCTCTAAAGCACAAGTGCCAAATCTAAACAACGTGTTAGAAGCATTTCCAACATTTGCCACATTCTTACCGGATCCGTGACCTAGTTGAGGTGTGTCTTGACTTCGGGACTGCACATTCCATAGATGATAGCACCAGCCTGGGCCTTCCGTGTGGTGAATTTCTCATATGCCTTGCATCCATGAATAGCAGCTATAGTCATTCCTTCAGGGTTCTCAGGTTCTACATCTTCTTCCATGACGATACGTCAGGCCTTGATTCCGTGCAAACCCTGTTCGCAGTCTGCCTTCCAGGAAGCGTAGTTCGTGTCATTGGGGAAGGTGATGGTCCCAAGTGGATGCTTGAAGACCTTCTCGTTCGTAGATTCGGTAGAGGACATGATGTTTTGATGTGGGATGGCTTTTTCTTGATTTCGGGTAGAGTGATTCGAGTAGGAGAGGAGGCGACGGGGGTGACCGAGTGTCCTTTCTTGTCCGTCGCTTTTCGATTCTTCTTATGCGTGCGGTTACGGATCCGGGCTCATTGAATGGTTATGGCTGTAGATGTGCGTAGATGAAATTCTTCACGTTGTGGTAAGGGTTCGAGCGGGGGCAATCAGAAGAAGCCCGCCGAGCCGAGAACACTAAGTACATCCACACTGCCCGCTTAGCCACATCATTCCTATGTTAACGCCACCCTCTCAACTCTAACAGGGCCCCGTACATCCAGCGGCGAGAAGCGTACGCTGGGCGCCCAGCATTAAGAAGCCCATTTACAACACAAGCTATGCTCCACCCCGAATAAGTATCCCAGGTGAATGTGGTTTACCTCTCAGGGTTAATACTACAGAGACGCCTTGGCAGAACTTCCTGGGCGTAACTTCTCAGCACTTTTGTCAGATGTATTCATCTATTGATATGTAGGAATTCCGTTGCTTAATCTTTCACCGAGACTGGAGGAGCGCTCTCTATATATACATGCACATCCAATCCGTTACCCATCACCGGCTCGTCTAGATCCTTTGGTGGCAACTTGCCACCTCTGGTCTAGATGTCGCCGGTGGCCATTTGCCACCTGCGCCACCCGATGCCTTCCGCGCGCGCTTCTGCTCGCAGCGGTCTAGGCAGGCCTCGGCCACGGGCCTCGTTGGGCGATCGATATATCTAACAACTTTCATTTTTGTAGGTGCCAGTTAACCTGTATATTCGGTTAGTCAAATACAAATTCTGAGGTATGTTTTTGCTATTGTGGGAGGGGGGTGTCTCTGTCTAGATCCAAAGGGGGGGGAGGGGAAAGATCCAAAACGTGAGAGATGAGGGGGGGTATAGTTCAATTGAGAAAGCTATCTCTCGGAGCGGAGGTTGTAGGATGGATGATGTCTAGATACAAGAGGACCGTCCCCGGGACAGGCAATTTATATGCCTGGAGCCCTCCTTAGTATGACTAATTCCACTGCGCTCTTGGCGCCTTCGTCACCCAAATTCATGCTCTTGGCATTTCAGTCCCACACTATCTAACTATTGATAGTCTGAGGCTCAACAGTCTTCGACGTCTGGTAAAGTTTGAAGGCTGATTTCTATGCCTGGATAATAACCTCAATTGTGATAGTTGTGTTTTAGTATCAGAGCTAAAGCGTCACTGGGGATTCTTTGGCATGCTGGCAAGAGCTCAGTTCTTCTCCGAACTTCCAATGGTGCCTATCCAGCAAGGGAGTAGACTCCTCGTCTTCATGCTGCATCGCCTTGCAGAATGAGTCTCATGGCTTCTCAGGCCCAAGTGTATTTATTGGCGCGAGCGATTCTATTTATTGACTCGAGTTGTTCAATGTTGGAAATACTTCTCGCCGTTCCGGCACGCCGTGCCGACGGGAGCAACGCCGTGATGACGGGAGCAACGCCGTGATGACGGGAGCAACGCCGTGATGACGGGAGCAACGGTGGGCTGCAAGCGCATCAGACTTGAATCAGTTTTGTGTAACAGCTTGGAGTTCTGTACTTAGTTCTCCCATCTTCTCTGTTTCCTTCTTGCTTCCATATACAAGACATAAGATCGTAATTGAGAGCTATTTCCTTCATTCAATCTATCTCGACCCGGCTCGCCACCATCTCCACTGAATAGACAGCTAAGCCCTAAAATCTCCTCACCCCGCCGTGAAGACTCTCAGCATGCGAGTATGAATAAACAAAAAAAAAAAACTATTAATGGCGACCAAACAGAGGAGCCAACCTAATGAATCCTGATCGACTTCGGTTATCTTTGGAGCGACACAAGAAGGTTTCGTTGTATTTTCAATGGTGCACGGTACGAAACATTGTGTCCACTTTCACTGTCAAATAGCCATCGTCAACTAGGATTTCTTCTTCTCCCGCTGACACTTCAAATTTTTTAGTGACAGTGCGAGGATTTGCTCCTCTGCGAATTTGAGCTACATATACGATGTGGTGGAGGATATAGAAATGATCGGAGCACACGCCCAGCCTGCCTTGACAATAAATAGAATGACTCGAATCAAGGAATAAAATTCACTTCAGTCGATAAATGGAATGAGTCCGCCCATTAAAGAGAACTACTTGAGTCAATAAATAGAATGACTCGAGTCGCTAAATTTCAAAACAGAACAGCGGCATGCCGGCCTACAATTCGCTTTGGGTGAAAAACACAACTGACATCGGCATTTGGTGAATAACTTAACAACCAAGCTCCGATCGGTAATCATACGGAAGGAGGTGATTCTCCAGGGTATTATCTATCATCTGTACGCGAAATTATAAAACTTAATTGGGTTTTCATCGCTGGTTGTGTCGGGATCCCAAGTTATCACTCGCAGATAGAAGGATGCCACGTTGTTTTATATATTTGGACTTTGGTATTAAGTTGACTGCCACCCTCTGGTCAGTTCAGGATTTCGAATTCCCGGAAGTCAGCAATTACTATTTGATGCCGCCGAGTTTCAAACCGTGTATTAATACATCTTGCGAAATCTAAGCGCCGTCACAACAGTGCACTCGTTTGCATACACCGCGAATAAGATTTCATGCTGCTGCGGTTAATTGCTTCGCTGGTAACTAAATCTAAGAGAATGGTAGTGTCAAATCTCTGGTAATAGCTACCCGCAAAGCAGAAGCATCCCGAACTGGCTATAGCGGGAAGCGTGTTTTATCATCTCTTGTTAATCACAGTTGACATATATGGCAACAGACCCAGTTCGTGTCCTGCCACTGCCGTTCGGCTCATTGTGGGTCTTGTAAGAGTAATGGGCGTCCGGAGATGACGGACCGGAGACGACACGTCCGGGATGACAGCTGCCTGAGCTCCCGAGTACCGGCTCGCGAGACAGTCTTCCGTCCTTCTCCCCTGGCGAGTCCGGTAGGCCCGTTGTACATAGAGGGAATGTTCTGCCTTCAACTATATATCAATCAATTCACTATCTTTATCTCTGTCGATTCCTATATTCTAACAGGACTCCCCCGCTCGGCGCCTTGACCTGAACCAAAGTAAGATCCACGTTCAGCTCCGTACGCGGATTTTCCAGCTCGGAAACCATTCCGTTCGCGAACGGTTTGCCCAGTCCGCGAGCCAAAAAAAAGTTCGTGAACCGGCAAATTTCCCGAAGCAAACTAACCATCAACATCGTCATCCACGTTTCCCCGTACTAATCACCATGTACCCCGAGCGTACCAGTGTTCATTCCGCTGTCACCAATATTTACTCGACTTCCACAACCCGTCATAGCCAGCATCCTACCTTACTACATCGCGATAAAATTGGGTGGCCACCTCCTCACAACCCCTGCTCGCGAGGTCTGGTCAGGCGCAGCCAGGGGCTTTGGGACCAAACCACCCACTCCTACCACCGCCATCGAACCAGTAATATAATTTCCTTGGTGCGCTTCAGAAACTCTTTGGGACAGGACAGGGCGGAGGGCAAAGGGGAACTTGCAACGTTCCGCCACCGCGCGGACAGCGGACGGGAGGAACGGATAAATGTACGCCGCCATGATCTAGTTAGGCTGAATGCGAGTATGATTAAACAAAAACAGAACCAGGAATAACCCGACAACCACGGCTCCAATCAAGAACCAGACAGAAAAAGGCGATTCCCTAAGGTGTTATCTATCACTCGGCGCCATTAAAAAATTTGCTTTGTTTTGCACCACTGGCTGTGACTCTATATTGCCTCAACGTTATGTAGGTGCTCCATTCGAGAACGGTTCGCAACAGGTTCGCCAACGTGCCCAAGTTCGGGAACTGGCGCAGTTCACATACAGGGCGGAACATAGACGCACAAACCTCACCGAGCTCACCTGCACCATTCCCCTCCTATCGGAGTCCAGATCGCTATTCTTACACCTCCGGCTACCTCTGCTGCTCCTTTCGCTCCCTTATCTTTAACTCTGATGACTCACTCATGATGTCATGGCGTCGTCCTCCACCATACCCAGCGGCACCCTTCGTACATACCACATCCGTTGCCGAAAGGCACTCCAAGGTCACCTGCCTGCATCACTGTCAGAATAATGGGCGTCCGGAGATGACGGACCGGAGGCGACATGTCCGGAGATGACAGCCGCCCGAGTCTCCGAGCACCGGCTCAGGAGACAGTCTTCCGTCCTTTCCACCTGGCGAGTCCCTCGTGCCCGTTGTATATAGAGAGAATGTTCCTCCTTCGACTTTGTATCAATCAATCAATTCGCTATCTTCGTCTCTACCGATCCCTTTATTCCAGCAGGTTATGAGCCCGGATTGAACGCTCTACCAATCCGCAGCCTATCGATAATCGAACCCGCCGATATTTGCACCCGCCTCGCTTCTGCACCTCACTCTCGTTTTTAAGCCTCAACTCCTGTGAGCCTCATTGCCAAGCTTTATTTCCTCCAACAAAGATCCGAACCTTTTGCAACATGGAATCCACAAAGTTCACCTGCAAGCATTGCTGAACGGAGATGCTCAACGATCGCAACTACCACTCCTGGAAGCGCTGACTCAAGGCCTTTCTGATCGCAGAAGACGCATTCGGAATCCTAACCGGAACGGAAGCACCCCCGAACGCGGGCGCGACTGCTCAGCTCCATGACTTTCGCCGCCGCTCTGGACGGGCCTATTCACTGATATACGCGTCATCGGCCGACAACCTCCCCAACGAAGAACCCAACCATGTCTGGACTGCTCTGCGTCTGGCATTCGATACCTCAGCCTCGTTGTCCGCGCGACTTACGACCGTTCGCCGTTTTCACAAGACTACAATAAAGTCGGGCACCTCAGTCCCGGCGTATATCTCCACACTAAAGGATATGCGTCAACCGCTCGCTGGCTCCCAAGAACGTATCTCTGATAATGTCCTAATCGGTCACCTCCTTCTACGCTCCCGGAGACATTCGCCACCATCGCCGGCATCATTGTGAACAAGCCCGCGGCTAAATATACTCTGGATGCCGTCACCACAACACTAATTGAGGACGCAGAACGACTCAGAAAAGAAAGGTGGCCTCAGAAAGCCTCTGCACAGACTACCCGGGTGAACTTCAGGGACTGCCCGAGTGTAGTTGTGGTTGACGGCTTATAGCCGATTGCAGGTATGTTTTCTGAGCCCCAAATGTTTGGGCGGAGCTGTGTGCGCGCTCGGTGATGCTGGAGCTGCAGTGGTGCCCCATACAGGAGCTGCTGTACGCGCCCAGTAATGACGGAGCTGCTGTGCGCGCTTGGTGATGCTGGAGCTGCAGTGGCGCCCCATACCGGAGCTGCAGTCCGCGCTCGATGTTGATGGAGCTGCTCTCTACTCTCAATGCTGACAAATGGACAGCTCATCCATCGGATCGGCCTGGGAATTGGCCTGGTATCCAGGGGAAGCTTCCGCTGAAGTACAGGCAGATGGTTCAACAGGTTTTCTTTCCCTCTCTCTTATTTCTTTGGTGGATGCACTCTTTCTCCTATGTCCGTGGTTTTCCCATGAGGTTTTTTACGCGGTTATGAGTTTTAACGAGGCATCCGAGGATACTGGGGTTTCACTGTTTTTCTCTCCTCTGCTACTGTTTGTCGCTATACTGCCCATTTCGATTTCTCCTTTTCTCCTGGGTATAACAATTTAGGTCGTTTACGTGGGCGCCTGAGCGGAGAGCGAGAGAGAGAGAGAGACAAAATTCTTCACGGCGTGGAGGGAATAGAGGTGACAGCGAAGTTGATTGCTATGAAGAAGGTTGTAAGAGTGTAAAGAACCTTGGAACAGAGAACACAAAGTACATCTCGCTGCTTCCCCGCTTTATCCCCATTCGGCTCCCTGCTTTAGCTCCTCCGGAGTGCGCTCCCACAGCAACGCCGCCCGCTCAACTCTGGTCGGCAACAGCGCTCGCTCAACTCTAGTCGGCAACAGCGCCGTGCCTCCAGCGCTGAGAAGCTTTTCCAACACACCCCCTCTTCTCGCGCTGAAACTTTCTAAAGGACCAAATGCAAAAACAAAAAACAGGACAACCATTACCCCGTCCACGTCGACCTCATTAAAATCTGCGCAGTGAAAACCCTGTGGGAAAAAACAGCTGCTATCAGGAAAAAGAGTGCCGACTCCAACAATACCAAAGTCAATCAAACCAAACCAAATGCCAGACCAAAACCAAAACCACAACCCAGCCCAAACAACTTTTCCGTTACCTCTCATTCCATTTGTTGCTCGCATCTCTGGTTCCTCAATCTCCTTGATTGGGTTCCCCTTTCCATCGGGTCCTCATCCTTACTTCCTTGCGAGAGATCCGCACCCCCTCTTCCTTGCCAGAGATCTGCACGCCCTGTTCCTTGCTGGTGTAGCTGCGAATGATGCCTTACCAAGCCAGTGAGCTGCAACAGTTGCTCATGTCGGGGTGCAGCGAGCGGTTTCGTGAGGAGGTCGGCCGGATTCGCTGCCGAGGTAACGTACAGGAACTTGACTGATCCTCGCTGCTGCTCATCATGGAGATGGTGATATTTGACATCGATGTGTTTCGACTTCTGGCGTACAACTCCGGTGGCGATCAGCTTAAGGGCACCCTGATTATCACATCCAATAGGCACCGGCCCTTCCGACATTTGCACCTGCATTGCATCTGCAGCGTCCTTGGTCATGCGCTTCAACCAGAGGCTCTAGTAGCGTGTGAGCAGGCGATATACTCGGCCTCGAGTGTTGAGAGAGCCACCACGCTCTGCGATTTTGCTTGCCAGTGGATCAGTCCGGATATGGCCAGTTCGTCGTTGTCATCGATGTGTCCAAGACCGAAAACACATCCTCCAATGGGTTTTCGGGTCATGAGGTTTCCTGCCTAGTCGGAATCGGTGAAGCCAACAATGGAGACATGGGAGTTGTGTATGCCTGGTCCGTGTGAGTTGTGAGGGCTCCGTCCATGAGTGAGTCGTCGGTAATGGATGCGGAGTTCGGACGTCGTTTTCAGGTATCTAATACCCTCTTTGCAGCGGTCAGGTGCATTTGGAGAGGTTGATCATTGTACCGACTTAAGGCAGTGACGCTGAATGCGATATCCGGGTCTGCTTCCCAGTGCCGCATAAATCAGAGAGCCGACGATAGACAGGTACTCCTTACGATTGGCAATCTTGTCTTCGCAGTCGGTATTGGCAAGATCCACTTGATGATCAAGGGGCGTCTTTGCTGATTTCGCATCCTGCTGTCCAAACCTCTTCAGAATTGTGTCAATGTACGCTCGCTGGCAGATACTTATGCTCCCGTCTTCTCCTCTCTCAATTTCTATGCCTAGAAACCTCTTGGCTGCTCCTAGATCGCACATCTTGTATTTTGCCTGCAGTAGCCTCTTGATTTCTTGGCCTTTTCCTTTGGTTCCATCATACGCGATGAGCAGGTCATCCACATAGAGTATCAGTAGTACTCCGGGTTGGAGATACAGGTTAGGGTCCTTAGCCGATTGCCGGAATCCTATAGACAGTAGGTAACCATTGATGTCTTCAAACCACAGCCTCGGCGCCTGATTCAGTCCGTACAGTGCCTTTCGAAGAAGCAGCATGCTTCCATCTGGCATATATGACTCCAGCCACTCAATCCCGGGAGGGGTTGTCATATGGATATTGTCTCGATCGATTTTCGGATTCAGGAATGCTGTGACCACGTCCATGTGATCCACGTTCTAGCCATGTTGCGCCGAGAGTGCCAGTAAGATTCGAACGGTTGTCATTTTGGAGACCGGAGCATATGTTTCATCATTGTCGATCCCTTCCTTCTGGGCATATCCTTTGATAACCAATCGTGCCTTGTACCGAGTTATTCCGCCGGGGTTGGTCTTTCTCCGGAAGACCCACATGCATCCAATTGGTTCTGCGCTGCCTTCGGCCTGTTTACTTCCTTGGTCTCGGTCCCGGTCAGCACCGATCGGGTGATTTCTTCCTCGGTCCCGGTCAGCACCAAATGGGTGATTTCCAGCTGGTGAAGATGAGATTGAGACGATCAATGGGCCTGAGTATGAGCCAGCCACATATGAAGCGGCACTTAGGAGCCCTCAAGCAAGAGAATGGGAAGAAGCCATGCGCCAGGAATGGCAGGCGCTGCTTGAGAATCATACGTTTGACGCTGTCCAAGGAGCTTCAGCATTTCCGGCTTCGGCCATTCCAGCATTTCCGGCAATCCCCAGAGTCAGAAAGGCTGATGCAAGGTGCGCCGAAGACACCAAATCACCCCCTTCTTCGTGCGCCTTGTGCATTACAGCCTTATTCGTTTCAAGCCTTTGCTTGCTCCTCGTCCGTGTTGATATGTAGTCATCTAGTCGATTTCATTAGCTGATTTGTTTTTTGTTTTTTTTGTACAATTTGGACGGGAAACGGTATTTAAGAAAGCAAATGCAACAATAGATCCCGGCGGCCTATCTCGGGATTCCGCCTTTTCCAGCTGTTGGAATATAGGGATCAATAGAGATGAAGATGGTGAATTGATTGATTGATACAACTTCGAAGGAGGAACGCTCTCTCTATATACAACGGGCCTGAGGGACTCGCCAGGGGTAAAGACGGAAGACTGTCCCCTGAGCCGGTGCTCGGGAGACTCGGGCAGCTGTCATCTCCGGATGTGCCGCCTCCGGTCCGTCATCTCCGGACGCCCATTATTCTGATACCAGCGGCTAAAACAAAGTGTATCGATTCGGGGCGAGCAGGACGGACTACTTCTTGTGGCGGCGAGCAAGAGTAGGCTGCGAGGAAGAAGAGGATGAAGAACTTGAAGAGAATGAGAGAGAAATGGTGATGGTTCAGTCGATTCACAAGTTGGGGCGAGAGCAGCGTGAGATGCTTTTAGGGAACCGTAATCGTTGTTTTTTAAGTATGAAGCGAAGAACGAGAGAAAGCAAAGCATTTTACAGAGTCCCATAGACGTCACGCCTACCCCTATTGGGTAGCGTACCCCGCTCGCTCCCGTCGCCCCTCCGCTCGACACAAGGAAGAGTAACACCAAGCACCAAGCAAGAGAAGCCTTTTTCAACACACCCCCTCTTCTCGTGCTTCGTGCAAAAAGTCCAAATCCAAATACAACACCTTGCGATCATCGTTGACC
>Ga0307516_10007361_pt1 | contig 12667 bp, 9 predicted proteins | sample 19_EM_MG_FD_203310 | JGI IMG/M metagenome (GOLD analysis project Ga0307516, IMG submission 203310) | Populus trichocarpa ectomycorrhiza microbial communities from riparian zone in the Pacific Northwest, United States - 19_EM | ecosystem: Host-associated > Plants > Roots > Unclassified | place... | reverse complement strand
TGACGATGCGGCTGAAAAATAAGGGGAATGGTTTCAGGTATAGGTGTTGTGATTGATAAAGCGATCAATCCGGGCTCATAACCTATCAAAGATATGTGTGTCGGTATATCGTATATTCAGTGTAGAGTGAACGTCCCGGCGCAGGACGCCCCATTATATCGGTCTCTGTGGCTATTCCACCGGAGGCCGGTATGTCAACGCTATCGGTCTCGGTGACTAGTCCACCGGACAATGCGCCGACGCTATCAGTCTCATCTCCGAGAATGTGTCCGGACCCCGTCCGAGCCACATCTCATGACATTTTTATCTGAAAAAGAGTGAGGTGAGATCTGATGACTTGGCATGAGAAGTTGTGACTCAGGTTTGGATTCCCCGAGGTGCATGGACCTCGTGGGGGGGATCATTGGCTAGGGCTGGGGTGTAGATAAGGGAGATGAGCTCTTCATGCAGCTGAGCGGGGAACTTTCTTGCTCCAGACTAGTACGTGGCTTCCCCAGCAGGGCCCAGACCTCTCGTATGTGGATCCTCCGTAAGCACTCGGATCTCTCATACGAGACCCCTCCCGTAAGGATCCCAACCAGCGTCTGCCAAGATTCCTCTTCGCTCGTTTGCACTTCGACCCCTCATCTCGGAGTTATTCCTTTACGACCGATCTTCTCGGCTGCAAGCTAACTCTGGCTCCTTAACTCCCGCCCAGACTCTAGATCCACCATTGGTCACCTGATAGTCCCACTCCTTCCCTATCGCTAAGTAATCTAGATACTCGGGTGTAACACTACCTCCCCTCTCCCTTAGCCTCGTCCTGAGCGCTAATTTAGTTTTTTTATCTAAGTAGCCCGTCTCTTTCTGGGATCGTGAGATTCTTTCAACGCCGATTCCTTTTCAGCGTCACGGACTGCAGTCCTCCTACCCTGCAGCCCTCCCAGCCACTGGATCAGGGCATGTAGTCTCAGAGACCCTCTGTAATCTGTTGAAATGGCTGGGCCCTCAGAGCAAGCCGGTGCGTGCTCTTACTGTCATGTAGGTTCGTACTGGGAGCAGCGCTCAAGCCTAGCCGATTCCAGTCTTTGGGTTCGCACGTTCTTGCTGCAAAGAACAAAGGTGGACCCCACGGTCGAGAGGGACGCGGCGCTTCCTCGTTCGGCAATTCAGCAGGGTCCCAAACAATATTCGCAAGCGTACCGGATCCCGGGCTTTCAGCGAGGGGGTCTTCTGGGTACCATCGTTGAGAGTGCTTGTTCCAGGGAGCAGTCCTGTAGCACGTCGCCGGGGTTGGCCGGCTGTCATTCTTAACCGCGCCTTCCATCAAAGTGCTCGAAGATCTATCGGGAGACGAGACTGTTTTTCCCTCTTTTCGGAGTTCCCACCACCTTGCAGAATACCATGGGCTTTTGGAGGTCTTCCTGGGCGATCGTTGGGGTTGCCTGAGAAGCGAGTCCTTTCGCGTGGCATGAAGTCCTCCACCCCTTCATCCCTACCCCCACTCGTGCTTCGCTGGGCCCTTTCATGGTCATCGCGCCTAGACGTCGGTGAGTCGGTAGTCCCTCGGCGCGTCTGGGTTTCGTCGATGAAACACCTGGACTTTCTCCAGACCGCCTACCGAAAAATTGTCAAATGGTTCTTCCGTCCAGTCTTTACGTTCTGGGTAGTCGAGCCATTTGACCAAGTATAGGATGCATCGGCCGTGCTTTCGTGACGACATAACTTCCTTGACATCATATTCTTCCACTTGTTCGACGTCGTCGGCTTCTCGCAGTATTTTTGCTGGGTCCGGCGGGGCCTGATGTTCGCTGGTTCAATAGGGCTCAAGTAGTGAAACATGGAAGACATTGTGTATTTTCCATTTGTGGGGTAGCATTAGTTGTACCGCGAGCGGGGAGATGATTTTCTTGATTTGAAAAGGACCATGATTTTTATGATCCATTTTCCTCGATGGGCGGCATGTCCTGATGTTGCGTCCGTTGAGCATTACCAAGTTTCATACTTGGTATGCCGGAGGTTCCTCCCGTGTCAGATCCGTGTAGCAGCGTATTCGTTCCTGGGCAGCTTCTAAACCCTTTCGGGTTTCCTCGTGATTACCCCTCATCCAGTGGGCGTAGTTAGTACTGGCCGGATTGAGAGGTTCCGTGGATGGAGGATCCGGCGTCGCTGGGTGGAAGCCATAGTTGGCATAAAACGGCGAGATTTCGTTTCCTGCCATGGCGGAGTTGTTGTAAGCAAATTCTGCCATTGGTAGTAGTTGTACCCAGTCGTCCTGCTCTTGTCTGACAAAAGTTTGTAGGTAAGCCTCGATAGTCTGGTTGAGTCTTTCCGTTTGTCCGTCGGTTTGCGGGTGGAAGGCTGTACTCATCCGGGGTCGGATTCCCAGGCTCCTTAGAAACTCTTGCCATGATTCTGAGGTAAAGAGCGAGTTTTGATCTGACACAATATCGGTGGGGAGGCCGTGAAATCTCCATACCTCTTTTGCAAAGATCTTGGCTAGGTCCGACGCCGTCTTTTCTTTGAGTGGGAGGAAGTGTGCCATCTTGGTGAACCTGTCGATGATTACCCATAGTTGGTCACATTCCTCCGAAACCGGGAGGTCCATAATGAAATCCATCGCTATTGACTGCCAAGGAGCGTACGGGAGTTCCAGTGGAGATATCAGTCCGTAGGTCTGGTGCCGGGATTCTTTATTCCTTTGGCATTCCGGGCAGCTTCTGACGAAATCGATGATTCGCTTATTCATTTTGGGCCCCCAGAAGTTTTATCGGATTAACTCGATGGTTTTATCTTGCCCCATGTGCCCGGCTACCTTCGTGTCGTGTTCTGACTCGATGACATGCTGGACAGTTCCCGCCGGGATCCATAGCTTACCTTTTCTGTATTGAAGGTTGTCTTGGATTTCTAATCCCTTGCTTTGTTGGTTCCCTCGTTCCCTAGTTTTTTGACCTTCCAACGTTTCTTCTTTTCTCATTTGCTCCCGAGTTTGCTGGTATTGGGGATCCTTTTTCCCCTCCCCTTCCACTGTCGCTAGGAATTCCTTCGACCATTTTCTTATTGGGAGCGATGCCAACCTTGCTGCTGAGCAGATGAAGGAGCTGGCTCTTCTTTCGAAGTGTTTTTCTCCTAAAACTGTCGTTATCGGCTGGTTTTCTACCCCCCCCTTTTCTGGGCGGTGCTCCGAATGCCTTGACAGTGCATCCGGTTTCCCATTTTGCGTCCCCGGTCGGTAGCTGATCCTGAATCGATACCGGCCAATTCCTGAGCCCAGAGGGCCTGCCGACGATTTAATACTTTCGTGGTCGTAAAGTATTCCAGATTCTGGTGGTCTGAGAAAACCTGGATTTGGTGGGTCACTCCTTCGCAGTAGCATCTCCAGTGTTTGAAGGCGTCTACTACTGCCAGGAGCTCCTTATCGTGGATTTCGTAGTTGATTTCTGCTGGCTGGAACTTTCTGGAGTGGAACGCCACTGGGTGCAGGCGATTTTCGTCGTCCCGTTGGGACAGGACTGCCCTGATTGCGAAATCTGAGGCGTCCGTTTCGATGATTACTAGTTTCACCGGGTCAAAATGGGCCAGTATGGGTGCCATGGTAAATCGCCTTTTTAATTCTTCGAAGGCTCTCCCCACATCCTCATTCCAAGACTACTTTCCGGTTTTCTTGGTTAACTCCGTTAATGGTCTGGTGACCTTGGTGTCGTCTTTGACGAAGCACCTGTAGAAGTTGGCGAATCCTAAGAAGGCCTGTGTTTCTGTGAGCGACGTTGGAGGCTGCCATGACAGTATCGCTTCCACCTTGTCCTGGTTCATTCGGATACCGTTTTGTCCGATGACATACCCTAGGAATTCTACCTCGTGAGTTTTCCAGACACATTTTTCAGGGGAGACTGCCAATCCTTTTTGTTGCAGCCGGTCCAGCACTTCCTTGACGAGCTGGTCATGCTCTTCTTCTGTATTGGCGTATATTAAAATGTCATCCATGTATGCCAGGACACCAACGTCCAGTATGTTGGACAGGACATGATTCATCATATCTTGGAAGGTCGACGGTGAGTTAGTGAGTCCGAATGGCATTACCTGGAATTCGTAAAGCCCGTAGCGCGTTCGGAACGCGGTCTTCCATTCGTCCCCCTCTCGGATTCGGATGAGGTTAAACCCGTTTTTGAGGTCCAATTTTGTGAACCATTGCGCACCTTGTACTCAATCCTGCAGTTCCTGCATTAATGGGAGCGGGTATCTGTTGGGGATTGTAATGGCGTTTAGCCCCCGATAGTCGACACACAGTCGTAACCCTCATCCATTGGGTTTGGGGACGAACAGGATAGGAGAGCCCACTGGAGAAGTGGATTTCCTTATTTCCCCTGTTTTCTCCATTTCTTTTAGCCAATCCCGGAGTATTTGGAGCTCTACTTCAAATAGTGGGTAAATTGGGCCCCAGGGTGCTGTGGTTCCTTCTTTGAGGTCAATCTTGCAGTCGTATGGCCTGTGTTCTGGGAGCCGGTCGGCTGCTTCCTGGCTCATGATTCCAAGGTATTGGCGAAATTCCATCAGTACGTCTTCCCATGGGTCGTCTGATACCCCTGATACATACCCAATAATTTGGACATTATCGTTGGTCGCTACTGACTCATCCCAACTTAAGAGAATTCGTTGGTTTCGTATTTGGTGTAGGCGTTCAAGTAGCCAGTGCTGTTGAATCTGATTTCGTCTGAAGTCTACGCTCCCTGTGGCGGGTGTTGCTCTTCTTTCTTTTCTTTCTTGGTGCCGAGTCTTCTGGGCCCAGCTCCTCCTTTTCCCTTTTTGAGGTGCCGCATACAAGGTAACTTACTCCGGTTCGCGGTGGGGCGGAGTTCCTCAAAAATCCAAGTCCTCAGAATCGGTCCAAAGCGGTAGATCCGTGGTCATTGCCTCGACCGCTGCCACCTTCTGCTGTTTTGCCGTCAGGGGTTCCTCAGTCTCGTTTTCTCTCTTTCGTTTCGTTGTTTCTACGGCTGCGACCTTCCATGGTGCTGGTGGCAAGGCTGTTCCCTGTACCTTCTGGAAGGAGAAGCAGTTGTAGGTCCTGTGGCCTGGTCGGCCGCATCGCCAGCAGTCTTCCCAGTTTTTTCGGTATTCTTCTGCCTCTTTACTTGGTACCCCTTTGAGGGCCACCTCTTGCAACGGCCAGGAGTCCTTTTTCGGTGGCCTAGTGTTGCTTGGCCTGGGTTCCGGAGCTCCTTCCTTGGGATTTGGTCGTGTGTTGTTTTTCTTTCCGTGTTCCTTAGGGCGGTCGTTTTTCGTCCCATCCCTGTTGGGTGTTGCCCCACTTTGCCTTGCTTCCTTGGCTGCTTTGAGCGCCTTTTTCTTTTCCACCTGTAGGCCGACTTGGTGGGTGGCCTGCAGGAAGACCTCGTCGTCCGCAAAGTCCTCAAGGTAGTGGGCAAATCGCATGTCCAGTACTGCGTCGGGCATAGCCAGGTCCACTTTTTCTCTTAGTGCTTCCCCGGTTGCACATGCGAAGTTATTGAGCACTCGAAACTCCGTTAGGTAGACGCGGATGGACCCTTGGTATTTGAGCTGCCCTAACTTGAGTTGGGCGTCTGCTGCTTCCTGTTCGTTCTGATACTCCGTTCGGATAGCCGCGGAGTAGTTGGCCCATGTGTTGTTGTCCTGTAGCTCCCGATACCGGTGGAGATGCCATACCAAGGTGGTGTCCGCTAGGAGGGTCCCGATGCAGGCGATCTTTTGGCGGTCGGTCGTCTCTGGGTAGAAGCCTAGGTACATGGTTACCGATTTCCACCACTGGTTGAACGCCATCGAGTTTTTCCCATCAAATTTTTCTGGGTTCTCCATCTTGAGTCTGGAGGTCCGGATCGCTTCCCTTCGAGGTTCTCTGTCTGTCTGGGCACGGGTCAGCGCTTCCGCCACGCCGTTCGCTACTTCGCTAGCCACTATTCGGGTGAGCACCTGCGGGGTGGGTCCTGGGTTTCACCGGCCCGGTGGTGAGGGGAGCCTAAACAGCCGGCTCGGAGGCCTTGGAGGCAACGGTGGGGAGGGCGACCGTCGAGGTGGTGGGTTTGACGCTGGTGGTCCTCCACCCGTCCCTCCTGCCGTCAATGGCCCTCGTAGCGGGGGCGCAATTGCCCATCTGGGCGGGGTGTTTGGGATCGCCAGGGGTCTGTGCCTTCGGGTTCCAATGCTCAGGGGGCTTCGCAAGGCGAGGCGCGTAGCGTCGTGGTTCCTGGTGCTGGTTGGGCTGGGGGACGCTGTGGGGCTCAGCTCCCTAGGAATTTGTCGCGGCGACGGCCTAGTCGGAGTTCGGGGTAGGGACACAGCAGTTGCTACCCGTATTAACTCGTCCTGTGCTTTGGCCAATTGCTGCTCCAGTCCTGCCATGCGTGCTCGATCTTCGTCTCTTTGGTGCTCAAGCGTTTCCACTTTTTGCTGATGATTAGTGGCCCATTTTTCTACATTACCTTGGAACTACATCAGGTTCACGTTCCGGGCCAGATTGGCCTCTGTCAGGAATGTGATTGCATCGTGCATACGGGCCACCTGGGTAGCTTCGTGCATTCGCTGCGTTTCGGCTTCCTGGGAACGCTCGATGATGACTTCCCAGACTTGTCGGGTGAAGGCCTGGTACGCATTAGCAAACCATGAGTTTGTTCCTTACCCATTCTTGTGCGATCTGCTCCTTGGCTTCCATCCGCTCATACACGTATTGCGCTCCTTACGCTAAGCGGCTGTACGCAGCTTCTATCCGCTGGATTTGGTGGTCTGTTCGGTCCACCGTGTCACCGCAGGCCTCCATTAATTGGCCCAGATCCTGCTCGGCTTGCTGTTGGTGATTGGCCAATGCTCTCATCCATTCGAGTGGGTTGGCGATCTCCAGGGTTTCCATTGTTGGTTCTTCATCGTTGGTGATTTGTAACAGCCCGCGGGGTGCTTCCAGGCAGAGCATGTTGAAATCTGAGGAGGTCGACATTTTCTCTTGATTTAAGTCGAGGAAGTGTCCCGTGTAGATTGTTTCGTCATAGTCGCTGAAGTCGTACCCATTGTGGAGTGAATACTGGTAATCGAGGTGATACGTGAAAGTAGGGTGATTTTGGATCGAAGATTATAGTGTGACACTGGGATAGTATCGGAACTGGAGTGCGGAGAATCAAAAGGTAATCAGGCTACTTTTGATAATTCACAACGGAATAATCTTAGATCTTGTGCGTGGTTCGGTGGTAGTGTTGTGTGTGAGGTTCGTGCTGTGTTCTCCTCCCTCGAGACGAGAAATCTCCTCTTTTTTATCTGAGAAAGAGTGAGGTGAGATCTGATGACTTGGTGTGAGAAGTTGTGACTCGGGTTTGGATTCCCCAAGGTGCATGGACCTCGTGGGGGGGATCATTGGCTAGGGCTGGGGTGTAGATAAGGGAGATGAGCTCTTTATGCAGCTGAGCAGGGAACTTTCTTCCTCCAGATTTATACGTGGCCTCCCCTACAGGGCCCAGACGTCTCGTACGTGGTTCCTCTGTAAGGACTCGGATCTCTCGTACGAGACCCCTCCCATAAGGAGTCCAACCAGTGTCTGCCAAGATTCTTCTTCGCTCGTTTGCACTTCGACCGCTCATCTCGGAGTTATTCCTTTACGACTGATCTTCTCGGCCGCAAGCTAACTCGGGCTCCTTAACTCGCGCCCAGACTCTAGATCCACCATTGGTCACCCGATAGTCCCACTCCTTCCCTATCGCTAAGTAATCTAGATACTCGGGTGTAACAGAGGAAGACGAGTGGAAGACAGCTTTCCGGACCCGATACGGCCTCTACGAGTTCATGGTTATGCCCTTTGGGCTAACCAATGCGCCAGCAACCTTCCAGAACATGATGAATCATATCTTCCACGATATGATCGACCTGGGCCTTCTCGCCTACATGGATGACCTCTTGGTATATGCTAAAACCATTGAGAAGCACGATAGAATCATCCAAGAAGTACTAAGAAGGTTGCGCGCGAACCGGCTAGCCGTGTCCCCAGACAAATGCGTCTGGAGGACCCACACGGTGGAGTTTCTGGGGTATCTTGTTGGCCAGGATGGCATCAAGATGTCTCCTTTGAAGATCGAGGCGGTACTGGAGTGGAAGACCCCAGGTACCCTGACCGAAGTCCAGAGTTTTCTGGGCTTCGCAAACTTCTACCGGCGCTTTATCCAGGATTATTCGCGAGTGGCCCGTCCACTGACGGAACTCGCGAAGGGTAGCACTAAGGATTGGAAATGGACCCCCAAGGCAGATCGAGCGTTCACCGAACTAAAGGAACGCTTCACATCCGCGCCAATCTTGGCCCACTTTGGCCCAGAGAAGGAAGTCATCGTGGAAACCGACACCTCGAATTTTGCGCTGGGAGCAGTCCTCTCCCAACACGATGAAGGAAACTGCCTGCACCCTGTCGCCTTCCACTAGAGAAAGTTCATGCCTGCAGAGATCAACTACGAGATCCATGACAAGGAGCTACTCGCGATCGCAGACTTCTTCAAGCATTGGCGACGCTACCTCGAGGGAGCAAAACACCAGGTGCAGGTGTTCTCGGACCACCAGAACCTTGAATACTTTACCACCACTAAGGTACTCAACTGGCAACAGGGCCTGATGGGCACAGGAGCTCGCCGGCATCGACTTCAAAATCTACTTCCGCCCCGGATCAAAAAATGGGAAGCCCGATGCTTGTCCAGATGGACGGAGTACCGTCCTGAAAAAGGGGGAGATAGTGACCAACTGATCACGACGGTCCTGCGAAAAAGTCACTTCGCAAGCGCCATCAGTACTAGGGAGTACTGGTCCAACGTTACCTATATCGTTGGTGCAGCACGGTTGGCAACAATCCCAGTTAGGGAGTGGCATGAGGAGTTTGTGAAACTGGTGAAGGAAAAGGGATCGGCCAACCCGGAGTATCAAAAAGGACTCTGGGAAGTCGAAAGAGAAACTCGGGAATGGGAAGTGGCTCAGCGAGAAACTGAGCCAAATGGCAGGAATGCCAAGGAGGTAGCCATTCTCCCTTGTGAGGAGCAACGGATGGCCCGAAATGCCAGGAGTGAGGGAATCCTCGGGATCAAGGACAGGCTGCTCTACCGATATGGCATGCTCTGGATCCCGGAGGATAGGCAGCTAATCCGACAGCTCCTTGCGTCAGAACACGATAGCCGGGTCACTGGTCATATGGGTCAGGACAAGATTATCGAGCTGGTACGCCAACACTTTTGGTGGCCCAAGATGAACGAGCAGATTATCGACTACGTTCGGGCGTGCGCAGAATGCCAGCGAAACAAGGCAGCGCAATACCATTCATATGGATTGCTCTCCCCTCTTGAGCTCCCGTACACCCCATGGCAATCGATCGCCATGGACTTCATCACCGACTTGCCACTGTCGGAAGACTGCAACCAGTTGTGGGCTGTCATCGACCGGTTCACAAAGATGGTGCATTTCATCCACCTACCAAAGGATGGAAAGACGGCAAGTGACCTCGCCAGAATTTTTGTGCGCGAGGTTTGGTGGTTCCATGGACTGCCAAGTGACATCGTGTCGGATAGGGATTCTCGTTTCACATCGGAAACATGGAAGGAGTTCCTGAAGTTGAGTGGCATCCGATCCCAGATGTCTACAGCCTTCCACCCCGAAACGGACGGCCAAACCGAAAGGCTCAACCAGACGATCGAGGCTTACCTGCACTCGTTCGTCTGCCATAAACAAGACGACTGGGTCTCCCTGCTACCAATGGCTGAGTTCGCCTACAACAACTCGGTCATGTCTGCCACAGGTATGTCCCTGTTCTACGCTAATTACGGATTCCACCCGACAGCGACAAACCCTGCGGTGGTTAATATTCTCAACCCCGCCAGCAAGGTCTACGCGCATTGGATGCACAGCGTACACGCTCAGGCCAGGAAGGGCTTGGAGTCGGCACAGGAGCGAATGTGTAGGTACGCAGACCCCAGCCGTAAGGAGGCTCCTGCTAACCAGATCGGCGACCTGGTAATGCTGAATGGGCAGATTATTTAAACCCGCCGGCCATCGCGGAAGTTGGACCACAAAAATCATGGTCCCTTCCAGGTGGAAAAAATCGTTTCCCCGCTGGCCGTTCGCCTCACTCTCCCCCAGAAATGGAAGATACACCCCGTCTTCTACGTCTCGCTCGTCAAACCATTCCAAACGGGGTGACTCCAGGATAAACCGGACCCTGCGAAAGTGCTCCGGGAAGCGGACGACATCGAGCAGTTGGAGGAATACCATGTTGAGGAGGTTATGAGCAGCTCCAAGCGAGGACGCCGAAGACTCTACCTCGTGAAGTGGCTTGACTATCCGGATCGACAAGACTGGACAGAAGAGCCCTTTGAGAACTTTTCGGTAGGCGGTCTGAAAAAGATACGGGAATTTCATCGAAGGAATCCAGATGTGCCGAGGGACTTCCGTCTCACCGACGCTTAGGTGGGATCACCCTGCGGGGACCAGCCGACAGCAAGAGCGGTAGTAGGATGGAGGGGCGGAGGACTCCATTCACAGAACAACACGGAGGCCTTTAGGCCAGACACAGCACCCTTCGGTTCACACCTTGAGTCGCCGCCCTTGGATGAGAAGCTCAGGATGGATTTCTACAAACGAAGTACTCCTCCTCGGGAAGCATGGCTTCACCTCACCGAGTCGAAGGAGGGCGCTCACGACATGACCAACTTGGAGAGTTTTTTCCTGTTAGAGGGTTTTCTCACTGAGGTTGTGAGGGATGCAGGGGAAGGAGGACTGCATTCACAGGATCATCATCCTGCGCATACAGGAAGAATCACGAGAAGACTATAACCACGAACACCGCTTCGGGACGAAGCTAGGAAAGGGGGAGATAGTGTCACACCCTGGCACTTGGCCCCTCACATGACGACGCTGAGCCGCAAAAGCTGGGAAGCACCAAGGTTGCCAAGCGGCTTCGGGAAAGACACAAGAACAGGAAGGACGGGAAGCAAAGAAGATACCCCGACCTGGCCCCACCTCTCGGCCCGACCGCAAGGCAAGGGTGCAATGAGAGTCACGCCTCATGTCAAGTACCCAGCAAAAGCTCCTACTTTGGAAAGTACCCAGGCACCCTATTGATGGAAAAGTACTCAGGCCGTAACCATGCACCCGGGACCTGGGCAGCGGGAGTCTGGGTGACTACAGCCACAGACCCTGGCAAACAGGCTGAACGCGCAGGTACGAGCCCACAGTGGAAAAGTACTCGGGGTTCGCCTATGCGGGAATGGTACACGGGAGCGGGGAATGCTCGAAGTTAGCCTGCACCCCTGATATAAGTATATAGGCAGATAGTCACAAAAGCCAAAGCTAGAGCACAGGTAGTTCAGCAAGAGGAAGTGGCGAAAAGGGTAACCTCGGCAGGTGATGGATCTTAGGCCAGCCTGTTGGGTAGACTCTGCACCCTACCGACTCTTGTAGCCACTGCATCGCTCCCCTGCTAAGGCACTCCTCTCTAGTGCCAGAGTTGTGCGCCCTAAGGGACCAATGACGGACAAGTCTGACAGAGTCTAGACGGGAGATAAGATCTGGAGTTAGGACCTTACGGCCGAGACGAGCGGACGTAAGAATAACTCCGGAGCGGGGCCAGCGGCAAACTAGAAAGGTGGTGAGCTCTGAAAGAGCCACGTCTAATCCCGACTAGGATCTCGATTGGAACCCAGCATAGTCCGAAGACTAGTGCCAGGTGGAATACAAGGTCGCCAACTGATAAGCCTCCACCCTTATCACCAGTACCAATCAGGACCAATCAGACTCTTGCATGAGTTGCTGCGCCTAGCGACACGCGTCCACCAGTCGTGCCCCAAAAAGGAGTGACATGCTGGCTGATAGATGGGACGACATCTTCTCAACCGAAGGGCTGCCTACATCGCCCTGATGAGAGGAGATGTTGCAAACGAACGCCGGCCTGGGTGACTCCACGACCAGCGCTCCCAATGCAGGCGAAAGAAGCTGATGGGGGTGACTCCTCGAAAGGCTTGTGAGCACCCGACAACGAACGGCTGGGCATGGTACTCTGCGACCAACGCACTGACAAAAGACACGTGACTGCTGGCCGAGCTACGTAAACCGACCAAAGCATGCCGAGCTGGGAGACCGACTTCCCAGCGAAAGCACAAACCACGAAAGGCACCCCTTAGTTCATTCTCATGTGAATTATTGAACAACCTGATCTTCTGCTCTTATTTGATTCTACTACGCCTCCGGCATACCCATGGACGGACACTGAGCCCAGGTAGTCCCAGGTTTACACTCAATGCTGACAATAGACAGATTTTCAAATGGATCGGCCTCGGAATTGGCCTGGTATCCAGGGGAAGCTTCTGGTGAAGCACGTGGCGGGTGGTTAAACAGGTTTTCTTTCCCTCACCTTTCTTACTTTGGTGGATACACTCTTTCTCCTATGTTCGTGACTTTCCCATGAGGTTTTTTTTACACGGTTATGAGTTTTAACAAGGTATCCAAGGAGCCTGGGGTTCAATGTTTTCTCCACTGCTGCTGTTTCTTGCTATAGAAATAATGTTCCGCCTACGACCATGTATCTTTAATCCAATCCACTATGTTCATCTCTATCGATCCCTATATCAGCAAGGGGCACATGTAGTGGGCCCAAGGAGAGAAGGATCAGAAAAGTTGAGAAAAAAGCACAGGGTCTGAGCGCAAA
>Ga0307516_10007360_pt1 | contig 12668 bp, 10 predicted proteins | sample 19_EM_MG_FD_203310 | JGI IMG/M metagenome (GOLD analysis project Ga0307516, IMG submission 203310) | Populus trichocarpa ectomycorrhiza microbial communities from riparian zone in the Pacific Northwest, United States - 19_EM | ecosystem: Host-associated > Plants > Roots > Unclassified | place... | reverse complement strand
GACGAAAACCGACGAGTAGATGCCAAAGAGGATGCCAATCGTCAGTGCCACGGCAAAGTAGTGCAGCGTCGGGCCACCAAACAACAGCATCGACAACACCATCATCTGCGTACAACCGTGGGTGATGATGGTGCGACTCATCGTGCTGGTGATCGCGTGATCGATCACCTCATGCGTGTTCATCTTGCGGTACCTGCGGAATGCTTCACGAATCCGGTCGAAGATCACGACCGATTCGTTCACCGAATAGCCCAGCACCGCCAACACCGCCGCCAACACCGAGAGAGAGAACTCCCACTGGAAGAAGGCGAAGAAGCCCAGGATGATCACCACGTCGTGCAAGTTGGCCACGATCGCCGCGACCGAGAACTTCCACTCGAAGCGAAACGCGAGGTAAATCATGATGCCGATCACGACGAAGGCCAGTGCCTTGGCTCCGTCTTCGGCCAGTTCCCGGCCCACCTGCGGGCCGACGAACTCGCTACGCTGCAGCGATACCGGCTCGGCGCCTGCCGCTTCGCACACCGGCTTGTCGATCAATTCGCCCTTGTCGGTCTTGACCTGCTTGACGCGCACGGTACCGGCTTCCACCTTGCACAGGTCGCCGAACACGCGATTGACCACCTCGCTTTGCTTGCCGTCGCCGCGAACGGGCAACCGGATCAGCACGTTGTGGGTGTCACCGAAGGTCTGCACCTGCACGTCGCCGAATTGCAGCGCTTCCACGGTTGCGCGCACCTTGCTGATCTCGGCGGCCTGCGCGTAGCGGGCCTCGATCAGCGTGCCGCCGGTGAACTCGTTCGACAGGTGCAACCCGCGTGTCACCAGGAAGAAGACGGCGATCAAGAACGTCAGCAGCGAAATGACGTTGAACACCAGCGCATGCCGCATGAACGGAATGTCGCGATGAATGCGAAAGAACTCCATGTTTTGAATCCTGATTGAGTTCTTGGGGGTCAGGTGTTGGCCGGCAGGTCGGTTGCCGCCTTGGGCTTCCACACCTGACCGATCAGCACGCCCTTGAGCTTTTTCTGACGGCCGTACCAGAGGTTCACCAAGCCGCGAGAGAACACCACGGCCGAGAACATCGAGGTCAAGATGCCCAGGCAGTGCACGACCGCAAAGCCTTTCACCGGACCAGAGCCAAAGGCCAGCAGCGCAACACCGGCAATCAGCGTGGTCACGTTCGAATCGAGAATCGTCGCGAAGGCGCGCTCGTAGCCGGAGTTGATCGCCACCTGCGGCGACGCTCCTGCTCGCAGCTCCTCACGCACCCGTTCGTTGATCAGCACGTTGGCATCAATGGCCATACCGAGCGTCAGCGCGATGGCCGCGATACCCGGCAGCGTCAACGTGGCCTGCAGCATCGACAGCACCGCCACCAGCAACAGCAGGTTGAACGCGAGCGACAGCGTCGAGAACACGCCGAACAGCAGGTAGTAGGCGCACATGAAGATCGCGATCGCCGTGAATCCGTAGATCACGCTGTCGAAGCCCTTGGCGATGTTGTCTGCCCCGAGGGTCGGACCGATGGTGCTTTCTTCGATGAACTCCATCGGCGCAGCCAGCGAGCCCGCGCGCAGCAGCAAAGCGGTGTCGGTGGCCTCGGTCGTGGTCATCGCGCCCGAGATCTGCACACGCCCGCCGGCAATCTCGCTGCGGATCACCGGCGCCGTCACGACCTCGCCCTTGCCCTTTTCGAACAGGATGATGGCCATGCGCTTGCCGACGTTCTCGCGCGTCAGGTCCTTGAAGATGCGCGACCCCTTGGCATCCAATGTCAGGTTGACCGACGGCTCATGCGTCTGGCTGTCGAAGCCTGGCTGCGCATCGGTGAGACTTTCACCGGTCAGCACAACTTGGCGCTTGACGATGATGCCGCGGCTGCCGCGCTCCTGATAGCGCTCGGTGCCAAAGGGGACGGGACCCGTCCCCTGTGCAGCGGCTTGTGCTTCCGCGCTGTCATCGACCATGCGCAACTCAAGCGTGGCGGTGCGGCCGATGATGTCCTTCGCCTTCGCCGTATCCTGCACGCCAGGCAACTGCACGACGACGCGATCAGCGCCTTGCTGCTGGATCACCGGCTCGGTCACGCCGAGTTCGTTGATGCGGTTGTGCAGCGTGGTGATGTTCTGCTTGAGCGCCGCGTCCTGCACAGCACGCGCGGCGACGGGCTTCAAGGTGCCAGTCAGCTTGAACTCGGTGCCCTCGGGCGTGTCGGCCCATTGCAGGTCAGGCAGCTGCTCGGTCAGCAGCGTGACCGCCGCACTGAGCGTCTCGCGGTCGCGGAAGCGAATCTCGACGTTGTTGTTGTCACGGGTGATGCCGGCGTGGCGCAGGTTCTTGTCGCGCAGCAAGGTGCGGATGTCGCCCGTCAGTGCCTCCGCCTTCTTGGTCAGCGCCGCCTTCATGTCGACCTGCATCAGGAAGTGCACGCCGCCGCGCAAGTCCAGCCCCAGGTACATCGGCAAGGCGTGCACCGTCGTGAGCCAATGCGGTGAACGCGACAGCAGATTCAGCGCAACGATGTAGCTCGGATCCTCGGCATTGGGGTTCAGCGCCTTGGTCAGCGCGTCCTTCGCCTTGAGCTGCGAGTCGCCATCGGCAAAACGGGCCTTGATCGAGTTGCCCTCGAACTGCACGAAGTCGGGTTTCAGCCCGGCATCCTTCAACACCTGCTCGACACGCGGCACAAACGAGCTGTCGAGCTTCAAGGTGGATTTGCCGCTGCTCACCTGCACGGCCGGCGCTTCGCCGAAGAAGTTGGGCAGGGTGAAGGTCAAGCCGACCAGCAAGGCGATCCCAAGGATCGTGTATTTCCACCACGGGTAGCGATTCATGAGGCCTCTTTCGCGGGCTTGATGCCCACTGCTCGCGGCCGGCACCGGCCCAGGCGGGCCACGCCGGCTTGTCTCTGTTTACTTGACGGTGCCCTTGGGCAGGACTTGGACCACGGCACCGCGCTGCACCTGAACCTCGACGCCGTTGGCGATCTCGACGTGCAGGAAGGTCTCGCTGATCTTCGAGATCTTGCCGAGCAGACCGCCGGCCACCACCACTTCATCGCCCTTGGCCAGGGCTTCGATCATGGCCTTTTGTTCCTTCTGCCGCTTCATCTGCGGGCGAATCATCACGAAGTACAGCACCACGAACATCAGCACGATGGGCAGCATGCCGGTGATGTTGCCGAACGGCGAGTCGGACGCAGCAGCGGCCGCAGGAGCAGCCTGCGCAAAAGCTTCGGAAATGAACACGGGAAATCCTCGTTAGGGCCAAGCGCACCGGGTGGCGCCAGACAGGAGTGAAAGCGTGGAATTGTAAGCCGCCCCTCCTTAGCGAAGGTACGGCCCTGGACGCAGACCCGCCGACACGCCAAGAGGTTCCACACGGCACCGCCTTAATCGCTTTATGAATAACGAAAGCACCATTCAGTCGTTCGTCAACTAGACGGCGCTCCCGATACTGGCCGGCCCACCCCTGTACAGAAAGGACGCACCGCCATGGCCAGCCTCAGACTCGGAGACGCTGCACCCGACTTCACCCAGAAGTCCAGCCTCGGCGACATCCATTTCCACCAGTGGCTGGGCGACAGCTGGGGCGTGCTGTTCTCACACCCGGCTGACTTCACCCCCGTCTGCACGACCGAGCTGGGCCTCACCGCGAAGCTGAAAGACGAGTTCGCCAAGCGCAACGTGAAGGTCATCGCGCTGTCGGTCGACCCGGTCGACTCGCACGGCAAATGGATCGAGGACATCAACCGCACGCAGAAGACCGTGGTTGGCTTCCCCATCATTGCCGACGCCGACCGCAAGGTGTCCGAGCTGTACGACCTGATCCACCCGAACGCCAGCACCACCGCCACGGTGCGCTCGCTGTTTGTCATCGACCCGGCGAAGAAGATCCGCCTGATCATCACCTACCCCGCCAGCACCGGCCGCAATTTCGACGAGATCCTGCGCGTGATCGACTCCTTGCAGCTCACCGAGTACCACAGCGTCGCGACGCCGGGCAACTGGAAAGACGGCGAGGACGTGGTGATCGTGCCCTCGCTGCAAGACCCGGAGCTCATCAAGAAGAAGTTCCCCAAGGGCTACACCGCCGTCACGCCGTACCTGCGCCTCACGCCGCAGCCGAACAAGTAATCGCCGCCGACCTTTTCACTCCACCGGGTTGCCCGCAGCCCGGTTCTCATTCCAGCCTCATGAATTTCCAACAGTTGCGCTCCGTGCGCGAAGCCGTGCGCTGCGGGTTCAACCTCACCGAGGTGTCCAAGGTGCTGCACACCTCCCAGCCTGGCGTCAGCCGCCAGATCCGGGAGCTGGAAGAAGAGCTGGGCATCGACCTCTTCGTGCGCGCCGGCAAGCGCCTGACCTCGCTCACCGAAGTCGGCGTGCTGATCGTGCCCATCGTCGAGCGCATGCTCAACGACGCCGAGAACCTGAAGCGCGCCGGCGAAGAATTCACCCAGCAGGCCAACGGCCGCCTGTCGATTGCCGCCACGCACACCCAGGCGCGTTACGCACTGCCGAGCGCCGTGCGCGACTTCCGCCAGCGCTATCCGCACGTCACGCTCAACCTGCACCAGGGTTCGCCGAAGGAAGTGGCGCAGATGCTGATCTCGGGCGAGGCCGACATCGGCATCGCTACCGAAGCACTGACGCAGTACGACACGCTCGTCGCCCTGCCCTGCTACCGCTGGACGCACAGCGTGATGGTGCCGCCGGGCCACCCCTTGCTCGATGGTCAGCCGCTCACGCTGGAGCGTCTGTCGCAGTTCCCCATCATCACCTACGGCCCCGGCTACACCGGCCGCCTGCACATCGACGAAGCCTTCGAGGCTGCCGGGCTGTCTTTCAACCTGGTGCTGACCGCGATGGACGCCGACGTGATCAAGACCTACGTCGAGCTCGGCCTGGGCGTGGGCATCATCGCGTCGATCGCCTTCGACGAAGAACGCGACCGCAGCCTGCGCGCGCTCGACGCGCGCCACCTGTTCGCCGTCAACCTCACCAAGCTGGCGGTGCGGCGCGGCAGCTTCTTGCGCAGCTACATCTACGACTTCATCGAGACCTTCGCCTCGCCGCTCAAGCGCGACGTGGTCGAGCGCGCAATGGCATTGCCGCCGAGCGAGCGCGTCGAGGCCTGACCGTCGTCAGTCGCGCACCTGCAGGTGCCGGTCGAGAAAGGCTTCCAGCGCCTTGAAGAACTCGAGCCGGTGCGCGTACTGACTGAGGTGGTGGTCGCCGCCCTCCTGTTCGATGTAGCGGTAGGGCTTGCCCGCACGCTTCAGTGCCTTGGCCATGTCCCGGCTTTGGTCCACCGGCACCGAGCGGTCGGCCGTGCCATGGACCAGCAGCACCGGCACGCGAATGCGTTCGGCTTGCCGCGCCGGCGAGGTGGCACGCAGTTGTTCACGGTCGCCCCAGGCTCGGCCGATCGTGCGTTCGGCCGCCTCGCGCCCACCGACGTAATTGCTTTCGTATTCGATCAGGTCGGGCAGGTCCGACACACCGGCAAAGCTCACCGCGCAGCGGTACAGGTCGGGCGTCTTCACCACCCCCATCAAGGCCGCGTAGCCGCCGTAGCTCGCACCCACGATGCACACGCGGTCCTTGTCGGCGACGCCTTGCTGCGTGGCCCACAGCACTGCGTCGGTGAGGTCGTCCTGCATCTCCAGGCCCCAGCGCTTCAAGCCAGCTGACTTGAAGTCGTGGCCGTAACCATCGGAGCCGCGGAAGTTGACCTGCAGCACCGCGTAGCCGCGGTCAGCCAGGAACTCCGTCCAGGTGTCGAAGTCCGCATCGTCGCGGCTTTCTGGCCCGCCATGCGGCAGCAGCACCAGCGGCAGCGCGGGGCCCTTGTCGGCCAGGCGGCGGCCCGCGGGCAAGGTCAGGTACGAGTTGAGTGCCAAGCCGTCGCGGGCTTGAATCTTGACGCTGTGCTTGCCGACCAGCCGTTCCACTTCGAGCTCTGGATAGGTCTCCCCCAGCAAGGCCAGTTCACCCGTGCGGCGGTCGCCGATGTAGTACTGACCCGGCACGCCGTTGCCGCTGGAATAGACGACGTAGCGCTGTTCGTTGCGGCTGATGTCGAGCAGGCTGTTCTCGCGGCGGGGCAAGCCCTGATCGACTGCCCGCGCCTGCGCACGCCAGTTCGGCTCCCACAGCTCGGCCCGTGGGTCGTCGCCATTGCCTCCATCACCGCCCCGCAGGCCCAGCACCTCGCCGGTGGCTGGCGAATGAACCAGTTCGCCTCCGACGTCGAATCGAGGGTTCGCCAGCCGCAGGCGGCGCGGAAGGCCTGGTTCATCGAGCCGCACCGAGAACACGGCCATGCGGCCCTCGTGATTCGCGCGCACGAAGAGTTCTTGAGGGTCGAGCCCGAAGCCCAGCGGCCAGACGGCATCCTTCAGGTCGTTGAAGCCCCACAGCGTGCGCCAGTTCTTGCCATCGGGATCGCAGGCACGGATCTCGTAGTCGCCATCGTTGTTGCGAATCCCTACCCGAACGCGGTGCTTCGCATCGGTGAGCCATCCGCGAATGTTGCGCTCGGCGCCTTTGATCGAGCCGCGCGAGCCGGTGTCCACGTTGACCTTGTAGACCGACGCCGCCGCGTCACCGGGTTCGGCATCTGCAGCAGCACGTACTGGCCGTCTTCCGGCAGCCAGTCGATCACCTGATCCTGGATTTGCGATGACACACCGCCGCTCATGCTGCCGGCGACCGGCGCATTGCGAGTCAGGTTGATCACCGCGCTGCCGTCTGAATTGACGGCCAGCAACCGCGTCTCGACCGTGCCCACGAAGTCGCGACGCGACGCAAACCGCACGCTGACCAGCAGGCGGTCATTGCGCACCCAGCCGGCCCACTTGAAGTTGAACTGAGTGTTGTCAGTCGTCAGCACGACCTTGGGCTTGCCACCCACCGTCGGGCGGGTGATCAGCAGCGTACGGCCTTGCTGGTTCATCAGCGCCGCAATCTGCTGGCCGTCGGGAGAGAGCCTGACCTGTTCCAGCAAGGGCCGGCTGGCAAAGCGCTCCACCGGCTGGCGTGCTTCTGGCTGCGGCACGCCAGAAGCGGCGGCAGGCGTTGAGCTGGTGTTCTGTGCTGACACCGGCGCGAACCCGGTGAACAGCGTGATGGCGATCGCGATGCTGCCGGCCTCGCGCAGCCCAATGCATGGGTTCATGCGGCCGGATTAGATCATCGCGGCGGGGTCGATTAGCTCCGTTTGTGCACCGTTCGAACCGGCCGAGAAGCGCGTGATGCGGCGCGGCTTCAGGTGCACCTTGCTGCCGGTGCGCAGGTCGAGCTTGTCGCGCAGCGCGGTGTAGTCGCTGCGCGCCATCTCCACGTCGACATAGCTGCCGTCGTCGTCGCGCTTGAACTCGATGCGCGTCTGTGGGCCCACGGTGAGCGCTTGAGACAGCGTCACCGCGAGCGTGCCTTCCGACGCGTCGGCCACGATCTCGAGTTCGTGCGGCCGCACATAGCTCACGTCCGTCGGATCGGTGTTGCCGCCCGGTGCATGGCCGAAGCGGCCATGGAACAGGTTCACGTCGCCGAGGAACTGCAGCACGAACGGCGTGGCCGGCCGGTCGTAGACCTCATCCGGCGGACCGTCCTGCTCGATGCGGCCGAGGTTCATCACCACCACGCGATCGGCCACTTCCATGGCCTCGTCCTGATCGTGCGTCACGAACACGCTGGTGATGTGCATCTCGTCGTGCAGGCGGCGCAACCAGCGGCGCAGCTCCTTGCGGACCTTGGCATCGAGCGCGCCGAACGGCTCGTCGAGCAGCAGCACCTTGGGCTCCACGGCCAGCGCGCGTGCGAGCGCAATGCGCTGGCGCTGGCCGCCCGAGAGCTGGTGCGGGAAGCGGTCGGCCAGCCAGTCGAGCTGCACCAGCTTCAACAGCGACATCACCTTCTCTTTGATCTGCTCTTCACTCGGCCGCGTGGCCTTCGGGCGCACGCGCAGACCGAAGGCAACGTTCTCGAAGATGCTCATGTGGCCGAACAGCGCGTAGTGCTGGAACACGAAGCCGACGTTGCGGTCGCGCACGTCGTCGAAGGTGGCGTCAGCGCCGTGGAACAGCACCGAGCCCGAGTCCGGCCGCTCAAGCCCCGCGATGATGCGCAGCAGCGAGGTCTTGCCCGAGCCCGACGGGCCCAGCAGCGCCACCAGCTCGCCCGACGGGATGTCGAGGTTCAGGTTGTCGCAGACGACGGTCTTACCGAAGCTCTTGTTGAGGTTGCGGATCTCGATGCTCATGCCCAGCCTCTCATTCGTCTCATTCGTTCCGGCTCGACGCGTCGCGCTTCTGCGCCTTCACACGTTGCTCGACCAGGTACTTCAACACCAGCGTCACCAATGCCAAGCCGGCGAGCAATGAAGCCACCGCAAACGCCGCAGCAAACTGGTATTCGTTGTAAAGAATCTCGATGTGCAGCGGCATGGTGTTGGTCTGCCCGCGGATGTGGCCCGACACCACCGACACCGCGCCGAACTCGCCCATCGCCCGCGCATTGCACAGGATCACGCCGTACAGCAGCGCCCACTTCACGTTGGGCAGCGTCACGCGCCAGAAGATCTGCCAGCCCGACGCACCCAGCACGCGGGCAGCTTCTTCCTGCTCCAGGCCCTGCGCCTGCATCAGTGGAATGAGCTCGCGCGCGACGAACGGGAACGTCACGAACACCGTAGCGAGCACGATACCGGGCAACGCGAAGATGACCTTCATGTCGTGGTCGCGCAGCCACTCGCCGAACCAGCCCTGCAGGCCGAAGATCAGCACATAGATCAGGCCCGAGATCACCGGCGACACCGAGAACGGCAGGTCAATCAGCGTCAGCAGCACGTTCTTGCCGCGGAAGTCGAACTTCGCAATGCACCAGGCCGCCGCCACGCCGAACACCAGGTTCAGCGGCACCGACACAGCCGCGGCGATCAGTGTGAGCCAGATGGCCGAGCGCGCGTCGGCCTCCGTGATGGCGGCCAGGTAGACATCCAGGCCTTTCTTGAAGGCCTCGAAGAACACCGACACCAGCGGCACGAACAGGAACAGCGTGAGGAACGCCAGCGCGATGCCGATCAGCGTGCGGCGCACCCACGCCGGCTCGGCCGTGGCCGTCAGCGCGTTGCGCACCGGCACACGGCGTGCGCTCGGCGTGATGGAGGTTTCGATGACGCTGCTCATCAGCGACCCTGGCGCTTGCGCGTCCAGGCCTGCAACATGTTGATCGTCAGCAGCATCACGAAGGCCGCCACCAGCATCACCACCGCGATGGCGGTGGCGCCGGTGTAGTCGTACTGCTCCAGCTTGGTGATGATCAAAAGCGGCGTGATCTCCGACACCATCGGCATGTTGCCGGCGATGAAGATCACCGAACCGTACTCACCGAGCGCGCGAGCGAAAGCAAGTGCAAAACCCGTCAGCAACGCCGGCGAGATGATCGGGAAGATCACGCGCGTGAAGGTCTGCCAGCGCGTGGCACCCAGCGTGGCGGCCGCTTCTTCCAGCTCCTTCTGCATGTCTTCGAGCACCGGCTGCAGCGTGCGCACGACGAACGGCAGCCCGATGAAGGTGAGTGCTACGAACACGCCCAGCGGCGTGAACGACACCTTGATGCCCACCTTCGCGAGGTACTGGCCGATCCAGCCGTTGCCGGCGTAGAGCGCGGTCAGTGCGATGCCGGCCACGGCGGTCGGCAAGGCGAACGGCAGGTCGACCAGCGCATCGATCATCCGCTTGAACGGAAATTCGTAGCGCACCAGCACCCACGCGACGATCAAGCCGAAGAACGAGTTCATCAGCGCCGCCGCGAACGAGGCGCCGAAGGTCAGCCGGTACGAGGCCACCACGCGCGGCGTGGCCACGGCGTCCCAGAAGGCCGGCCAGGTCATCGTGAAAGTTTTCAGGAACGCGGCCGACAGCGGGATCAACACGACGAAGCTCAGGTAGAGCACCGTGAAGCCGAGGGCCAGGTCGAAGCCGGGCAGCACGCTGTGCCGCCGCAGCAAAGTGCGCGAAAGAAACATGACGGAGCGCCGCGACGGTCAGCGACGCTTATTTCTTCGCAGCAGCGAGGATCTGGTCGTAGATGGCGCCGTCGTCGAAGTGCTCCTTCTGCGCCTTGCTCCAGCCGCCGAACGCTTCGTCGATGGTGAACAGGTTCACCTTCGGGAAGTCCTTCGAATACTTGGCCAGGATGGCGGCCGAACGCGGGCGCAGCTGGTGCTTGGCGGCGATCTCCTGCGCTTCGTCAGACCACAGGAACTTGAGGTAGGCCTCGGCCTGCTTGCGCGTGCCCTTCTTGTCGACCACCTTGTCGATCACCGCCACCGGGTTTTCGGCCAGGATGCTCCACTTCGGGTAGACCACGTCGAAGTTGTCGCCGAACTCGGCCTTGATCAGGTTGATCTCGCTCTCGAAGGTGCACAGCGCGTCGCCGATGTTGCGCTGCGCGAAGGTGGTGGTGGCGGCGCGGCCGCCGCCGTCGAACACCGGCACGTTGCCGAAGATCTTCTGCACCGTCTCACGCGTCTGCGCCGGCGTGGCACCGCCCTTGATCAGCCCGCCCCAGGCGGCCACGTAGGTGTAGCGGCCGTTGCCAGTGATCTTGGGGTTGGGGATCACGACACTCGTGCCCGGCTTGGCCAGGTCGGCCCAGTCCTTGATGCCCTTGGGGTTGCCCTTGCGCACCAGGATCACGGTGGTCGAGGTGTTGGGCGCGCTGTTGTCTGGCAGGCGCTTGGCCCAGTCAGCTGGCAGCAGCTTGCCCTTGCTGGCGATGGCGTCGATGTCGCTCGACTGGTTCATCGTCACCACGTCGGCCTCGAGCCCGTCGATCACCGAACGGGCCTGCTTGCTGGAGCCGCCGTGCGACTGGTTGATCGTCAGCTCTTCACCCGTGCTGGCCTTCCAGCTCTTGATGAAGGCGGGGTTGATTTCCTTGTACAGCTCGCGCGCCACGTCGTAGCTCACGTTCAGCAAGGTCGGGCCGGCAGCCATCACCCCCGATGTGGCGCCCAGCAGAAGCGCGCTGGCGATCAGGCTCAGACCGAGACGGCGGGAAACGGGGCGGGCGGCATGGAACATGGCAAAAACCTGTGAGTCGCAGAGGCGCGGAGAGCGGATGCTAGGCCATTCCGTTACGTTGGGAAACGACTTGCTTGAAGGTTGCTTATTCAAATACCGAATAAAGCCGGCCACAGCCGGGCCGCCCCCGGCGGCTCGGGGCAAACCCCGGCCCAGGCTAGCCACCGGTGGCGATGCGCTTCACGGCGGAGATCAAGGCGTCGATGTCGGCACAGTGGTTGTAAAGGGCCAGCGAGGGCCGCACCGTGCCTTCGACCCCGAAGCGCCGAAGAATCGGCTGCGCGCAGTGGTGGCCGGAGCGCACTGCGATGCCTTCTCGGTTCAATGCCGCGCCGACGGCTTCGGTCTTGTGCCCTTCGAGCACGAACGACAGCACGCCGGCCTTGTCGGGCGCGGTGCCGATCAGCCTCAAACCGGGAATTCGCTTCAGATGGTGGGTGGCGTATTCGAGCAGCCCATGCTCATAGGCGGCGATGTTCTCCAGCCCGATGCGGGTCACGTAGTCGAGCGCCGCACCCAGGCCGACCGCGTCGGCGATGTTGCCGGTGCCGGCCTCGAAGCGAGACGGCGCGGCCTGGTAGACCGTTTTCTCGAAGCTCACATCGGCAATCATGTTGCCGCCGCCCTGCCAGGGGTCGGTTGCATTCAGCAGGTCTTCGCGGCCGTACAGCACGCCGATGCCGGTCGGCCCGAACACCTTGTGGCCGGAGAACACGAACCAGTCGACGCCCAACGCCTGCACGTCGGCACGCAGGTGTGAGACCGATTGGGCGCCGTCGAGCAGCACCTTGGCGCCCGCCGCATGCGCCAGGTCGATGATCTGCTTGGCCGGCGTGACGGTGCCCAGCGCGTTCGAGACCTGGGTGAACGACACCAGTTTCGTGCGCGGGCTCAGCAGCTTCTGGTACTCGCCGAGCAGCACCTGGCCGTCGTCATCGACCGGCACGACCTTCAGCTTGGCGCCGACCTGCGCGCACAGCTGCTGCCAGGGAACGATGTTGGCGTGGTGCTCCAGCCAGGTGATGACGATCTCGTCGCCGGCACCGATGTGCTGGCGGCCCCAGCTTTGCGCCACCAGATTGATGGCCTCGGTGGTGCCGCGCACGAACACGATCTCGTTGGCCGAGGCGGCATTCAGAAAGCTGCGCGCCTTCTCGCGTGCGCCTTCGTAGGCATCGGTCGCCCGCGCCGCCAGCTCGTGGGCAGCACGGTGGATGTTCGAGTTCTCGTGCTCGTAGAAATAGGTGAGCCGCTCGATCACCGCCTTCGGCTTCTGCGTGGTGGCCGCGTTGTCGAGCCAGATCAGCGGGCGCCCGTTGACGCGCTCGTTGAGGATGGGAAAGTCGCGCCGCACGGCGTGCACGTCGAAAGGCGCTTGCGCCGGGCGTGGCGTCATGGTCGGTGCCGCACTGGGCGTCGTGGCCGGCTGCAGGAAATAGAAGCTGGGCCCGGCCGCGCCCGCGAATGGCGAAGCATGCGACGGCGTGGCTGCCAAGGCCCCAGGCGTGCTGCCACCGAACAGCGTGCGTAACTCGTCCGCATACGGCAGGTCGATTGGTGCGAAAGC
>Ga0307516_10007359_pt1 | contig 12670 bp, 13 predicted proteins | sample 19_EM_MG_FD_203310 | JGI IMG/M metagenome (GOLD analysis project Ga0307516, IMG submission 203310) | Populus trichocarpa ectomycorrhiza microbial communities from riparian zone in the Pacific Northwest, United States - 19_EM | ecosystem: Host-associated > Plants > Roots > Unclassified | place... | reverse complement strand
GGCGGCAGTAGGGGTCAGCTCGCTCGTCACTTTCACGGCCACCGACCGCGACACGAATCAAGACCTCAAAACCACCCACCAAGTGCACGGCGCCATGGCTCGCGCCGGGTTCGGTGAAAAGGTCGCCCTGCTCGCCGAGTTCGACGGCATCTTCACCTCCCGCCGCGACCCCGGCTACGTCGGCTTCGCGCAGCTCGATACCGAAGCCATCCAGGGTGTTCACGTCCTGCTCACGGGCGAAATGCTCGACCAGGGCTACCCGAAGCCTGTAACCGGCGCGGCAATCGTGGCGCGCTCACCCGGTCAAGGTATGCCCAAAGTGGGCGGCTGGCTGTCACTGGCCTGGTTCGTCTACTCGCACTTCGACGTCCGGTTCGACCTGATCAAGCGCACCAGCGACGACACCCAGCTGCTCGGGCAGCTCCACGTCTACCTGTGAGAATCACGATGCACACGTCGAAGTCCGTACGCCGTCTGACCACGCTCATTGGGTTGCTTAGCGGTCTGGTTTTGCTTCCAGCGGCAGCACGAGCATCGGAGGTATTTCCTCCGGCGATTCAACAGGCAGCCGGGATCCCGTGCACACCCTCTTGCACCCTCTGCCACACCACGAACCCTGGCAACATAACGAGTTGGCCCGGCAAACCATTCGGCGCGTTCATGGGCACGCACGGCACCGCGCCCCAAATGATCCCGACGCTGCTGAGCGCGTTCGACAAGTACAAGGCGGATCCCACCCACGCTCTGGGCGTGATGCGGCTGCAGGAGGGTTTGGACCCCGACAACGGCACCAGCCTCTGCGGCCCAACCTACGGCTGCGGCGCGCACGTCGCGAAAAAGGCGCCGCCAAGCGATCTCTCGTCGCCTCTGTGGGTCGTGGGCGCCATCGCGATCGGCGGCTTGCTGCGCCGTCGCAAGCGCGAAGCCTAGCGCGAATCCTACGAGCCCCTCGACACGGCTCGCTGGGGTCCACGTCATCTGCGAGAAACACGATGCAAACTTCGAAATGGATTCGCAAGCTTGCTCTAGGCCTCGCGGTCCTGGGTGCAATGGTTCTGAGCGGGCGCCGCGCCGAAGCTTCCGAGGTGTTCCCCGGAGCGATTCAGGAAGCCGCCAACATGCCCTGCGTGCCGCTTTGCACGCTCTGCCACACGACCAATCCTGGCAACGCCACCAGCTGGCAGCAGAAAAAGCTACCCACGCAGCTCCTCCTTCACGGGGTCAAGATAGGGAACGCCGACTCATTGAAAACGGCGTTTGCGGCGTATATGAATGACGCTAGCATTCCCGCGGCAGACCGGCAGGCGACCCTCGCCCAGATCCAGGCCGGCAAAGATCAGAACGGGATGGACATTTGCGGCCCCAGCTACGGCTGCGGCGCCCACGTCGCGAAGCAGGAAGCCATGCCGCGCGACCTCACGGGACCACTCTGGATCGTAGGCGCGGTCGTGATCGGCGCGCTCCGTCGTCGCAAGCGCGCAGCCTGAGCTGCCGCGCCGGGAGCCGGCTGCTCAGCGGGCTCCGCGTGTCGTGAAGGTTTCTTAAGCGCCGCCGGCGCCGGCGCCGCCTGCAGCCATGCCGGCTGCACCGCCGCTGGCGTTGCCGGCAGCGCCGCCCGGGCTCATGCCCGCGTTGCCGGCCATGCCCGTGTCGCCTGCGGAGCCAGCCAAGCTGCTGCTGCCGCTGCTACCAGCGCTACCGCTCGTGCCAGCGTTGCCGCCCGCGTTGGGCTGACCCGCGTTGCTGGTGTCTCCACCCTGAGGTGTCGTGCCGTCGCCACCGGTCGAGGCACCGTCGGGGATCTTGCTGCGATCGACGTCCGTGATGAGCGTGCAGCTGGCGGCCGCGAGGAGCACACCGAACGAAGCCAAGACCAAGGGGTTCGAGAGACGCATCTGAATTTTACCTTCGCGTTCGCTTTTCCGAACGCACGAGCCGCATTTTTCCTCGGGAAACCGCGCGAGCGCAAGTACCAAAGCACCGCGGCGAGCGAAGATTCCAACAATGGCGGGTCGCGCCGGCCTTAGGGCTGGCATCGCTTGGGGCTCGTATTGCCTTTCTAGGCCTTTTTCCAGGAAGCGCTCCCGGGTTTGGCTAACGTCGAGGCGTGCAGGTTCACCTGATCGACGGAACCTTCGAGCTGTTCCGCGCCTACTTCGCCGTGCCGAAGTCCCAAAACGCGACCGGCGTCGAGGTCGGCGCGGCGCGCGGGCTCTTGCGCAGCTTCGCGGCGCTGCTCGGCTCGCCCGATGTCACGCACGTGGCTTGCGCCTTCGATCACGTGATCGAGTCGTTCCGCAACCAGCTTTTCGACGGCTACAAAACCGGCGACGGCATCGATCCCGATTTGTATTCGCAGTTCGCGCTCGCCGAGCGAGTGACGCGCGCGCTCGGCATCGTGACTTGGCCGATGATCGAGTTCGAAGCCGACGACGCGATCGCGACCGCGAGTCATCGCTTCGCGCCGCACCCAGAGGTTACGCGCGTCGTGATCGCCTCGCCCGACAAAGATCTCACGCAGTGCTTGGTCGACGCGAAAGTCGTGTGTTGGGATCGGTTGCGCAACACCTGGCTCGACGCCGCGGGCGTGGTCACGAAGTTCGGCGTGCTCCCGGAATCGATCCCGGACTACTTGGCGCTGGTTGGTGATACCGCCGACGGCATTCCTGGCGTGCCGCGTTGGGGTGCCAAGTCTGCGGGCGCGGTGCTCGCCCAGTACGTGCACCTCGAACACATTCCGCCGAGCGCGAGCGCGTGGCGTGTGAAGGTGCGCGGCGCCGAAGCGCTGTCGCAAAACTTGGAAGCGATGCGCGAGACGGCGCTACTGTATCGACGACTCGCCACGCTGAGATACGACGTGCCGCTCAGCGAAGAGCTGGACGACTTGCGCTTTGTCGGCGCGCCGGAGGCCGAGCTGCTGCCGCTGTGCGAAGAGCTGGGCGAGCTTGCGGTTTTGGAACGCTTGCGCGCTAGCGGCAAGACGACGCGCGCCTGAGCGCGGCGAGAGGCTGCTGCTCTGGCCGGGCTTGCGCGGCGCCGAAACGTGCTGCAGCCGATTGAACGTAGACACGCGCTGATCGAGCCCCGGCCATTCGGCGCTGCAGCGCCGGCCGGCGTAGCCATTGAGCGTCGCCTGCAGCCACGGCACGCCACTGCGGTTGCAGGTGAAGTAGGCGCGCTTCAGCGCATCGGACGCGGCCTGCACTTGGATGGCGGTGTTCTCGATGCCGTGCAGCTGATCCCAGATGGCTGCGTTGAACAGATTCTTGTGCAGCTGCCATGCGGAGCGCGCGCGGCCGTGATCACACTCGTGGGGTTTGCACTGACCGCGCTGAATGCGTAGCGAAAAGGTGCTCTCGTGGTAGCCGATGGTGAGCAAGAGCGCGGCCCACTCGCGCGGCGGCCGCGGGGCGTCACGGCTCACTTCGGCCACGGCCGCGGCGATCGCGTCGAGCTGCGCGCTTTTGTCTGGATCTCCGCGATCTTCGACGAAACACGGCAGAGATTCCATGGCGGCGCGCACCCACGCGGCATGGCTGCCCTCAGCGAACGCGAGGGTCGCAAAACACAGCGCAAACGGCAGGGCCGGCGCCACGATCAGTCTTTTAAGCAAATGCCTCATGGCAGGCTTGAGAGAGCCCTGTATAGCCGAACTCGAGCGTGCGGCAAGTCACTCCTCGGTTAGGCGTATGTCCGGCCAGATCGCGAGCCATTCATCCGCGAGCTCCGAGTCGAAGAATTGGATGAACGACCGCTCGGGCGCGCCGAGCTCTCTCAGCGTTGAAACGAGACCCGCGAGTCCCGTTTCGAGATCGCACAGCGCGAGGTCGACGTAGGTCGTCTTCACACCGAGGCCGACGCCCGTGACGGCGCCGTGGCCGGCGACGGCTTCGGACAGTGCCGTTTCGATCGCGTTGCGCTTCGCCACGCGCTCTTTGGCGCTCGGTTGATCGTCCGCGTAGCTCACGAACACGAACTGCTCGCCCGCGCGTGAGAAGCGTCGCGACGCGCAAGGTGAGCCGTCGAGATAGCAGCGCAAGAGCTCGGGCGTGCAGCTGCTGGAGAGCACCAGGTCGTCTTTGCGGAGCGCGCCTGCCGCATCGAGCGGCTCGACCTCGAGCAGCGTCCAACCTTCACGTCCATCACGCAAAAGCTCGTCAGCTTCGGCGTCCGCGACGGCGACGCGACTGTCGGCGTTCGCGTTCGCACCGGCGCTCGCAGTCAGCGCGGCGTGCGACGCCTCCGGCAAGCCGCGCAGCACACCGAGCGCCGCCGCCGACACGGTCGCGAACAGCTCGCTCAGCGCGAGCACCGAACGCGCAGCGCTCGCGTCGAGCACGCGCAAGGGTCCGCCGCGCGGCGCCGCAGTGACGTGCACGGCGCCGATCCAAGTCTCGAACAGCCGATCACCGAGCAACGCGCGCACCAGGTTTTCTGCGGCAATTTGCTCAATTTCCGAGCCCGTGCCGCCCGGCATGGCGAGCGTGATTTCGAGCAAGTGCCCGCGACCGAAACCAGCGCGCACGGTCGCTCGCGCGAGCTCGACCTGCTGTTGCTCTCGCGCCTCGGCGAGCGCGCGCTCTAGCGACAGCGCCGAGCGACCGAGCGACAGCGCACGGCCGACATCGTCTGGAGCGACCGAGAGTAGCAGCTCGGCCAGCGGCCAAGCGCGCGCCTCGCTCGCCGTGAGCTCAGCGAAACGAGCGCCGACGCTGTCGTCCGCGTCGCCGCCTTCGTCGTCGACGATCGCCAAGGTCACGCGCGCGTCGATGGCATTCATCAACCGCTCGGCGCGCGTCTCGTCACCCGCGCGCAAACACGACCACGCTTCACGAGCGCGCGCGCACAGTCGTTCGCGCTGCGCGACCTCTGCTGCCGACGGCTCGCCAAAGCGCACGCGCATCAGCGCCTCCGACGACGGCGCGGCGCGGGTTTCGGTGGCCCGTAGGCGAGCACCTCGACCTTGATCTTCACGACGCCTGCGCGCAGCATGCCGAGCTCTGCTGCGGCCGCGCGCGACAGGTCCAAAATCCGCCCGCGTGGGCCGTACGGTCCGCGATCGGTGACCCGCACGTAAACGCTCTGGCCACTGTCGATGCGGGTCACGCGCAGCACCGTACCGAACGCCAGGCTGCGGTGCGCCGCCGTAAAGCCCTGCGGCTCGTACGGCTGGCCGCTAGCGGTCTTGCGCCCTGCAAACGCATCCGAATAGTAGGAAGCACTGCCTTGCTGGCGCGCCAGCGCGCGCGTCTTGCCATAGCGCTCAGACAGTTGCTCACTCGTCGCAGAAGCGTCACGGCTGACCTGCGCGGGCTGCAAGGCCGCGGTTTGTGCCGGATTTTCGGCCGTTTCCTCGACCGGGACCAAGTCGTTCTCGGTGTCAGCGGCATCGCTCGGCCGCGAGCGGGCCGGTTGCGCGCTGTGACGATGCGGCGCCTCTGCCGGGCGCTGATCGCCACAGGCGCCGAGCAGCAGCCAGCAGCTCGTGGCCGCGCCGAGCCACAGGCTCCTCCGCATGATTTGCTTCTAGCGGATTTCGCCCAGCAGCGAAAGCGCTCCAGTCCTCACATTGTCGATCCAGCGAGCCTCACCTAAGGTGCGCGCCGTGTCGGTGCAGATTTCCACTACTTACGCTTCCAGCGACGCCGGGCACAGCGAGAGCGCCGCCGATCGGAGCACCGCGTATGGCAGCCCGGCCGCGAGCACCGAGCGCGCTCGCCTCACCCGCGAGGGTGTGCTGCTCGGCACAGAAGTCGTGCCGCTGATCTCCGGCTCCGTGCACTACTTCAGGCTCGAGCCGGAGAGCTGGCGCGCCTGCCTCGAAGCCATGCGCGAGATGGGCTGCACGATCGTCGACATCTACGTGCCGTGGAGCGTGCACGAGCTAGCGAGCGGCGAGCTCGACTTCGGACAACGTAACCCGCAGCTCGACGTCTGCGCTTTCCTGCGCATCGCGCAAGAAGTCGGGCTGTACGCGCTGGTACGTCCGGGGCCGCACATCAACGCCGAGCTCAGCGGCTTTGGCTTGCCTGAGCGCGTGCTGTGGGATCCCGAGTGTCAGGCGCGCTCGGCTGCGGGCGAAGCCGTGATCTTGCCGATGCCGCCGCTCGCCTTTCCGGTACCGAGCTACGCGAGCCGCAAGCTGCTCCACGAAGCTTGCGAGTGGCTGCGCAAAACCGCCGACGTGCTCGGCCCGCTCACTTGGCCGAACGGCCCCATCGTCTTGGCGCAGGTCGACAACGAAGGCGCGCTCTACTTCCGCGACGGCGTGTACGAACAGGACTATCACCCCGACTCCGTCGCGCTCTATCAGCGCTTCCTGGAGCAGCGTTACGGCAGCCCTGGGCGGCTCGGCGAGGCCTACGCTATCTCGGCAGATAGCTTCGATATTTCGCCGCCTCAGCGCTTCGACGCCAAGGACTCGCACGGCCTGAATCGTCACCTCGACTGGGCCGAGTACCAAGAGTCGCTGATCGCCGACGCCTTCGTCGCCTTTCGCTCGGCCATGTCGCGCTCGGGCCTCGAGCGCGTGCCGACTTGTCACAACTTGCCGATGGGTGAGTCCGCGACACCGCTCGATCCGACGCGGCTCGGCAAAGTCGTCGAGTGCTTGGGCATGGACTACTACCACGTCGCCGCCGACAGCTCGTCCGACGTGATCTTGAAGCGCACGAGTGAAATCACGACGCGCGCCGACGCCTTCGACTACCCGTCGTTCGCGGTCGAGCTGGCCGCCGGCTTTCCGCCGTTCTTCCCGCCGCTCACCGAGCACGACAATCACTTCGCGGCGCTGTCGTGCTTGGCAGCCGGCATCCGTGGTTACAACCTGTACATGGCCGTGGAGCGCGATCGCTGGATCGGCTCGCCCATCGATCGCTTCGGCGGACGGCGCCCGGTGTTCGAGTTTTGGGAGAGCCTGAACGCCGCCGTCGTGCGCACGCGGCTGCCCGAGCTGTCGCGCGCCGCCGACGTGTGCGTGGTGGTGCCGCGCAGCTTGCACCGGCTGGAGCGGCTGCTGCACGCTTTCGGGCCGATCAGCGCGGCCGCCTTCGACATCATGGGGCTCGGCGCCTACGACGCCTGCTTCGAGCACGGACCCTTTGCAGACCCGCTGTTCGAAGCTGAAAGGTTTTTGCGCAAGCTGCTGGCCGAGCTCGGCGCCCAGGGCATCGCCTACCGGGTGACGGGCAACGATTCAGCCGCCAGCGCGCTCGGCGCGTCGCGTTTCGGCTTCGTGGTCTCGGCAGTCGGACTCGAGCCCGAGCTGTGGGAAACACTCAAAGACGTGGCAGGCCGCGGCACGCCGCTGCGCTTCGGTCCGCAGCTGCCGCAGAGCGCGCCCAACGGCCTCGAACCGCTCGCGCCGTTGGCGCACGGCTCAGCCAACGTCGCGGCGCTGAGCGAGCGGGAAATCCCGGACGTGCTTACCGCGTTGGCAGAACAGCACGGCGCGTTTCGGCTGCGCACCGAGCAGGGCCTGCGCACCAGCTTGTATCGCGATCGCCACGGTAGCGCGCGTGTGCTGTTCGTCACCAACACGACGCGCGCGCCACAGCTGGCGCGGCTCGACGCATTCTTTCTGAATGGCCCAGAAAGCCAGGCTGTGGACGCGCTCGACGGCGATGCCTTCCGTGCTAGGTTCGGCGCGCTCGAGATTCCGCTCTCACCCCAAAGCGTGAGAATGCTGGAGCTCAAGTCGTGAGCCCATGCTTCTCGAAATCAATCCGGAAAATCCCGAACCGCGCAAGATCAAGAAGGCCGTAGAGGCCCTCGAAGCCGGCGAGGTCATCGCTTACCCGACCGACACCGTCTACGGCCTCGGCTGCGATCTGTTCAACAAGAAGGCCGTCGATCGCCTGTATCAAATCAAAGGCATCGACAAATCGCAGATGCTGGCGTTCGTCTGCCAAAACTTGGGCGACGTCGCGCGCTACGCGGTCATGCACGACAGCGTGTACCGCGTGCTCAAGCAATTCTTGCCGGGCCCGTACTGTTTCATTCTCGAAGCGACGCGCGAGGTGCCCAAGATCATCCAAACGCCGCGCAAGACCGTCGGCGTGCGTATCCCCAAGCATCCGGTAGCGCTAGCCATCGCGGCCGAGCTCGGTCGCCCGATCGTCTCCAGCACCGCCGCGCGCCACGGCGAAACGCCGGATCCGGATCCGCGCGAAGTCGATCTCGCCTTCCCCGGCCTCGCGCTCGTGCTCGACGCCGGCGCCGGCGGCACGGTGCCGACCAGCATCGTCGACCTCACCGGCCCCAAACCGGTCATCGTCCGCGCCGGCGCCGGCGACGTCTCCGCCTTCGAATAGGCCTCCCGGCCAGCTTCCTGTGAAAAAATCCGAGTCGTTCCCGCGCCGCGAAAGCGACTTTTGAGACCTGCATCGCCGTTACAGGGAGGCCCGGTTGCGTTTGGGGCGGCCCCGCCCAGCTGGGCGGGGGACATGGCCTACCCCCGCTTGGTTTGGGGCTTCCCAAAGGATTTGTTAGTTGGGGGGCGGGGCACTAGACTGCGCGGGCTGCCATGACGTTCGTCGTAACCGACAATTGCAAGAGTTGCCGTTTCACTGATTGTGTCGCCGTCTGCCCGGTGGACTGCTTCCACGGCGACGCCGAGATGCTCTACATCGATCCGAACGAGTGCATCGATTGCGGAGCCTGCGTGCCGGAGTGCCCGGTCGAAGCCATCTTCGACGAGACGCAGCTGCCGGACGACAAGAAAGACTGGATCAAGCTCAACGCCGACAAGGCCGTCGGTCTGCCAGTGATCAACTCCAAGCAAGACGCGTTGCCTGGCGCCGAAGAGCGCAAAGAGAAGCTCGGCTTCTGAGTCGAGTTTGCAGGGAACCGGCTCACGGTCAGGGAATCCGCCGGATGGCTCCGCCAGCGACACTCCCCCGCGCGGGGACCGAATCGTTGCGCACCGAGCTCACCACTGTGCCGGTCGAGAGCCTGACCCGCCCCAGGCGGTAGAGCTCCTCGCTCTCGATACGCGCGACAAGCTCGCCTAGAGGAATCCAGGTCTCCCACGATTCCTGGGGCTTGAGGCGCCTGGGCAGAGGCCGCTCGTCCGTAGCAGGGAATGTGGGGGGCGACGATTCCATCCAGACGTGAGTGACCTCGACGTCCGACGACGCAAGATTGGTTACGTTGATGAAACAACAGACGGTATTGGTTTTGACAAAGGTCCCTACGTGGACCGTCACCCGCAGCCTTTCGCCAGTCCGAGTGTCCACGCCGTCGGCCGCGCCGGTGCGCGCTTCGTCCAGGTGATTCGCCAGCACCCGCAGCAACTTCTCCACGTCGCCGGTAAAGTCGGGATCGCTACGGACCCGCATCGCCTGCCGAAAGGCGAGGTCTCGAATCCGCGCAGGCAGTCGCGCCGGCTCCGGCATCTCCGATCCGTGCACCAGCACGGGTATGATCATCAGCGAGCGCTCGAGGGCAGCGCCGATCTCTTCAACCATGTAGTCCGGGCCGCCCACCCCGGCGCGATCGAGAAAACCGCGCCCAATCACCGCGATCAGCGCGCGGCAGCTCTCCAGCGCGCGCTGAAGATGCGAGCGAAAATCGGCTCCCACCGCGATCGAGTCGATATCCCTGAAGACCGAGCCCGCTCCGAACCTGAACACCACTCGATCATGGAGGCGCCCCACGATGTCCGGCGCGTCCAGCCTTCGATAGGAGAGAAAGAACCCCGCCATTCGCCGCTCGAAGATACGCCCGCGCGGCGAAGAATGCGAGCGACCGGTCGGCGCCTCCCGCAACAGGGCCGACGCTCCGCCCACGCCGGCCGATCGCCATCACCACCAGGTGTTGGCTCTGGTCCGCCGACTCGAGGTACGCGATTGGGTCGACGTCGTAGAGTGTAGCGAGTTGCCGTCCGCAGACGGCGCGCTGGAAGGGAGTGAGAGCCATTCACGTACTTTCGAGGCTCGCTGGAACGCTCGTCCGTCGCCGTAGCGCTCGATGCAAGCGAGCGCGCGCAGCTGTTCGGCCCGAGATTCTGGGTAGTAGTCAGCCCGAAGGAACCAGAGGCAACGCGCACGATACTCGTCGATCAGCTCGTGCACTGTCGTTCGAATCTGCAGCGCTTCCACCGCATTAGTCTAGCCTCGTCTGGGCTTGCGCATGGTCGCGATCGAGACCGGCGAAGCGGTTTGTGGGGGCAAGGCTGCTCTGGACGCCTCGAAATTCACGGCTGGTAACGGATCACGACGGTCGTGGGCTGATCCGGAACGGTCGTTGGCTGACCTAGTTGAGTGAGCTTACCGTCTTGGCCGATTTTGAAGACGGCGAGGGAGTTGCTGTCGCGATTGGCGGCGACCAAAAATTCGCCGTTCGGATCGACGTCGAAGTCGCGCGGCCACGCGCCGCCCGACGGCTGGTCTTGCAGCCAAGTCAGGGCGCCACTCGACTGGTCGACCGAGAATACGCCCAGGCTGTCGTGTCCGACGTTGGAGCAGTAGAGAAAGTGCGCGTCGGGCGAGAGCTTGAGGTGCTGGCCGTAGACCTTGCCGCTCACACCTTGCGGCATCGAAGAAACGCTGGTGCCCGGCGTGAGCTTGCCGTCCGCCGAAATGGTGTAAGGCGTCAGCGTGCTGGCCGTCTCGTTGATGACGATGGCAAGCTTTCCGTTCGGGTGCATGGCGATGTGGCGCGGTCCGGAATTGCTGGCAGCGGCAACATTCGCCGGCGAGTTGGCGCTCCACGTACCGTCGGCGCCAAACTTGAGCTGCTGCACTTGGTCGAGCCCGAGCGTCGGCACGAACGCGAATTTGCCGCCCGGATCGAAGCCGACCGAATGGGCTTCCGAGTCGTTGCCGAAGTCGAGCATTTGTTTTTCGGCGCCGAGCGAGCCATCTTGGTTGATCGGAAACAGCGACACGCTGCCGCCGTCGTAGTCGGCGCCGAACAGGAATTTGCCGCTCGGATCGACGGTAACGTAGGTGAAGCCGCAGCTGCCGCCGCAGCTTTTTTTGGTGCCCTGCTGATGGTTCAGTTTCTCGAGCGTGCCGTCGGCTTTGATGTGATGCGCCGTGACCCCGGCGGTGGCGCCGTCGTCTTCGTTGGCGTTGTACAGGTGCGTGCCCGACGGATCGAGCGCGAGGTACGACGGTGAGCTGCCGCCGTCTTCGTCGCCGCCGCGCTGTTTGAGGGCGCCGGTCGTCTTGTCGAGCTCGTAGGCGCGCAGCGGAAACTTGCCGAAGCCGCCGACGTACACCAGCGGCGTGCCGGTGGACTTGGACGGCCCGCCAGCGGCACCGGCGTTGCCGCCAGCGCCGCTTCCGGCTCCGCCTGCCCCCGAGGCAGCACCACCACTCGGGGCGCCGCTGCTCGCCGTGCCGCCGTTGGATACGCCGCCGTTGGACACGCCACCCGTGGACACGCCGCCCGTGGGTTGGGTTTGACCACCGACCGAGCTGCCGGCCACGCCGAGCACGCCTGCTGTCCCGCCTTGAGCCGCGCCGCCCAGCGGCTGCCCGCCCGAACCTGCGCTGGCCGTGCCCGCGGACCCGCTGCCGGGACCGCCGCTGCAACCCAAACTGCTCAAAATGCTGGCCAAAGTCGCAACGTAGAAGGCTCGGCGCTGCATGGTCTGTAGCTGTAACATGGGGAGAGGTACCCAAAATCGTTCGCTTGATTGCCTAAATGCGTCACGGTTCTCGGCTGCTGGTGATTTTCGATTGTGACGGCGTGCTCGTCGACAGTGAGCCCATCGCCGCGCGTCTCACGGCCGAGGCCGTCTCGGAGCTTGGTTGGCCCATGTCGCCCGAGCTGGCGAAGAGCGAATTTTTGGGCGACACCTTCACGAACATCATCCGCCGCGTAGAAGAAAAAATTGGCCGGAAGGTGCCGGCAGACTGGCCCGCGCGCAGCCAGGCCAACTTGTTCGCCGCGCTCGAGCGTGAGCTAACGCCGGTGCGCGGCGTGCGAGCGACCATCGACGCGCTGCTCGCCCACGGCGCCACGCTGGCCGTCGCTTCGCAGGGCAGCCACGACAAGATGCGCCTCACTCTCGGCGTAACCGACCTTTTGCCGTTCTTCGAAGGTCGCATCTTCTCGGCGGCGCAGGTTGCGCGCCCCAAGCCCGCGCCAGACTTGTTCTTGCTCGCGGCAGAGACGCTCGGATTTGCGCCGCAACAAGCCGTCGTCATCGAAGACAGCACCCGCGGCGTGAAAGCCGCGCTGGCCGCAAACATGCGCATCGTCGGCTACACCGCCTCCGTCGGTCGCGACGCCATTGTCGCCGCAGGCGCAGAGCCCATCGACGACCTGGCGCAAATTCCGGCGCTGCTCGGCCTTTGAAGCGTCGTGACGCCGCTGAGGCTTGCTCAGATTCTCGCGGGGGCTGCCAAGCTGCAGCCTGAATCGCAGAAACTTCCGTGGCGTCGCTTGGCAAAGCCGTGCGGACGCAACCTGAACGCGCTTCGGGCCCGCCGCTCTGATGCGATGAAACGGACGGCGAGTCCACGAGCTCTGCCCAGTTGGGGGTTTTGGAGCTTCGAAAATCACTTCGGACCCGAAGTGATTTTCGAGACGCGCGAGGGGCTCGAGCCACGCGAGTTTCTTCCTAGTGGAGCCCCCGCGTTGGTCGCGGATTCTTCAAGCGTGAAACTCGCCGCTGTAGCCACCTGAGTTTCAGGTCAGTATGGGACGACGGGAGGTA
>Ga0307516_10007358_pt1 | contig 12672 bp, 12 predicted proteins | sample 19_EM_MG_FD_203310 | JGI IMG/M metagenome (GOLD analysis project Ga0307516, IMG submission 203310) | Populus trichocarpa ectomycorrhiza microbial communities from riparian zone in the Pacific Northwest, United States - 19_EM | ecosystem: Host-associated > Plants > Roots > Unclassified | place... | reverse complement strand
AACATCAGCGCGTCTTCGGCCAGGTAGTCGACCAGTGTCGACGGCGGCTCGCCCGGCGCCGCACCCGACAAGTGGCGGGTGTAGTTCTCGATGCCCTTGCAGTGGCCGATCTCCTGCAGCATTTCCAGATCGAAGCGGGTGCGCTGCTCCAGGCGCTGCGCCTCCACGAGCTTGCCGTTCGCCACCAGCTCGGCCAGGCGCGTGCGGAGCTCGTCCTTGATGGTCGCGATCGCGTCGACCACTTTTTCGCGCGGCGTCACGTAGTGGCTGCTGGGGTAGACCGTGAAACGCGGAATCTTCTGGCGGATGCGGCCGGTCAGCGGGTCGAAGAGTTGCAGCGACTCGACCTCGTCGTCGAACAGCTCGATGCGGATCGCAAGCTCGGAATGTTCGGCCGGAAACACGTCGATCGTGTCGCCGCGCACGCGGAACGTGCCGCGGCTGAAGTCGGTGTCGTTGCGCTGGTACTGCATGCGGATCAACTGCGAGATCACGTCGCGCTGGCCGAGCTTGTCGTGCACGCGCAGCGTCATCACCATCTGGTGGTAGGCGCTCGGGTTGCCGATGCCGTAGATCGCCGAGACGCTGGCCACGATCACCACGTCGCGCCGCTCGAGCAGGCTCTTGGTGGCGCTCAGGCGCATCTGCTCGATGTGCTCGTTGATGGCGCTGTCCTTTTCGATGAACAGGTCGCGCTGCGGCACGTAGGCTTCGGGCTGGTAGTAGTCGTAGTAGCTGACGAAGTACTCGACCGCGTTCTTCGGGAAGAACTCGCGGAACTCGCTGTAGAGCTGCGCGGCCAGTGTCTTGTTGGGCGCGAACACGATGGCCGGGCGACCCATCTGCGCGATCACGTTGGCCATCGTGAAGGTCTTGCCCGAGCCGGTGACGCCGAGCAGCGTTTGAAAGCTCAGGCCGTCGTTCAGGCCCTCGACCAGTTGTGCGATCGCGGCCGGCTGGTCACCCGCCGGCGAGTAGGGCTGGAACAGCTGGAACGGCGAATTCGGGTAGCTGACGAACTCGCCTTCGGGCGCGGCCGCAACGGCAGCGGGTTCGATCACTTCGGACAGCTCGGCCATGGCAGATAAAATCTCCGGGTTCTCTTTTAGCTTTACCGCGTCTTGGCACCAGCGCGCAGCGCAACCGCACACGTTAACGCAAACACCCTCGCCCATCTACTGACAAGGACTGACCATGTCTTCGCCCGCTCCGTCGCTGTTCGCCGCCGTTGAAATGGCCCCGCGCGACCCGATCCTCGGCCTGAACGAACAGTTCAACGCCGACCCGAATCCGGCCAAGGTCAATCTGGGCGTCGGCGTCTACTTCGACGACACCGGCAAGCTGCCGCTGCTGAAGTGCGTGCAGGAAGCCGAGAAGATGATGATGGAAGCGCCGAAGGCAAGGGGCTACCTGCCAATCGACGGCATCGCCGCCTACGACAAGGCGGTGCAGGGCCTCGTGTTCGGCGCCGACAGCGAAGCCGTGAAGGCCGGCCGCATCGCGACCGTGCAGGCGCTCGGTGGCACCGGCGGCCTGAAGATCGGCGCCGACCTGCTCAAGCGATTGAACCCGTCGGCCAAGGTGCTGATCAGCGACCCCAGCTGGGAAAACCACCGCGCGCTGTTCGAAAGCGCTGGCTTCGTGGTCGAGTCTTACGCCTACTACGATGCCGCGCGCCGCGGCGTCGACTTCGACGCGATGCTGGCGGCGCTGAACGGCGCGGCGCCCGGCAGCGTTGTCGTGTTGCACGCCTGCTGCCACAACCCGACCGGCTACGACATCTCGCTCGACCAGTGGGCGCAGGTGATCCAGGCCATCGCCGCGCGCGAGCTTATGCCCTTCCTCGACATGGCCTACCAGGGCTTCGGCGAAGGCATCAAGGAAGACGGCGCGGTGGTGGGCCTTTTCATGGCGGCAGGCCTCGACTTTTTCGTCGCCACCAGTTTTTCGAAGAGCTTCTCGCTCTACGGTGAGCGTGTCGGCGCTCTCAGCGTGGTGTGCCGATCCAAAGACGAGGCCGACCGCGTGTTGAGCCAGCTCAAGCGCGTGATCCGCACCAACTACTCCAACCCGCCCACCCATGGTGCGCAGGTCGTGGCGCTGGTGCTCACGACACCCGCGCTGCGCGCGGTCTGGGAGGAAGAGTTGGCCGGCATGCGCGTGCGCATCAAGGAGATGCGCGTGGCCTTGCAAGACAAGCTCGGCGCCGCCGGCCTGAAGCAGGACATGAGCTTCATCACGCGCCAGAAGGGCATGTTCAGCTATTCGGGCCTCAACAAGGACCAGATGCAGCGACTGCGCAGTGAATTCGGCATCTACGGGGTCGATTCCGGCCGCATCTGCGTGGCCGCGCTGAACAGCAAGAACATCGACGCCACGGTCAAGGCCATCGTTCAGGTTTCGGCCTGACGCACCGAGTGCGGCTGCAATCCATTGCAGCTTCGCCGGGCAGGCCACGCCCGGCAATGCACCAGAGTGGCTCAAAGTTCGCACGGATTCGGTTTTGTGCGAGATTCGTCATGCCTGCAAGATGGTGCGCACAGACTAGAATGCTGCGATGCACAAATGGTCCGACCGGCTTGGCCGGCGTCGATTCACTCACGGGGTCTTGAGATGCTGTATCAGCTGTATGAATCGCAACGTGCGTTGCTGAGCCCGTTCGCGGAATTCGCGAGCGCCACGTCCAAGCTGTACAACCACCCGCTGTCGCCCTTCGCCCACACGCCCGGCGCGCAGCGTGTCTCGGCCGGCCTGGACCTGATGCACCGGCTCTCCAAAGAGTACGAAAAGCCCGAGTTCGGCATCAACTCGGTCAAGGTCGATGGCATCGACGTCGCTGTACAACAGCAAGTCACGATCGAAAAGCCGTTCTGCCGCCTGCTGCGCTTCAAGCGCTTCACCGACGACCTGCCCATGCTCACGCGCATGAAGGACCAACCCACCGTGCTGGTCGTGGCGCCCTTGTCGGGCCACCACTCCACCCTGCTGCGCGAAACCGTGCGCGAGCTGCTGAAGGAGCACAAGGTCTTCATCACCGACTGGACCGACGCGCGCATGGTGCCGCTCGCCGCCGGCCCGTTCCACCTCGACGACTACGTCGCCTACGTGCAGGAATTCATCCGCCACATCGGGCCTGAAGTGAACGTGATGTCGGTCTGCCAGCCGACCGTGCCGGTACTTGCCGCGATCTCGCTGATGGCCAGCAACGGCGAAACCACGCCGCGCACGATGACGATGATGGGCGGCCCGATCGACGCTCGCCTGAGCCCGACTTCCGTCAACAACCTCGCCACGAACAAGCCGCATTCCTGGTTCGAAGGCAACGTGATCTACCGCGTGCCGACCAACTACCCCGGCAGCGGGCGCGCGGTCTACCCCGGCTTCCTGCAGCACACCGGCTTCGTGGCGATGAACCCCGACCGCCACCTCAGTTCGCACTACGACTACTTCCTCGACCTGGTGCGCGGCGACGACAGCAGCGCCGAATTCCATCGCGACTTCTACGACGAGTACAACGCCGTGCTCGACATGCCGGCCGAGTACTACCTCGACACCATCAAGACCGTGTTCCAGGACTTCGCACTCGTCAACGGCACCTGGAAGGTGGGTGGCCAGCTGGTGCGCCCGCAAGACATCAAGGGCACCGCGCTGCTGACGATCGAAGGCGAGCTCGACGACATCTCCGGCGCCGGCCAGACCCGCGCCGCGCACGGCCTGTGCACCGGCATTCCGAAGGAGCGCCAGTTCCACTACGACGCGATCGGTGCCGGCCACTACGGCATCTTCTCCGGCCGGCGCTGGCGCGAGAAGATCTACCCGGTGGTGAGCGAGTTCATTGCCAACCACCAGGTCAACGGCGCCGCGCCGAAGAAGCCGGCGGCCAAGGCGATCGCCGCGCCGAAGAAGGCGCCCGCTGTCGCGAAGAAGGCCGCACGCCGCACCCGCTAGAGCCATGCACCCGAGCGATCACGCCGCGCTCGCGGCGGCGCTCGACGCGGCGCTGCCGCAAACCCAGTGCACACGCTGCGGCTACCCCGACTGCCGCGCCTACGCCGTAGCCATGGCTGCCGGTGAAGCCGCCATCAACCAGTGCCCGCCCGGCGGCGCCGAAGGCATCACGCGGCTCGCGCAGATCACCGGCCGCCCGGTCTTGCCACTGAACCCGGCCAACGGCCTGGAAGCGCCGCGCCTGCTCGCTGTGATCGATGAAGCCTGGTGCATCGGCTGCACGCTGTGCATCAAGGCCTGCCCGGTCGATTGCATCGTCGGCGCGCCCAAGCAGATGCATGCCGTGATCGATGCCCAATGCACGGGCTGCGAGCTGTGCCTGCCGGCCTGCCCGGTCGACTGCATCGCGCTCGTGCCACAAACTGAAGCGCGCACCGGCTGGGCCGCGTGGAGCGCGCCGCAGGCCTCGGTCGCACGCGAGCGTTACGCGTTCCACCAGTTCAGGGTCGAACGCGAGAGGGTCGAATCGGAACAGCGTCTGAACCAGATGACGCCGAGCCAGAATCGACGCCCATGAACGACGCCGACGTCACCGCCTTCTTTGCCACGCTGCGCGCGGCCAACCCGAACCCGCAGACCGAGCTCGAATACACCAGCGTCTTCGAGTTGCTGGCGGCCGTGTTGCTGTCGGCCCAAGCCACCGACGTGAGCGTGAACAAGGCGACACGCCGGCTCTTCGTCGTGGCGAACACGCCGGCCGCGATCGTCGCCTTGGGCCTGGACGCGCTCACCGAACACATCCGCACCATCGGCCTTTTTCGCAACAAGGCGAAGAACCTGCTCGAGACCAGCCGCATCCTCGTCGAACAGCACGGCTCTCGTGTGCCACGCACCCGCGAAGCGCTCGAAGCCTTGCCCGGTGTCGGCCGCAAGACCGCCAATGTGGTGCTCAATGTCGCGTTCGGCGAGCCGACGATGGCGGTCGACACGCACCTGTTTCGCGTCAGCAACCGCACCGGCCTCGCACCGGGCGCGAACGAGCTGGCCGTCGAGAAGAAGCTGCTCGAGCGCATACCGGCCGAATTTCTTGTCGACGCGCACCACTGGCTGATCCTGCACGGCCGCTACGTGTGCCAGGCGCGCCGGCCGCTGTGCGAGCAGTGCAGCGTGGCGCGCTATTGCGATGCAGCGCCGGCGCTGCTCGCCGAACGCGGCCTGAGTTTGCCCGCGTCGTAAGACGCGAAACGGCACCAGCTTTGTGCGCTCGCGGACCGAGCGCTCCATAATCCGTCGATGGGTGAACAAGAAGACCTGCAAGCAATTTCGGGGCGTCTGGAGCGCGGAGAAATCAACGGCGCCCAGTTCCTCGAAGAGTTCACACGCTTCGTCGCCGCGCAGATCGGCTGCTCGCGTGCCGGCGTGCGGGTTTTCGTCGACACCTCGGAGGGCCGTGCCCTGCGCAGTGTGGCGATGTTCGATGCAACGCAAGACCGCATGGTCACCGCCCTCGACATGCAAGGTGCCGGTCGCGGCCTCTACTTCGAACACCTGCTGCGCGACGGTTTTGTCTCGGTGCCCGAAGCCCAGGCCGACCCGATCACGTCCGCCTTCATGGCCGGTTATCTGCTGCCCTCGGGTGTGGCTTCGATGATGGACATGTGCTTCGCCGTCAATGGCGAGCTCTTCGGCACCTTCAGCTGCGAACAGGTCGGTACACCGGTCGAGTGGTCACAACGCCAGTTGCAGTCGCTGCGCAAGATCGCAGCGCGCGCCAGCCTGACGCTCATGCACGTGGTCAGCGCCACGGTCGACACCGCCCCCGGCGCGCTGTGGGAAACCAGCACGCCGAACCGGCTCACGACGATGCCGATGCCACTGGACATCAACGACGTCAAGCTGCCCGGCGAGAGTTGAGCAGCACGAGACTCGCGCAGCGCACCGCAGCGGGCCACTCGGCGGCAGACGGCAATCGTCCTCCATCGGCCGCTTGCAGCCATTGCGCCGCGCTGATCCAGCCGGCGTGGCCGACGATGCAGCACGGCGCGTTCGGCCGCAGCCCGGCCAGGAACGTGGCACAACGTGCAAGCAGCTCCGCCACAGATTCGCCGCCACCCGGCCGGTGCGCGGCGAAATCGCGGCACCACGTGTCCACCGGATCGGCACCGATGTGATCCCAGGCCAGACCGTCCCACTGCCCGAAGTCCAGCTCGTTCAGGCGCGCATCGATGTGATGCTGCCAGCCCCACCCCGCGAGAACCCGGCCGACATTCGCGGCGCGCTGCAGGCTTGAAGTGAACACCACGTGCGGCGCGCCGTGCTGGCGGGCCCAGCGCCGTATGCGGTGCGCGAGGCGCTTGGCCTTGCGCCGGTCCACACGCACATCGGTGCGGCCGATGCAGTGCCCTTGCACGCCGCGTGGCGGCGGGTGGCGCCACACGGCGAAGACCGCGGTGTTGTCCACGCTCACGCGCCCGACACCGCGAGCCAGGCCAGCAAGGCCAGCAGTTCGGTGACCTGCTGCGTGGCACCGAGCGTGTCACCCGTGTAGCCGCCCAGGCGGACCCGAAGCCAACGTGCACACCAAACAGTGCCGACTACCACGACCACGAGGCCAACCGCGACCGAGGGCCACACGGCCGGTTCGTCCCAGCGCTTCGCCACGACCATCAGCACGACGCACAGCAGCAGCACCCAGCCCCACGCCACCACCAGCCCGGCACCCGACATGCGCTGTGCCAAGGGCTTGGCTTTCGCGTGTTCGACGTCACCCGCATACGGCAGCCAGCGGATCAGTGCCACCGCCGCCGCGCGACTGATCGTGTGGGCGAACAACACCGCCGGCACGGCCAGCGCAAGCGGCAGCGCCACCAGCGCCGCCGCCTTCAGGCCGAGCATCAGCACCAGACCGACCGCACCGTAGCTGCCGATGCGCGAGTCTTTCATGATCAGCAGCGCCCGCTCGCGACCGACACTCGCGCCGCCCCCGAGCGCATCGCAGGTATCGGCCCAGCCGTCTTCGTGGAATGCGCCGGTGAGCAACAGCGTGGCCGCCATCGACAAACCCACCGCCACCGCCGGCGTGAACACCACCTGACCCAGCACCAGCACGACCGCCGCAATCGCGCCCACCAGCAGCCCCACGGCCGGAAAGTGACGCGCACTCTGGTTCAACCACTCGGGCTCGAAGCCGACCCAGCGCGGGCTCGGCAGCCGCGTCAGGAACTGCAGCGCGACGAACAAGAGGCGCAGCTCGTGGATCACGGTGCCTCGCGATTCGACACACCGGCCGATTCGAAACTCGCCATCTGGCTCAACACCAACACGGCGCTCGCGATCAGTGGCCAGGCCAGCACCGCGCCCGACGCTTCGCCCAGGCGCAGCCCGAGGTCGAGCAAGGGGTCGGCGCGCAGGTGTTCGAGCATCAGCCGGTGCCCGGCTTCGTTCGAGCGGTGCGCGAAGACGCAGTAGCCGAGCAAAGTTGGTGCGAGCGCCGCGGCCACCACGATCGCCGCGCCCCCGATGAACCCATCGACCACCACCAGGCGGCGTTCACTCGCGGCTTGCAGTGCCGCGCCCACCATCATCGCGATCTCGAAACCGCCGAACGCGGCCAGCGCGTCGAGCGGCGTTCGCGCGCACTCGTGGCGCTGCATCACGGCGCGCAGCACGGCCCGCTTGCGCTCGAGTCCGGCATCGTCGAGCCCGGTTCCGCGGCCGACGCACACGTCGATGTCGGCGCCCGCCAATCGGGCCAGCAGCAGGGCCGCGCTCGACGTGTTGCCGATGCCCATTTCACCGAGCAGCACCACGTTGCCGGGCGCGGCGCGCACCACGTCGCGCCCGGCCTGGATCGCGTTGACACACTGGGCCGACGTCATCGCAGGCCCACGCAGCGCGTCGGCCGTGCCGGGGCCGATCTTGCAATCGAGAAAACCGTCGCGCGCTGCGAAGTCGTGACGCACGCCGGCGTCGACGATCGTGAGCGCCAGGTCGTGCTGGCGCGCGAACACGCTGACCGCCGCACCGCCCGACAGAAAGTTCTCGACCATCTGCCAGGTCACATCGCTCGGGTAGGCCGACACGCCGTTGGCGGCCAAACCATGGTCGGCCGCGAACACCAGCACCTGCGGCTCGCGCAGCAGCGGCGTGTCGGTCTGCTGGACCAGCCCGATCTGCAAGGCCAGCGCTTCGAGCCGGCCGAGTGCGCCCTGCGGTTTGGTCTTGTTGTCGAGCCGGTGCTGCAGGCGCTGCGCGAGTGCGGCGTCGGCGATCGGTGCAATGTGCGGAATCAGTTCGTTCACTCGGTCCCCTTGATGAGACGCAGCAAGGAGCCAGGCTCGAAGCGTGCGTCGATGAAATCGGCCAGGCCGTCGAACACGGCGTCCAGCGTTCGTGTCTCGGTTCCGAACAGCGCGCGCATCACAGCCGGCGCTTCGAACAGGCCGTGGGCGTACAGACCCAGCACCTTGCCCTGCTGCCAGCCGATGGCCTCGCCGGCGCTGTTGCGCAGTGCGACCTTTGCGCCCGCATCGGCCACCGTGCGCCCGCAGCGGATCTCGTAGCCGTCGAAGGCCAGGCCGGCGAGCCCGGGGCAGTCTCCAACCGACGCGTCGAATTGCGCGTGCATGCGCCGCAACGTCTTTTCCGGCTCGAAGTGGGTGTCGATCGGCAGCAGCGACAGGCCCTGCCCCGCGCCGCCTGCATGCCCTTCGACGCCGTGTGGATCGAACAGGCCGCGGCCAAGCATCTGCAGGCCGCCGCAGATGCCGAGCACACGCCCGCCTCGCGCCGCGTGGCGTAGCACGGCGTCGAACAACCCTTGCGCGCGCAGCCAGGCCAGGTCGCCGCCGGTGTGCTTGGAGCCGGGCAACACGATCCAGTCGGCATCAGTCAGATCGGCCGGCGTTCGGGCCCAGCGCAGATGAACGCCGGCACACTGGCGCAGAGGCTGGAACTCGTCGAGGTTGCTGATCTGCGGGAACGCGACGATGGCGATGCGAACGCCGTCGCGCGGGCCACTCGCCCCATCGTCGAACACGCCGTCTTCTTCGGGCAGGCCGTGGCCGCGCCACATCGGCAAGACCGCCAACGTGGGCACGCCGGTGAGTTGCTCGAGCTGCTGCGGGCCGGGCGCGAGCAGCGCGGCGTCACCACGAAAGCGGTTCAAAACATAACCCCGGATCAACGCGCGTTCCGCGGCGGGCAGCAGCTGGTGCGTGCCGAAGAGGTGGGCGAACGCGCCGCCGCGGTCGATGTCGGTCACGAGCAGGCACGCGGCGCGGGCGTGCAAGGCGCTGCGCATGTTGACGTAGTCGCTCGCGTGCAGGTTGATCTCGGCCGGCGAGCCGGCGCCTTCGATCACGACGACCTCGTTCTCGTGCATCAACGCGTCGAGCGCGTCGCGGGCGAACGGCCACAGGCGCTCGCTGCGTTCGCGCCAGGGCACTGCGGCCAGATCAGCGCGCACCCGACCCAGCACGACCACCTGGCTGGCGGTCTCGTTCTCGGGTTTGAGTAGCACAGGGTTCATGCGCACTTCGGGCAAGGCCCGTGCGGCCAGCGCCTGAAAATACTGCGCGCTGCCGATCTCGCCTGCCCCGCCACCCACCGCCGGCACGACCCGCGCGTTGTTGCTCATGTTCTGCGCCTTGAACGGCGCCACCTTCAAACCCTGGCGCGCGTACCAGCGGCACAGCGCCGTCGCGAGCCAACTCTTGCCGGCCCCGCTGGTCGTGCCGAGCACCATCACCGCGCGTGCCGTCATGGCGCGTTCTCCCTGATTGCAGTGACCAGCACTGCCAATATCAGCGCAGCCCAGGCCGCGTGCGTCGCGAAGCGCAGCGCCTGAGAGACCTGGCCGGAGCCGGGCGCTGGCACAGCCGCGTTGAGCGCATAGACACCGGGCTTGCGCAAGCGCACGCCGAGACGCAGCGCCATCGCGGCCATCGGCCAGCCACCATTCGGCGACGGCGTGTGGCGCGCTTCTGTTCGCAGCAGTTGCCAGTCGTGCAAGCGCGCAGTCGGCCGCAACAACATCGCCGTCAAGCGCGCCGGCAACCACGACAACACATCGTCGGCATGGGCACTCCACTTGCCGGCCCATTCCCAGCGGCCGCGGTAACCCCACATCGCGTCGAGCGTGTTGGCGAAGCGGTACACGGCCGCGCCGGGCAAGCCGGCCACGGCGTACCAGAACAGCGGCGCAACGAACGAGTCGTTGAGGTTCTCGGCCAGACTCTCGATCGCCGTTTCGCGCACGCCCTCGGCATCGAGCACGTTCACGTCGCGGCTGACGATGCGGGCCAGTTGTGTCCGCCCGGCGCCCAGGCTCGAACGGAGCGCCGCTTCGACGGCAGCCACTTCGTCGCGCAACATGCGCCACGCGAACATCGGCTTCAACATCGGGGCCAGCAGCGGCGCACCGAGCCACGGTGACAACCGGAGCAGGTGCGACTGCAGCGCCCACGTAGCGAGCGCGATGCCGGCCGCCCCCACGAGCCAGACGAGCGCACCGCCGACGAAAGCCCAGGCGGGCGAACAGCGCAACAAACCTCGCCCGACCGGCGCGAGCAGCGAGCCCAGCCGCGCGACAGGGTGCCACGCGCTGCGCGGTTCGCCGAAGCACAGGTCGAGCGCCCAGGCCAGGGCCAACGCCATGGCGAGGATCATCTTGGTGCCAGCGACTGGACGACGAGTCCGGGGTCGCTGCGCGCATGGGCCATAGCGGCGAAGGCGGGTGCGGGCAGGCTTACGCGCTTCGCTGGAGCGGTCGCCGCTTCGCGTCGACTGCCCTGCGATGCTCGGTCTCGTGGCCCTGTCGCAGAACTCGCTTCGTTCGCTTCGCTCACTGGAGTGAACCCCTGTGCCTGGCGAACGCCAGGGCGCCTGCAGGCGCCCTGGCCAGTGCAGTCGATGCGCAGCATCGACCGCCACAGCCTTCGTCCCCGCCGGGTGCCGCCTGCCGCGACACGCCGGCCTTGCCAGCAGACAAACCTGCAAGGCGGTTTGTCGGCGCTCCCAGTGGACTGAAACTGAAACGGCTTCAATCCTCGATCCCGCGCTGCGCCGGCACTCCGGCGTTGAAGTGGTGCTTGACGAGCGTCATCTCGGTCACGGTGTCGGCCAGATCGATGAGTTCCTGCGGCGCGCCGCGCCCGGTCAGCACCACATTCACATGGGCCGGCCGTTCGCGCAGGCAGGCCAACACCGGCTCCAGCGGCACCCAGCCGTAACGCAGCGGGTAGGTGACTTCATCGAGCACGATCAGGAACTTCTCGCCGCCGCGAATCGCTTGTGCGGCACGCGCCCAGCCGTCAAGCGCGATCTGGGCCGAGCGTTCGAGGTCGCGGCTCTTCCAGCTGAAGCCGTCGCCCAGGCCAATGATCGGCAGGCCGAGTTGGTCGAAGATGCGATGCTCGCCGAAACGCGCGCTCGGCACCTTCATGAACTGGTAGATCGCGACCGGCTTGCCGCGGCCATGCGCGCGCAGCGCCAGGCCGAAGGCCGCGGTGCTCTTGCCTTTGCCGTCGCCCGTGTGCACGAACACGAGGCCGCGGCGTTCGCCCATGGGTTTGTCACTGCCGCACTTTTCCGGCGGGGCCTCGATGTCCATTCACAACTCCAGGTGGGGAACCGCGACCCAACGCGATTCGAAGGGCACGATGCGGATCGCACCGGCGAAGACGTTCACGAGCGCCGCGTGCAGCGCTGAGTCGTCACGCGCGCCAGCGGCCACGATGTGGCCGCGGTCCATCACGATCAGGCGGTCGGCGAGCAGGGCCAGCGACAGGTCGTGCAAGACACTCACCACCGTCACGCCCGCGCGCACCTGGCGCTGCACGAGCCGCACCAGCGCCACCTGGTGAGGAGGGTCGAGGTGGGTCGTGGGTTCGTCCAGCAACAACAAGGGCGCGTCAACGGCGAGCGCGCGGGCCAGCAGCACACGCTGGCGCTCCCCGCCCGACAGCTCGTGCAGGCGGCGTTGTTGCCACGCGGTGCACTCGGCATCCGCCATCGCCCGATCGACACACGCTTCGTCTTCGGCGCTCGGCGCGGTGAACAGGCCGAGCCGCGGCAAGCGGCCCAGGTGCACGACTTCGCGCACGCTGAGTTCACCGCTCGCCTCGCCCTGCTGCGCCAGCCAGGCCAACTGCATCGCACGCTCGCGCAGCGGCCACAGCGCGAGCGCTTTGTCACGCAATTGCACTTCGCCCGCGTCGGGCTTCTGCAGCCCGGCGAGCACACGCAGCAGCGTCGACTTGCCGGCTCCGTTCGGGCCGACGATGGCCGTCCAGCCCGATGGCAGGTCCAGGCTCACGTTCGCCAGCGCCTGCGTGCTACCGAGCCGCACGCTCAGGTTGCGAGCCATCAGCGGCGCCGTCATGACACCCGCCTGCGGTGCAGCAGCCAGATCAGGTAACCGCCGCCGAGCAAGGCGGTGAGCACGCCGACCGGCACTTCCTGCGGGGCGATCAGCGTGCGTGCGAGCACGTCGGCCGACAGCAGCAGCGTGCCACCGGTGGCGGTGCTGGCCACCAGCGTGAAGCCGTGCGGGGCCGGCGCAAAGCGCCGCACCAGGTGCGGTGCGACGAGACCGACGAACGCGATCAAACCGGACTGCGACACCGCCAGCCCCGTGGCCAGCGCCAGCGCCGTGACGAGCGCCAGCCGAATGCGTGGCAGCGCCAGGCCGAGGCTGAGTGCACTGTCGATGCCGAGCGTGAG
>Ga0307516_10007357_pt1 | contig 12673 bp, 7 predicted proteins | sample 19_EM_MG_FD_203310 | JGI IMG/M metagenome (GOLD analysis project Ga0307516, IMG submission 203310) | Populus trichocarpa ectomycorrhiza microbial communities from riparian zone in the Pacific Northwest, United States - 19_EM | ecosystem: Host-associated > Plants > Roots > Unclassified | place... | reverse complement strand
AACGTGTAGTGGCGGCCCTTGGGGTCGGTCAGCTGAACCTGGTCCCCGACCTTGAAGGGCCCGCGCCTGCGGGCGGCACCGGTCGGTTCGGACATGTGAACAGCCTACCGGTCCCCGGAGGGGCCGCCGACCACTAGGACGGTCTGGCCATGGCCTTCACGAAGGCGCGTTCCACGTCGGCCGCGGACAGGACGCCGTAGATCTCGCCGGTCTGCTCGACCACGAGGTACTCGGTTGCGGGGGCCGCGCGCAGGGCGTCCAGCAGGTCCTCGCCCGCGAGCTCCGCGGAGACGCGCATGCCGTCGGTGAGGTCCTGGGCGAGGCCGCCGACGGCGACCCAGGGGCGGCGGTGTTCGGGTACGCCGACGATGGCGGCCTCGCGGACGAGGGAGAGAGGGTGTCCGTCGGTGTCGACGACGACGAGGGCGCGGGCTCCGGCGTCGTTGGCGCGGCGCAGGGCCTCGGAGAGGGGGGTGTGGGTCTCCACGGGGACGGCGCGGCGGGTGAGGGTGCGGGCGCGCAGTTCGGGCAGGTGTTCGCGCAGTCGGGCCACGCGCAGGCTGTTGCCGGCGCCGGTCCAGATGATCGCGGCGAGGATCGCGGCGAGCAGGGCGTCCATGACGGTGTCCATGCCGACGTTGTCCTCGGCGTTGGAGCCGAGTGCCCCGGACTGGGTGAGCAGGGGCAGGCCGATGAGGACGGAGACGGCGAGGGCGCGGCCGACCCAGGCGGCGGCGACGGTGCCGGTCATGGGCCTGCCGGTGATCTTCCAGACGACCGCGCGGAGCATCCGGCCGCCGTCGAGGGGCAGGCCGGGCAGCAGGTTGAAGGCGGCGACGATCAGGTTGGAGATCATCAGGCCGGCGAGCAGGACGCCGGGGACGGTGCCGGGTTCGACGGGCTGCATGGCGAGGTAGAACAGGCCGGCGAGGACGAGGGAGAGCAGGGGGCCGACGAAGGCCAGGACGAACTCGCGACCGGGGGTCTCGGCCTCTTTCTCGATCTCGGAGACGCCGCCGAAGAACTGGAGCTGGATGCGGCGGACCGGGAGTTTGAAGCGGAGGGCCGCGACGGTGTGGGCGAGTTCGTGGATGAGGACGGAGGCGTAGAAGGCGACCGCGAAGAAGAGGGAGACCAGGTAGCGGGCGGCGCCGAGTTCGGGCAGCACGCGGTCGAGTTGTCCGCCGAACACCCAGGTGATCAGGGCGGCGACGAGGAACCAGCTGGGCGCGACGTACACGGGCACGCCGAACGGCCGGCCCATCAGCAGTCCGCCTCCGGGGCCGCGTTCACGGCGGGGCGGGCGGCCCTTGGTGGCACCGGTGTGGGCGAGGGTCCGGTGGTCGCCGGTGTGGGGGTGGGGTTTGGTCGAGGGGTGTTCGCGGGTGCCGGGGTGTGCTTCGGGGTGCTGGGGTTCGGTGTCCTGGGGTTCGGTGTCCTGGGGGTGATGGGCGGTGGTGTCGTTCGCGGGGGCCTTGTCGGTGGCCTTGTCCCCGTCCTCGGCCCTGTTCTCGGACCCGTTCTCGGCCCCGTCCTCGTCCCTGTTCTCGGTCTCGGCCCCGCTTTTGGGTGCAGCGTCCTCGGCGGTCTCTGGGGGTGCGTCGTCGTCATGCGGGGGCTGCCGCGGGGGGTCCAAGCGACGTACGACCATGGTGGGTTCGTCGGGTGGCGGGGTCTCGCCGTTGTCGGTGCCCCGGGGGGGCTTGCCGGGGTGTGCGGGGCCGGTGGCCGGGGTCGCAGGTGTTGCGGGGCGCTCGGTCGGCTCGTCGTTACCGGACCGCGGCTGCCCGCTCCCGCCGCTCTCGTCCACGGTGTCCCCTCGTTCGAAGCGTCTCCCGCGCCTGCCGGACGGGATGGTCTCGGGTCGATGGTATGCGTCCGTCGCGACGCGTTCCGCCCCGGCACCCCCCCGTGTTTCCCCGGTCGTCGCGCCGCTCGAGGCCGCGGCTGTGTCACTGTCAGTGGTGGGCCGTATGGTCTGTGGTCATGGAGACGAGCACGGAGGACGTGGCGGAGTCCGCCGACCGAGGCACCGCGCAGACGGCCCCGCCGGTCCCGGCGGAGGCGACGGCGACCGCGACGGTGGCCGGGCCCGCCGAAGACGCGGCGGCGGGGCCCGCTGTGGTCATCGGGGCGGACACGGCGACGGCAGTGATCACGGCGGGCGCGGACACAGCGGTGGTGGCGGACGAGGCGGCCCCGGTCGGGCCGTCCGCCACGGCGCCGTCCTCGCTGTCCCCCTCGCGTGCCGGCGACTTCATGCAGTGTCCACTGCTGTACCGGTTCCGGGTGATCGACCGACTGCCCGAGAAGCCGAGCGAGGCGGCGACGCGCGGCACGCTGGTGCACGCGGTCCTGGAGCGGCTCTTCGACGCCCCTGCGGCCGAACGGACGGCGCCTCGTGCAAAGTCGCTCGTCCCCGGTCAGTGGGACCGGCTGCGGGAGACCCGGCCGGAGGTCGTCGAGTTGTTCGCCGACGATCCGGAGGGCGAGCGGCTGACGCGCTGGCTCGGCGAGGCGGAGCGGCTCGTGGAGCGGTGGTTCACGCTGGAGGACCCGACGCGGCTCGAACCGGTGGAGCGTGAGCTGTTCGTCGAGACGGAGCTGGACTCGGGGCTGAGACTGCGCGGGATCATCGACCGGGTCGACGTGGCGCCCACCGGCGAGGTGCGGATCGTCGACTACAAGACGGGAAAGGCGCCCCGCCCCGAGTACGCCGAGGGCGCGCTGTTCCAGATGAAGTTCTACGCCCTGGTGGTGTGGCGGCTGAAGAACGTCGTCCCGCGTCGGCTGCAGCTGGTGTATCTCGGCAGCGGTGACGTCCTGACGTACGACCCGGTCGTCGCCGACCTGGAGCGCGTCGAGCGCAAGCTGCACGCGTTGTGGGAGGCGATCCGGCAGGCCACGGAGTCCGGTGACTGGCGGCCGCGTCCGACCAAGCTGTGCGGCTGGTGCGACCACCAGGCGCACTGCCCGGAGTTCGGCGGCACTCCCCCGCCGTATCCGCTCACCGTGAGGGCGGCCGAGTCCGAGGCCGGGGCGCAGGGCAGAATGGGGCCGGACTAGCGAAGGAGACTTACGTGGCCATCCGCGTCCTACTGGTCGACGACCAGCCCCTGCTGCGCACCGGATTCCGGATGATCCTGGAGGCCGAGCAGGACCTCGCGGTCGTCGGCGAGGCCGGAGACGGCCTCCAGGCTCTGGACCAGGTGCGGGCGCTGCAGCCCGACGTGGTCCTCATGGACATCCGTATGCCGCGGATGGACGGTGTGGAGGCGACCCGGCAGATCACCGGCCCGGGTCGGGACGGCCCGGCCAAGGTGCTGGTGCTGACGACCTTCGACCTCGACGAGTACGTGGTCGAGGCACTGCGGGCGGGTGCCAGTGGCTTCCTGTTGAAGGATGCCCCGGCCAATGAGCTGGTGCAGGCCATCCGCGTGGTGGCGTCCGGTGAGGCCATGCTCGCGCCGAGCATCACGCGTCGGCTGCTCGACAAGTACGCCACGCATCTGCCGTCCGGTGACGATCCGGTTCCGGACACCCTGCACACGCTCACCGAGCGTGAGGTGGAGGTGCTGAAGCTGGTGGCGCGGGGGCTGTCGAACGCCGAGATCGCGGCGGACCTCTTCGTCAGCGAGACCACCGTCAAGACGCACGTCGGCCATGTCCTCACCAAGTTGGGGTTGCGTGACCGGGTGCAGGCCGCGGTGTACGCGTACGAGAGCGGGCTGGTGCGCCCCGGCGCGCAGTAGGCGGTGCGCGACCGCGGCCGGCGGTCCTACGACATGGCGGGCGCTCCCTGTGAACAGGGGGCGCCCGCCATGTGTGTGCGGCTGTGTGCGCGGCCGTGAGTGTGCGGCCGGGTGTCAGCCCTTGCTGAGTTCCCAGAAACGGAAGACGGTCGAGGCGTCGAGGCAGTACTCCAGGCCGTAGACGCCCTCGCGTTTGACGGCGTACTGCTTGGCCTGCCAGACCGGGAGCACGGGCAGTTCGTCGGCGACGATGTCCTGGAGCTTGCCGTAGTCCGCGTCGGTGGCGGCGCGGTCACTCTGGGCGGCGGTCCGCGGGATGAGCGTGCCGGTGATGGCTTTGTTGCTGTAGTTGTTGCCCAGCACGTTGCCCTTGCCGAAGAAGGGGGCCGTGAAGTTGTCGGCGTCCGGGTAGTCAGGAACCCAGCCCTTCACGTAGACGCCGTACTTGCCGGCCTCGATGTCCTTCTCGTACTGGGCGAAGGCGACGGACTGCACGTCGGCCTCGAACAGGCCGCTGGCGTTGAGCTGTGCGGCGATCGCCTTCAGCAGGGAGCCGGTGGCCGGACCGTAGCGGGAGGGGGTCGACCACAGGGTCAGTTTCACCTTGGCGGTGATGCCGTCGGCGTCCAGCGCGGCGGCGGCCCTGGCCTTGGAGGGGTGGGTGCCGTAGGTGTCGAAGAAGGCCGTGTTGTGGCCGGAGATACCGGCCGGGATGATCGAGTAGAGCGGGGTGGCCGTGCCCTGGTAGACGTCGTTGATGAGGGCGTCGCGGTCGATCAGGTAGGCCATGGCCTTGCGTACGCCGAGTTGTCCGGCGACCGGGTCGTCCATGTTGAAGACCAGGTGCTGGACCTCGGCGCTGGTGCCCTCGACGAGTTCGACGTTCTGGCCGTCGCCCTGCTCGATGTCCGCGATGTCGCCGGCGGCGAGACCTCGGTAGGCGATGTCGATCTTGTTGTCGAGCAGGGCCTGCCGGAGCGCGGACTGGTCGCCGTGGAAGAGCTTCAGTGTCACGCCGGAGTTCTGCCGGTCGGCGGTGCCCTTGTAGTTCTCGTTGACCGAGAAGACGGCCTCGTCCTCGCTGAAGGAGTCCAGCTTGTAGGGGCCGGAACCGACCGCCTCGCCGTCCTCGCGCAGTCCGTCGGCGTCGTACTGAGTGTGGTCGACGAGGGACCCCGCGCCCGAGGCGATCTTGCTGGGGAAGGTGGCGTCGGGGGTGTTGAGGTGGAAGACCACCGTCTTGTCGTCCGGCGTCTCGACCTTGGAGAGCATGGGGAACATGATCGCCGGGCCCGCGTTGTCGTTGATCTTCAGCATGCGGTCGAAGGAGAACTTCACGTCTTCCGAGGTGAGCGCGTCACCGTTGCTGAATTCGAGGCCGTCCTTGAGCGTGCACTCGTAGACCTTGGTCGCCTTGTCCGTGAAGTCGCAGCTCTTGGCGGCCTCCGGCTGGGGTTCGGTGCTCCCCTTGGGGAAGCTGAGCAGCGACTGGAAGACGTTGTTGAACAACAGCCAGGAGCCCGGGTCGTAACCGGAGGCGGGGTCGGTGGCCAGGACGTCGTCGGACATCCCCATGACCATGGACGAGCCGCTGTCCCCGGAGTCACCCGACTCCGTTCCGCAGCCGGTCAACAGGCCGGAGGCCAGCCCTGCCAGGATGGGCAGGACCGGCCACTGGGTGCGCTGGTTCACATGGCGCCTTGTCGTCGTGGTCGGACCCCGGGGCAGCCCTCCCGGGCCCCGACAGGGCGGGCTGTGTCAGTCGTCGCTCACACCGCGGCTGAGCTCCCACAGCTGAAGCGTCGAGGAGGAGTTGAGCACGTACGCGGTCCCCGTGACGTCGTCGCGGGCGGCGACGTACTGCTTGCCCTGCCACAGCGGCAGGACGGGGACGTCGTCGGCGACGATGTCCTGGATGTCCGTCAGGCTGGTGGCGGCGGTGAGCCGGTCCGACTCGCGGCGCGACTCCGGGATCAGCGTGTTGCGGATGACGCTGTTCGCGTAGGGCGAGCCGATGGTGTTGTCCTTGTCGAGGAACGGCGCCAGGTAGTTGTCGGCGTCCGGGAAGTCGGGGAACCAGCCCATGCCGTAGACGTCGTACGCGCCCTTCTGCTCGGCCGGGCGGTAGGTCTCCCAGGGGGTGCCCTTGATGTCGACGTCGAACAGGCCGGTGTCGTTGAGCTGCTTCTTCAGAACCTCGAACTCCTGCTTGGTGGCCGGACCGTAGTGGTCGGTCGTGTAGTGCAGGGTCAGCTTCACCGGGGTGGTGATGTTCGCCTGGCTCAGCGCGGACTTGGCCTTGGCGGTGTTCGGCTCGCCGTAGGTGTTGAAGAACGAGTTGGAGTGGCCGGTGATGCTGGCCGGGACCATCGAGAACAGCGGCTCGGCCTGCGAGCCGTACACCTTGGCGACGAGTTCGCTGCGGTTGATGATCTGGGCCATCGCCTCGCGGACCGCCTTCGACTTCACGGACGGCGCGTCGGTGTTGAAGCCGAGGTAGCGGATCTCCAGGCCGGGCAGCTCGACCAGGTCGACGTTGCTGTCCGAGCCGTTGGCGAGCTTGTTGATCTGCTCCGGCGACATGGTGCGGGTCATCAGGTCGAGGTCGCCCTTGTCGAGCGCGGCGCCCATGGCGTCGGCGTCCGCGTAGGAGCGCATCTCGACCTTGTCGTTGTTCACCTTCAGCGTCCCCGTGTAGTTGGGGTTCTTGGTGAACACGACGTCGACGAGCTCGTCGTCCTTGACGTTGGCCTGCAGCGTGTACGGACCGGAGCCGTCCACGTCGAAGCCGTCGCGCATCTTGTCCTCGGCGTAGTCGTCGGGGTTGACGATGCCCGCGACCGGGGTCGACAGCTTGTACGGGAAGGTGGCGTCGGCCGTCTTGAGGTGGAAGATCACCTCGCGGTCGCCCTGGGTCTCGACGGTGTCGACCGTGGACAGCAGGGCGAAGACGCCGCTGTCGGCCTTCAGTACGCGGGCGCGGTCGATGGAGTACTTCACGTCCTTCGCGGTGACGGCGTCGCCGTTGGCGAACTTGAGGCCGTCGCGCAGGGTGCAGGCGTAGCGTTCGTTGCCGCTGTCGGTGAAGCCGCACTTCTCGGCGGCCTCGGGCACCGGGTCACCGTCGCCCTTCGGCATGATCATCAGGGTCTGCACGGTCTGGCGCAGGATGTTCCAGGTGCCGACGTCGTAGGCGTAGGCGGGGTCGAGCGGCGCCGGGGCGTCCTTCGTGGCGGTGAACCGGTCCGTGGTGCCGACGACGATCGCGCCGTCACTGTCGCTCCCGCTGCCGGACCCACCGCAGGCTGCGAGCACCGGCGCCAGCAGGCCGATCACGGCCGGCAGCACCAAAGTCTTGCGGTTCATGCTCGAAGTTCTCCAGAGCTGTCGAGTCCGTGTACCCGGCATGTAGGGGTGTCGATGCGGATCACGGGGTAAGGGTGATGTTCTCGTTAGGAGATTAGTCCGCACCAGTACGAGGGTTCACGGCGACCGGAGTTGAGAGGTCATCACGCAGCGAAACCAGCTGCGGACAGACCGAAAACCCTCGGGGGGAAGGATTCGTGCAGGCTCTCACCAATCGGGACACAAGGGCGCGCCCGAACCCCTGAAACAGGGGTGGGCTGCACACCTTCATCATCCTGTCGAGACCCGAGGGCGTGGGCAACGTCACATACTCCACGGTGTGGAGTGGCAACGGAATTCAGCCATCCGGTGCGGTTCGAATTCCTTCGGACACGGTCCGTGGAATTCTCGCGCTATCGGCACCGCACGCTGGGTGAACACCCCGGCGCATTTCTGTCATCGAGGGCCGTCAGAGCGGCATCAGACCACGCAGAAATGCCAGGTCCACGTCTTCGAGCGAGGTCACGACGGTGCGCCGGACGGCCGGGGCGATGGGAGCGACGGAGGGCACCGCCACCACGTGGCAGCCGGCCGCCTCTGCCGCGGCGACGCCGGTCGCGGTGTCCTCGACGACCGCGCACCTGGCCGGCTCCGCGCCGAGTCCGGCGGCGGCGAACAGGTACGGGTCGGGGTGCGGCTTGGTGCGCCCCACCTCGTCGCCGGCGACGGTGAGCGCGAAGTACTGGGGGCCGAGCGAGGTGAGGACCCGGTCGATGATGCGCCGGTGCGAGGCGGAGACCAGCGCTGTGGGGATCTCGTGCGCGGCCAGTTCGGCCAGCAGCCGGGCGGCTCCGGGCATCACCGGCAGTGCCCGGTCGATGCGGTCCTCGAAGCCCTGGTTGAGCAGCACCGTGAGTTCGGCGAGGGTGATGTCGGCGCCGGTGGCCTCGATCAGGAAGCCGGCGCTGCGGGTCATGGGGCCGCCGACGACGACATGGCGCCAGGACTCGTCGAGGGTGTGTCCGAGACGGGCGAAGACCTCGGCCTCGACGTCCCACCAGAAACCCTCGGTGTCCACCAGGGTGCCGTCCATGTCGAGGAGCACGGCCTGCAGCGCGGAGCCGTCGGCCGTACGGGTCACTGGTGCGGGAATCGTGCTGGTCATCCACGTACCTCCTTTTGAGGGACGAGCAGGCCGGCTCCCGCTGGGGGAACCGGCCTGCAGTGGACCGACCAGTCTACGACTTATCCGATCAGCGTGCCGGGTGAGACGCGCCGCACCGGGACGGGAAGCGGATGCGGCCTGGTGGCGCGCGCTTCACCGGGCGTTGAAGTACTTCGCCTCCGGGTGGTGGATCACGATGGCGTCGGTCGACTGCTCCGGGTGCAGCTGGAACTCCTCGGACAGCTGGACGCCGATGCGCTCGGGCTGGAGCAGGTCGGCGATCTTGGCGCGGTCCTCCAGGTTCGGGCAGGCGCCGTAGCCGAGGGAGAAGCGGGCGCCCCGGTACTTCAGGGCGAACATGTCCTCGATGTCGTTCGGGTCCTCGCCGGCGTACCCCAGTTCCGAACGCACGCGTGCGTGCCAGTACTCGGCGAGTGCCTCCGCCAACTGCACGGACAGGCCGTGCAGTTCGAGGTAGTCGCGGTAGGAGTTGGCCTCGAAGAGCTTCGCGGTCTCCTCGCCGATCCTGGAGCCGACGGTGACGACCTGGAGGCCGACGACGTCCGTCTCACCGGACTCCTCGGGGCGGAAGAAGTCGGCCAGACACAGCCGACGGCCGCGGCGCTGGCGCGGGAAGCTGAAGCGGGTGCGCTCGTTACCCTGCTCGTCCAGGATGATCAGGTCGTCGTCCTTGGACACGCACGGGAAGTAGCCGTAGACGACGGCCGCCTCCAGCAGGTTCTCGGTCTGCAGCTTGTCCAGCAGGCCGCGCAGCCTGGGCCTGCCCTCGGTCTCGACCAGTTCCGCGTACGACGGTCCCTCGCCGGTGCGGGCCTCCTTGAGGCCCCACTGCCCCTTGAACAGGGCGCCTTCGTCGAGCCAGTTGGCGTACTCCTTGGTCTGGACGCCCTTGATGACGCGGGTGCCCCAGAACGGCGGGGCGGGGACCGGGGTGTCGGTGGCGACGTCGGAGCGGACGTGGCCCTCCTCGGGGCGCTCGTCGACATCGACGGCGGCGCTCGCGCGGACCCGGCGCTGCTTGAGTTCCGGCAGCTTCGCCCCGGGCACACCGCGCTTGACGCCGATGAGGGCGTCCATGAGGCGCAGGCCCTCGAACGCGTCGCGGGCGTAGCGGACCTCGCCCTGGTAGATCTCGTGCAGGTCCTGCTCGACGTACGCCCGGGTCAGGGCCGCGCCGCCGAGGATGACCGGGTAGTCGACGGACAGGCCGCGCTGGTTGAGCTCCTCCAGGTTCTCCTTCATGATCACCGTGGACTTGACCAGGAGGCCGGACATGCCGATGACGTCGGCGCGGTGCTCGGCGGCGGCGTCCAGAATCGCGGAGACCGGCTGCTTGATGCCGAGGTTGACGACGTTGTAGCCGTTGTTGGACAGGATGATGTCGACGAGGTTCTTGCCGATGTCGTGCACGTCGCCGCGGACGGTCGCCAGCACGATGGTGCCCTTGCCGTCGTCGTCGGTCTTCTCCATGTGCGGTTCGAGGTATGCGACGGCCGTCTTCATGACCTCGGCGGACTGCAGGACGAACGGCAGCTGCATCTGGCCGGAGCCGAACAGTTCGCCGACGACCTTCATGCCGGCCAGGAGGGTCTCGTTGACGATGTCGAGGGCGGGGCGGTCTTCCAGTGCCGCGTCGAGGTCGGCCTCCAGGCCGTTCTTCTCGCCGTCGATGATCCGGCGCTGGAGGCGCTCGTCCAGCGGCAGGGCGGCCAGTTCCTCGGCCTTGCCGGCCTTCAGGGACTTGGCGGTGGCGCCCTCGAACAGTTGCATGAGCTTCTGCAGGGGGTCGTAGCCCTCGGCCCGACGGTCGTGGACGAGGTCGAGAGCGGTCTGGACCTCCTCCTCGGTGAAGCGGGCGATCGGCAGGATCTTCGACGCGTGCACGATCGCCGAGTCCAGGCCCGCCTTCACGCACTCGTCCAGGAAGACCGAGTTGAGCAGGATGCGGGCGGCCGGGTTGAGACCGAAGGAGATGTTCGACAGACCCAGCGTGGTCTGTACGTCGGGGTGGCGGCGCTTGAGTTCACGGATCGCCTCGATGGTGGCGATGCCGTCCTTGCGGGACTCCTCCTGACCGGTGCAGATGGTGAAGGTCAGGGTGTCGATGAGGATGTCCGACTCGTGGATGCCCCAGTTGCCGGTCAGGTCGTCGATGAGCCGTTCGGCGATCTCGACCTTCTTCTCCGGCGTGCGGGCCTGGCCCTCCTCGTCGATGGTCAGCGCGATCAGCGCGGCGCCGTGCTCCCGCGCCAGCTTGGTGACCTTCGCGAACCGGGACTCGGGGCCGTCGCCGTCCTCGTAGTTGACCGAGTTGATGACCGCGCGTCCGCCGAGCTTCTCCAGGCCGGCCTCGATGACGGGCACCTCGGTGGAGTCGAGCACGATCGGCAGGGTGGAGGCGGTGGCGAAGCGGCCCGCCAGCTCCTCCATGTCGGCGACGCCGTCCCGGCCGACGTAGTCCACACACAGATCCAGCATGTGGGCGCCCTCGCGGATCTGGTCGCGGGCCATCTCCACACAGTCGTCCCAGCGGCCGTCCAGCATGGCCTCGCGGAACTTCTTCGAGCCGTTGGCGTTGGTGCGCTCACCGATGGCGAGGTACGAGGTGTCCTGCCGGAACGGGACCGTCTGGTAGAGGGAGGCGGCACCCGGCTCCGGGCGGGGGCTGCGTTCGCCGGGAGTGAGGTCGCGGACGCGTTCGACGACCTGACGCAGATGTTCGGGGGTGGTTCCGCAGCAGCCGCCGATGAGGGAGAGGCCGTAGTCGCGGACGAAGGTCTCCTGGGCGTCGGCCAGGCCCTGGGGGTCGAGCGGGAAGTGCGCGCCGTCCTTGGTGAGGATCGGCAGACCCGCGTTCGGCATGCACAGCAGCGGAATGCGGGAGTGCCGGGTGAGGTAGCGCAGGTGCTCGCTCATCTCCGCCGGGCCGGTGGAGCAGTTCAGGCCGATCATGTCGACGCCGAGGGGTTCCAGCGCGGTCAGCGCGGCGCCGATCTCGGAGCCGAGGAGCATCGTGCCGGTCGTCTCGAACGCCATCGAGACCACCAGCGGCACCTCGACGCCGGTCGCCTCGAGGGCGCGTCGGGCGCCCAGGACGGAGGCCTTCGTCTGGAGCAGGTCCTGGGTGGTCTCGACGATCAGGGTGTCGGCGCCGCCGGCGAGCAGTCCCTCGGCGTTGGCCTGGTAGCCGTCGCGGATGGTGGCGAAGTCGATGTGGCCGAGGGTGGGCAGCTTGGTGCCGGGGCCGACGGAGCCGAGGACCCAGCGGGGGCGGCCGTCACGGGCCGCGTACTCGTCGGCCACCTCTCGGGCGATGCGGGCGCCGGCCTCGGACAGCTCGTGAACCCGGTCGGCGATCTCGTACTCCGCCGCGGCCGTGTGATTGGCCCCGAAGGTGTTCGTCTCCACACAGTCGACGCCCACGGCGAAGTACGCGTCGTGGACGGAGCGGACGATGTCGGGGCGGGTCAGGTTGAGGATCTCGTTGCAGCCTTCGAGGTTCTCGAAGTCCTCCAGGGTCGGATCCTGAGCCTGGAGCATCGTGCCCATCGCTCCGTCGGCTACCACCACTCGGGTGGCGAGCGCCTCGCGGAGCGCGGACACACGGGCCCGGCTGTCGGCGGAAGGGGTCGGTGGCAACGAGGCCATGAAGGGGCTCCCTTAGGTGCGACGGCTGTCGGCTTCGGCGGCGCCCGCGCGACGTTCCGCGCTCGGCGCACCACGCCAGGGTAACCGGGACCCTGTCCCGGTGGTCAGGACGTCCACGGGACGGACGAGGATGGCGCCAGGCTGCCTGCGGGGCGGAGGGGGCGCAACTGATGTGGGCCGACTATTAGCGGGAGGTCGGCATGGACCGGTAGTGTTCGACATTGCCGAACGGTGGCAGCGGCGTCGCGGGGCGACGGTCGAAGGGGACGGAGGCAGGACGGCGATGGCACGGAACATCCAGTCGCTGGAACGTGCGGCCGCGATGCTGCGGCTTCTCGCGGGCGGCGAGCGGAGACTCGGCCTGTCCGACATCGCCTCGTCACTGGGCCTCGCCAAGGGCACCGCGCACGGCATCCTTCGCACCCTCCAGCAGGAGGGCTTCGTCGAGCAGGACGACGTCTCCGGGCGCTATCAGCTCGGCGCCGAACTGCTGCGCCTGGGCACCACCTATCTCGACGTGCACGAGCTCAGGGCACGCGCCCTGGTGTGGACCGACGACCTGGCCCGCTCCAGCGGGGAGAGCGTCCACCTGGGTGTCCTGCACCTGCAGGGCGTGCTGATCGTGCACCACGTCTTCCGTCCCGACGACAGCCGGCAGGTCCTGGAGATCGGGGCCATGCAGCCGCTGCACTCCACCGCCCTGGGCAAGGTGCTGTCGGCGTACGACCCGGTGGCACACAGC
>Ga0307516_10007356_pt1 | contig 12673 bp, 14 predicted proteins | sample 19_EM_MG_FD_203310 | JGI IMG/M metagenome (GOLD analysis project Ga0307516, IMG submission 203310) | Populus trichocarpa ectomycorrhiza microbial communities from riparian zone in the Pacific Northwest, United States - 19_EM | ecosystem: Host-associated > Plants > Roots > Unclassified | place... | reverse complement strand
CCTGCAGGTCAAAATTCGCGTGCAGATCTATTATGCCACCGGAGATCTCTGTCGGAGTTGAAAATTTGGATCCCCCTTCCCCTACACACTTGTAGTGACGTCGCCCACCGGCATCAACCTCTGCCTCCCGGGCCACCACCGCTTCCGAGTCGAACCTTCTCTGCTTCCACCACGCCTCCTGACTACCTTGCTCTTCCCGGTTCTCTCACAGTTCCATCCCTGCAGTCGGCTTTCCCCGCCCATGCCGCTGGGCTGCACCCCGTCGTCGACCAGCTTCATCATCTTCGCTCAGAAGATCTTCAGCATAGTCGGTGTCGTTAGATGTCGAGAACATACAGGCTTCTCAGTCCTCCCACCAGTTGAAGATTGAGGATATCCATGCCAATTCTTTACTGTTCCCGCACTTCCCCAACGACAACGCAGGGATTACTCCACGGTGTACAGCATGTCCTCCACCGCTCCATGACAGATCGATCTTTCCTCTTTGTCCGCAATGATTAGATATTACATGATATGTCGCTGGGGGTTCAACAGCCTGCCGGGGCTGGGGTAGAAAGGGGTAGGGTGGTGAAGGATGCGCACGATGGGAGTAGGAGCCAAGGGAGTAGGTGCGATAGGGCTGATGACGTGGCACAGAGCCAGGTCCCAGGACGAATCGCGGGATTGAGGGGACTTGGGTCGTACCTGTGCAGTACTGCCATCAACCGGGAAATATTGGTGCCCTCGTGGTTTTGCTTCGTTACCCGATGGATGGGAGGAAGATGTTCGTCACAAGAACGATGACAGTGACGACGTCGACCAAACTCGGAACAGAGAACCCCCACATTCTTCAAGTTCAGGCTTGCGGATCATGAGGTTAAAAGAAACAAGGGTCTGTTTGTAGAGCGAGAGGACGGATTCTACGTGAGGCACACAATGGATTGGGTATCGGAGGTGAACAGCCCGAGTCCTGGACTTCAGAGTCTGTCGTGTAACTGATTTGTGTGCGCGTACGTCGTAGGCGCCGAAAGACACGTGGATTACTCTACTCTGCCTCCTTTAAGAACAGTGCTAGGCTACACTCGCACCCCCCACCAGAACGTCTCTTGCTTCTCGCTCCCAAGACAACATTTCCTCTGGCACGGACCTCGCCTCCGGACACAGTCCTCCCTCTGTGAGGCTAGATATTGGATCAGAACCGTACCTGACACCCAAGCGCTCCTAGATTCCATCACGGTCTTTGGCCCCGTCTGTGCAACCTCCCACTGATGCCAAACCAACCATCCAATGTCTATATATCTGGTAGCACTTTTATCGTCGTTGAAGGAAACATGCAAGTGCATAATTATACGGGAGCTGGTACGTACTTGAACACTTGTGTCATCGAACCGCAATCAATCTGATTCCGCACCAGGTCGTGATTCTGACATTATACATACGAAAATTATTTTCAGTACGTATCTCCGGCTCTCACGCGGGGCACGTGCCAAAAAGGCGGCCTACAGTTAGTATTTGGAAGAGAGAAAAGCCGGGGCTCAAAGCCACGGCTTGGGCTTTTGGTCGTCACGAGCCGGGCCAAAAGCCGTTTTAGGCCGTTGTACTTTTTTTTGAGTCAATTTTATTGTGCCGAAGGACTGATCATGAGTCCTTATACGTAGCAGGGGAGTAACAAGGGAGGCACGGAGGTACGGTACGAATCAGAGTCTACCTAGCAACTACAAGAGCCACGGAATACTCCAAGAATACTCCACCCTGCCCGTGGAACTGCCAGTATGCGTTCCTAGTGGACGACAGGGCAAGGCGACCTTCCCAAGCCGTTTTAGGCCGTGCTCCCCTAATACAACCTGAGGTAAAGATAACTTGAAGTAGAAGGCGACGACAAATGTACTTGGCTCGGCTTGGCCCGGCTTATTCGGGCTTGGTTTGGCTTGGCTTTTGGCTTTACTAAGGCCCTAGCCGGCACATCTTTTTACGACAACCTTATTTCCTTCATGATGTCTCCGACTGGATGACCCGTAACGTTTAGAAACATAGAATATTTTCCAAATCGTTAAGCGAGCGGAGTTGAAAAAATCTGTGTTTATATTTCTAAACCATAACCACCTGTCCTGTCTAGTCTAGATAGCTTCACTAGATATTTTTGCACCAGGGTGATCGCGCATCGAGATCTCGTCGAAAGTCCCCATCTCTCCAGAACCACGATTTTTGGGAAAGGAAGGGTTCTCTGCAGTACAGGCCGCTCTTGATGAGTGGCGGCGGCAATTTTAAGATGATGGGGAGGGGGATGGAAGTCGACGGCACCTCAAAGTATCGTCGTGGATGGGACAATGATTATGTAGCCGAGATCGCGGACGATGAAACTGCTGACAAAGCGTTTAGAAACATAGAATTTGAACTGGAAGAGGGGGAGACATCTGGATTAAAGTTTGGAAGAGGGTGCGGTTTCAAGGTCCGATGACAGCTGCGACCCATTTGGCAACTGTCATCTCGGCTAACCTCGCTTAACTGGTTTAGAATCTATTTCTATGTTTCTAAACGTTATGGGAAGTCATCCACTTACATCACTACAGGTTGCTATGCAGCACTCTGCGGTATGGGTCCGCTTCGGGACAGCGCCCATAGCAACTTGTTGTGCCTGACAGCACCCTGTGTTTGCGCCCAGAGACTTCGCATACGCATATGTCGCCGCCAACCCATTCCTGGTGCCTTGTATTATTCACTTGTTATCGCTGTAATGCACGAGATATCTGCCCAGATTTGCATTATGTCAACCGCTAAAGACCCCATGATCGCGGCACTGGTCTTGTGGTGTGCACCTCCGCCGCAGTACCACTACACCTGAGTCTGCAGGGGCATATAAAGGCCATGGTTGTAACGCAGCCTCTCAACCTCCCCGAGTTCGAAGATGTCCGATCCTTCCGATGGCCCTGTGGTTCTCCCGATTTCACGCCGCTTGAACGGGGAGGGTGCACAGAACCTCTATCAGAACGACTTGAAGCGCGCCAATGCTCTCATTGGGCGTGGAAGCGAACAGGCTTTTTTTGAGCTCGAAAACACCCCCGCGGAGAACCGGGACGTCTCGTATATCGCGAGCGTCGGCGTCGGCAGCCCTCCGACACAATGTGAGTCTTGGGCGGATGCAAACTGACAAGTTCTGACCCTGATCAGATGATCTTGTCATTGACACTGGGAGGTCAGTAACCCAGTCATCTTTCGCAAACCTCACAGGTCCAACTTTTTTTGAACAGCTCGAACACGTGGGTCGGAGCAACGACCAAGTATGTCAAAACCAGTTCGAGTGAAGAGACTTCGGATTCCGTCGTATGTGTTGGTTCCACCTTTGTTATCAATTGTACTTACATTGTTGCCGCTAGATGGTCAACTATGGATCCGGGTCGTTCTCTGGTATGCCTTCATCAATGGGGTTGAATTTTCCATCGTCGCTCATAAACGTAATGAGGTACTGAGTTTACCGACACCGTCACCATTGGAGATGGTTTAGTCATCGAGAAGCAATCGATCGGCGTTGCGTCCACTGTTGGTCTTCTTCACAATTAGTACACTCTCAATTGTGTTAATCTCCGCTGTTTCAGACCAGAGGATTCACTGGCGTCGACGGTATCCTCGGGTGAGTACACATTCTCCCAAGACGGTGCCACCGTAAACACTGAACCAACGTCCCCGCTGTCAGAATTGGTCCCGTCGGCCTTACAGTGTTGACTCTCTCGCCTGACTCCGAATCCACCGTCCCTACGGTCACCGACAACCTCTTCTCAGCAGGCGCGATTCCCTCCAACTCGATTGGCATCTCTTTCGAGCCAGCCACCGCGCAGTCCGTCGTCAATGGAGAGCTCACATGGGGTATGTCTCGGAGCATGGTTGGATAACTTGGAAATTCATCTTTGTCTTAGGCGACACCGATAGCTCCAAGTTCAATGGAGAGATCACTTTTGTGTCAGTCGACTCTTCTTCTCGTACTTCACCGCCTCTGAACGTATGACTTGTAGCCCGATCACCTCCACATCACCCGCGAGTCGCTTCTGGGGGATTGACCAAACCATCACGTACGGCTCTCACGGCACCCCCATCATGTCGTCCACGGCTGGAATCGTCGACACTGGTATGTTTATTCCCTCCACGCCACCATACACCTCTGAACCGTGTATCCAGGCACCACCCTCCTCCTGATCGCCTCCGATGCCTTCCAGAGATACAAGAAGGCCACCGGTGCCACCCTCGATAGCAAAACTGGTCTCCTAACCCTCACCTCCTCCCAGTTCAAGAAGTTGGAGAGTCTGTTCTTCCATATCGGTGGTGTGAGTTTTCTCTAACCCTCCCACGTGGCATAGAAGTGCCTCCTGAGCCGAATTTTTGTTACAGTCCACCTTTGAGTTCACGGCCAACGCCCAGATCTGGCCGCGGTCGCTCAACACCGCCATCGGCGGCACCCCGGGCAAGATCTACTCCATCGTTGGTAATCTCGGGAGCCACTCTGGCGGGGGTTTGGACTTTATCAGCGGACAATCCTGGCTGGAGAGGTTCTACAGCGTGTACGACACTGGCAACCAACAGGTCGGCATTGCGACTACGCCTTTCACTAACGCGACGACGAACTGATGGGGGCTCCCGGAGAGGACGTTGAGGTGTTTCTTTCTTGGCTACATTTTCTTCATTCCGATTCTGAGGTTGAATATTCTGATTGTATTCTGATTCATGTACTAGTAGGACGGATAAATTGTATTGATTCATTGCAATTGTGTTGACTATCAATGTCTATCATCAGCGTGCTCCACTGCCCCCTGAAGACTCGTTTGAACGAACGACAAGAAATGAGCTGGCCGGTTAACTTGAGGCGAATCAAAATACAACTCAGTCGTCTGGACCGTAAAGCACGGCCCGGGCCATTGCGAAACACTGGACGAGATGAATGATCCTAGTTGACCTGCATCGATTTATCATGAACAAACCCAAACCAGAATTTGACATCGGGGAATTCACACCGCCGTGATATCAACGCCAGTATTCGTGATAGACTGATCACATTCGCCGTTATCGAAAGCGTGCACTGGAAAGGCCCGGCCCGGGGGATAGTGATGACTCGTGGCCTGCGTTGTATTCTCTTCCCCTTTCCTTCAAGTTGGGAGTTGTGCGATATATGGAGACAACAACTCGGACTCGAAGAGTCCGACCGGCCGCCCGAGACGTGTCCGTTAGTGTATTTAAACTCCATCGGAGATCCCCGGAAAGATGGGCCAGTGTCGAGCCACCGTTCAAACGGTCACGTCGGATGTTGTTCAATGTCGCTGCCGGTGCATCAAACCCCCGCGCTGTGTTCTCCAGAACGCGTTGGTTGAAGTTGAGTATGATGTGGGTGTTATGATGGCCTTTGATAGATGTCGAGTCCCGAGAGGATTTTTGAACCGTCCGCAAGGAATGGATGCCTCAGCTCTTCAATGACATGACTTCCTATTCGTGCTGACACTGTAGATTCTAATTAAAGCGATTCCGCACGAGGATGCCCGAAATTCCTGCAAGAAGTCAAACAAGTTTCCCTCGACACTCCAGTGACTCCACTCGGCTCCAATTGAATTTGGCCAAAAGGCGGCGAGATCCACGCTTCCGTTTCCCTTATCATCCCTTTTTCACGCAGTTTAAGTCCTCGAGGTGGACGGTTCTCAGTTCACTGGACCATTCTCCCGATTAGCTCATCTCATCTCCTCCTTTCCTCAATGACACTCCTTCACGTGGACCCCTCAGCGCTCCTTCCGTTTCCGCATCCATCAAGTCCAAGCCGTTTCCGAAATCGACTGATGACCCAGTCGAGCTAAAGCTTCCTTGCCATTTCCACACTATCGACATTGCGGGGAATTGTGATGAAATACAGGATTTCCTCGATGCCAGGTTCAACGGGATGCAACATGCGCCGCAGCTTTCCACCGCCAAAATCCATCACGCCCGTGCGCGCAACGCCGACTCCATAGGAGACCTCCTGCGGATCGTTCACTTCAAAATCTCGCGTTATCATGGTTATACCATCCTTCGCTATAGCAGTCCTCTGTGGTGCAAGTCATCAGCTGATTGGTGATAACGGGGGGCATGGAACGCACGAAATTTAGTGACACAACATTGTAGACAAAGTATCTGACATCTCCTGCCAAGTGTATGGGTTAGTACAGGTGCTTGCCGTGGACTTTGTGGACCAGCGCTAAACCTGGGTTCGACTCCCAAGGAAAGAGCTTAATGCCGTTTGACTTCGTTTTATTTCACCACAACCTTAACAATGGGGAGCCGTCTCCGGTAGCGTCGCTGGACAGAGGGTGGAGTCAAACAGATACATAATCAATTGGGATACCTTTTACATAACCGCTTCTTTGCGTCTGCAAACTGCAAACGCCCGACGTTGAGAAAAAAATGGGGGAATTACAGGGACGTACTCTGAATTTGAGGTCCTGTCCTTCCATTGGGTGTCGGACAGTCCTCCGCATCCTTCCGCGTGATTGAACTGCGAAATCATACTCGATCGAAAAGGGTGATCTCGACCTCCCAGCCCAATCTCAGCCTCGTTAACAATTACCCAGGTGTCGGCCGCTCCTTCCCTCAGGACAGGCCAAGAGAATTGCCTCTGACAGAGTATGTTCCGTCTGGGCCACGTGGACTCTGATCGAAATTCGGGTTACGAACGAGAGGATTACACTCATCTCGGGCTGGGATAGGGAATAGGTGAAAGGATTTAAGGGACGCGCACGATGGGAGCAGGAGCCGAGGGAGGGATTAAGTGAGTGTCGGGGCTGATGACGTGGCACAGAGTCAGGACGAGTCGCGGAATTGAGATGACCTGGGACGTACCTGCCTTCAACCGGGGAAATATTGGTGACCTCGTGGCTTTGCTTTGCTACCCGAAGAATGGAACGAGGACGGGTATGTCCATTTTGGAAATATGCCCATCCAATTCCAACCACATCATCTGCTTTGTCGTCGAATCCCTTGAGATCTCCCTCGTCGCATGTAAAGTGGGTGTGTTTCAAGGTTTCCCATTCGTGGAGTTTGACGCGCTCGTTTAACAGCTCCTCTATCGACAAAGGGATTGATGTTGATCACGACAAGAGACACACCAAAAACGATGACAGCGACTTCGACCAAACCGTGACTTCTGGATCTATCGTCTCCACATTCTTCAAGGGTGCGGATGATGAGGCTAAACGGCATACAGGTGAGTTTGCAGAGCGAGAACGAGGACGGGTTGTATGTGAGGCACAATTGGGTATTGGACGAAGCCTCGTCGAATCTGGGATATCGCGTGTAGGCGCCAGAAAACACGTGGAGTACCCGGACCCTGCCTCTGCCTCCCTCTCCCATCTTCAAGAAGCGTGCTAGGCAATACCTCCCGTCTAGGAGTCAGCCTTCAAAGCTTCAAGCTTCATCCGTCAGGGTTTCGGCGGCTGCCCAATACATCCCCCCCCAGAACGACTTTTGCTTCTCTTATTCAAGAGAACACCTCTTCTCGTGTGGATCTAGCCTCCGGAAATAAACCTCTCAGTCTCTCTCAACCTCCTGTGAGTCCAGATATTGGATCAGAACGGTACCCAACAGCCAAACCTCTCCCAGATTCCGTAACCCCCATGCCATCGCTCTCTTTGGCGCCATTATCTGATCCTGCGAGGGCGAATAATCGGTTAACAGTCCCGTCCCTCCAACCATACAATGTCAATATATCGGGTAGCACCTTCGTTGAAGGAAACATGCAAGTGCATAACTACATGGAAACTGGTACATACTCGAAGACTCGTATCATCATATCGCGATCAATCTGATCCCAGTGCTCCAGGTCGCGATTCTAACATACGAGAATTATTTTCGGTGCGTGTCTCCGACTCTCAGGCGAGGCACATACTAACCATCAGTGCTAGAAACTAGACCGCGATAGCTGGCCTTGTTCCAAAAAGGCGGCCTACAATGCTTACCTTGGAGGGACGACTGTGTTAACTCGTGAATGATGCACCAACGGAACGCGCGTGGACATATTAGAGCGTATATACCGGCGGGCAGCCAATTCCTCGCCAGACAGTCCATCAGTCTTCTGGTTGACGGGCCAAGCCGGCTCTGGCAAGTCGACCATCGCAAGTACCGTTGCAGACCACCTTGACAAGGGCACCAGCTCGGACACACAAACCGTCTTGGGCGCGAACTTTTTCTGTTCGCGACAATTCGAAGACACGAGGCGGCAGAATTACATCATCCCCACCATTATATACCAGCTCGCACATCGGTTCAGTTCGTACGCTAGTGCCTTAAGTCGGACAAACAAGTTCGACTCGGCAGGCGTCCTTTCCAAGCAATTGAAGGACCTCCTCGTTGACCCTTGGCAGCAGTCCGCCAACGAACTTCCATCTCCCGAATACCCGTCGTACCTCGTCGTCGTCGATGCGCTGGATGAGATCGATGATAGTGGAGGCTTAGAATTTCTGCGAGACCTGCTGGAGACGATCAAAGAGGGGCATTTGCGAGGTCTCAAGTTCCTGGTCACTAACCGACCAGACCCGGACCTCGTTGAATTCTGCTCGTCGTTCGAGTCTCATGCCATCTGTCGTCTCTACGAGGTCCCTACAGCCGATATCGACTCTGACATTGATACATACTTAAGAACCAAGCTCCCCGCGCTTCAGGATGAGCCTCAGCTGGCTACACTTGTCCGGAAGGCGGATGGTCTCTTCATCTATGCAGCAACGGTAGAGAGGTTCATTAACCCGCGTCGAAGGATGGCAAAGCTCGAACAGCTCCGCCTGATGGGCAAGATGCTGGGGGGTCGTACGCCGCCCATGTCGCAGAAATCTATTGTGCCGTCACTGATTGACGCATTGTACGAGCAAATTTTGTGGGCGGCTTTTTGCGAACTAGACGAGGCTACGTTTCGTGACCGCTTGAAGATCCTCCACACCTTCCTTTGTACGGAGGAACGTGTATCTACGTCGGTTGCTGGACGACTCGCTTCTGACTTGGCCTGCGCGGAAGAGTTGGCCCAAGTGGCCAAGGTGGTTGTTGACGACCTTCATGCGGTTCTCTACCTCAAAGGCGACCGAGTCTTTTGGTACCACGCGTCGTTTCCTGACTTTATGTTTGATAAGGAGCGATCAAAATTCAAGGTCCCCGATCCCCACAGTCGCGAGGTGGACATGTCCTGTAGCGAGGCTTCTCACCACGCCTTTCTCACCCACTCTTGCTTCCGCATCATGGATTCCGACCTTCGATTCAATATATGCGATCTTCCATCGTCCTTTCTTCTTGATGCCGAGGTGGATGACCTCAGCCATCGTGTCCAAGAGAACATCAGCAGTGCCGTGGAGTACAGCTCTAGGTACTGGGTTCAGCACTTGTATCGAGCTGATTCTTCCGACCAGGAGGCTCGACGGTCCCGGCTCCGTGATTTTCTTTGCGTCCGGGTTCTGTTCTGGATCGAGAGCATGAACCTGCTGGGATCAAAGGCCCAATGCACGCCAATGCTTCAGCAAGCCCGTGAGTGGGTCTTGAAGGTAGGTATCACATGTCGGCTAATCAATTCGGACTAATACCCATGAACCAGGCTGATGGTACGCGCATTGTCTCTGGACCCTGAACGGCCATACTAACGTTGTTCGTTCTGTCGCATTTTCGAGTGATGGGACACGCATTGTCTCCGGTTCATGGGACAACTCGGTGCGGGTGTGGGATGCCTTGACAGGTGCGGAGCTCAAGATCCTGAACGGACACACTGACATTGTGTTGTCCATTTCTCTTTCGACTGATGGTACGCGTGTCGGCCCTGGTTCATACGACAACTCGGTACGAGTGTGGGATGCCTCGACAGGCGCAGAGCTCAAGATCCTGAACGGCCACACTGAAGTGTTACGTCCATCGCGTTTTCGAGTGATGGCAGACGCATTGTCTCTGGTTCGAGGGACATGTCTGTGCGGCTATGAGATACCTCGACGGGCACGGAGCTCAGGACCCTGAACGGCCACACTGATGGCGTTTTGTCCATTGCTCTTTCAAGTGATGGCACACGCATTGTCTCTGCCGGTGGTCCACGGGACAGGTCTGTGCGAGTGTGGGATGCCTCGACTGGTCAAGAGGGCCGCTGCTTTGCACGGCACGTCCGCGTTCATATTTATTTAGGCTCATTTTGTAATGTATTCAATATATTGTTCTACGAAAGACGAAGTGAAAATTTAATCACATAATGACACCAACCGGCACCATGTATGAAAGACCACCAGAACCTTTCGGAAATCCGCCCGCTAACCACGACCCATACAAGTCGTTATTCATCAACACCTGGAGACTCACGTCCAACTCACGTCCATCCCACCCAAACCTCATCATGCCACCGCCCCCATAACCGCCATCTGCGGGTGCACTCGCACAACTGAGAGACACGTAGCTCTCCACCTCCATCCCCACCATCGTCGTCGTCTGCTCATACTCCAGACCGCCTAAGGCCACAGGGTACGTCGACAAAACAACCAGCACCCTCCCGACCGAGCCCTGTATCTCCCACCATCGACCGAACGTCTGTCCCCTCTGAAAGGTACTCCGACCCACCCTAGAAGGACGACGTCACGGTAACTTACTTTCTGGGCTACCGTGGTAAGGTATTTGCTAGTCCCCGTTGAGTGTGATACCAATCTGGCTGTGTTGAGTAGAACCGTACTGTTCCCAATACACCTAAGTCACTGGCGGATGGTCGGGACAAAGAGCAGTTCTATCGTCTCGAACAAGTGCCGATCGAGGAAGCCCAGGCCGACATCACAACCTACCTGAACGCGAACCTTCCACACTTCGCGGGCCGTCCAGACATCTAACGCGGGGCAAGAGGGTGTCGGCTGGTCACGATCGGAGGTGCAGGATGGGAAGTTTAATCTACATGGCCTGTGCCTGAAACATGAGTTAACAAGACATCAGCATGAACGGTTGACGACACACCGTTGCCCTTCATGCCATTCCGCACCCTTATCTTCCCAAGCCCAATCCAAATTCGGGTCTTCTTACCTGGCTCCCCCCCGCGAGAGAAATGCAGACCTGTGTGGGGAACAGAAAGGTTAGCAACAAGGCAGTGCAGTGTGCACGAGGGGGTTTGCCCTTGGCTCCTGACTTCTGTTGGGAGGGGCGTAGATTCACGGGGGACACGGCGGGACGGACTTGTGGGTGACCGTATTCAGTTGGAAGCGACTGTGGGTTCAATTCGGTAGTGCTTGAAGCTTGATGGCTGGTGGTGGGGTCTGAAGATCTGAAGTCCCCCGTGGCAGTTGTCGACAGCTGTGTGGTTTGGTTAGTGATAACCGGTCGATAACCAGTTGCGGGCGCTTGGAATTGTCGGTATGTGGTGACGCTGGTGGGCGGCCGATCATTGTCGTCGAGCAAAAGGTTGTGAAGTCCAAATGTGATCGGATCGGTCTATCCGGAGATTAAAACTCCGTCGGAGATCCCCGGTGAGTGAATAGATGTGCACCGTGAGAAAAAAAGCTCTCAAAATTTGGCGCGGCTGGGGAGGTAAGGCCGAGTTCAATTCTTGAACTCGGAACAGGCGTGGTGCTCCAGGCCTGGGAAGAACTGTCGGTTGCGTTCTCGAGTGATGCCACACCCATTGTCTTTGCCAGTGACAGGCATGTGCAAGTGTTGGATGCCTCGACGGGCAGGTTGCTCAAGTTCTTGAAAGGCCACACTGATGTTGTTCGTTCCGTCGCGTTGTCGAGTGATGGCACACGCATCGTCTCCGGTTCGATGGACAAGTCTGTACGGGTGTGGGATGCTTCGACTGGCTCGACAGGCGCGGAGCTTGGGACCCTGAACGGCCACACTAAGGGTGTTACGTCCATCGCGTTTTCGAGCGATGGCAGACGCATTGTCTCTGGTTCATGGGACAACTCTGTGCGGATGTGGGATGCCTCGACAGGCGCAGAGCTCAAGACCCTGAACGGCCACACTGAGAATGTTTTGTCTGTTGCGTTTTCGAGTGATGGCACACGTATCGTCTCTGGTTCGGGGGACCAGTCTGTGGGGGTGTGGGATGCCTTGACGGGCGCGGAGTTCAAGGTCCTGAACGGCCACACTGGTGCTGTTTCGGCCATCGCTCCTTCGAGTGATGGCACCCGCATTGCCTCCGGTTCAGCTGACTGTTCTGTGCGAGTGTGGGACATCATGGATCATGACAAACATTGGGTGCCAACTCCAGATAACTGGATCATTTCGCTCCCTTATTCCCAACGCCTTCTGTGTATGCCTCCAGAATTCAATCAAGCACTATGTCCTTCTCCCACTCTTTTGAGGGTTTCTCGTGAAGGCTGTGCTACTACCCTAAATTTCACAAATTCTAAGGTTGGTACAGAGTGGGCTGAATGTTATGCATCATCCGCATTTTAGCTTGAATTTGTAAAATTGTATCTGATACATGCTGCGTACATCAATTATATGTAACTGGATCCAATTATCTGGCAAGGTGTTACCGCGTTGCCCAAGTGTGTGATGGATGCTTCAAGTTGATGTGGAGACGACGACTCGGACTCGGAGGGATGTGTCGGGTTTGGAAGACGGAGGCTCTGTACATTTCCCTCCACTAAACCACCTCATCCGCACCCAATCTCACAAGCTCCCTCGCATCCTCTGACCGCGCTCTAATCGTACATCTAAACGGTAGTGGATGTCTAAAAACGAAAAAAAAAAA
>Ga0307516_10007355_pt1 | contig 12674 bp, 17 predicted proteins | sample 19_EM_MG_FD_203310 | JGI IMG/M metagenome (GOLD analysis project Ga0307516, IMG submission 203310) | Populus trichocarpa ectomycorrhiza microbial communities from riparian zone in the Pacific Northwest, United States - 19_EM | ecosystem: Host-associated > Plants > Roots > Unclassified | place... | reverse complement strand
GCGCCCCCCCCCCCCCCCCCCCCCCCCCCCCCCCCCCCCCCCCCCCCCCCCCCCCCCCCCCCCCCCCCCCCCCCCGCCCGACATCGCGAGGGAGGTCTCCTGCCCCGCCTAGAGTATACGCAGGTCCTGATTGTTGGAGCGTTTCGTATAAGGCAAACGCAAAACCCACAGGATCGTCACGTCGACGATAGCCGCCACCGACGTCGCCAATGTCCACGCTTCTCTTCGGTGTTTCTCGTACCACGCGTCGGCGAAGAAGCCGGGGCTTGCAAGTACGTGGATCAGTCGCGAGGGCGTCCGAGAGGCGGATGGCGCAGGGCCCGGATGGTGGTTCGCGACGCTGACGGAGGTGGCGGACCCGGTGGAGAGGGAGACGCGATATAGCATTCGCCAGGTAGAATTGTGTAGATGTTTGGAAGCGCACCTACAATAGCTGGATCCGGCACCAAGGCAGTGCGCACTTTCGGCAGCGGCAACTGCCGTCCATAGGCGTTTGGCAGGTCGACGGGACCGTCGTGCCCGGCCCCGCACACGGCGAGAACTGTGCGCGACCTGCACTCCCTGCCAGATGCGGCGGCCAAATTCCAAATCTTTGATCGTCGTGACGTAAGCCAACCTGCTAGGCTGCCTTGCCCCGCACACCCAGGCTGGGCTCGCTCCACTCCTCATCTCACCTCGCCTCACCTCTCCCTCCTCTCCTATCCTCTCCTCCATCTCTCCGCACCTGCACACGCACACAACTCTATCTAACCCGTCAAAGCACAGTTCGCCGCGGAAAAAAAACAGCAGCAATGGCCATCACCGTCGGATCCACGCTCCCCGCCGCCCCGCAGTCCGTCTGGGAGTCCTCCCCGGAGAACGCCGTGACGATCCCGACCAGCGGAAAGGTGGTCATCGTCGGAGTTCCCGGCGCCTTCACTCGTGCGCTGTCCCTCCCTTTGCCCTTCTCCGCACAGCAGCCTTGCGGCGCTAACTCCTCCACTCGCCAGCCCCCTGCAACTCCCAGCTTCCCGGCTACATCGCGAACGCGGACGCGTTCAAGGCCAAGGGCGTGGCGATCTTCGTCGTCACGGTCAACGACATTTTCGTCGTCGAGGCGTGGAAGAAGCACCTGTGCGCGGGCAAGGAGACTGACGTGCACTTCCTCTCCGACTCGACCGGTACGACCCCCCGCCACCGGCACTTCCGCCTCTGCCGTGTGCCCGCGAGTGGCTGGTTGGCTGACGGTGATGGTGGTGATCCTACAGGTGCCTACGTCAACGCCCTCGGAATGGGCTTCGACGCGAGCGGACTCCTCGGAAACACGCGCAGCAAGCGCTTCGTCGCCGTCGTCGAGGACGGCGTCGTCCAGAACCTGTTCGTCGAGGACGAGGCGCCGAATATCACCTCCACTGCAGCCGAGAAGGTGCTCGCGACCTTCTGAATCTGTTTTGCTGGGGCTGGTGTGAACGCTGATGGCGGAGGCCCGGTCGGTCGATGGAATCAGAAAAATGAAGATGTCAAAGCCAAAATGTGTAGCAGAATAATAGCACATTCCGTGTCGTAGCCGTGCTTCGAGTGATACCCATCGCCACCAAAAGTGGAAAAGCAGCGGACTTTCCTCCGCGGTCGTAAGCCATCCTCGCCGCCGCCTTAGCAACGCAGAACCGCGTGCGGCTCATCTCTGCTCTGGCGCCACCCGCTGTTGGAAAAGACCACAGCTAGCTCGCCGTCCGGCCATTCACCGCGCTACAGCGACGCACGTCAGAATCCGGATCGTACATGCTCGGTACTGGGTACGAATGTGCGCCGAACACATCAGTTCCCACCAGCACCGTCAGCGTCGTCATCGTGCTCTTCCAGCGGACACGCACCGAGGGATCTCCACGCCTGCCGGCCCCGTGTAGCAACGACGATGACGCCGAGCTCGCCGTTCCCATCATGAAAGCACCTGCGCCCAGGTGCACAACGCGCGGCGCAAAGAGGACACCAAACGACATACGGAAACGGCGCGGAGACGAAGCAGGCGCGCTCTGCGCCCCGCCTTTCGGATCGCCGGATAGGGCAATGCCCCGTGCTGACCCGAGCCGACTCCCGCGGAAAGAGCGGTCAGGAGGAGGACGCCAACCGGCAGCGCTTCAGACAAACGGCGCAGACACGCTCTCGTTCCGTTGCCCTGGCGAGATCCGTCCGTCCGTGTGCCGTTCCGTCGGGGCGAGGCCCCGCGTAGACCGACAGCTGTGCCGGCCGGCCCTCAAGGTGGCTGGAGTCGGAGCGCGTGGCTGCTCTGCGGCGTTGCAAGACTACCGCCCGAGAAAGACCGGGAGAAAAACGATGCACATCACAGCCCCCGCGAGCCCGATCCAATCCTTATAGATATGTAGGAGTCCCGCCGCGCGACCTAGCCCCCGCAACCACGACGGGGTCCGTCTTCATGGGTGGCTCCGGCGAGTGAGCCATTGTGACCTCCTGGCGAGTGTTTGCGCTACCACCCGCGTCCAGACCGGGCCGCGGCGAACACCAGCATCGCCAACAGCAGCAGCAGCAGCAGCAGCGCACGGTCGGCGGGATAGCAGGCCTGCGGTGGGTGATGTGTCGTGTTTCGCTGCCAACGGGGGTTGCGTCGAGATGAGCTGGTTGCAAGCCTCGTCCCCCACCGACAGTGGGCGGCAAACAGAACTGGTGTGCGTGCGGAGGGGGCCGCACTGGCTGCTGTCGGCCCTGCGATCGCATGATCGTTTCGGCCGTTGGAGGTCGTATCCACCCGCAGAGGGAATCCGTAACGGAGAAGGACGCGCGACTCGGCAGTTCTTTGGGCTGCCCGCCGAGGCGATATCGATAAGCCGCGCAGTCCGCTATTCGCTGCACAGGGCGAGATCGCCAGCACGAGTTCCGCGGCCAGCGGTTTTTCGCACTCGCCGTCGTCAGCCAGTCTGCGCGGTTCTTTCATCCGATATCTGCACCGCTGCCCACCGCCGAAAGGGGTGCTGTCTCCTCGCTGAAGAAACCCGAAAAAAACGTGGGGTTCGGGGTACCTGCGTCGCGAGCGTTCTTTTTTCTTCCCCTCCCCGCAGCGACCAGACCCATGTCTGCAGGGCGTGGTCGTGGCCGACGCTGACTGGCTGCAACATCGCGCCGACGAACCACAACGACCGGAGCTGCCTTCCCCGCTGCAGCCAACAACGGCCGAACATGGCTGCGCATCGCCGCATTCGCAATCGCACCCACGACGTCGTTCGCCTTCTTGCCTCCTTCGGCGTTCGCTCGGCGGGACAGTCCTCGCTGCCCTGGCGCTCTGTTTCATCGTGGCCGGCTCGCACACGTGAACGGCGCCCAGCGCCCGCCCCGCCCCCTAATGCGCGTCTCGTGGGTGGGGCTGGCGCAGACAGTCTAGACGACATCCCGGCCCAAGTCGCTGCCCGACATCGTCCGCCGTGCAGCCGGTACACGTAGGCGATGCGGGGAGGGCGCTCGCCTCTCTTCCGGCATATGATAGAGTGGTCGCGACGACGCCCGCAGGGCTCCCGCGCGCTGGCGTCCTGACGAATCCGCTGCTGCGCTGCGAGAGACGACATCGCCGCCGACCGGTTGGATGCGCGGGTGCTGGCCGGCCGCGGGCGTCGAAAACGGGCCCGTTCCGCACTCGTCCACGATGACGGCGGTACAAACCGAATGTGCTGCTCATCAAGATCCGCCCCCGGCCACTCGTTCGCCTCTCGTCCGGTCCCTGCGTCGCCGGCCACGATACGCAGTGTTCTGGTTCCCCTACAGCACACGCTGGAGAACGCTGAGCGCGGCCACGTCGGCGTCCGGACCGCCCCGTCGTAGCGGATATCCGAGCGGTGAAGAAAAGAGTGAAAACACCCCGCTCGGCCCCGCTGCATCGCTGACTCCGCCGCCTGTTGTCGCTCTTATATCCTCGTCTCCCCCGCCCCCACGGCGACTTTTGCGGGACGCAATCGCGCACGCCCCGCCAACCTACGGCTACTCGTGCTGCTCCCTCCCGCCAATCCGATTGATCGCCGAACGACACTTGTCAACAGAGCAATTGTTGGATATGGTACGGGTCCGCGCACGCACACACTGTCCGGCCGATTGCTGACCTCACAACGCCCAGGCCGACCCCACGAATGAAGCCCTGAATCTGGCGCGGAACCAGGTAGGAGATATGCCCCACGGCTGTTGGAATCCCCGCAGCTAACAGCGGTCTCGAAACGCAGGTCCTTGGGTGCGTCTTCTCCCTCCTGCCCTCCGCTCGGAGTGTCTTCTGACCGCACGGCAGAAACGCCCTCTACACCGCATGCGGCATCATCATCTTCATCGGGCTGGTGACCAGCGTGGTGACGACGATGCGTGCCCACAACTACGATGGCGAAGCCCAGACATCGCAGGTGCGCAGCCGGCCGACGCGGCTGAAGACGTGGTTCCGCCGGCGATTCCTACTACCCGCTCTCTTCGGCGACCACCACATCCGCCCGATGGGCTACTACCAGTGGCCGACGCGCGGCCAGACGCTGATGGTCTTCGGCTATCTGCTGCTGAACGTGCTCTTCCTGGCGACGGACTACGTGGGCGCCGGCCGCACCGTCAAGGCCGTCAGCGACCGCGCCGGCCACCTCGCCGTCGTCAACGCGCCGATGTTCTTCCTGTTCGCGGGCAGGAACAACGTCCTGATCTGGGTCACCGGCTGGCCGCAGCGCGACTTCCAGGTGTTCCACAAGTGGATCGGACGCATCTCGACGCTGGAGGCTATCGTGCACTCCGCGGGGTACGGCTACCACGCGGCGCAGAACCGTGAGTGAAGGAACGGAGCTTGTGGAAGTGGGGGATCGGTGGCTGACCGCGGTCGTTCGCAGACTGGGACATCTCGATGGATGGAAGGAAGTCCGCGTGGTTCAACGGGATCGCCGTAGGTTTTGTCTTCCCTCGAGATCGCGGCGTTGCGTACTGACGACTCCCCCGCGCAGGCGACAACAACAGTGTGCGCCATGCTGTGCTTCAGTGTGATGACGGTGCGCAAAAAGTGGTACGAGTTCTTCCTGGTGGTGCACATTATTGGCGCGGTTCTCTTCCTCGTGTTCCTCTACGGGTCGGTTGTCTCCGTCCCCAACGATCGTCTGTTTTGCCTGTTAACCGCGTGCGCTGCAGCCACGTCAAGGACATGAGACATCAGTATTCCATCTACGTCTGGGTGTGCGTCGGTATCTGGGCGCTGGACCGCATCCTGCGCGTGGTGCGACTGGTGATCTTCAACTTCCACGGCCGAAACGTCGCGAAGGTGAAGTTAATCTCGGGGACGGCCACGATCCGGCTCACGGTGCACCCGAAGATGGACGACGTCGGCTTCGCGCCGGGCGCACACTACTTCCTGTACTTCCCAGGCCGCTGGTGTCCGTGGGAGAGCCACCCGTTTACGGCGGCGGCGTGGCGGCCGGCGGGGCCCAGTCTCACCACCGCGCCGGAGAAGGTCCTCGTCCTGCTCGAGAAGATCTCGGAGAAGCGGCCGGCGCCACCGAACAGCAAGCGCATCCGCGAGATCGCCGCCGACGAGGGGGTCACGAGCATGCAGCTACACAACATCAACGATACCGACACCGACACCGACCGCGAGAAGAAAAAGCCAGCGCGGCCGCGGCCGCCGCGCAGGGATGCCGCCTTCGTCGTTACCGCGTCGTCGGCGCGACGCGGGCCGCAGCGCGCGAAGCTGACGTTCCTGATCCACGCGCGCCACGGCGTCACTCGCGATCTGCTCCATCGCGTGCTCGAGTCGCCGGACCGCGCGATCGAGCTGCCGTGTCTGCTCGAGGGGCCGTACGGGATCGCGCGGCCGGTGCAGGCGTTCCCGACGGTGATCCTGATCGCCGGCGGCGTCGGCATCAGCACGGCGCTGCCGTACCTGCAGCAGCACCTCTCGACGGGCGTCGAGACGACGCGCCGCTTCGTGCTGATCTGGAGCGTGCGCGACGGCACCCTCGCCGAGAAGCTGCTCGCCCACGTCCGCGGCCTCGGCCTGCGCCAGGACGTCGTCGTCAAGGTCTTCATCACGCGCGCCGAAGAGGGCGACTCGTGGCGCCTCCCAGTCGGCGTCAAGGTCCGCTACCGTCGGCCGCGCATCGAGGAAACCATCCTGCGCGAGGCAAGCGAGCGCGTCCATGGCACGCCGATGGCCGTCGTTGCGTGCGGCGGCGCCGCCGTCGTCGACTGCGCACGCAAGGGAAGCGTCATGGCTCTCGAGCGTGCCGGCGGCGCGCACGGCACTGGCGAGATCGTGTACTGGGAGGAGGGGTATGGGTGGTAGCGGGGCTGGCGGCACGATTTACTCGGGCGTTTTGGGGGGTTTCCATTTCCTTTTTTAAAAAAAATGTGTTCCTTCCTTCGGTTTGTTTTGTTTATAGGACTGGAGTTCAGAGGTGGACGCCGTTTGGAGTCGCGGTCCGCATCATGCGCACTCACTCTGGAGTGTCACAATTTTTGGACGACACGTGGCCCGATTGCGATCTAGATAGGTTACATGCAGTTTAATGAGTAATTGTACATAACAAAGGCGGGGCAGCAGTAATTCACTACCAAAGTCCAAATGGAAGAAGCGGCAACCAGGTTGTAAACTGCCCGAGCACCCAACGGCCTCGCTGGCTGTCTCCCGGTCCCCCCCCCCCCCCCGCAACCAAATGATTGATAAATTGCCCCGACATATGGAACCCCATACAACTATCTAGAATTTCGATTTCTGGCGTCGAATTAAAGAAAAAAATAGGAGAATTGTTGGCCAAGGGTGAAGGGCTAGTGCTTTAGCGACTCGAGTCGTTCTAGTTATTGATAGTCGTTATTTTATTGTGGGAGCAGCCCGAGAAAGTGTGCCAGCACTTCGAATATAGCCGAAATTGTCAGAGGAGGCAGCCTTCCGCGTGTTATGGAGGATTATAGGTTTGAGCGCGATAAGACGAGATTTAAGTTAATGGCTGTTCGATGAAGGCAGGAGTCTCCACAGTCCGGTCAGGCCGGTCCTGACATGAGGCTGGACTGCACTGGGTCATCCGGCGGCCGGGCAGACGAGTGCGAATTCAGGATTGTGTCCTGTTGCCTTTGCAGGGAGCGATCGGCAACATCACAACAGGAGATAAAGAATGGTGCTAGCGCGGGAGAGTATTGAACATTACCTAAAAACTCTTTCGATCGTAGTACCCAGCAGCTGTAAGCGAACTTATGTGAGTTTCCGGGTTTTGGTGCTATACAAGTTACAACTAAGCTGTTACAGGTAGCTTTCGGCCATCCCCACAACAAAAGACAGCAAATCGTACACACAGAGACGAGCACCGGGAAGAGAAGAGGAGCAAAATTATCTAAAAAAAACTTGTTCATCAGAGGAGCGACGGTGGAGCTGTAAGCGAAATCCAGTGGGCATTCCTTGGGGTTGCGAGCGGTTTTCGGGGGTTTGAGTAGGCGAAATCGGGTGGCGCATAGGGGCCATAGCTGGTATCGGTGTCTTGCATTGTGGGTACGTAGTTGGCTCTTTGTTGTGGCAGGGCTGGGGGCGGCAGTCATTAACTACCAAAGTCCAAATAGAAAATTTGGCAACCCGCATTTCGCTCCCGCCCCCTATTGGACTTTGTACACCACGCTAATACTAGGCGCCTTCCCATATATGACATAGTGTGGCATCGCCACTACCTTAGTAATCTAGACTACACTACATCTATGAATTCAACCTATGGTGACGAAACTCCTGGCAATTGATAGTGAACAACCGAAAGCAGTCCTTCTTACTCTGCCTTTATACGGCTGGGAAATCTCCTGTATTTATAGTCTTGTTCTCTCTTCTTGCTGCTGTATTGCTGAGAATGTACCGTCTTGGCATTGGTCGCTATCACAGTCGCATCGCGCCATGGCCGCAAGCCCCTTCGTCACACCTTGAAAGTTCCTCCTTTCCAGTGACTACATATGAAGCCGACACCATGCTTCCTCCGGTGCCGAGCTCCCTACCGTTGAGCAGGTACGTAAGCGACCAAGCCGACACCTAGCTACTTCTGCTAAGTGGATACTGAGCTTCCTCCTGTCAAGTGAATAAGCCGATGCCGAGCTTCCTCGTGACGTCTGTTGCTGTAAGAAAGTCTAGTAGCGCCTGACTGCACCTCTGCTCGGTGAAGAGCTCATGCGCCCTCCACCGCCGCTTCCCTCTCCCTGTCTCCTTATAGACCTCCCTCCACAAGGTCTTCTGCTGCTCCTTCCACCTTGGGCACCACTTGAGGAGGTGGTCCCTTGTCTGTGTGGGGCACCAGTACAACCAGCACTGGGCCTCGGGGCGGACCTTAGCCCAGTGCAGGTATTGTCCTGTGCGGGCATATCCCGTCTTCAGCTGGTAGAATCTCGAGGCAAGCCTCTTGGTGCTGTCGGCCACCACGCTATCGGGTTTCTGGCTCTTCGGCATGTGGTACTTCGTCTTCGAGGTCTGGCCTCCGGCCCACTGACGTGCCTCCGCCCACTTTTTCTCTGAGATTTCCCACTTGAGGCTGGCGAGAGATTGTGGGAGAGGTGCCACCTGCACCTTCGTTCGGCCTGAGGAGCTCAGCCACTCCACCCTGCGGGTGTTCGGCTCCCCTGCTGCAATCTTTGTCCACTCGTCAGCCTTCTCGTTGCCAACGACTCCCTTGTGGGCTGGGCACCATTGGATTTCGATGACGATGCCCTTCCTGGCCCTACGCAGTGTGGCGATGTGTTTCCGTGCCTGGAGGGCGTACTGTTGCCCCGGGCCAGGCTCGTCTGATGCCATCCCCCTGATGGCTGCCTGTGCGTCCGAAAAGATGGTGACTCGTTCCGGGGTTGAGCTTCTTTGCGCTGCCAGTTCCAGTGCATGGGCCAGAGTGGCGCACTCTGCATCATAGGCCTCTTGGTTGTTGCCCATATGCACTTTGGCACCCGCCCAAGTCAGGCCCCGCCTCCACACCACCGAGTACCCGGTAGCCCCATCATCGAGTCGTGAGCCGTCTGTGAACATGGTCAGCCCAGGACGGGTCCTCTCTGCTTCTGCTTTTGCCTCGGCTTCCTCCTCTTGCAGTAGCTCTGCCTCAAGGGTTTCTGGCTCTTTCAGTAGGACTGTACTCTCAGTCGGTCCGCTGTGTGCTAGGGCATTTGTGAGCCGCCTCCCGATTCCTGTAGGGGTTCCCACCACCTGCCGTGCCTGGTCCCCCAGGGGTAGGCTCAGCAGCCGTAGTCCAAAGTGCCGCTGCCTGTTCTCCAGCTGCGCAGTTGCTGCTCTGAGACCCGACTCCATCGAGAGGGCTCCCAGATTGGTCGTCCGGAAGCAGCCCATTGTTGCCCGGGCTTCCTGGTTGATCAGCTGCTGGATTTCCTCTGCCCGCCCTTGTGTGCCAGTGGCATGGTCTCCTTTCCACCACAGCTCTGCACCGAACATGGTGGCTGACTGGACGCACGCTGTCATGACCTTCCTACAATTGGCTGGTGTGAGTCCCATTTGCCCCGTGAGCCGCCAGAGTCTTGTCAGAGCCTTTCTGCCTTCGTTCATTCGGATAGCATGGTGTTCCTTTAGGGAGAGCTGGGCATCGAGCCAGATACCTAGCCACCTGGTCACCTCCTTGTTGAACGGGACGCTGTTGGTGCCGACTGCCACTGTTGCCCTAGGTGCTGACCGTTTCTTGTGGAACAGCACTGCCTCCGTCTTGCCAGAGTCAAACGCTACTCCGTTCTCCGCCGCCCATCCAATCGTGGCCGCTGCCGCCGCCGAGAGCTTTGCTGCCACTGCCGTACTGTCTGCGCCGTCCGGCCACCAGCTTATGTCGTCCACGAAGGACAGGCCCTGGATACCTGGTATGGCTGCCTCCACCTCGTCGAAGATTCCTGACAGATAGGTGGTGAAGAGGATTGGCACCACTGGGGACCCCTGGGGGGATTCCCATATCCACTGGATTCGTCTCGCCCGTCTTGCCGTCCAGAACGAGTTTCACCTGGCGGTCTGACATGAAGCTGCTGGTCCATCGGATGAGGTCTGGCTCAATCCCCAGTACCTGCATGCGCTTGCCCAAGTGCGTTTTGCTAACATTGTTGAATGCTGACTTGACGTCCATGAACAGTGCACCTGCCACCTTCTTTCCTGCCCATGCCTGCTGGGTGCAGTTCATCAAGACTGCCACTGCATCCACACAGGATCACCGCTTGCGGCACCCATACTGACCTTCATGGAGGGCCCGCTTGCGTTCCAGGTGGTCGGCAATCAGATGGGCTGCTGTTTACTCCACCAGCTTGCCGATGACATCCAGAAGTGAGGTCACTCTGTATGCTCTCACCTTGATGTAATCTGGCTTCCCGGGCTTCGGGATGACTACCCCCTTTGCCGTCTTCCATATCTTCGGGTGGTAGCCGGTCCTGATGCATGCTCGTACCAGTTGCGTGATCCGCTGTTGGTCCCAAGATGACTAAGGTAGTGGCGTTGCCACACTAACTATGTCATATATGGGAAGGCACCTAGTATTAGCGTGGTGTACAAAGTTCAGTAGCGGGCGGGAGCGAAATGCAGGTTGCCAAATTTTCTATTTGGACTTTGGTAGTTAATGACTGCCGCCCTGGGCACGATGGCTGGGCTACTGTTACCCTGGATTTTTTTGCTGACACTACTACTAGCGTTGGCCTGGGGGCGCCCGCCGGTCGGACTGGGTCAACACAGTCCAGCCACTGGGCCCGCCCTGCTGGATTGGGCCATCAGAAAGCCCGGCCCAGACTGGACAGCCTCCAATCTCTTCCCTCAACTCATGCTTGTGGAGGTCCGCTTCCAACACCTAACTCTGCACATCTTCCTCCAAGTCTTCCTCCTTCCAGCTGCCAGCAACACTTGTACGCACAAGATTTTCTGCTAGGCCTTCCAGTGGGGGCAGTTCTTGATAGAAACAAAAACAAGCTGCCCTCAGATGCGAGTGATTGTCGAGCATCCGAGTGCGTATCTGTGATTATCTGCACAAGTCTAGCGAGCAGACCAGGATAGCAAGTGGTGGCCTATGACGCAGAGTGTGCTGCTCTGACAAGAGCGCTGGAGACCGCATTGGGAAGATAGGGCACTGCCTTACCGGGCAGTACCTCCAATGGACGAAGAACCATCCCACCACCAAATGGTGGGGGTGCCGGTGTCAGATACAGACTCAGGAGCTCCGAGGGCGCAGGGAGCGGGAAGAGGCTTTCCTTTGGTGCACTTCGTATCTTCTTGGGAAATGCGTGGGCGGAGGGCAAAGGGGTGCTTGTAACGAGCCGCCATCACACGGACACGGACGGGAACTGGTCAAAATGTACGCCGCTATATTCTATGTAGGCTGAATGCTAGCACGAATAAACAGATCCGCCATACAGGTCTTCGTACAGCATCTATTCTACTCCATGTTAATGCTCGCATCTAAAAACGGTGATTCGGATTGCATGCGGACGGAATACCGAGTGACGCCACATGCACCCACCTCGCTCTGCCCGGCAATGGCAAGAGTCCGACACATCAATTCCGCTCCTCTCGTACAGATATCGTATGTGCACCCCTCTTTTCGCCGCTTGCCTAACTACTCTCCACCACTCACTCTAGCCGCTCCACCTAGCAGAAGTTAAGGCTAAACTTCACACAACTCCCGTCGGATGTGGGAAGGCTGGTGCCGCCGCTGGAAAAGGAAGACGACGCCAGAAGCGAGGTGTCTGAGTGGGAGCTCCGGGAGCGGCGGGAGCGGCAAGAGGAATAGGAGGGAGAGGCGGAGGCGCTGGGTGCTGGGGACGACATGAGTGAGGGCGAGGAACTTCCGCTGTTCCTTCCCACCCCACCATTCATGGCATCGGCAGGTGAGGAGTAGGGGACGGATCGCGCGTGTCTTTTATTCTCTCCTTTGTCAATTTCTTTGGACGTGTCTACTTGCTCTGGGGACAGGCCGGGCGGAGGGCAAAGGGGAGCTTGCAACGAGCCGCCACAGCGCGGACTGCGGACAGGAAAACCGGACAAAATGTGCGCCGCCATGATCTACATAGGTCGAACGCGAGTATGATTAAACAAAAAAAAAACACAACTCCCGTCGGAATTCACTTCTCGTTTGACATATGGAGTGGCCCGAATCACCATGCCTACCAGGCCGTAGTTGCACACTGGATGGACCTCGATGGGCGCCTGCATGCAGCTCTCCTTCTCTACATTGCTTCCAGGGAACTCACAATGGTTGCGATCAGGCGGACCACATCATGCGTACCATTGAAGACTATGAAATCGCACCATTAGTTGGCATGTTTAATGTCGATAACGCCACCAATAATGATACCGCCCTCACCGAAATTGCCAGCCATCTAAGAATGGCAGGCCATGAGTCTTTCGATCCTATTGAGGGGCGACTTCGGTGTTTCGGTCATATCTTGAATTTTGCAGCGAAGGCCATCTTTTGGGGAAAGGAGTTTGAGGCATTCGATCTTAATCACCGTGAAGCACATAGGGAGTTGGGCATATTGAGTGAGTGGCAGCGTAATGGACCACTCAAGAAGCTCCATGATGTGGTCACGTATATCCTGAAGACACCACAACACCATGGTGCATTTGAGTCTGTTGTTGTGGGGTAGGTATTCCGTGTCCGTCCAAAATGGGGGGGGACCAAAAGTGGGGGGGGGGGGGGGGTGGTCAAAATTTACGAGAGAGAGATGAGGGTGGTGAATTGAGTGGTGGCTATCTCACGGTG
>Ga0307516_10007354_pt1 | contig 12675 bp, 12 predicted proteins | sample 19_EM_MG_FD_203310 | JGI IMG/M metagenome (GOLD analysis project Ga0307516, IMG submission 203310) | Populus trichocarpa ectomycorrhiza microbial communities from riparian zone in the Pacific Northwest, United States - 19_EM | ecosystem: Host-associated > Plants > Roots > Unclassified | place... | reverse complement strand
GTGAGGATCGGTATCACGAGTGGGTGGCTAGCTCCACAGTACCGCGGGGGTTCGGATACGAGGGAGGTTCTGCGTTCGGTACGAGGGTCACAGGTCCACGGGTACCCGGGAAGACAACAGTAGCAGTGCTCGCGCGGGCCTACCAAGTTCTTCCCTCAACCAACAACCGGGCGAAGGCCTGCTGGTGGGTGTCGCGGCGCTGGCGACACGGCGGTTCGCTCAACGCCGACTGCTCGGTGGATCGATTCGCGTTGCTCGCATCCATCGTCGAGAGGCGACCAGTATATTGGCGAGTTAGCGCAGCTCTCAGAGTGACAGGACAGCGGGAAGTTGTACAATACGACGTGACGAGCACCATGGGAGGGCGGGGCCGGTCGAAGCGGCGAGGAAGATATTGACGGTGAGATGGCGGTGGGGAGACGAGTATGCTGGTATAAGACACAGCGAGTAAGACGGGGAGTAAAACGCGACGATTACGATGGCGAGTAAGACGCGACGACTAGGTTGACGAGTATCCTCCGTGATGGGCGAGGGGAGGGCGGGTGCCGGTCGAAGCGGGGCGACGAGACATTAACACGAGTACGATGGTGAGTGAGACGCGACGAGTATGATGGAGGGGTAGATTGGTGGCTGTGGCTGACGTGGTTGCTGAATAGATACATAGGGTAGAAATAGACATCCCTGCAAGGACACAGGACTAGGCTACATAAAGGACCAAAATTATTTTGTGATTTAGACCGCTTAGTACGATGCAGAATAGATTTAGACCGGCTAAACTTGACTTCCATACGAACTCGATCTAGGAAGCAGCAGCAAGATCCCGCTTGGCGCAAAGCAGAATAGATTTAGACCAGCTAAACTTGACTTTTGTACAAACTAGCAGCATCAATCAATATCATCGTCGCTTATCCCGTTTCTCCCATTTCTCCCGTTTCTCCCGTTTCTCCCGTTTGACTGGCCGAAAGCTCCCTGTAATAGCTTACTTAGTTATATGGCCCAAAGCCCAGAAACCCACCAATGAGCTAAGAATATCTCGCTCTCCAGCGCGTCTACTAACTCCTTACATCAATTTTCGTCTGCTCCGGAGGCCTCCTCAGCAGCTGTGCAGCTAGCAAGGATCTATTTACCAACAGATTTAGATTTCCAAATCCCTCATGATAAAGCACATATATAACCTGCCATCCTTCGCGTAGATTGGCCAGGCCCTCAGACAACCTGATTATTACGATGAACCACCCACAGGAGAAAAATCTTGTCCTGATCAAATTCGGCGGTGACGGAGCTATTCAAGCTTCGGAGGATGACACCGCTCGTTCTGGTGTAGAGGCTTCCGACGTTTCCGCAGACCCAGACCCAGACATGGTCAACGAATTCACGACGGAAACCGACAAAAACATCTATTGGGCACAACGGCGCGACATCGGCGAGCTAGTCAAGGAGAATGACGAGCTAGTCAAGGAGAATGACGAGCTAGTCAAGGAGAATGACGAGCTAGTCAAGGAGAATGACGAGCTAGTCAAGGCAAACGACAAGCAAGCCCAATACATCCAGCAGCTGGTCAAGGACCACGAAGCGCTAGGACAAAAGTTTGCAGCTGCGGAAGGTTCCCATCGTCGCGACCTAGCTCAGAAGGCTATTGAGTCTGCGACTCTGGCGGTGCGTTTTGCGGAAGCGAGGAAAGCCGTTCAGTATGGCTTATCACTTCTGCAGGAAGCTGGTGGAAAGGAGAGTTTAATTTGACCGATGGTTGAAGTTAGTAGATTAGGCAATTATATTATTTTATTTTATTTTTTGTTTATTCATACTCCGCTTTAATATCTTTTACTCAGGGTCTGGAAGGAAAAGTCTGAGCCTCCAAATATCCGAACTCGGGAAACCCCCCGATTTGAGTGATCGGCACCTCGAAAAAATCGGTTGAACTTTGGCGTTCACTGTCGACTTGGCGGGAACTTTGGTGTTCGCTGTCGACTTGCCAATTTTCGCTCCACGACAGATTGTTGCCAGATCTTGTCATGGGGGGGGGGGGATTTCCAGAACGTAGTTATCATCGCTGATCCGTTCATTTTCGCCGTCTCGTTGTTCAAACCAGCTCTTTCGATACAACTTCAGACGGTCTGAAAGGAGTTTACGCACTTTGTAGCGTCTAGCGTCCTTCACCTCTCAGGCTGGTCTTGCGATAGGGCCTGAATATCCGAGAAGCTAGTGTACGCGATATAGTTTCTTTCGAAGGTTTTCGGCTGCCGGTGTCCCATCATCTGTCTGTGCCGTGCTGCTGGGATTTTCCCCTCTGTTATGTTGGCAGTGCCACGGCGGATGGAATACAGACTGAAATCCTCCTCAAATCCGGCCCTTTGAATGATTCCAGCAATATGCGGACGAAGAACGTTGTAACGTAGACCTCTTTCCGCACTGACTGCCCTACCTTCCCCTCGAACAATCTGCCTAAGCAGAGGCTGGCTGAGTACGGAGCGTTTCCATCTCAGGTGCAGAATTCCTTCGTTCGATGCTTTCTTGGCAAATAATTCTGCAGGAGTCCTGACTGCTTCAAACGCATCATCCACGAAGGCTAGTGTGAGTAAGAGCGTGATGGGGCAGAGTCCATAGCCGTAGTCTTTGGGATCCTCAATCAGCGTGGATCTGAATGACTCTTTTTGGCGATGGTTCTTAACATATCGATATGTGATTTCGGCCGTGACGACATTCTGACCGGCGTTCGCGACGATAGAAAGCTTCACATCCTGGTTTCAATTAACGACCGACTAGATGATGGACGAGGGGACGACCGGGATGGGCCCTTACGCCGTATGTCAATAGTGCTTACTCGCGCTTATAGTTACGCTGTAATGGAGGTGGACACGACTTTATGCTCTGTCCTAGTACATATGCTCCAGCTGCATCCCCGGTAACTCCACCACCCCTGCTCTTCATGGGCATGGTTTTTCCCGTACGTGTTAAGCGCCATGCGTTGGGTGGCACAATCTTATCCGCGTACTATTTTGCAAAATAACCTTTTTGAAGAAATTTAGATCTGCACTACAAACAAGTATCCTTCGTGGATAACCTTAACCGAACTGGCAAAAGCAAGAAGACGGCAGATGTTAGGACCACATCAGAGATTTGGGGGGGGGAGGGCGAGGGCCGGTCGAAGCGGGGCGACGAGACAGTAACAGCAGAGCTGTTGGAACCATAGGATGCCCACAGCGGGAGTGGTCGACCCAACTCGAATAGAAGCAGCGGAGAGAGCAACCAGTTCCTATAATAGGGAATCCCGGAATGTGGGTGACTTTCCTAGGCGGCTTCACGGAGCATTGGGCGATGTCATTCGAAGGATTGTGAGGGTTTGTAGAGTTTGAAATTTTATTTGTTTCTACCTTGCTACATGGTCATTGTTTGTTGTATCTACATTCGAATGAATTGTCCTGAGAGCGTATATTTTTAGGGAACCCCGGCTGATTCTATATCTATTTCATTTCAATTTCAATTTTACTATTTCTATTTCTATTTCTCCCCACAATTGGGGTGCCCTATAGAAGTCGTTTCCCCGCTTTGACTGGCCTTCACTGCTCCACGCCTCTGCCACCACCTGCTAAGTCGTCTAGATCAAAATGGAAGCCATCGAACAAGCATTTCTGTGTACCGCCAGGGTGAACCTCAATGTTTTCCGGTTTGAGGTTTCGGACCAAGAGAACGAGCTTACAAATCCCCTCCACCCTTTGGTCGCCGCATTCACAATCGACTGTGAGAGAGACAGGGAGAAAAACTATGCCTGCGGACTAATAGATCCTGTCATATTTCAGGACACTGCTAGTAGTCTATCCAACCTCGCTGCTAGTAGTGTTTCCCACCTGGATCTTCCACGAGGTTCCATTTTATGTTTGGAAGGAAGGAAACGTATATTGGCAGCGAAAACGCATCTTCGTGAGGGGGATCGGTGGTGGATAGTTCGGTTGTATTCCGACAGTAGGTAACACCCTTCCTTTTTTTGGACTCGAAACCGACCATCCTAGCAATAAGCGATCAAGCGCGTTACTACCTTAGCAACAACAACTCACAGAATATCGGCGATTCCGATGCCGAAATTTACCGTAGGGTTGTGCATTTCCGATCACAGAACAAGCCTCAGGAGGAGGCGGTCTGGAAAGCTAAGCTCCCAGTGTCCAAAAAAAAGCGGCTGGAGCAGTTTCTAAACAAACCCCAATATGCATTGGCACTGAATAAATTACTACCGATAACAGGTCTCTGGAAAGGATTTTCGTTGGGTCATTTCAACAGGCTGAATCCCTTGCGTTGCGAAGAGGAGATTTTGTGCTATCTCACTCGCATCTGGAGAGTTTGGCATTATATTTTGGATGGCAACACAACCGCAATGAATGCAACAGATGCTTCGACAATTGAACACCTGCAAGGGCGGTGCCCAGGTATCTCTGGAAGCGATGCCGAGCTGATCAAAAAACTGATGGAATGCGGTACAATCTTCAGTTCGGTGCCATCACCGTCATGACCGGCAATTCTAGAAAGGCTACTTAAGATTGACCTTCTCATTCCGAGCATACATACGTTTTTCGAAGACCTTAAGTATCTTGAGGTATGCGCTTCAGCTGTCCAAAAGCTTGCTCCTTGTGGGCGAGAGCGAACCACCTTGTGGCGCGCCTTGTCTTCCACGTGTTTTCCTCACACGCCTGCACGTTTACTTGTGGAGAACGCGGAAGGGCATTTCCGCGAAGTTTTGCGCACCCCAGTTGAAGAGGGTCTCAGGAGCAGATATCTTCAGCTCTGGCTTTTTGTCATGCGTCACTTACCGGACCTGGTTTCTCCAAGCACCAATTACCGGAAGCAGAATAATGGGCAAGATTCCTCCTTCCTTGCCTGGGATATGTTCCGAAATTTATGTAGAGCACTGGATTTCAACACAGATACGCTAGTAGTCAATGGAGGGTTAGAAAAAGAGATTTCAAAATTTCTGGCGCGAATTCGTCCAACCAATCTTTATGAATACAATCTTCACGACCAGACCAACAACATCTTAGCCATGCTCAACACCATCCAACGCAGGCCCGTGGAACCCCCTACAGGTGTCACACCGTCGACCACCAGCAACGCAATGCTTCAGGTAAGCCATAGAATGGGGATTCCCCATCAGGCATATCATACGACAGACAAGAGACACCTCTTCCTCCCGACTATGTCTATAAGGAACTCTCTGCGGAACGGCCCCAGCGATCCATACCAAGATGTATCAACATTCTTCATCAAACGATGTTTCTTCATCTTTTTCTTTTGCCCCGACTATCCTGTCGAGTTCCCAACTGATGATATCCTTTCTGACGGACCCACATCGCCCCCTAATCTTCCGCCAGACTTTTCTCGAACACTTGACTTCCAATCGGATCAAGACAGACATTTCCTAGGAGCGCTATCACGTCTAAGGGGCCTGCAATCTCCTACTAGCGACGACATGAGGGTCATTTTAGAGGAAGCTGCTGGCTCTGTTCGAGCAAGTCAGCTCGTTCGATTGCAAAACGAGGCGGACGCTACACTGTCCCGGCGTTCAAACAAGCGGACTATGCACAGGAGGGCGACTGTGGTAATTATCTTCTTTTTAGGAAAGGGCGAAACGGTTACTAAACACCTGGAACCTCATAAATCATTGCGTAGCTACTGTGAAGATCTCAGTAGCGAACGCTTGCCGCTCCGTAACTCCGAAGACCAATTGGTACGGTATTCTGATGCTGAATTTATACTGGAGGGTGTCGAAATAGCAAAATTTCATGTACGACCTCCACTTACAAGGTCAGGACATATCGAAGAGCAAGAAGGTGTTGCGGGGGATACGATGGAGAAGGCCAGGCGCCGGGAGAGGCTGGGGATATCAGGTTGCTTTCCTTAGCGCAGCCCACGGGCTAAGTGCGCTGACACCAGCATCAATATCACACGCTCACGTGATCGCCAGGACGGCGATGCTGGAATATGGGGGAGGGTGGGGGCCGGTCGAAGCGGGGCGACCAGACATCGATGTTAAGTACCACCACGTACAAGACAAACAAGCGAAAGGGTCGATCCATGTCACCTCTACAACCAATCCCGCCAATTTACTCACCAAGCTACTTGCTGTCCCTCGACATGAACAACTACTACAACTCCCAGGACTCGTTCAGACCGATCAGTATACCAAGGGCGAGGGCCGGACAAGTGACTCTTACAGGAAAGAGGGAGTGTGACTCGGAACGGAAAACCGCTCTGAAAGATTGTTCTGTTTATTTTTGAAGTTCTTGCATCATGTCGGCAAGTGTGAGTCGGCACTCTTTTTTCCTACTAGCGGGGAGGGCGGGGGCCGGTCGAAGCGGGGCGAGTTTTTCCCACAGGGGTTTTCACGGCAGAGGTTTATGTAACGAATTTGTCTTTCTTGGATCCTGAATAACGAATACACGGCGGCCAAAATGCAGAAGGCTGTCGAGTTGGAGGGGGTGTCATCCAGTCGAACGTGTAAGAAAGGGCCGGAGGAAGGGCCGTGGTGGGTAACTGGAGTGCTTTAGGGACAATGTTATGCAAGCGGTAATCTGATGGGCAATCAGATTACTCGGGCGGGAGGGATTGGATCATTGAGAGTCACTCGTTGGTTCGTAGTAAATCGATTGATTGATACGTCGAAGGAGTACAACGCGCCTGAGGGACTCGGGGACGAGAGACTGTCCCCCGAGCCGGCGCCCGGAGACCCGGACAGTTGTCATCTCCGGACGCCGTCTCCGGTCCGTCATCTGCGGACGCCCATTATTTTGACATACATGCTTCCTGCCCTACCAAATGAGGAATAAAATAGCGTGGGGGTTTATTTTGTTTGCATGACTGACCAGAGTTTGACAGCCATGATAGCGGCAAATATCAACGACACGCCATCTCCGATCAGCTAGCTATTCCTCGACGGTCCGCGGAGGTTCGCCCAGGTCCGCACCTCAATCTAGCACGGCGACCACCCTATTCGCTCAGGTAGAGCCACGACAATGGGCAGGAGGCCGGACCTCCAGTAAAAAGTACAGGATGCCGAGCAGGCAGAAGCACGACATCGGGGTTGCGGGGAGTTCTAAGAGGCTCGCCTCGAGGCTCTACCAGCGATGTGCCTGTGTAGCCAGGCTGTACTTGCTAGACACCACAGATGTGGGAAGGCTGGTCCTGGCCAAGGAAGACGCAGGGGGTGGGCGGAGGCGGAGGTGCTGGGTGCTGCGGCAAAGCTGGGTAAAGGGGTATTGCCGGGTAAGAGGGCACTGCCCCAGTTCCCGCCCAGCCCGCCATGTTGGTGGAATGGGCGCTTAGGGACATTAAGCCCTCCTCCTACTCCGGCCTCCGGCCTTTCTCTTCCATTGTGGCCGGTCGAAGCGGGGCGACGAGATTACAGACAATTGAGAACCAAACCATTCCGTCATTTATTAAGGAAATAGCAACTACGGAAGAAACAAGACGAAACAATACGAAACAAGTAAGCAGTTATTCTGCAACTGTCCTACCAGAATTACCGCGCGCAGCGACAATTGCGACCGCGATTGCTGCGCCTGTGAAGCTATTATTTCTCTTTTGCACAGGAGGTCAGGATAAATCAGCGGAGCGACGAGACAATGATACGTTGTGACAGCCGCACGCCTAAACGAACTTCGAATGCTCACTGAGAACGCACGCGGTGATGGATCAAGATGGCGAAGGTATACCTCCAGTGCGCGCGTAGGCAGAGATAGATATGGAGCCGGCACCATAGAAAAGTGGCTGAAGCACGCCGAATTGCGACCTATGCAAATCACGGCAATACGCCCTGCCTAAAACAGTAGCGCGTGATGGTTATCATTCAAGGCGAAGAAAGGAATCTTGAACTAGATTTCCCTGACCTCCCAAATCGTTCGACATCATCTAAGGAAATAAACATATTCCCCTCGGTCTCAACCCCCCCGCCGCCCTGGAGCCTAGCAGTAAAGAACCAACTTCAGAGAGCACTGCGTCAAGTGGTGTTCATATGACGGCCCCCACCGCCTCTCAGGTACTCTTTTGGTTTTACTAGCTGTTGTGATTATGATACCCGGAGACGATCAGGGGGTAACTATTTTACGAGCGGTGGTTGCAGGAGCAGCTCCGAAGTATCCGCTAGCGGAGTCGATGATACACCAGGCCACATCCCTCGCCCCTCCGATTTGTGGGTATATATGTATGGAGTGATCGCTCTCAGCATAAATCCCAGACAGCCAGTTACACCCACCAGAACACACGCAGTAATGAACACACCATTTTACAGCGATCCCGACCCATCTCAGGAAGATGAAGCCCTCAGTGAACGTAACGTATTACTTCAACCTCAAGATCCACACGGAGATGCGGCTATGTGTGATTGGGATCAGTACATTCCAGACATCGATACGGCCCTCTATACCCCGAGCGATTTCCTAGACCTTTTGTTTGGGGACGGAAGCGCTGTCGAACATGGTAATGACGACCAGAATCTGGAGCGCCGGAATTCTGTCGCCGCCGATCCGGGGACTTGCTGCGAGAAGGAAAAGTAGGTCTCGCAACAGCAACCTATATGAGGGCAGGACTGAAATTGTAGGACGGAGATGTCGGACCGGATTGCGGAACTAGGGGAAAAGTCGAAAGAATTGGACCGGAGGGTTACCGAATTGGAGGAAAGGTTTATTGACGCTCAGAGCAGTTATCATGCGCACGCTAATGCTTATTCACAGGACGGAAAAGTCATATCCCAGAGCCAGGTTCTTCAAGAGAGGAGAGACTAACGAACTGTAGATTTGCCGAGTATCTCAAAAAACTGGCACCCTGGACTGAAGAAGTAGCAGAGTATTTTAGTTCTTGTTGAGCGGATTATCGTATTGTCCTGTTTTCAGTTGCGAGTTTGTGTTTGATATCGTACGTGGTTCTAGGACACAGTGTCCCTCCGTTTGTTTCCCAATCAGATGCATTGTATGTATGTGAATAGCAAGTGTGGCCGGCAAGCTCCAAAGCCCGCTTCGACCAGCCCCCGCCGCCCCTATAAGGCTCTCTCTCAAGTCTCACTTCGAGTGTCAATTTATTTCTTTGGTCAGAGGATTCATTTGTATTCGGCGGTTCTGACTCATTTCAGGGGGCCCGGCTGGACACCCACTTCGCCCCACATCTCGCGCAACGGGGGCACGGCGACGGCTCGACCGTTTGTATCGCTTGCCTGGCGGCTCGAAGTTCTGCTCGGCGGCGAAAGTCTTACAGCGGTCGGTCAATAGTGGGTTTGTGGGGTGTGTGGAGCCCCACCACTCCAGCTCTGCTGTTACTGTCTTGTCGCCCCGCTTCGACCGGCGGTGGTACCTTGGCGGTTTTGTCCCGGCCTTTATATTTATACCAAGATATTTTGAGAGAGAGAGAGAGAGACAAGAGAGAGAAGGAGAGAGAGAGAGAGAGACAAGAGAGAGAAGGAGAGAGAGAGAGAAGACACAAGGAACAAGAAGAAGGACACGAACACAAGGAAAGAGGGCTTCGCTCCCGCCGGCCTCCCCCCTGATGATGATGATGATTCATTAATCGTGTGCGACCCTGCTGGATCATGACGATATTATATACAGTCCTTACCCGTTCACCGTCCGCCGCGACCTCTCACAGTCCGCGCCGGCCTCCCCCCCTTCCAGCTGCTAACGATACTGTACACCAAAACCGAGTGAGAACTCATGATGGCTTTGTGGAGACGCGTTCCCCTTTGCCCTCCGCCCAGGCCCGTCCCAAGGAGATGTGAGTCCCACCAAGGAAATAACAAAAGAAATGGCAAAGGAAAGAATGCGGCCCCTCCCTTGCCCTCTCCCGCCGACGCCATGAAGACCGGCGTGGGAAGGAACAGTGGTGATCCCCGCACCGCCTAACCGCACCTCTCGTCCGCCAGGAGGTCCCGGATCTTCCACTCCTTCCACCTCCTGGTCTCCTTTTTGACCTCCACCCACAGGATCTTCTGCTGGGCCTTCCACTCCGGACACCTTGAAGAGGTGGTCCCGAGTCTGGTTCGGATAAGCTCTGCTGTTGCGGGGTGGGCCTACTGCCCGGTCAGGCAGTGCCCCGTCTTGCTTCGGCATCCGGTACTTCGCCTTGGAGGTCCGGCCTCCACTCTTCTATGAATACCTCAACATCCAACACTCCAATCGATAATCTGACAACAGGAGGTGATCCGCTACGATGTTATCTATCATCGGTGAGCGGTATTAAAAAACTTATTTGGTTTTGTATCGCTTGCTGTGGATTGCGATCGGGGTTACGAAATTAGTGTGGTACCAACCGTCGACCAATGGCCCACCTATGTAGATACACGCTAGCCAACAGTTTGCCAAGGCCGGAATCCTTCCACCCCATCATTCCGTCGGGCTATGTAAGTCCGCTTTGTATGTTGTTAGGCCCTGACGAATCTCTACGACAAGGATCGGTCGATTCGTGAAGGGTTCAAGGAGGTGGGAAGACTCCGAGAACCACTGTAACACCGTTGCCACGCATCGGCCCTCCGGAGGTGTTGCCGCGCGCTGCATCCACCCGCTAGTCTGGGCCTTGTACTGGCACCACCAGCACCGAGCGTCAGGTCTTGCCGGTGGCTCTGGCGGTTCGGTTTTGCCGGAGGCTAATATAAGAGCGGCCCCGTTCCATGAGATCCCCACACTCGACCATTCAACCAACACACGCTCGGCCATTCAACCAATACGCACTCGACGTCCTGATTAGGACTAAGGCGGTGCCGCTATTTGGTAGGAGTCACCCCCTCCTACTCAGTCGATTGGGCTTTTCCCCTTCTCCGCTCCCTCCGTCTCCTTGTGTGGTGAATACCCAGGCGAGAACATCTCAGGCCATCCCCGCGACCTGGTTGAAAGTGCAGTACCTGGTTGCGGCAAAGTTGTTGGTACGAGCTCTGTCCCGCTAGCGCGCGAAAGCCACTCGCGGCGAGACGCTTCCCCCCTCCCCCCCTCCCGTGTCGGTATTTAGTAGGAGTCATCCCCTCCTACTCAGTCGATTGGGCTTTTCCCCTTCTCCGCTCCCTCCGTCTCCTTGTGTGGTGAATACCCAGGCGAGAACATCTCAGGCCATCCCCACAACCAGGTTGAAAGTGCAGTACCTGGTTGCGGCAAAGTTGTTGGTAGGAGCTCTGTCCCGCTAGCGCGCGAAAGCCACTCACGGCGAGACGCTTCCCTCGCCTCCATTAACCGCCGTTATCTACTTCTTCCACTCTCCACTGCGACCTTCATGAACAAAGCCGTGCTGACAGGTAGCTTGCAGATTATTGTCCCGTCGTCCCGCTTCGACCGCGCCCCACCAATGGCTTGCCGTTTTTGAAAGCCCAAGCGGGCGATGATCCCACCTCTCCTCCTGCCCAGGACTACCGGACGGGCCGTGCACCATTGCACCGCCAACAAATCGTTCGACAGTTTGCCTGACTTCGTGCGATCGTGCCTGGCGGCTCAATGGCGCTCGGCGGTTCGGTTCGGTTCGAAACATCACGTCGCGTTCGACCGCTTGGGTGTGTCCGGAGTGAAAGGCCCAACAGAAGATGAGACTGGGAAGTGGAAGAGCCGGTGGAAGATCCGGCACCTCCTGGCCAACAGGAGGTGCAGCTGGGCGGTACTAGACTTTCTCTCCGCTACGGCTGCGGGAGCGCCGAGAGCGGGAAGAGGCGAAGCTCTCCCCCGCTCGGACCCACAAAGATGGACTCACTCACCACCCTCATCAACAGACTGACGCTCAACACCCACAATCAACTCAACCTGATTCGCTCATCAAACGTCAATCCATATCACCCACACCTCAACACCCACAATGACCTTCGCGCCATTGCCGCTCACCAAACAACTGTTCTCCACGCGTTCAACAAGTACCTCTACCAGTACAGCCACCGAGGAGGAGTAGGGGACGGGGTTCGATTTCCTTTGTACTTCCCTTTGTCTAAGTATCTCATTCGATTTTCCTCTGTCCAAGCCTTTCCTTGCGGCCACGGTTTCCTTTGTCAAATTTCCTTGGCTCCTCAGCTTCTTGGGATAGGCCTGGGCGGAGGGCAAAGGGGCCGGTCGAACCGGGTCGACGAGACAGTAACAAAGAGAACCGGATAAAATGTAGGCCCGCCGTAGTCTAGATAGGCTGTATGCGAGTATGATTAAACAAAAATAAAAAAGAAAGCGTTCGACCTCTTGGGTTGGGTGAGATGATGATATTTCATGATCCACCCCAGTCGGGCTCTTTTTTTGCCAAGGAAATCTAATCAATCTTCCCGGTGCAACAGAATTTTTAGATAACTATCTCGTTCGCCTTATCTTTCCGGGTATTTAGGCAGTGGGCTAGCGCGGACCGTGTCTTGCAGAACAGGCCGGCCATCAGGACTCCGCCCTCCTCTCCTCGCTCCTCCCATAGCGGAGATATCGTACTCATACCCAAACGTCATTGACACACCGAAGGATTGGCTCCTCTGCAAATTTATATTAGGCGCCCAGCACCCCAACACTTGCATGGGCCTAGGCTGTTGACGGCATAGATTGCTGAAGATCTGCAACACATTCGCTTGCGATGCCCGGAATAATTAACGCCGACCTCTCAGCCCTGTAACGCGGTCCAATGAGAAAGCCATTAGGGAGGTTCTGCAGGTTGCTCACCCCTGGCTGCAGCGGGTGGTGGCGGCGCCGGCGCCGCGGCTGTTGGCGA
>Ga0307516_10007353_pt1 | contig 12675 bp, 12 predicted proteins | sample 19_EM_MG_FD_203310 | JGI IMG/M metagenome (GOLD analysis project Ga0307516, IMG submission 203310) | Populus trichocarpa ectomycorrhiza microbial communities from riparian zone in the Pacific Northwest, United States - 19_EM | ecosystem: Host-associated > Plants > Roots > Unclassified | place... | reverse complement strand
TCGTGGTTGTGACCGTAAGCTCCCAGTACGCGCCTAGGTGATAGCCGGCTGCAAAGCACGAAATACCCACCACATTTAATACCCACCAGATTTCCCTCACTGCTCCACCATTGCAACTGCAATCGACTGAATTTTTTGATAACCTTGTTCTCCTACTCTTTCCGCTGCTCTCTGATGCCTTCACGTTATTCTGGCAGTTCTCGTGGTTGTGACCGTAAGCTCCCAGTACAGGCCTAGCTGATAGGCGGCTGCAAAGCACGAAATACCCACCACATTTAATACCCACCAGAATTCCCTCACTGCTCCACCATCGCAACTGCAATCGACAGAATTTTTTGATAACCTTGTTCTCCTACTCTTTCCGCTGCTCTCTGATGTCTTCACGTTATTCTGGCAGTTCTCGTGGTTGTGACCGTAAGCTCCCAGTACAGGCCTAGCTGATAGGCGGCTGCAAAGCACGAAATACCCACCACATTTAATACCCACCAGAATTCCCTCACTGCTCCACCATCGCAACTGCAATCAATTTTTTGATAACCTTGTTGAAGTATGATATGCTGCGACCAATTTTAACCTAAAATAGTCATCGCCAACTCAAATCTTGTCTTATTGCACTCGTACTTAAAATGAGCCCTTCAGAAATCAAGGGTTGACTCTTCTACGAATTTGGGCTCTACATACGATGTGATTATAGAGTAAGAAAGGATTATATCGGTCGCCAGGCACCCTTTCTCACTCGGGCTGCGCAGCACTCGCGGAAGCTCAACCGTCAATTGTCATCAAAGGAGAATCTCAGGTAGTACTAAAACTTGCATGTGGTTCGACTGCTGTTATCCCAGCACTTGCATGGGCCTAGGCAGCTAACGGCATAGATCGCTGAAGATCTCGCTTGCTTTGCCTGGAATAATCAATTCTGCGCGCATTGACGTAATGCCGATCTCTCAACCCTGCAACGCGGTCCAATGAGAAATCGCTCGCTCTATTCATTCTCTTTACTGGACGCGGCTCGTGTCCCACCTGGTCCGGCGATGCGCTGGAGTCGCCCTCTAAGTAGTGTACTCTAGCAGTTTTGTTTTTTGACTGTCGTGGCTGGCGGCAGCACGGCTTGTGGCCGTCCCCTATGGTCCGGCGACTGGCCGTTCTCTCTTCACATTCACTTTGTGTTAGGTTAGCCGCCTAGGTAGTACTCTGGCATGCTTTTACGGCTGCCATGGCTGGCGGCGGCGGCGCGGCTGGTGGCCGAGTCGCGTCTGGTGGCCGAGTCGCGTCTGGTGGCCGAGTCGCGTCTGGTGGCCGAGTCGCGTCTGGTCCGGCAACTTGCCGTTCTCTCACATTCACTTTGCGCTTGATTAGCCGTCTATGTAGTACTCTGGCAGTTTTGCTTTTATGGCTGTCGTGGCGGGCGGCGGCGGCGGCGCGGCTGGGGTGGACTCCAGAGTTACTGGAAAACCAGCAGCCAGCAGCCGCTGGAGAGCAGGGCTCACTGGCGGTCAGCATCGGCAAGCCGAAAACATGCGCAACGCCTTTCCGCATTTGCCCCCACGGGACCGAACGAAGATGACTGTAGCGGCTGGCGGGCGAGCTGCGGGCGACGCAGTCAGCGGGCAGGCAGGCAGGCGGGCGGAGGGCAGCGAGCGATGAGCGGCGGGCGGCGGACGGGCGAAAACCCAAGGTACTCGAATGAGTTCGACCGAGGAAAACGGGAGAAGAATACATGCGTACTCACACTGTATGTACTCACACTCGTATGTACTGTATTCACACTTCTCTCGTGCGAAGGAATGCAGTAGCCTTTTTCCCAACGGCCGCGATTCCACTATGTGCGAGTCTTATGATTAAAAAAAACGGTTGCGGTTCCAAACCTTCTCCAGACCAACGCTGTGACACCGCTCCAGACTAATCTTCCAGGCATCGAGGCCTGCGCCGTGACAGCAGCGTGTGGGCAAGCAGTAAGTGACGCGGTCGGCTGGTGGCATGGAGGACAGGCCAGGAGCAGACATGAGATCCGACGACACGTGATCCGATGCGATTTGACCTTAGGGCACGTGATCCAACTCCAGGCGGTCGTAGGTCATGTGATCCTTCTACACGTGATCTGATACCATGTGATCCTAGGACATGTGATCCAACGCCATGTAATCTTAGGACATATGATCTTAGGACATGTGATCTTAGGACATGTGATCTTAGGACATGTGATCCAACGAAATGCGATCCGAAGCCAGGTGAAAGTGATCCGGCAAGTAGATTCTGCCCGTGCGGGGTAATAAAATTATGTTAAAAAGACAACATAACATAAATTCCCAAACACATCTATCACGGCCTGTTATCTGTAGTCATTCCCGTGGGGGGGGGGGGGGGGAGGAGGACAGCCATGGCTTGCAAACTAGCGTGCAGCCCCACTCCCGGGACCCTCCACTCGAGCTCACTCAGTCTTTACCAGATGACTGCCCCTCGATATCCCCGCCGCTGAAGTAATGTCATCCCGGAGGGAGGAGCATGGCCATGGCACGCAAGCTCGCCCTTGGCCCCACTCCCTTGGACCCCACACCCGAGCTCACTCAGCCTTAATCCAGCAGAAATACTCAATTACCCCTACCCCTCATCTAAGGCCACTTGCCGGGGTGAGGATGATGGCTGAGGCTCGCAACCAACCAGTCTGATCGGATGGCAGCCACTCAACTATCACAGCACTCAAAGATCACGGCGTTAATGTAAACTCACTCACCGGAGGGAGGATGATGGCCGTGGCTCACAAGCACCCACTATTATTCGACGGCCGCCACGTGATATCCACAACACTCATGTAAAGTCACTCACCGACGATAGCCGCAGCTCGCAAGCACCCACTATTATTCGACGGCCGACACTTGATATCCCCACCGCTGATGCAAAGCCACTCTCTGGAGGAAGGATGATGACCGTGGCTCGCAAGCAGCCACAATTATTCGACGGCCGACACTTGATATCGCCAACGCTCATGTAAAGTCACTCACCAACGAGGGCCGCGGCACGCAAGCACCCACTATTATTCGACGGCCAACACTTGATATCCCCACCGCTGATGCAAAGCCACTCACCAGAGGGATGGTGATGGCAGCCGCTCAACGATCACGGCACTCAAAGATCGCGGCGTTAATGTAAAGTCACTCACCGGAGGGAGGATGATGGCCGTGGCTCGCAAGTACCCACTATTATTCGACGGCCGCCACTTGATATCCCCGCCGCTCATGTAAAGACTTTCACTGGAGGGAGGATGATGGCCATGGCTCGCAAGCACCCACTATTATTCAACGGCCGACACTTGATATCGCCAACACTGATGTAAAGTCACTCACCCACGAGGGCCGCGGCACGCAAGCACCCACTATTATTCGACGGCCGACACTTGATATCCGCGCCGCTGATGCAAAGCCACTTAGCAGAGGGAGGATGATGGCCGAGGCTCGCAAGCACCCACTTTCTTCGACGGCCGACACTTGATATCCCCACTGCTGATGCAAAGCCACTCACCGGTGCGAGGATGATGGCTGAGGCTCGCAACCTCCCAGTCTGATCGGATGGCAGCCGCTCAACGATAACGGCACTCAAAGATCGCGGCGTTAATGTAAAGTCACTCAGCAGAGGGAAGATGATGGCCGTGGGTCGCAAGCACCCACTATTAATCGACGGCCGCCGCCTGATATCCCCGCCGCTCATGTAAAGTCATTCACCGGAGGGAGGATGATGACCGTGGCTCGCAAGCACCCACTATTATTCGACGGCCGCCACTTGATATCCCCGCCGCTCATGTAAAGTCACTCACCGACGATGGCCGCGGCTCGCCAGCACCCACTATTATTCGACGGCCGCCACTTGATATACCCACCGCTGATGCAAAGCCACTCTCCAGAGTGAGGATGATGGCCGAGGTTCGCAAGCACCCACTTTCTTCGACGGCCGCCACTTGATATCCCCGCTGCTAATGCAAAGCCACCCACCGGAGGGAGGATGATGGCAGCCGCTCAACGATCACGGCACACAAAGATCGCGGCGTTAATGTAAAGTCACTCACCGGAGGGAGGATGATGGCCGTGGCTCGCAAGCACCCACTATTATTCGACGGCCGCCAGTGGATATCCCCGCCGCTCATGTAAAGTCATTCACCGGAGGGAGGATGATGGCCGTAGCTCGCAAGCACCCACTATCATTCGACGGCTGCCACTTGATATTCCCGCTGCTCATGTAAAGTAACTCACCGATGATGGCCATGGCTCGCAAGCACCCACTATTCTTCAACGGCCGACACTTGATATCCCTGCCGCTCATGTAAAGTCACTCACCGACGATGGCCGCGGCTCGCAAGCACCCACTATTATTCGACGGCCGACATTTGATATCCCCGCCGCTGATGCAAAGCCACTTACCAGAGGGAGGATGATGGCCGAGGCTCGCAAGCACTCACTTTCTTCGACGGCCGACACCTGATATCCCCACCGCTGATGCAAAGCCACTCACCGGTGCGAGGATGATGGCCGAGGCTCGCAACCTCCCAGTCTGATCGGATGGCAGCCACTCAACGATAACGGCACTCAAAGATCGCGGCGTTAATGTAAAGTCACTCACCGGAGGGAGGATGATGGCCGTGGCTTGCAAGTACCCACTATTATTCGACGGCCGCCACTTGATATCCCCGCCGCTCATGTAAAGACTTTCACTGCAGGGAGGATGATGGCCATGGCTCGCAAGCACCCACTATTATTCAACGGCCGACACTTGATATCCCCAACACTGATGTAAAGTCACTCACCCACGAGGGCCGCAGCACGCAAGCACCCACTATTATTCGACGGCCGACACTTGATATCCGCGCCGCTGATGCAAAGCCACTTAGCAGAGGGAGGATGATGGCCGAGGCTCGCAAGCACCCACTTTCTTCGACGGCCGACACTTGATATCCCCACTGCTGATGCAAAGCCACTCACCGGTGCGAGGATGATGGCTGAGGCTCGCAACCTCCCAGTCTGATCGGATGGCAGCCGCTCAACGATAACGGCACTCAAAGATCGCGGCGTTAATGTAAAGTCACTCAGCAGAGGGAAGATGATGGCCGTGGGTCGCAAGCACCCACTATTAATCGACGGCCGCCGCCTGATATCCCCGCCGCTCATGTAAAGTCATTCACCGGAGGGAGGATGATGACCGTGGCTCGCAAGCACCCACTATTATTCGACGGCCGCCACTTGATATCCCCGCCGCTCATGTAAAGTCACTCACCGACGATGGCCGCGGCTCGCCAGCACCCACTATTATTCGACGGCCGCCACTTGATATACCCACCGCTGATGCAAAGCCACTCTCCAGAGTGAGGATGATGGCCGAGGTTCGCAAGCACCCACTTTCTTCGACGGCCGCCACTTGATATCCCCGCTGCTAATGCAAAGCCACCCACCGGAGGGAGGATGATGGCAGCCGCTCAACGATCACGGCACACAAAGATCGCGGCGTTAATGTAAAGTCACTCACCGGAGGGAGGATGATGGCCGTGGCTCGCAAGCACCCACTATTATTCGACGGCCGCCAGTGGATATCCCCGCCGCTCATGTAAAGTCATTCACCGGAGGGAGGATGATGGCCGTAGCTCGCAAGCACCCACTATCATTCGACGGCTGCCACTTGATATTCCCGCTGCTCATGTAAAGTAACTCACCGATGATGGCCATGGCTCGCAAGCACCCACTATTCTTCAACGGCCGACACTTGATATCCCTGCCGCTCATGTAAAGTCACTCACCGACGATGGCCGCGGCTCGCAAGCACCCACTATTATTCGACGGCCGACATTTGATATCCCCGCCGCTGATGCAAAGCCACTTACCAGAGGGAGGATGATGGCCGAGGCTCGCAAGCACTCACTTTCTTCGACGGCCGACACCTGATATCCCCACCGCTGATGCAAAGCCACTCACCGGTGCGAGGATGATGGCCGAGGCTCGCAACCTCCCAGTCTGATCGGATGGCAGCCACTCAACGATAACGGCACTCAAAGATCGCGGTGTTAATGTAAAGTCACTCAGCAGAGGGAAGATGATGGCCGTGGGTCACAAGCACCCACTATTAATTGCCGGCCGCCGCCTGATATCCCCGCCGCTCATGTAAAGTCATTCACCGGAGGGAGGGTGATGACCGTGGCTCCCAAGCGCCCACTATTATTCGACGGCCGCCACTTGATATACCCACCGCTCATGTAAAGTCACTCACCGACGATGGCCGCGGCTCGCCAGCACCCACTATTATTCGACGGCCGCCACTTGATATACCCACCGCGGATACAAAGCCACTCGCCGGAGTGAGGATGATGGCCGAGGTTCGCAAGCACCCACTTTCTTCAACGGCCGCCACTTGATATCCGCGCCGCTGATGCAAAGCCACTTACCGGAGGGAGGATGATGGCCGTGACTCGCAAGCACCCACTATTATTCGACGGCCGCCATTTGATATCCCCGCCGCTGATGCAAAGCCACTCACCGGAGGGCGGATGGTGGCCGTGGCTCGCAAGCACCCACTATTATTCGACGGCCGACACTTGATATCGCCAACGCTCATGTAAAGTCACTCACCAACGATGGCTGCGGCACGCAAGCACCCACTATTATTCGACGGCCGCCACTTGATATCCCCGCCGCTCATGTAAAGTCATTCACCGGAGGGAGGGTGATGACCGTGGCTCGCAAGCACCCACTATTATTCGACGGCCGCCACTTGATATCCCCGCCGCTCATGTAAAGTCATTCATCTGAGGGAGGACGATGGCCGTGGCTCGCAAGCACCCACTATCATTCGACGGCCGCCAGTTGATATTCCCGCCGCTCATGTAAAGTCACGGACCGATGATGGCCGTGGCTCGCAAGAACCCACTATTATTCGACAGCCGCAACTTGATATTCCCGCTGCTCATGTAAAGTAACTCACCGATGATGGCCATGGCTCGCAAGCACCCACTATTATTCGACGGCCGCCACTTGATATTCCCGCCGCTCATGTAAAGTCACTCACCAACGATGGCCGCGGCTCGCCAGCACCCACTATTATTCGACGGCCGACACTTGATATCCCCACCGCTGATGCAAAGCCACTCACCGGAGGGAGGATGATGGCCGTGGCTCGCAAGCACCCACTTTCTTCGACGGCCGCCACTTGATATCCCCACCGCTGATGCAAAGCAACTCACCGTAGGGCGGATGATGGCCATGGCTCGCAAGCACCCACTGTTATTCGACTGCCGCCACTTGATATCCCCGCCGCTGATGCAAAGCCACTCAACGGAGGGAGGATGATGGCCGTGGCTCGCAAGCACCCACTTTCTTCGACGGCCGCCACTTGATATCCCGCCGCTGATGCAAAGCCACTCACCGGAGGGCGGATGATGGCCGTGGTTCGCAAGCACCCACTGTTATTCGACGGCTGCAACTTGATATTCCCGCCGCTCATGTAAAGTAACTCACCGATGATGGCCGTGGCTCGCAAGCACCCACTATTATTCGACGGCCGCCACTTGAGATCCCTGCCGCTGATGCAAAGTCACTCACCGGAGGGAGGGTGATTTTTTTTTGTTTATTCATACTCGCATGCGACCTATACAGATCACGGCGGCGTACATTTTACCCAATTTTTCTGTGCGCAGTCCGCACTGTGGCGGCACGTTGCAAGCTCCCCTTTGCCCTCCGCCCATGCCTGTCCGAAGAGAATAATACGCGCAGAAAGGAAAACACAAAGGAAATAGCAAGAGAAGGTGGCGTCCGTCCTCTACCCTTCGTCCGCCGGTGCCATGATGGGGAGCATGGGCAGGAAGAGTGGCAGTTCCTACTCGGCACCCAATTCCCCCGCAGCACCCGGCTCCTCCGCCTCCGTCTCCCGTTCCTCTTCTCGCTCCCAGCGCTCCCGGAGCTCCCACTCTGACACCTCACTCCTGGCGTCACCCTCTCCCAGAAGCGGCACCAACCTTGGAGGGAGGATGGTGGCCGTGGCTCGCAAGCTCATAGTCTTATCGGATGGCCGCCGCTCAACGATCGCGGCGCTCATGTACAGACACTCGCCGGGGGGAGGACGGTGGCCGTGGCTCGCAAGCACCCACTCTTATTCGATGGCCGCCCCTTGATATCCGCGCCGCTCATGTAAAGTCACTCACCGGAGCGAGGATGATGGTTGTGGCTCGCAAGCACCCACTCTTATTCGATGGCCGCCCCTTGATATCCGCGCCGCTCATGTAAAGTCACTCACCGGAGCGAGGATGATGGTCGTGGCTCGCAAGCACCCACTCTTATTCGATCGCCGCCCCTTGATATCCCCGCCGCTCATGTAAAGTCACTCACCGGAGGGAGGATGATGGCCGTGGCTCGCAAGCACCCAGTCATCTTATTTTATTGACTCCGGTCATTCTATTTCTCGATCTATTTTCTTGACTCGTCGTTCTGTTTTGTTGGCCCGGGTCACCCTATTTTATTGACTACTGTCATATTTCAGTGACTCCAGTCATTCTACTTTATTGACTCGAGTCATTCAATTTTATTGACTAGAATCATTCAATTTTATTGACTGGAGTCATTCAATTTTATTGACTTGAGTCATTCAATTTTATTGACTCAGGTCGTCAAATTTTGTTGAATTGTGGCATCTTATTTTATTGACTCGAGTCATGGCATTTTATTGACTCCAACCATCCAACTTTATTGACTCGAGTCATTCTATGTGATTGACTCGAGTCATTCAATTTTATTGACTCGAGTCATTCAATTTTATTGACTCGAGTCATTCAGTTTTATTGACTCAAGTCGTCAAATTTTGTTGAATCGTGGCATCTTATTTTATTGACTCGAGTCATTGCATTTTATTGACTCCAACCATCCAACTTTATTGACTCGAGTCATTCGATGTGATTGACTCGAGTCATTCTATTGTATTCACTCGAGTCATTCCATTTATTGACTCGAGTCATCTATTTTATTGACTTAAGTCAATAAACAAAATTGCTTGATTCAGGAAATTGAATGAATGAAGCCAATAAATAAAATTCCCGGACTCCCAAAATAAGGATTACAGAACACCAGCCTCTTCTGGTTGCCCTTCGGCCAAAGAAGCGTCTCTCGATTTAATTATTTGCAGTGATTCCCATTGTGGAGGAAATTTAGTCGACTGGCTTGGCGTGAAAAGTGAGGTGAAAACAAGTCCGCCCACCACTCCGCTCGCCACGCAATGAAAACGCCATTTTTTTTTAATCTGACGCCAGAAATTGAAATTACAGATACTTAGTTATCTAGTGTTCCTTATGTTGGAGCAATTTTTAAATTATGTGGTTGTGGCTGGGGCAGGGGGCTGGAAAACAGTTGCTGCAGGTTCAGGCTATAGCCTGGCGATTTGGACCCGTTGTGGTACAGGCTGCGTTACCCCAACCTGGACCCGTCCAGGTCCTCGAATGGCACGCCATAGGTGAACAGGACTGTACATATCCTCGTCATGATCTCCTTGGGTCGCACACGAGTACTGAATAAATTAAAAAAAAAAAAAACAGCAGTCAGAAAATCGTACATGCCCAGAAGAGCACAGGGAGGATAGGATGAACAGGAGCATCTAATTAGAAGTAAGCACATACTGATAACAAGTAAGGAAGAATTACTGCCCCCTTTCAGCAGTTCCTCAAGACCTGGCCACCAAAGGTGTCCACGAAATTCCTTCCTGCTCTCTATGCCATCACCTACACGAAAGCAACTGCTAGTTCTGCCGGCAAAGCTCCAAAGATGGATGACCAAAGGTGGCGACTTGGTAGCCGAGTGGCGCGGTAGGGGGAGGGTGGGGGCCAGTCAAAGCAGGGCGACGAGGCAGTAGCATACGAAATTGACGAAAGACATCCTTGAAGTGGTGAAAGTCCCGCAGAGTGGTACTCATCAGTCCCAACGTTTGCTGATCATGCGAGTCATATTGAGAGAAGAAGTAGAACTCCACGAGTACTCGACTGCATTCGATTGACTGATTGAAAATGTCACGCTGAGAAGTGGATAGGGTGTCACACCCCATCACTCGGGCATGACCTATCTAGGAAAGAGCAAGCGAATCAGGTAAGTCGGCTAGATAGGTACTCTACATAGGAAGCAAAGTCACAAGATGTTGGTCAGCTTAACACACGGGTCGGAACCGGCTGTTGGATCATGACAGTACACCCGACTCGGGTGCGTTGGATGGTGCGATGCGCTATCTCTGACAAAAATGACTCAACCTTCGGATCTAGCGTCCGAACGGATACTCTGCGTGGACAGTTGACATCTTGCGAAATCTAGCGTCCGAACGGATACTCTGCGTGGACAGTTGACATCTTGTGAAATCTAGCGTCCGAACGGATACTCTGCGTGGATAGTGGACACCTCGCCAGACGTAGCGTCCGAACGGATACTCTGCGTGGATAGTTGATTCCTCGCCTGACTTCGCGTTCGAAGGCAAGCGCTACGTAGGGATTACGACGAATGCGTTGAGCGCCTTCCAATAATGAGAAATGGCGCGCTACCCTACGTCCCAACGCTTCCAACGCACCTAACGCAACGCTGCGTTCCAATGCAAATCTTTTTTTCCTGATGGGGACCGGACTGTACAAGTACATAATCTCGTCACGATCTGACAAAGTCGCATACGAGTAATGAATCATCATCAGCCTGTGCATATGCTGCTTGATATTCCCACTGGACCCACTAAATCAAATTTCCGCACACCACCGGACCCAAATCCAAGTTATCCTCGTTGGGGCCGCACCATCACTGGGCATGGTCGGATTGGAGGGGGACACGGGCTGCAGAAGCGAAAGCAAAACGGGCGCGACGCCAAGGAGAGAAAAGAAATGGAAAAAGATGTATCTTGAGTAGCTTCCCTTGACATGTCAAAGTTAGCCTGCTTAGCGGAAGCAAGCAAGTACCTCATGTAGGTAACACTTAACCACAGTTAAAATCGAGTCGATCAATTCAAATGCCAGCTGCCTAAAGTCTGTAATCTCGGACATGCTGCATGCCCGCCTACACTGGCCGCTACAGTTTGCCTTATCAACCCACCCGTTTTAACTATGTACTGGATGTAAACCAATGTTACACCCTAAATACTACGGGGTCGGAATACGGATACGGACCAGGCAGGAAGGTATCGGAAACTCATCACACGGTCTTAGGACGGCATACCGAGACCGGGCAACCGACAGCGTTGGGGCTCGGCTCGGGTCAACCGACTCTGCGGCACCAGGAGGTCCCTGGGCCAAGTACCGGCGCAGACCGGGAAAGCGCAAGCGCTGCCGCGGAGGAAGACAACCTTGGTGGCCATCATAAGAAGGACAAGCAATCGGAAGGAAACGGGAACGCAAGGAGTTGCGAGCCTAGATCGCGGGATAGGAGCGGGGTTGTTTCCAGAGGCGCGGCCCAGAGGAACAACACCACGAGTCGGGAATCGCTGTATCGTCGCAGACGGCTTGGAGGCTCGAGGCGATACCGCTGCACCCCGTGGTCGGGAGACACGAGGGATGATGCTACCACTTGCATCCTCGTCATTGACACCCGATTATGGCGATGAACTCTGGGCTTTGCCAGCGCACGACAGCGTGAGCGTGTCCCCCACTTATCCGAGATGCTTACAACGATTATGAGGCAGGGCACACGCCGCACCAAGGTGAGGACGTCGAGTTGAACGAATACTGGAGTGGAGGCTTGTCCGCAAGCCGATCCTGTAGCGCTGGGTGGCCCCCGGACCAAGTACCGGCTCGTGATTCGGGAAAGTGCAAACGCCGCTACAGGACCGCACCTCAAGAACAGTTCGAGAGTCTGTTGGGAGCGATATGGGGCGGAGCTATACCTTGGTGCCCGTTGAGGCCGAGAAGGATTAGCGGGTACGGTTGAGGGTTCGTTATCTATGACTCCGGTAACGAAATCAACCCCGCACGCAACCCAATCGCATGACCCAATCACGACGAGAGAACTTAAGGAGAGGCACCTGCTCTGGCCACTCTCGAGAATAGGGGGGAAGCACCACCTGTCCGATCCAATCGAGAGATTATCTACTTGCGATGCGCTGATGAAATCTAGTGCCAAGGCGAAGAGTTTTCACGTCGCAGTGCGGGGTAGTTCCCCGCAGCACGTGACTTCGCCGAGCCGAATACTTATACGAGTGGTTGGCAACCTGACACCGAAATCATCAGCACAATCATCACTTCAATCCTCAAACGATCAACGCACTATCTACCGGTCACCCAGACATCGAGTCGACGACCATCCCCCTACGAGCGATCCTACGAGCGATCCTACGAGCGATCCTACGGGCGATCCTACAAACGATGCCGCGAACGAACCGCAGCAACACTCGCAAGCCGTCAGGCCGCCCCCGGGCTTGCGTCGAACGAACCGCCGCAACGATACTCACAAGTCTCTGGCACGACGCCGAGCCTACGCCGCGATACGCGCAAGCCGTCGGGCCGCCCCCGGGCTTGCGTCGAACGAACCGCCACGATACTTGCAGTCCTCCGGCATACGCCGGACCTGCGCCCTGAGGCGCGATACGCCTAAGCGCCGCAAGCGGGACGACAGTCGATCGGGGAAGGAAACGTGAGGAGCTCGAGAGTCTAGGCGGGAGATAGGAAATGCCAGATGGGCAACACGCGGGGGGCACGGCTAGGAC
>Ga0307516_10007352_pt1 | contig 12676 bp, 17 predicted proteins | sample 19_EM_MG_FD_203310 | JGI IMG/M metagenome (GOLD analysis project Ga0307516, IMG submission 203310) | Populus trichocarpa ectomycorrhiza microbial communities from riparian zone in the Pacific Northwest, United States - 19_EM | ecosystem: Host-associated > Plants > Roots > Unclassified | place... | reverse complement strand
ATCCTTCTTCGCTGTGGCGGTATCCTTCTTCGCCCTTATCGTTGCGGAATCCTTCTTCGCTGTGGCGGTATCCTTCTTCGCCCTTATCGTTGCGGTATCCTTCTTCGCTGTGGCGGTATCCTGCTTCCCCCTTATCGTTGTGGTATCCTTCTTCGCTGCGGCGGTATCCTGCCTCGCCCTTATCGTTCTAGGTTCTTTACAGGTGTTGGTCGCAGCGCCGGTTCACGGGTGTAGGGAGGTAGGTCTGTGGAGAGAGATAATAGATTGCGTGGAGAAAGAATCTCCAGACTAGCTACCACGCCCTTCCTTTATACTTTTCCTTCCCTCTGTGGAATCACAGCTCGCCCGCAAGACTGACACAGTTCCTCCGTAGCTCATCATGACTCAATCGCCGCGCCCAAGGAAAACACATGATCGCACTCAGCCGCCGCGCGGCCAACACTCTACTCGCGGCAACAGGAGAAAGGACGCGCAAGCAGTAACAGTAAGGGACACAGGAAGAATGACGTACAACTTAATCAAGGGGAAACAATACTCGGAGCGATAAAGGAGAAGGACGCGCAAGCTCAATCAACGGGAGACAACAGACGTAGCGGACAGGAGAAAGGACGCGTAAGCAATATCAATAGAAAACGGCAAAGACGAGAATGACGTGTAGGCAACATAGAAGAAACAAAGGAAGAGGTCTGGACCGGCCAGCGGTCGGGGAATATCGCTACCGGCGCGATATGTCGGAGATCGGCCGAGGCGCGCTAAGCGCGAAGGATGACCGTGGCCGCAGCAGCTGTGATGAGGGCGAGCCATAGGGCTGCAGGGGTGACGGTGGCCCCGGCCGCGGCGCTTAGGAGCCTGTCACGCGAGGTTCATGACAGACGAAGCTGGACCAGAAATCCGTCCAGTTCGTCGCAGGTTCCACTAAACTTAGGGGGGTCCGGTATTTTGTCTCCTTGAGAGGGTTTAGGTGCACCGTGGAAGGTCGACAGAACGTCAATGGTGCGTCTCGAGGCGGCCAGTTGTTCTCGTAGGTCGTCCACCTGCCAGGAGGGTGAGGCAGGGGGAGAATCAACGATGGCCTGCATGAGTTTCTTGATTTGAGCTAATGCAGCTCCGTCCGCCACGGTGGCTTCGCTCTGGATGATGAGGTTCATTTTCGCTTGGAGGTCGGCGGAGATCTCGCGGCAAACTGGGGGAGGCGGGGTCTCGTTGTTGAGAGACATCTTTCAAGGGGTCGAGAGGTCGGGTTGTCGCGAGAGATATTGGAGACGCAACAAAGTGTAATGGCTAGGTCAGGCAAGGCTCCCGACGGGGAAACAGGACAGGGACAGGGACGGGGTCAAGGACAAGAGTCGGCGCGCGGTGGCGGCCGAGGACAGGACACAGACAAGAGCGGCACGCGGCGGCGGCTGAGGCAGGACAAGGACAAGAGTCGGCGTGCGGCGGTGGCCGAGGACAGGACACAGACAAGAGTGGCGTGCGGCGGCGGCCGAGGCAGGACACAGACAAGAGCGGCGCGTGGCGGTGGCCGAGGCAGGACAAGGACAAGAGGAGAAGGGTTGTAACGAGATGCTTCTATTCGAGGGTGGGTACAGACAAGTTGTTGCGTGAGGAAGGGAAAGGGGAAAAGAAAAGAAAGAAGAAAGAAGTGGGCGATGGCTCCTTTTAAGGATATCTGTCGCCCATTCAGCATCACTCCACAATCCATCCTCACGCCCGGCGTCACTCCACATTCCTTCCTCCCTCATTCCTTACGCCAGGGGTCGAAGCCTAGTAGCTGGCACTGGCCGTGACGCTAGCGTGACCGCTAGCATGGCTTCTAGAGTTTGTGGGACTTAGCAGATGGCTGCCCTAAGGGCTTCGGTAGATAGACAGTCACACACTAGCGCTAGCACACGGACCCTTGTATAAGTGTCCGGTGCTCCCCTCTTTAGAATGGACATATTTCTCGTGACCCCTCAACTGGTAGCAACACTTTATTTTCTCTGCCCCGCATGACCAGCGGCAAGCATTCTTTATTTTCCCTGCCCCGCACGACTAGCGGCGAGCATTCTTTATTGCACCGTGTGACGAGCGGCGAGAAGAAGGAGGGCGCAGAAACATCAAGATCTGGAGAGGACAACGAGGAAATCAAGAAAACGAGGAAACCGAGCGACAAGACACGGGATGGCCCAGCGAACGGACTCTCACGTGAAAAGTAGCTGCGGGAGGGCGCGGAGAGCGGTAAGTGCGGGGGCCGGTGTTTCGGGGCCCATACCTTACGTCTCACCAAGCTGTTTCTAGTCACATACAGTGCGCTGACCTTCAAGAAAAAGATACTCACACACCGTATTCACACGCCGTATTCACACACTGTATTCACATGCCATATTCACACGCCGTACAGACACGCCAACCCGTTCATCGGGCGGATTCGAGAAGAATTTGAGCAAATCAAGCGGATTCAGGAAGAAACCGAACGCCGTACACACATGCCGTACACACACGCTGTACACACACGCCAACCAGCAGTCTCAACTACCCGTTCACCGGGCTGAGCTACTGCCTATATAACCCATTCATTGGGCAGAAGTGCTGAGCATTTCCAAAGCGTGGCGAGCATTTTCAAGATCCCGAGAGGACAACAAGAAAAAAAAAATCAAGAAAAAAATGAGGAAACCGAGCAACGAGACATGGGACGGCCCAGCGAACGGACTCTCGTGGGAAAAGTAGCTGTGGGAGGGCGCGGCGAGCGATACTCACACGCCGTATTCACACGTCATATTCACACACCGTATTCGCACGCCTTATTCACATGCCGTACACACATGCCCTACACACACGCCGACCAGCAGTCTCAACTACCCGTTCACCGGGCTGAGCTACTGCCTATATAACCCGTTCATCGGGCAGAAGCGCTGAGCATTTCAAAAGTGCGGCGAACAAAACAAGGCATGCCGAAACTGTGAGCAATGTCAAACACCCCGAAACTCTGGCCGGAGCCACGCAAGCTACTCGAGTGGATTGGCGAAGCGAACCTCTTGCGCAATGAAAACGCGGTAGTCATAGCTGTTTCAGCCGAAGCGGTCCTAAATGCCTACGCCCAGTGGTACGACAGTCACCGGGAGGCTTCTGTGAAGATTGCGGATCTGGCGGCACTGGAGCACTGACTTTGTAAGGCAGAGGAGGAGATGGCGGTTTGGAAGCAGCACTACGATCACCTCTTTACCATCAGCAAACTAACCGCAAAACTACAAGATAGGGCCCCAAGCCAAAACCTGATCGTTTAAAAAATCAAGCCGCATGAGCCAAAGAGGTTTGATGGTTCCCAGGACTTGGAGGTTGTCACTCAATTTCTCGAAGACGTGCAGCACTACGTTCGACAGGGTGGAGCAGTCTGTCAAAAAGCATCCGAAGACAATCAGAAGATCGACACCTTCTGGCGTTTTCTCACCGCCAAAGTATTCCACTGGTTCGAGAACTGCATGAAGAAGCAGGGTGTGGATACTATCCCACCAAAGGATTACAACTACAATACCACATGGGACGCCGTGAAGGTCCTCTTCAAGTGCCAGGATATTACGGAACGGGCTATTTCAGTAATCCGCTGCGAATGGTATGCGTTGAAGTTCAATCGCCCACAGGTTTTGAAGTTCAACCAGCGAGCATTGGAGCTGATCACCATTCTGGGCGGGTCGCTCACCATTATGAGGGAAAATCCGCTGTGGGAGGAATACCTGATCAAGCTGCCAGAAGCAACGCAAAACGATATATCCCAGCAGGCACACCTTATAGATATACTCGGTGGCGATAGTCAGAAGCAGATGACGCTGTCCAGCATGATGGATATCATTGCCGCACGGACTCTGCCGTTTATGTCGATACCGTCCGGTAATGTCTCCCAAGCCCAATCCGCAGCCGGGTCCCCCACCGCGCACGGCGACCCGATGGACTTGAGTAACATCGAGAATGACGAACTGAATGTGGTTGTCGACAGAAAGATACAGTGTCACCGTTGCCTCGGGTTCGGTCACATCGTACACCAATGCGGCACTCCAGCCACGGATAACCGTACGGCGCAATTCAAGCCTCGAGGAGGATGTGAGGGAAGGCATGAAGGACTCCAGAAGCGTCATCCACCCCACCAGCCACCACCTACGCAACAGTCACTGTACCGTCAGTCATCTTACCAGCCACCACCTATTCAACAGCTACCGTACCGTACCAACCGACCGAATTGGCGTGCACCGGTCAAGAGCGTCAACAACGTCGACGATCCGGAGGCAAGGTCCGGTGCGTACTTTGATGGAGGTTGGTCAGAGGAGGGAACGCCGGATGAAAATAGAGGATTGACGGAATTGTTGGATTTGGGTGGATCGGATTGGGATAAGACCAGTAAGTTGGCACAGAGCGAGGGAAAAGGGGCTCAGTAGGAGTGACAGAGCGTCCTCCTACTAGAGAACGAGAGGCGGCGAGACTTTATTTGACAAACCTTAATGTTATACGGAAGAACATTAATGATAAAAGTGATTTGTTATGTTTTTACGCTAAAGTCCAAACCTCTCGTTCCAAAACTCGCTCTGCCTACACCCTAATGGACCCGGGCGCATCCCACTGTTATATGGACACCACTTTTGCACGGCAGCTCGGCTTACCTTTTCGACACGCTGGCCGTATGACAATTGTCATGGCTGGAACCAAATACCCTCCCAAGGATAGATACCAAGTCTGGCTTAACGGACGTATACGGGGCAGCACAGGGAACCACGCAGATGTTACTGGTTGGTACAGTGTGTTTGATCTTAAGGGCGCCTACGACATTACTATTGGAAAAAATTGGCACTCGAGAACGGGGTGCCGTGCTCCCCTCCTTGAGTTCGATCTTGCAGTCGTAAGGCCGGTGTTCTGGAAGCGCGTCTGCCGCCTCTTTGCCCATGATGCGCAGGTACTGGTGGAATTCCAATGGTACCTGTTTCAGGGGGTCCTCGCCTTCGTCGACTGTCGCTACGTACCCTATGAGATGAGCGGTAGGGTCGGTGGACACCGATTCGTCCCAGGTTAGCGAAAACCCGTTGGTTTCATATTTGGTGCATTCTTCGAGGCATCGGGCGCTGTTGAAGCGGACTTCGTTCTCCTCCCAGGCTCCTTGTGGGGGGTGGGTGGAGATCCAACGGAAGGGTAGGAATATGTATACCTCCATATCCATTGGTGAGATTTCGAATACCTCTTGGGTGTAGTGCTTCCTGTGTTGTAGGCGCAGTTTTTCTGTAAAGAACTGTCCGGCTCCTGCGACTACTTCGCCGGTATAGTTCTCCACGGGTCTGATTCTACTGTGTCGGAGAAGCGTGATGCCTAATTTTTCGGCTGTTTCTCTTTTAACAAGGGGATTGAACATCCGGTGTCCAAGAGTACTTTTACCCGGTACCGTTTGTTCCCTTGGTGGAGTATCATTGTGATAATTGGTCGGGTTGCTCGGTGCCTTGTTCTTTTTCCCTCTGGTTCCTCCGTTTTTTTCCGTTTTGTGCTGCAGACTAGGTTGAAGACCCTGGGTGGCGGCGTGACCCGGCCTTTCAAAAATCCGATTCGTCGCTTTCCCACATCGGTAGGTTTTTGACATCCATGGTTTCTACCGCTGCGATCTTCTGTTGTTTGGCTGCTGGGGGCGCCTCTTCTTCCTCCCCGCGTTTCCGCTTCGTGCCTTCCGTGACTGCCGCGGCCTTCCATGGAGCGGGTGGGAGCACGGTTCCTTTTCGAGTTTTGAAGGACAGACATTCGTAGGTCTTATGCCCTGATCGCCTGCAGCGCCAGCAGTCTTCCCGGCTCTGTCGGTACTCTTCCTTTTCTCCATGTGGCAGGCCTTTCATCGCTTCATCGATAGTTGGCCAGGTGTCGCTTTTTCCGAACCAGCTCGCGTTTTTTGGTGGCGGGTTGTCGGGGCGATTTGGACGGTTGTCCCTTCTTTCTTCTTCCTTCCTCGGAGCTCGGTCTTTCTCGTCTGGTTTCCTTGGATGGTTGTCCCTTGACGTAGCCGCATTTCTCGCTGCTTTTCGTGCTTTGAGCGCCTGAAGTTCCTCGACGTGGCGTCCGGCTTCATAGGTAGCCGTGAGGAAGTCCTCGTCTGTCCTCAAGGGCTGGGGGTTTTGGTAGAACCGGACATCTATGATGTCGTTTGGCAGTGTTTCGTTGATAATATCCTGGAGGCCCTCTCCCGAGCTTCCGGCCTGTAGGTTCAAAGTTCGGAACGACGTTAGGTAGGCCTTAATGTCGTTTTTGTACTTCAGCACCTTGAGTTTGGCGTGCGCTGTGGCACCTTCTCGTGGGTCTGTGTATTCCGCTAGGATGGCCTCTGAATAGGCGCCCCAGGTGTCTTGTCCGTGTCGGGATGCGATCAGGTCGTCCCTGGCTTGATGCCATTCCTTGGCTTCGTCCGTTAGGAGCGCACCGACGAAGGCTATTTTTTGGACGTCCAATGTTCCTGGGTAGAATTGGAAGTAGTGATCCAGCGTTTTCCACCACTGACGGAAGGGGGTTTTTGGCTTCCCATGGTAGGTCTCCGGCTTTGGGAGTTTGAGCGGTGCCACTCGTTCTGCCCGGGCCTCGGGTCGGGATCCCAGTAGGAGGGTTACGGCCATGATGGCTGTGGCCAATTCTTCCGCGAAGGTGGTTCGGGCCGCCTCGGGTGGTGCGGCGAGCCGTTCTGGGTTACCCCTTGGTCGTCGTGGTGCGTAGAAATCGTCGTCGCTGGTTGACGAGCTGGGTGGTGGTGGTGGCGCTCCTCCTGTACCTGGTCCTTCCGGGGGTCTTCCCCCGACGGCCCCTCCTGCTGCTACCGCCTCGGTTGTTGGTGGTGGTGTCGGTGAAGGGGGGACAGCGGATCTTCGGGTTCGGGTTGGTCGTCTTTTTTCGGCCTCTGCTGCCACTGCTGCCAACCTGACTGGTAGCGCCAGGCCTTTGGGGTTCTGGGGCTTTGGGGCGGCTAGTCCCGGTATTGCTGCGTCTGCCGGGGTAGCGGGTCGCGAGCGGGGCCCTTGTAGGAAAGTCGGTCTCGCTGGCGAGTTTGGTAGTGGGATTCAGGTTGCTACTTTCTTGATGTCGTTTTGGGCTTTTGCCAACCTCCCTTCCAGCTGCTGTACTTTTTCTTCAGTGGCTTCGGCCCATTTCTCCACGTTCCCTTGGAATACCGCGAAGTGCTGGTTTCGGGCGATGTTGGCTTCTCCCAGAAAGGCAATGGCGTCGTGCATCCGGGTCACCTGCGTTTGTTGGTGCATACGTTGGACCTCGGCTTCCTGGGTTCGTTCGATAATGACTTCCCAGATTTGTCGGGTGAAAGTCTGGTAAGCGTTAGCGGCCACCATGAGTTCGCTTCTTACCCATTCCTCCGCTATTTCCTCTTGAGCCTGCATGCGCTCATATACGTAATTGGCTCCTTGTTGCAACGCGTAGTAGGCTCGCTCGATGCCGCGAATGCGTCGGTCGGTTCGGTCCACCGTATTGTCGCATAGGTCTAGTAGGTGTCGCATGTCGCTCTCGGCTTGCCCCTGCCGATGGATGATGGCCCTTACCCAACCGGCTGGATTGCTGATTTCCAGGCCTTCCTCCGCGTCTTGGCCCTCCGTTATCTGCAGAAGGTTGCGGAGTGCCTCCAAGCGGAGCAGGTTGAAGTCAGAAGTGGACATTTTCTCAGTATAGGTCTAGGAAGTGTCCGGTGTAGATGGTTTCGTCGTCTTCGTAGAGGCTGTAGTCGCAGATTTCTCGGAACTCGTATCCGTCAAGGTCGGCGCAAATATTTCGTAAGGCGCACTGGGACCAGTATTGCGTATACCAATTTCGTGGTGTTGCGTCAATTTCGGCGATGGGAGTAGGACCGTCGATTTCTTCGTTTCAAAGTTCGATTTCTTGATCAATTGAGTCAAATGTGAAATCGAAGGAGTACTGCTCTTTTGGTTCCAATATGTTGGATAGCTCGAGTAAGAAGAAGTGATCTTGCTCGAACGAGGGCATCCGTTTTTCTTAAAGTAGGGTGATTTTGGATCGAAGATTATAGTGTGACACTGGGGTTGTCTCGTAACCGGAGCGCGGGTTGAATCAAAGGTAATCAGGCTACTTTCGATAATTCACAATGGAATAATCTTAGATCTTGTGTGTGGGTTTCGGCGGTAGTGTTTCAGTCTGTCCTTCTTTCTTTTCGCGAAAGAAGAACCTGGTTATATACCACTCCCGGGGCGATGTGAGATCGGGTGACTCGGGCTAACTATTCCTCTGAGGCTTTCGACCCCGTGGGCAACTCATTGGTCCTGGCCGGGGTCCAGATAAGAGAGATGAGTTCTTCATGCACCGAGGTGGAGTCTCTGCGCCTAGACTCTTTTTCACGTATACCTTTCGGGTGACGTGACAGCTCCTTTTGGGAGTCTGCCCAAGTCTAGCCAGTCTCCGTTTCGTGTGCAATCAAATCCTTCATCACGGAGTTAGATACTCTTATGACCGGTCTCGGCCGTAAGACCCTATCTCCGTTCCCTTATCTCCTGCCTAGACTCTCTGAGACTTGCTGCTTCCAGAAATAGCTAGCTACCGGTTGTTACACCTTAAAAAGAATGGAAAAGATATCTGGTACAGAACGCTGACGGTCTCTCGAGTGACACTCTCCCAGCGTCGAAGGTCTCGCGAATGCCACGCCGCATTGTCGACGGTCGTGCGAATGACACTCTCCCAGCGTCGACGGTCTCGCGAATGCGACGCCGCATCGTGGACGGTCTTGCGAATGCCACGCTGTGACGGCGTGGGTCCCACGAATGCCACGCCGCATCGTCGACGGTCTCGCAAATGCCACGCTACGACGGCGTCGGTCCCACGAATACCACGCCGCAACGTCGACGGCCTCTCGAATGACACACTCTTCTACGCCAACAGCGTCGACAGCGCCAACAGCGTCGACAGCGCCGACAGCACCGGACGTTGACAGCGTCAACAGCGCCGGCAGTGCCGGATGACCACGGCGCTGACAGCGTCAGACAAGTGACAGCCTGACCCCTTGCAGAAACCCACTCGAAGGAATGAGGAAAACACAAGGAGCACGAGAGTCTAGGCGGGAGGCAAGAGTGGACGTAGGACCTCGGCGGCCAAAGTGGTTTGCCGGGGACTGCTCCGCAGTAGCAAAGCGGAACCCGTGTGTCCCATAGAAGCTATGGAAATGATGAGGTTTGCAGCAGCACCGTATCTTGCCATTGGTACCGGTCAGGACGAGTACGCTCTGGGCTTAGGCCCACGTCCACCTTGGCTTTGGCTGGTGCGTGCGTGAGTGAATTCTTCAGGACAACAAGCCCGGGTCGGCGCCTACGCGTCTGACCGGGAAACACGGAAAACACAAGGAGCGCGAGAGTCTAGGGGGGAGGCAAGAGTGGCTGTAGGACCTCGGCGGCCAAAGTGGTTTGCCGGGGACTGCACCGCGGTAGCAAAGCGGAACCTGTGTGACCCATAGAAGCTATAGGAACGACGAGGTTTGCAGCAGTAGCGTATCTTGCCGTTGGTACCGGTCAGGACGAGTACGCTCTGGGCTTAGGCCCGCGTCCACCTCGGCTTCGGCTGGTGCGTACGTGAGTGAATTCCTCAGGACCGAAAGCTCGGGTCTGCACTTGCACGCCGAGGGTAAAGAGATGGATTGGTTTGCGTGCCGGGAAACAAAGAAGATGGAATGGTTAGCGCGCCGAAAAGCAAACAAGATGGATTGATGTGTTTGCGCGCCGAGGGTAAAGAGATGGATTGGTTTGCGCGCCGGAAAACAAGGAAGATAGAATGGTTAGTGCTCCGAGAAGCAAACAAGATGGATTGATGTGTTTGCGCGCCGGGAAACGAAGGAGATGGAATGGTATGCGCTCGCGCGCTGAGGAAAAGAGTATGGAGACTTCGCTCTATAAAACGGCCGGCGTGCCGTGCGGAAAAAGGGGAGGACAGAGAGAGAGAGAGAGAGAGAGAGAACCTGTACCGAGGACACCCCTTAGACTATTCTGTTGTGAATTATCGAAAACCTGACGAAAGATTCCCGATCCTACCGTGACTCCGGTGAAGCGATACACCCCTGTCTCACACCGGTGCCCATTTGTCTCCGGTACGTACCTCTCTAAGGATACGTACCGTCCCGTGATATTTCAGGTGTAACAGCCACACCGCCAACAACCGTTTGGGTTGTCCTTTTTGTGGAAGTCGATCTCCGCTTGGTCGACTCCTGCCAAAGCAGCATGGGCGTTCTCCCATACCCTTTCCTTTCCGGACCTTTCGGTCTGACCACCCGAGCCAGTCTTTCCTGACTGCTTGTGGTCTACCTCTTTTCTGCCAGTGTCCCCTGTCTTTCCTGACCTTTCGGTCTTCCCAGGGCCCTTCCCGGAGCCCTGAGCATCCTTGTTCCCTCCACCTTCCTGTCGCCGCCAAGCTGCCTCCAGTCTCTTCCTCTTCTCCACATGGATCCCTGCCTCGTAGGCGGCGGTCAGGAAATCCCCGTCTTCAAGGAAATCGAAGGCGTTGTGGGCGAAGCGCATGCCCAGTATGTCGCTGGGCATTGCGTGGTCGATTTTCTCCTGGAGGCTCACTCCCGTGACCCCTACGTAGATGTTCAGGGCCCGGAACTCGACGAAGTAGGCCATGATGTCTCCTTTATAGTGGAGTTGGCCAATCTTCTCGAGGGCATTGGCGGCTTCCTGTGAGTCACGGAAGTCTGTCTTGACGCCTTGGAATAGGCTCCCCAGGTGTCTCCGGTCCTTCGGGTAATTCTCCGGCAGTGGAGGTGCCAGGCTTTAGTGGTGCCTGTCAACCGGGTTCCGACCCAGGCGATCCTTTGGACCTCCGACGTTCCTGGGTAGATGCTGAGATAGTCTTCTATCGCTTCCCACCAGGTGTTGAACGGCGTCATGGGCTTGCCGTCGTACTCCGATGGGTTCTCCATTTTTAGTCGGGGTGCGTGGACCGCCTCTGGTCTTGGTGGCTGCGGGCCTGCCCCTGCCTGAGCAGCCCGGATTCCTTCTCCGATCATGCGAGCGAGTCTTTCTGGGGTAAACTCATCGTCATCATCGTTTCCTCCATCCTCCTTGCCCTTCCCCTTTCTCGTTCCGCGGGTCTGGGGAGCAGGCGTGGAGTATAGATTGGCGTCGTCTTGGTTGCCGTCTTTGGAGGGCTCACTAGGAGCCAGTGGGGTCTTTGGAGGTCGCGGTGGTGGTCCGGTACCTCATGATCCCCCAGCGGCCACCGCAGGTTCCTCTGGAATGGTGGGAGGTCGGATGGTCCTACGGGCCGTTTAGAGGTAGGTGGGCTACCAAGTCTTGAGTTCTTCAGCCCTTTTGCGGATGGCCACGAGGTCGGCCTTGATCGCAGCGTTGTCGGAGGCCAACTTCTCGGTGGTGGCCTGCTGGGTAGCGGCCCATTGCTCCACGTTGTGGTTGAAGCTGGCTTGCTCTTGGCACCTCTGCCCGTCCGCAGTCTGGATGAAGGTAAGGGCGTCGTTGAGCCTGGCCATTTGTAGGCCTCGCTGGTGGTCGGCCATAGTGGTTTCCGCATTTTTCTCCACAATCGTTCACCAGACATCTGTGGTGAACTGCTGCGAGGCGTTGGCAGCCCGCATGAGCTCAGTCTGGATCCATTCGTGGGACGCCGTGGAGTCGGCCTCTTGTTGGGAGTACAGGTATTGTACTGCCTCGCAGAGGAGCTGGTAGTTGCGCTCGATCTCTATGACCTCGAGGTCAGTTCGATCGATCTTGTCGCCTAGGGCTCGCTTGAGTTCCCTGTGGTCTCGATGGGCCTGTCGCTGTTGCTGGACGAGCAGGCGGACCCAGGCGGAGGGTTGGTGGACCTCGATGGTATCGAGAGAGGGCCGAGTACCGTGGTAGATCTCGATCGCCGTTTGGGGATGTTCGAGTCATAGCATGTCGACGTTTGAGGACGCGGCTGCGGGAGTGGAGGGGGTCGTCATTGTGAGGGACGAAAAGTAAGGTGACTTTTGATCTTAGATTATAGTGTGAGCCTGGGGTGTAGGAGTACACGGCAGGGGAGGTAATCGAGAAGAAGTGGAAGTAGATAGAAGAGTCAGGTTTCTTTTCGATAGTTCACAGTGGAATAATCTAAGGTTTGTTGTTCGGGGTGGTTTGGTGTTTGTGTCGGTCTGGTGTTTGTGTCAGTCTGATCTGGGAGCTCGGATATATAAGGCGCGAAGGTAGTCAGGTGATCTCTCTTCGTACGCTGCCGGAGGGCAGGCGTGCGGGTGTGAGCTCGTGCGAGGGGCGGGAAGCCTGTTTGCACAGCTCCCCTTCCTCGTGAGTCATGGCTGTTGCCTAGCGGAGGGGACGTGTACGCTCGCCACCCGGGGAGGGGGCATGGGTGAATACCCGGAGCTGATTGGTCCTGGTCGGTGATAGCGACAAGGATACGTAGGTAGTCGTCCGTTTCGTGCAGGGGGATGTGGGGACCGCTTTTCGGCGCACAGGGGAAGACCTGTGGGATAATGCCTCAGCGCACATATGTCTGCAGTCTAGCCCTCCTTGCGACTCCGGAGTTAAGATAGCGTACGTCCGTTACGGCCGTAGTTGAGGGGTAGCAGGAAGCATGTCCATTCTAGAGAGGCGAGCGCCGGCCTCTTATACGAGTGTCCGTGCGCCGCCTGTGACTGTCTACCGTGACTGTCCTATGTAGCCCTATGTCACACTCCCGTAGCACTGTCCGTGTC
>Ga0307516_10007351_pt1 | contig 12678 bp, 7 predicted proteins | sample 19_EM_MG_FD_203310 | JGI IMG/M metagenome (GOLD analysis project Ga0307516, IMG submission 203310) | Populus trichocarpa ectomycorrhiza microbial communities from riparian zone in the Pacific Northwest, United States - 19_EM | ecosystem: Host-associated > Plants > Roots > Unclassified | place... | reverse complement strand
ATGAGATTGACCATCTTTTTACTAACTGCTGCTTTGGTGCATGCCCATGCATCCGGTGAGGCCCAAAGCATTACCCTCTCCGGCAGGGACCTGACCTTAAAAAAGGTTTTTGCCGGCATTGAAAAGCAAACCGGCTATGTTGTTTTCAGTAAGAAAGGAACGCTTGCTGATACAAAGACGGTGTCCTTTGCCGTACACAATATGCCGCTGCGGGATTTCCTGAACATTGTGCTGAAAGACCAGCCCCTGGAGTATGACATCTCGGGGAAAACCATTCATCTTTCCCGGAAAGCAGCTATCCCGGCGCCTGTTGTCGATCTGCCTCCGGCGCTGCCGGTTGCGCAGGCCCAACCCATCAGCGGCCATATTACAGACAGCGCCGGCGTTCCCCTGGCAGGTGCAACGGTAAGTATAAAGGGGAAAGCAACCCTGACGACAGACGTAAATGGCAAATTCTCCCTCATGGCGGAGCCGGGTGATGTGCTGGTAGTGAGCCATATAGGATATGCCACTACAACCTTTAAGGTCAAAAACGATACGAAAGCCATTGAGCTCATCCTGAAGCGTGCCGCTGCCGTCATCGATGATTTTGTAATAACCGGGATCTTTAACAAGCCCAAAGAAAGCTATACAGGGGCTGCCCGCGTTATATCGGAAAAAGAGATACAGGAATTCCAGGGACGCAACCTGTTCGTTACGCTGGGTAACATCGATCCTTCTTTCTATGTAGTGACCAATAATTCCATCGGTTCAGACCCGAACAAGGTACCGGAAATACAGCTTCGGGGCATCCGGAACCTCCCCAATCTCGACCAGTTTCAATCAACGCAGGGCGCAGGCCAATTGGCTATCCGTGATCAGCAATTCCAGTACCAGTCGGCTGCTTTAAACGCACCCCTGATCATTATGGATGGCTTCCCGATCACGTTGCAGCGCATGATGGATCTTAACGTGAACGAGATAGCGTCCGTTACCTTGCTGAAAGACGGTTCTGCTACCGCATTATATGGTTCGCAGGGATCCAACGGGGTCATCGTGATCACCACGAAGCAGCCACAGGCTGGTAAGCTCAGGCTTACCTACCGGGGCGCCGTTAACCTGAACCTCCCTGATCTGAGCAGCTATCACCTGCTGAATGCCCGTGACAAGCTGGCATTGGAAAAAGTATCCGGCTATTATGTAAATCCCACCAAAAGCGCTGCTCAAAACCTGGCGATGGAGAAATACTATAATGAAATACTGGGATTGGTGGAAAGCGGCGTGAATACCGACTGGCTGCGTAAACCGTTGCATACCCAGGTTGACCAGGACCATTCCCTGCGGCTGGAAGGTGGGGATGCAGCTTTTCGCTACTCGCTGGAAGGACAGTACAACAGGATCAACGGCGTTATGAAAGGATCCAGCCGCGAAACGGTCAACGGTACATCGACCATTTCCTATCGCCTGAATAAACTGAACTTTACCAATAACCTGCGCATCGGTAGTGTCAGAGGCAACGAGTCGCCTTACGGCTCTTTTGCAGATTACGCAAAGCTCAACCCTTACTGGTCCCCGTATGATGACAAAGGGAATATCGTGCAATCTTTTAAACCCTTCAGCTACGATTATTGGATACAGGCTCAAAAAGGCAGCCAGCCCTATGCTAATCCAATGTATGACGCCACGCTGAATACATTTGACAGATCAGCCTATACCAACATCGTTGAAAACTTCCAGGTGGAATACCGGCCGGTGAGGCATCTCGCCCTGAACGGAGGGATGAGTATCAACAGCACCATGAGCACGGGCGATGATTTCAAACCAGCTTCGCACTCTGCTTTCTCGCAATACAGTGCCGCTGATATCTTCCGTAAAGGAAGCTACACGTACAGCACCGGAAAGGATTATAACTTCACCGGCCGGGTATCTGCCAACTATTACAACCTTTTTGCGGGCGTACATGGCTTAGCGGTAGGCGTAAGCGGAGAGGTTAACGAAGACAAATCCACCAGCTATTCTATTACCGCGGAAGGCTTTCCCGATGAGACCGTTGATTTCCTTGGCAGGGCCCTTCAATATCAGCAGGGCGGCGCCCCCAGTGGAAGCGAATCAACCACCCGCAGGGTAGGCATGGTAGGTACGATGAACTACGTGTACGACGATCGTTATTTCGTTGATTATACCTATCGCGTAGATGGCGCTTCGCAGTTTGGCACCAATAAACGCTTTGCGCCTTTCTATGCCATCGGTGGCGGATGGAACCTGCACAAAGAAGCATTTTTCAAAGACCTGAAGTTTATAGACCGCTTAAAATTGCGGGGTTCCTATGGTGTCACCGGCAACCAGTCATTTTCGGCTTACCAGCCGCTGGCTACCTATTCTTACGTGATCGGCGACCGTTACAAGAACTGGATCGGCGCCAATCAGACAACACTGGGTAACCCTAATCTGCAATGGCAGCAAACGGGCAAGCTGGATTTCGGCATAGAATCCGGGTTTCTCAATGACCGCCTGTTCGTACAAGCCGATTATTACCGGGAAAAGACTTCCAACCTGCTCTCGTCCATTGAGCTCCCTTATTCCAATGGATTTACCGACTATGTGGAGAACATCGGTGAACTGGAACAACGGGGATGGGAACTGACCGCCCGCGTTACGATCCTTCGCAACGACCGCCGCCGTTTGATGTGGTCTGTAACGGGCAATATTGCCTATAACGAGGACAAGATCGTGAAGCTGTCGGAGGCGATGAAAGCAGCCAATGAAAAGCTGGCATTGCAATACGATTATACCTCCAATGCCCCCAACAAGATCATCCGTGTGGGCGCTTCCCAGAACACGATCTATGCGGTGCCTTCCCTCGGCATCGACCCCAGCACCGGCCGGGAAGTATACCTCAACCGGTTAGGTGAAGTGACCTACACCTGGAATGCAGCAGACCGGGTTAACGTAGGCGTATCGCAACCGAAATACCGGGGTAATTTCAGCACCCTTTTCCGTTATATCGGGTTTACGCTGAATACCTCCTTCGGTTACCGCTTTGGCGGCCAGATCTACAATCAAACGCTGATCGATAAAATAGAAAATGCCGACAGGTGGCTGAATGTGGATGAACGCGTATTCAAAGACCGCTGGCAAAAGCCGGGAGATAAAGTGCCTTTCCGCGGATTGAACGAAACTTTACGGGTCAATCCATCCTCGCGCTTTGTGCAGGACGAGCGTACCCTCGTATGCCAGAACGTGAACCTGTCGTACGACCTTACCAACCGCAACCTGCTGCAGTACATGAGTATGAAATCCATGACCATAACGGTCAATACCGGGGAGCTTTTCTATTTCTCCACTGTACGCCAGGAGCGGGGTCTTGATTTCCCGTTCACAAGGCAGGTAAGTTTCTCTTTGTTTGCAACCTTTTAATTTGAATGCACATGAATAAGATCACATTTATCATATTAATATCGGGCGCTTTGCTGTTTGCCGGCTGTAAAAAATGGCTCGATGTAAAACCCGAAGGTCAGACCACCAAAGACGAAATGTTTAAAAGCCAGAAAGGGTTCCGCGACGCCCTTACCGGCGCCTACATCGCCCTGAAAAGCAGCGATGTGTATGGCAGCGCGATGACGTGGAGTACGGTTGAATTTATGGCGCGCAACTGGGATGTGGTATCTCCCAACTTTACCGACCTCAGCAACCTGGTGAATGCCAACTATACCGATGCCAACGTAAGAACCATGCTTGACAAGATCTACGCCCAGGAGTACAAGGTAGTGGCTGACGTGAACAGTATCCTGGAGAAGATCGATGGAATGAAAAGTATATTCCAGGACAGCAATTATACGCTGATCAAAGGCGAAGCATTGACTTTACGCGCCTTTGCCCATTTCGATGTACTGCGTTTGTTCGGTCCCATGCCGGGTAACCCGACAGCCGATCCTATACTACCGTACGTGAAAGAAGTATCGAAAAATATTGTTACGCTGTCAACTTATGATGACTTTTCGAATCAGGTACTGGCAGACCTTGACCAGGCAGAAGGTTTGCTGAAAGGGGCAGACCCCATCACTCAATTCTCCCTGTTGGAACTGAACCCGCCTTCATCGGCTGTCAACAATGTGCCGGTAGTTTCTGACGACTATTATATGTACCGTCAGATACGCATGAACTATTATGCTGTACTGGCGCTCAAAGCCAGAGTATACAACTGGCTGATACCAAGGGGCGACGCAAACCGCGTAAATGCCGCCAAATATGCACAGATGGTCATTGACGCCAAAGACAGGCTGGGCAAATCTACTTTCAGGCTCGGTGAACTGGGCGATGCGCAAGTGGGTAACTATACTTTTCCGTCAGAACATATTGCTGCAGTAAATGTGTATAATCTGAACATCGCAGCGGAGAACGCCCTTGGCGAACCTGGCATACTGGCCCGGTCAGACTTTAACATTCAGGACGGATTTTACTACCTCAACAACCTGTTCCCCGTAGCAGAAAGAGCTGCCGACGCCAGATGGGTAGGGATGTGGTCGTATAAAACCACGTCCGGGCAAACCGGTTATGTCAAGTACAGGAAGTTCGTCCAGAAAGATGTTGATCCTGTTAACCAGATCCCGTTGCTCCGGCTGAGCGAAATGTACCTGATCCTGACCGAGTGTGCCCAGAACAAAGCGGATGCGGAGAACTTCTATCGTTTTTATTGCAGTAAGAAAGGTATTCCCTTCACCACCGGTTTCAATGCCGCAGGCTGGGAAGCAGACAGGAAGAATAAAATGATCAGGGAATATGTACGCGAATTTTATGCGGAAGGGCAAACCTTCTTCACCTATAAGCGCTATAATGTAACCACGCTGCCTGCAAGCTGGACAGCTGCTTATTATACGGCCACAACAGCCAGGTACCTGGTGCCAAAACCTGATCGTGAAATTAATTATAATAACAAGTAATCATCATCATGAAAAAATATAGCTGCATACTATTTATACTGCTGGCCATTGCTGCAGGTTGCAAAAAAGCTGATTACCTGCTGTACCATGACACTGCCCGCATACAAATGGCCGATACGAGTTTACTGAGCTCCACCTTCGTATATGAAGCGCCCATCGTTACCAGGGATACGGTTTATATCAGAGTGAATACCATAGGAGGTATTAAGGATCATGACAGAGCCGTCACGCTGGAGCAAACACCGGAATACGACATCACCTATGTGCGCGATCCGGTCACCAACAAGGTTACCGACTCCACCATTAAGGAAAAACCCTTTAAGGCGATTCCCGGGACGCATTACATTCCGCTTAATGATCCATCCATGCGATCGCTGCTGGTCGTTAGGGCAAATAGACCTTTCGACAGCCTGCCAATCGTCCTGCTGCGCGATACCAGCCTGAAGAGCAACTCTTATCGCCTGCGGCTAAAAGTGACCGCCAATGATGAGTTTGGCATCGGGGAAACAAATGCGATAGAAAAGACCCTCTTATTCTCTGACAGATTGGAACGGTTTGCGTCCTGGAAGGTTGACAACAGCACGGCATCGGCGTACCAGGTTTTTGGGAAGTACAGCGTTAACAAACACCAGTTCATGATCGATGTGCTGAAGGTGAAGATCGATGAAGCCTGGTTTCAGGCTATTATTTTGGCCCAGGCAACACAACATTACAAGAACCTGCTAAGGGACGCATTGGTTGCGTTCAATGCCGACCCGGGCAATATCAGCTCCGGGAAAGCGCCGCTGCGCGAAACGAGCGATCCCACAAGCCTGCTGGTAACCTTTCCTAATTAATCATCAAACATCATGACAACAATGAAATATATACAGTTCCTTACAGCCGGCTTGCTTTCATTGCTCGCAGCCGCCTGCAACAAAGATGACAGCTCCGGGGCCAGCCGGCCGATCCCGCAGGTAAACGTCAGCGGATTAAAGGACACCTTTAATGTGTTTACGCACAAGGATTCCTTAAAGATCACGCCGGCGGTGCAGAATGAAACTAATTTCGATTATTACTGGACACTTTTTTCTGCAAACTTCTCCGCAGGGCAGGGGCTGGTAAAGGCCGACACGCTGGCCCGCACAAAAGACCTGAACTACGAAGTGTTGCAGGATCCGGGGCCCTATATCCTTGTATTCAATGTAAAGGATAAGAACACCGGCGTTACGAGGTTGTTCAACATGACCGTGAACGTAACTACGCTCACGATGAACGGGTGGTACCTGGTGAAAGACAACGGTGGTAAGACCGACATGGATTTCATTCACAGCACCGGGCGTATTGATAACTGGATCGCGAACTTCAATGGCAAAAGCCTGGATGGCGATGCCGTGAAAGCCGTATTTGTACCAGCTTTCAAAGCAACCCCCACTTCGCCAAACGTTTTTAATGCAATGATGGTGCTTTCGACCAATGATGCCGCTATTTACCGGATCGACAACGGAGCCATGCTGATGAATTTTGACAATATGTTCTTTTCGAAACCCGGTACCCGAAAACCGCAGTCGGTGTTTCAGCCCATGGCCACGAACAACCTGGGATTCATCAACGATGGCAAGGCCTATAACCTGGTCAAAGGCAGCCTGTTCTCTAATTTACCGCTGAACTATAACAACCGGGTGTATAACAACCTGTCGCCCATCACTACCGTGGCGGCTATGGATTTTGGTTTCAACCTGAATACAAAAAGTATATTCTGCTATAGCGGAAGCTATTTTACTGAATTGCAAACGTCCAATGGCGGAAATAAATTGCAGAACATGAACGCCAACCTGCAGTGGATGACCGGATATGCCGGCGGCCGTAGCGTAGCACTGATGCTGTTCCGTAATCCGCAGGATACCGGCTACCTGTTCAAGCTGAATGCATCGTATGGACCCTTGATCGGCAGCGGTGCGCTGATCATGACCCAGGATACCCTGAAGCCGGAACACTCGCTGATGTCTGCCAGTATTATTGGCGGCAATTATGATATAGACCTGATCTACTATGCTGTAGGGGATAAGATCTATATGACAGATGTGGCTTCCCTGCAGGAAAACCTGCAATTTACCCTGCCGGCTGGTGAAACGGTCACCTGCATACAGCATATCAAATATCCACAGCCCGTCAGTACTACCGTACCTATAACTCTAAACTATATCGCCATTGCTACCTATAATGCAGGGCACTATAAAGTATACCTGCATACCATCAGCGGCACGGGAACCCTCTCGCCGCTGTCACAGGCCAACTTTGAAGGCGAAGGCCGCGTGTCCACCGTTATCTATATGGAACAGGGCAATGGCTCCAGGGTCTTTTAAATTTTCCTTTTTTACCTTCTATAAAAAAACTCAATGAGAATTTTAGTTCTTGCAACGGCAGTCTGCTGTCTTTATACAACCAGCCTGCCGGCGCAAAATATCAATGGAGATTCAGCCATCGTGACAAAGCAGCAGTCGGAGTGGAAACAGGCGCTGGCAGAGGCAGACCGAAAACTGGATGACCGCCAGAAGCTTTACCTGGAAGTGCAAAGCAAAAAGCCGCATTACGATACCCTCGGCCTCGGACAATACCGCTATGACATGGCGCAGTTCAAAAATGAACGCAGGCAGGAAGAAATTGCTTTCATCAGGGCGCACCCGGATTACAAAATCAGCGTCGAGGCCCTGAAAGACGCCACCGGTGCAGTGCCCGACAATATCCTTATTTACGACAAGCTGTTCAGGGGGCTGGATAAGGCAGTGCGCAACAGTGAAGACGGCGTAGCGCTCCGGAAGATCATAGATGGCTATATGGCCGTACGGATCGGAGCGGAAGCGCCGCTGTTCGAGGCATCCGACACCACCGGGCAACTCCTGCACCTGAAAGATCTCCGGGGAAAATACGTGCTGCTGGATTTCTGGGCCAGTTGGTGTATCCCCTGCCGGGAAGAAAACCCGAACGTGGTAAAGGCCTATGAGCAATTCAAGGATAAGAATTTCACCGTTTTAGGCATCTCTCTCGATCAACCTGGTAAACGGGACGCCTGGATCAAAGCTATTAAAGCCGATGGCCTGGTATGGGATCATGTATCTGATTTGAAATACTGGAACAACGCCGTAGCGAAACTGTACAGTATCCGTTCCATTCCTCAAAATTTCCTGCTTGACCCGCGCGGGAAGATCGTGGCCGCCAATCTGAGAGGGGATGCCTTGTTGCAGAAATTACAGGCATTGCTTCAGAAAGACTCCCGCGCACAGGCGGCCATCGTAAAAGATACCATTCCGAAAGTGGATTCCGGAAAAGATCTTGCCGCAGGTCAGCCAAAACGATATGGAGAGATCATTACGAAGAAAGCGATCTCCAGGAACGGTTTGTTCCGCGTACACCAGATTGATGAGCAGTATTTCTTTGAAATACCGGACAGTCTGCTAAATCGCGACATCCTTGTGGTCAACCGTATTTCCCGTGCACCTGCCGGTCTAAGGCCACAGGTGAACGTGTATGCAGGCGATGAGATTGCCGAGAACGTGATCCGTTTTGAAAAGGGCCCGTTCAACCGCCTTTTTATGAGACGGATGCTGTTCCGGGAAAAGTCTGCCGACACTACGGAAAATGGTATGTACAGGGCGGTAGTTAATTCCAGTCTCCAGCCCATTGTGGCAGCCTTCCCGGTAAAAGCATTGGGTGGCGACCCTGGCGCAGGAGGCACTTATGTGATTGATATAACGGCTTTCCTGCAGTCGGAGAACGAGATCTTCTATTTTGGTCCGGAAGCGAAAAAAGGACTTTCACTCGGCGCTGTGCAGAATGATAAGTCGTATGTAGCCAGCATCAATACCTTTCCCATCAATGTGGAAGTGAAGTCGGTGCGCACCTATCTGCCGACAACGCAGGGGTCTACGCTGCCCACCACCTACGAGATCAACAGCTCCCTGCTGCTGCTGCCAAAAATACCGATGAAGCCCCGCTATGCAGATGCACGGGTAGGTTTCTTCTCACGTGGAGTGATCGATTTTGACTCCGAACCACAACGGGTAACATCAAAGTACTATGTTACGCGGTGGCGCCTGGAGCCAAAGCCGGAAGACCGCGAAAAATACCTGCGTGGCGAACTGGTAGAGCCGCAAACCCCCATCGTCTATTACATTGATCCGGCCACGCCTAAGAAATGGGTCCCTTACCTGATCGCAGGCGTGAACGACTGGCAGAAAGCCTTTGAACAGGCCGGGTTTAAAAATGCGATCAAAGCATTGCCCGCTCCGGAGAACGACAGCACCTGGAGCATTGACGATGCCAGGCACAACGTGATCGTATACAAACCCTCCTCCATTGCCAATGCCAGCGGCCCGCATGTGCATGATCCCCGCAGCGGCGAGATCATCGAAACGCATATCAACTGGTACCACAATATCATGACACTTATTCATGACTGGTACATGATCCAGGCAGGCGCCATTGATCCGAGAGCCCGCAGTATGCAATTCGATGACGAGTTGATGGGGCAGTTGATCCGTTTTGTATCTTCCCATGAGGTAGGACATACGTTAGGTCTTATGCACAACTACGGCTCCAGTTCCACCGTTCCGGTAGAAAAGCTGCGCGATAAGAAATATGTGGAGCAATACGGGCATACCCCTTCGATCATGGATTACGCCCGCTTTAATTACGTAGCACAACCGGAAGACAGCATTACGGAGAAAGGCATTTTCCCGCGGATCGGGGCGTATGACAAATGGGCTATCCAGTGGGGCTACCGCTGGCTGCCGAAATTCGATGGTCCTGATGCCGAAACAGCTTACCTGAATAAATTGGTCATCGACAGTCTGAACCATAACAGGCAGTTGTTCTTTGGTTATGAGATGGACGCTTTTGATCCGCGCTCGCAAAGTGAGGACCTGGGCGATGACGCCGTACTGGCCAGCACTTACGGTATTAAGAACCTGCGCCGGATCCTGCCAAAGCTGTTCGAATGGACACGTATGCCCAATGAGGGATACGAGAGCCTGAAGGCCATGAATGATCAGCTTTTCCGTCAATACAACCTGTATATGGCCCATGTACTGAAAAGTGTTGGAGGCCAGTACACCACACAGAAGAGTGTAGAACAAACCGGTCCCGTTTTTGAACCGGTATCCTATGATAAGCAGAAAACCGCCATGAAGTTCCTGGATACCTACCTGTTTCACATCCCTGACTGGCTGGCGGACGACAGCACCTTCATGCTAACCGGCTCTTCCCCTGAGCCATACTTCTATGCGGCGCAATACAACGCCCTGTCGCGCCTGATGGGATCAGGCATACTGATCGGCTTTATTAAGAATGAGACCCGGTATAAGCACAAAAAAGTATATCCCTGCGCCGAATTCCTGGACGACCTGAAGAAAAGCGTGTGGAGTGAATTGTATTCCCTCAAGCCGATCGACCTGAACAGACGTGACCTGCAAAGAATGTATATCGATAATGCATTCATTGCCTTCCGGTCCGTGAACGAAATTGTGGGCCGGAACAGTGGTAACGGGGTGCAAATCTATATCAACCCCGATCCGACAAAAGCTGATGTGACCGGTCTTATACGGGCGCACCTGCTTGGATTGCGGAAAGATATTAAGAACGCCATCCCTTCACAAAGGGGGCTTGCCAAAGATCACCTGGAGAATATTATTGCGCGTATTGACAAGGCATTAAAGGATGGTGAATGGGTCCTAAAGTAATATTTTAGGCCCTGACCATCCTCACATTGACAGCGCTCAGGCCTTTGGGACCTTTTTCGATCTCAAAACTAACTTTATTATTTTCATTCACCGGATCTATCAATGAATTGACATGAAAGAAATAGCTTTCCTGCGTTTCCGGGTTTTTAATAAACCCATATCCCTTGTCCGTCTTAAAAAGCGTAACGATGCCAACCTGGATCAGATCCTCAGGAAGTAGTTCTCTTTGTTGAGGTACACTTATCTTGATATCCTCTGCATTGATGGACACCCTCTTTCCGGGATCCATCGGTTTGGAAGAGAGATTTCCATTTTCATCAACATAAGCTAACATGCTTTCCAGGTCATGACTACCTTTATTGGCTAGTTTCTTCTCCTGTCTTTTTTCGATCTTTTCTTTCCTTTTTTTCTGTTTGTTCCTTTCCCGTTCTTTTTTGTTCCATGTTTCTGACATATTTATTTCCTCTTTTTGTTTAAGAATTATGATATGCATCATAGAAACAAAAAGGAGTCCTGATTTATCGATGAAGTCCAGGCTTACAAGCACATGTAGAATGTCATTGATTGTCAATGTCGTGCAAAACCCTGTAATTTTTCAACCCTGACAGATCAGGCATGTCTGCTCAGGCTATAAGACAAGAAGGCAGTTGTCTTTTATTTTACTGGCTAAATGGCGGGAGAGCCAAATGCATCGATCATCGAATTTTCGATAAAAAATCGCCCGGTAGCCGCAGTCCTTCTTCACTGGCCAGCACCCGTAACATGACCTTTTGAAGACCTTTCGGGATAAGGTCTTTTTCTACCTGGGTTAGTGGCTGAATGAGCTCGAAAAATTCATCATCATCGTCATAATACCCAAAATCCAGCATCCACCGGTCATTAGAAAGCAATCGAAGGGCAATTTCCTTATCCTCTTCATAAATATGCATTTTTATAATAGACCATGACTCTTCATCATCTGATTCAAAGCGGACTTCAACGGTTTCTTTATTGAGCACTTCGGTAATCAATTTTTCGACCAGGGAGCCCGCATGATTTTTTACAAATTCTTCGTATTTCATTTTTTGCTGGAATTTTGTAAATATAATTTTTATTCAACCAACATGAGCGATCTCAAACTTAAATCCGGTCAACTTTTCAGCCATAACCATATCCCTGAATGCCGGACTGCAGATATCGAGAGCTTCCGGCCGCAGCAATCCCCGGCGAACCCCTACCTTTTCCCGGGTGCGGAAGAGATCGAATGAATGGAGAGCGCGATGCTTCTTCACATGAGGTTCCGACAAAAGATTCAGGCCGATCAGGTGACCCTTCGGGCACTTATATACCTCTTTCTCCTGTTTTAACAGATAGTCCGCTCCCTCGATATAGTCCTCTCTGGCCTCCGAGCCTTCGGAGAAATCAAAAGGGTCTACTCCGACGAGGGTCTTCTCCGATACTTTTAATTCCGGGGACTCGGGAACGATCTCATAGTATTGCTTCGTCGTTCTTTTGGTGAACAGGACCGGTCTAAAGGAAGCTCCCTTCAATTTATGTTTCTTAAAGGCCTTTATGAACCTATCCGACACGATGTGTTCACCGGCAATGGTGGAAGCAATATCCTTATGGGGGATTGAACTGGCTTTTAACCGGAGAGCACCTATCCTCTTAGCATTAGCCCCGCAGATCGGGCATGCCGACTGCTCATCATATACCGTTCCGCATTCCTCTCCGGCCGGCTCGAACCAGGTCACGGGGCGAAAATAAAAAAGGCTGGCATCTTTCAATTCAGCCGGTGTGTATTTGAACATGACCTCCCAACTATAGAAGAAGGGATCGTCCTTTTTATCCGCTAACATTTTATTCAACTCCCCTACCCGTTCGAATCGCGGATCCTCCCTGGTAAGGCGAACGACCTTAACCATTTTGTCAATATTCTTCCCCTCGTTCTTTCCGAACAATAAGTGAGCATGTTCATAGTCGACCCTGAACTCATGTATTTCCTGCATTTATACGCTGGCTGCTGTTTGACAATAAAGATAATTCCTTCTTCCGGACGACCA
>Ga0307516_10007349_pt1 | contig 12681 bp, 13 predicted proteins | sample 19_EM_MG_FD_203310 | JGI IMG/M metagenome (GOLD analysis project Ga0307516, IMG submission 203310) | Populus trichocarpa ectomycorrhiza microbial communities from riparian zone in the Pacific Northwest, United States - 19_EM | ecosystem: Host-associated > Plants > Roots > Unclassified | place... | reverse complement strand
CCGTGCCGTCCTCGCCGCGTGTATCTTGGAAGTGGGTACGGTGCTCCGCTCCCGTTCGATCCTCAAAGACCAACTCCCACACGGATGTAGGCGTGAGATGTTGTGGTTGTACTTACCCTTCCCTATCGGTGTGGTACCCCGTCAGCGCCTGTTGTGGCCAGTTATTGATGCCGGTCTTTAAGGTTCACCCCATTCTCCAAGAAAGGTAGCAGCCGCCACCCGGGAGCCGGGCGTGCGATGTTATCTTCACCCGCCTTGCCCACTTCGACGTGTGTGTTATCGCCTCAGTTCTGTACCTGTACGCACTCTCCATTCCAGGCGTACGGTGTTTTCCGATAGAAGACCGGGGTTCGCAGCCGCCTCACTCGGTGGGGGAACAACGTCCCCCGATCATTGATCAGCAGCCAACGTTCATGAATACAAAGATCATCACGTGTGCGGATTAGAGAGCTGAACTGAGAACGGTGACCGGTTTGGGCCAGCTCATGGGGTAAGCTCTGGTCGGGGCGCTCGGGCTGGGGGAGCCGACTCCACCCTAGCCAAGTAAACCCATTCCCAGCATCCTTCGTCGGATACTATCATGCCTCTCCCCAAGCCCATAGGGCTGGTCCTAGCAGCCTGCGTTTGTGCCGCCGCAGCTCACCGGTCCTTATCCAACCTCTACGACAACTGCGAATTCACTGTGGATCGCAGTCGGTACGATTTATGTCCGCTCTTCCACGATCGTGGGCAAGGCGGAGTCGTCAAAGTCCTTGCGGAGCTTGCGCCAACCGTCCAACTATCCTACGAAATGTCTTTCGGTGGACTGGTCAGCCTACAGAGTGGAGAGGAGGCTGGACCACAGGTGAGAGCTGCAGTCGCCGCTGTGGCACTTCGTGAACGAAAGTGGTCTGATAGTTTTTTCAGTGCCCTCCAGGCACATGGATTTGTTTGAGAGGCAGGTATTCGCCTCCATTTACAGACAATGTACTAACCTGCGTTTTCAGAGCGCCGGGCAGACTCCGGAGATCCGGAATCCCACTTCACCCAAGCCATCCCGATCACAGGTACCTCTGCGATCGACGCAACCCACACCGCGACTCCCTCCCGCCTCGAGATTGACGGTTACCGAAGCACTCATAATGGTTGGTCCTGGCGTTAGTTAGCAGTTTGTGAAGATCAAACGTTGTTTTTAGATGGCCTGGAGATCGATCTCAAGGGGGGCATGTGGAGAAACAAACCTCAAGCTGCCCATTTCCGATTCATATGTGACAGAAATTCTCAAGAAGTATGCATGCAGCATTGTCTTTGTCTGATGTTTCGTTGGTGGTGACCCATCTCTCAGCCTTCCCTCCCGTCGTTCATCGGTGTAACTGCCGGAACCCACAATTTCGAGTGGTCAACTTCACACGCATGTGTAAAGGAACCTCCGAGTTTCAACGCACTCGGAGAGGTCGAAGATACCACGCCCGGAGGCGATGATACTCAACCGGAGGGTGGCGGCGACGAAGACCAGGAGCTTGTCGACACCTTCCCCGCTCATCACACAGTTCGAAATCTCATGATCGCATTCGCGGTAGCCTCGTGAGTCACGCACCCTCGATGTCCATACGGGCCATGCTGACCGTGAAACAGGTCAACGATACTTGGTCTTGGGTACTTGGTTCGATATCCTCCGCCTACAGTCAGGCAGTGGGTTGGCACCACGGCCAGAAGACTACCGTTCCGAGTGGGCGAAGGTATCCTCGTCCGGTGGGCAGAGGAGGCCATGTTCGTCAACGATGAGGAGGACGTGATGGTGAATTATGAAGAGGAGTACGGCTTCGATGAACAAATCCCGCTGAAGCCGAGCCCGACAAGGCTATCTGCTCGATTTTCAGATTATGGGAGTGCCAGGTGGTAATCGTTTCTTCGTGACTAGAATGCTGTAATAATATCGATAGGGTGACCCACGTACTATACCGATGACGATTAATAGCCAATATGGTTGCCATTTCTATTTCCGACATACATGAGCGATGGAGGTCCTAACCCCAAGCAGCTGTCGTGCTGGGACGTGTCTCAACTCAGGAAACGTGGAGAAGGTGCCGTGAAGGAACGTACCTGTAGTTTACTATCAGATGACCATCCGTAGAGAAAGACTAGTGGGATCGGTCATTAAAGAGTGTGTCAAGCCGAGTCAAGAAGCGACCCAAACCTTGTAAAGGTTCGAAACCGTGTCGTCTGGGGCAGGAGAAAAGGCGAGATTAATGTAGGTGAACTGCAGGGGAAAGCAAGGTGTTAGGAAATCTCGTGTTTGGGCACCCGGATGCGTACCAATGGATCCCCAGCCTTCCAGCCAAGCTCTTTCCGTAGGAATTGGATCACGGCCTGAAATCTGTTGGATGCAGTGATCTTGTAGAAGTTTTGTCGCATTATCGGTGCGTTGCCGACGGCCTTGAATCGTACGACAACTGGCGGAGGGCGCGTTCAGGGCATTGTAGGTTTCCAGGCCGAGATGTGGATGGCGTACCTTTGGAGACATCCTTCTTCTTGTAGGCTTCGAGGGAGTCGAGTACCTCGGCGATGCTGTCTAAGCCATCCTGGGCCGTCCAGGCGGTGGGCAGGGCACGAGTATGGGTGTCTGGGCTCGAGGAGGCCATAGGTGATCAGAGTCACCGTGACAGGCGTTGAGGGGATCCAACTAAGCGAGTCCTTGGGCGGCTTGTCTCATCGTCAGCCACCTGTTCCTCTCCCTCATGTTTACCGCGTTCCTTTCTTCATCGATTTGTGCTTAACCTCTACGATTTCCCCCTCAAATCCTTTCCCTAATGGCTAGGTCAGACACGACCACATCATCAACTCCCTTCAGTCCTTTCTCCAACTGTTCCGCAGCCAGTGAGGCAACTTCGGATGGTGAGCTCGCCGCAATCACCGGCCACCTCCTCGTTCTGACCGTCCGGTTTCATTTTCCAGACCCTCCAGATCTCGGAGCATTTACGGACGTCTTCCGCGCCCTGAACGAGTTTCAGCAGGAACCTCGCACAGCAGTAGCGATACCAATCCCCATCACCCAACTCGATCACAGGAGTCGCACACCAACATCATCTCTCGCCGCTCTTTCACCCGTAACCACCCAATCTAATGCGACCCGCGGGCGTACCGACCCTTTATTCCTATCGAGCTCCTGGCGAGACGAACGACGGCCTAATGCCAGATCTCTCTCACCGGATGTCAACTCGGACAACTCCCACACGGAAGGGGAAGAACTCTTCCCGGAGACCGTGGAAATCAGGTCATACGACTACGATTTTGACTTCGACTCCGGCGTAGATGTCCTGGACAAGGACGGAGACCAGCCTTCTCTAGGCTATCTCGACGAAGCCCTCGGATTTATTGCCGCAGAGCGCGCCAAGTTTTTCGCTTCTCGTGACACTACTGGCGGTGCTGGGGCAGGGAACCGGAGTTCCACCTCTGAGAGTGTCTTCCACGCAATTGTCCAGTCACGGAAGAAACGCCGAAGAAAGAAGGTGGTCCAATCTCACAGCCAGGGTCCCGCCAATCGGACACCACTCTCTTTGGACAGCGACCCCCGCATAGAAGACGCAGCCATCGAGCTCAATGGTGCTGGCGATGCCACCTTGGAAGGCACCTCCTCGTCTTTCGAATCATCTTCCTCTCCCGCTAAGAACGCCACTCCTATCACCGCCAGGGGCCATGATTCGCGGAAGAAGGGAAAGGCTCTCGAGATGATCACACTTCCCCGCCTTCATAGCAAGTCAACGCCCAGTCTCCTTCTCACAACCGCATCGCTCCCTTTGGACCCGCGAGTGTTGAAATTACGCGCGTTGGCACACAAACTACGCCTTCTATTCCCCGAGGACTCCCCTCGCTTATCTTCTATCTTATCTAACGACCAAGCCGACGAAGGCGACTTTGTTGATCCCAGAGGACCCAAACCTCGGGCCAAAGACACACTCATACATGTTTTTGTTGATCAGTAAGTCTGCAAATTTGCCCTCGGCCTCCACTCCGACTGACATTCACCCCCCGCCAGTTCAAACATCCTTATCGGTTTCTTATCATACCTGAAACGACACCCGGCGATAGTAGCCGGGCGTCCAACTAAACACCTATCTCATGCCGCCCTCGCTTTGATACTCGAACGCGGTCGATCCGTGACGAGGAGGGTTCTCGTAACGTCTTCACCCCTCTACCAACCAATGGAGTCGGCTGTACAGCTCGGATATGAGGTCCGAATCTACGCCCGAGTGCCAGATATGGGAGACGGGATGGACAAGAATCCGCCCCTGGTCGGTACCGTTAGCGGTGGTAGTGGCTCTAGCGGGGATAACGGCCGTTCTACAAAGCCCAGCAAGAGCAAGAGAAATTCTACCGGCTCCGGCGTCACACGGCTGACGCTCGTTCGTGGCCACGCAAGACACAAGAGCGTAGGAGGTGCGACGACTTCGGAGAACTCTGATGGTGTAAACGTCAGCCTACTCCCTACGCCGGCACGCACGGACTCTGGTGGAGCGATCAGCGCGGGCTCTCCTACTAGTACACCCGGGGGATCGACGACGAGGGTTAGATACCGAGAGCAAGGGGTCGATGAACTGTTGCAGCTCAAGTTGCATCAGGCAATCGCAGATGTCGACGTTGTACCTCGCAATGCTACCATCGTTCTCGCGACCGGAGATGGGAACGTTGGACAGTTCAACGAGGAAGGGTTCCTCGGGTGCGTTAGGACCGCGTTGAAGAAAGGCTGGAAGGTGGAGTTGTACGCTTGGGAAGGAGGGCTGAGCCGATCGTGGAAGAGAGAGTTTGGCGAGGGCCCGCACCGGCACCGGTTTAGTATCCATGGTTTGAGTAAGTTTGGTCAGGATCTTTTAGATGTCTGACACCGGGCTGCGGTGGGCGCGCACCTATTTCCTTTTCACGATTTGTTACGAGGTTTCTCTCTTTCCAGTTCCCGGTCCCTCCAGGTTTTTGTCTCTTGATTTCCTCCGATTCCGCTTGGAGAAGGAGGGTCCTACATGCAGCAACTTAGCTAATTATCACGGCCGTGTGTTCTGTAGCGGGTCTCCCTTATCCCCAAGTTTTGTAACAAGATCAATGTTTTGTGTACCGTTTCCCATTATCCCACTGCTTCGATATTTCCATTCCATCTGTCCCGAGTGTTTGGTTTCGAGGGTGTGAACCGGACAATTGGGTAAAGAGCAACGGGGACGATAAGCGTTGAACGTCGAGCGTTGAACGTTGGACGTCGAACGTTTGCTGTTCCGACAGCGGAGGTTACGGAGTGGGAAAGGGTCGGGTTGTGTGGAAATGGGGATTTGTAGTGCCGCGAACGCTCCTGGTGCTGGGGATGAAACGGTTTAATGATAACGAAATTTGGGACGTTGGACCTGTCTCACTTCGCCAAGACAAGCGAGTGGGGTGGGAGTGCAAAGCTATTGATACTCACGGCCTCACTGCGGGTTGTTTCGCCCCTGGCGATTGAGTAGTTCGACTGCGTTGCGCCAGGGACAGCAGGTAGCCGCTGGCCGCTGGCCACTCTAGAAAGCCTAGTTATTCAGCCCTTTGCTTCCGCTGTACCCATGGGACCAACGAAAGCGGGCGGAGCCGTGGGATGGTGGAATGATCTCGATCAAAACGATCAGTTTCGTCTGTTCCGCGGAGGCATCGCCGTTTTCCCCCCTGAAGTCTCCGCCCCTCGATACAACCCAACCGAAGAGGGCGATCACCTCGGCAGCGCCATGATCGCTTCGAGAAAAGGAAATGGGTAGATCCGGGACACACCCGCAACATTTTCCTCTCTCTCCCACGGGATCCGAACCCGAACAGGTTCAAGGGTTTCGAAACTCGCACGTTTGAGAGCGGTCGGAGGGGGTGGTGGAGGGAACCGAATGGATGGGCGGAAAAAATGAACAACCGAAGGAGAGGCGCGATACCTCGTCCACAGTTTTTCCGCCGTAGTCTCGGAAACAAAGATGGGGAGACTGTTGAGTTGACCCCAAGCACCGCCCATCGTGGGCTGGGGGGGGGGGTCCAGTGATGCCATGAGGCCGGAATGGAAGTGGAAGGGTAAGGTCTGGTGATCACCCCTACGTATAGAGCAAAAGGCGCCATTAAATGGGAACCCTGACGCAAAGGATGGGGGTTCAGGGATGGTGAATCATGATATCACGTACGCTCGCTTTGCACCATGCGGTCATGACCCTACACCCATACATACCCACTCGAGGTGGTCATCGGTGAATGGCATCGCCGAGAAACCATTAAAAAACTTGTGCAACGCCCATGATGAGGATGATGGGGACCTCGGTCGTGTGATTCGGGAAATTCGAGCTGGTGACCACAAACCGAATACAAGATCTAGATATGTTGGAATGAGCGGACGGACTATGAGGTAAAATATACTGTAGAGTCGCCTCACCACGACCCTGTCTCTTGTGTGTGCATAACGTAGTGGGTCACAGTGATAAGTTGCTTATTGTGTAAATTGCTACCACGCAGCAGCAGCCACAGGGGGGGGGGGGGCTAGTCGCCTTTGTTAGTAGCTAGAACCTTAGCGGAAGGGGGGGAAGCAATACCGCATTAGCATCCGGCTCGGAGAATTACAATAAAAAATACCGTCCACACCTGTTTCTACCCCCCTCTCTCCCGCGTCTCGACATCGGAAATGCGGTTTCGGGCTTCCGAGTTCCCGTCGCTCGTGTCCCCACACGGCGATCGGCAACTCAAAGGGAGGAAGAGTGGGAAGGGGCCACCAAACCCGCGGCGCTCACTTGCCAACACTAAAAACGCTTATAACTTACCCAAGTACAATGGCGTCATCCAACCATCCCTGTATCTCCACATGATCTCACCGGCAGCGTGTTTCACCCCCCTTCGGTGATGCGGAAGGGACGGAGATGTGGGTGGTGTCCCAGACCCACCCAGATTCGGTTCGCAAAACGTGGTTTACGAGAGTACTGTATTTCAGATTCGGGAGTTATCCGAGGTTGCGTGAGCAAGGGCTATGCGGTAAGCGAGACGTCACGGGTCGACGGGCCACGAGACGGGATTTTCAAGTCCGCGAAGTAGCGTTCCCCGGTGGGAAGGACCATGGCTAACGAGCGAGAAGGGGCGGTCGAGAACCGGGGTAAGTACGGCGACGCGAAACGCGGTGATGGGGTGTGGCGTTAGAGGAGCAGGCGGTCGAGGTACTTGGCCCATCATGTGGACAGGAGCCCCATGATGCATACATCAATACCTCTAGGCCTTGAAGAGAGCAGGGAACCAGGGCGGTGCCAGGATGTATGCGAGCCACCATCAACGTGGGGTGGTGTTGTAACGTAAGAACGCTGAGAGTTCAAGCACCGAAGACCGAGAGCAGCAAGCTGGCAATAAAGGAGAGACAACATGACCAAGAAATGGCCGGAACTGTAACCAATATGACGAGGTGTATCAAAGGATGTCCTCATAGGCAACGTACAGGCCGATTCATCCGCGGGTCAGTGCGCACCATGATCGGGCATGGTCGTTGAATTGGGATGATGCCCAGGGTGATGTATGGTTACATACACATCATCACAAGTGCGGGGTCAGCAGACCTGGGGGAGAGGCTTACGCAGAGGCATGTAACATAACGCATGGTGTGGGCCGAGATTCGCTATGACGAAACCGGGAGAGTCTGCCGCCTTGACTAGTGATGATCGGTAATGTTTGTGCGAGAGGGGTTCGCGAGCCGTGGCGGTCCAGACACTGTAAACGCGCTCAGCGTTCGGGGTAATCAAGCGAATGTCAGGGGGTGCACGCACGACGTACAAATACCCCACACCCCAACGGTGATGGGGTTGTGGGGGACGGCGTATCTGTTTGCAAATCTGATAACCGACCCAAGTCGCCTTCCGAAAGGCAATTTGTAGTCACACGACAGGTTAATACCGCCTGGTAAAGGCATCCGATGTTTATTCGGGGAGTCCTCGCAGCTGCTGCGCGTAAAACCAAGTATTGCAAGTGACTTGCGGTCGTCAATTGCAGCGGTAGGCCTGAACGGGGGAGACGGCGATCAGGGGATAGAGGTAAACAGAGTTGACACGGCATCAAGCGAAAGACCCCGGGCTGTCACCGCAGAGGTCGGAGTGTACGCGCCCGACGTCAACGTGCCCAAACGAGGGGAGAGGCGGGAGAGAGAAATGGGGGGGGGGGCTCGACTCGACTCGAGACCGGTGACTTGTCAACTTTTTACATTTCAGACGAGATGAGGCAATTTTTTTTTCTCGCTACGTGTAGATCGGGGGGAGGATCAGCCGAGCCAGAGTGCGTCAGGCAGTAAATCCCAGACGGAAGCGGGACGGAAAAACTGACATCAGAAAAACGGGAGATGATGGGAAGGTGTGTGTGTGCGTTGTCGCCTCTTTCAGCCAAGAATAGGACGGGTTCCGGAAGTAGAAAGTTAGGGACGAGATGTCGGGCTGGATTCGAATCGCTGGGTTCCAAATAAAAATAATTGCGGTCGCAAAAGAGAAAGAGATGGAGGGGAAGGCTCAGATCTCGGAATCGGAAGCGGATGTTACTGGATACGTTAAAAGGTACTTTGTGCATCGGTTTCGCCGATGAATAATCAAGAAAGTTACGTGTAATTCGAGGGTGGTCATCAGCCTATCATCTCCGTTGTTCGTGAAACGGCTGAGAGGGAGGGAGGACGAGTCTCTCGCGCCAAGCTGCGGGCGGACCGACATCCTTAGGAAATGAATGCGTTCGAGGCCGTTGTTTTCCAGCTAACGCCCCCATGGATCGAGTTTATCGCTCGGCAGAACCGACCGATTGGCCGAGCTGTGGACCTTGGGTCTAGAGCGTGGAGGTCGGACCCAAATTTCCAGGGTGTGCCACGTACAATAAACGAAACGAACAAGGGGTGTGTGTCTGAGGTTGAAAGCACGGGTCATCCACGCCCATCAGCTCAACAGAGTCGCGTTCACATCATCCACACCATTAATCACGCGCTCGTATCTGAGCAGATGACAACCGCGACAATATCGATATAGATTGTGTGTGATATGAGCCTGGTACAGTTGCCCTGCACTGTGAGCGAGCGCGTATGTACAGGAACCCCAGCCTGGCTCCCTACTAATAATTAGCCAAGAATGGACGGATATACGAATGAGATGGTAGCGACGATGAACGAAGGTGTGAGAGCATGCTAATGAAACAATTGAGGGGATGCAACTAGAGAGGGAACCCTGGTATAAGTAAGAAATCTATACGGTAAAGGAGGGAGAGAGAGGCAGCGCTGAAAACCAGAAAACAAAGTGACAAGCGAGAGAGAAAACAAGGCGAGCGTTCGTCTCAATTAGAGAGAGAGATAGGAGCGGCGGCTGAAACTGTCCCGGCAGCCGGCCATAGTCTATGCACAACAGAGAGGAGATGGTGTGGATGCGAGGGTGATTTATTTGGATTTGAACTGCGGGGCGGGGTGGGGTTAGGGACGATACAGACTGCGAATATGAAATTGTGGCCACACACCTTCATCATAAGTTGAGGAGAGGGAGAAGATGGCAGGTTGGGCGGAGGTGTCACGATCAATGATGGATGGGACGGAGTACCCGATTTTGAAAGGACTTTGCGGAGCTGTGGCGAGGGGGTAAATACGGGTTTGGTATTCGAGCCGAGGGCGAAGCGTACCTTGGCTTCGCTCTCAGCAGCGAGCTGGGCAGACATGGAGGAGGGGTGCAGCTGCACCTGTTCGACGCTCCTCGCCTGGGGCAGATTGGACAAGGAGCAGGAGAGGCTCGGGAGCGACATGAGCTGTTCCTTGCGGAGGATTTTAGCGTTTTGTGCGGCGTCCATTGGAGATTTGGGTCGACACGAAGGATGAGAGTGGCAAAAAGGATGAGGACGGAGGAGTCGAGTGAAGCGGAGACCTTGGAGGGGAAGTGAAGACGGGATAACGAACCCGTTTATATAACGCACGCCAATCATGCACATGGCCCACGACATACCCGAGCATGAAGCGTGAAAAAAGAGGGTCGTGTCCCAGAATTTGTCCATCTCTCTCGGCTAATCCCGAAATCAAATAAATATTATTCTCTTATGCCCACGGTCGAAAAACCGCTTACGATATCCCACTCGCTCTCTAACGGAATGACGGTCATGAGGCCCCGGGGGTGGGTCATGCGAGCTTTTCATTCCGCTATAGAGCTAGAGTCTGAGGTAGCCCGCAGCCAGCTAGGGCAGAGGGACCAACCAGACTCTCTTTTTCACAACCTGCAATTTGATAGTAGTAGTGCCTCGCCCCAAAAGAAAACGGGCCTTGTCTGGACATTCCCCCTTGAGATCTTCGACCCCAATCTCGAAAAGTCAAAGGTGAAATGAAATCGTCGAATGAGTACGTGTATGTGTCCGAACGCGTGTTTTTAATCTCCCTCTCCCTTGTGAATTCGAGAAGCGTATGGCAACCTTCCCGTCTTTCTCTCCTCGGCCGCGCTTGACCATTTCCTCCGATCATCCGTGCCTGCAACAACCTCCCTCCATCCCTGCACACTGGCCGTGCCCTCTGCAATCCCCCCATGCACGGGGTAAGTCCAGCCAAGGCCATATCTACTGCAGCGTCTCCTCCTTATCTCGGCTCCTTCCCTCAATTTATATACGGCACTCCGGGAGATGACAAGATCTCTCCCTCTTAGTCTACGCGCCCACCATGGCGTGTTTCCGGTTTGTATGTAACTGCTGTAACGGTCTGTTATCCATCAACCGTGTCCTTCGACTCATGGCCCTCCCCATCGTTCAACGTTCGAGCTTCAAGGCGCGATCTCTGTTTCCCATTTGCGTGCTATCGATCCAAACCATATGTGTGAACGCCTCGCCCCTCACAGCTTTCTTCTTATCACCGGTAAATTGGGGGCCTTCATGTCCGAGACAATGACCCCTGGCTCTTTCTCTCTCCCTCCCTCTCCCCATCGCATCTGTCTGATACCCATGCTCGCCCAACAGTCTCCCGTGGATGGCCGAGACGGATATGATCGGGAGTGTCCTCCCATTATGGAAGGCACGCACCAATCCCAAAGTCCGTTTCCCAGACTGAAGGCAAAACACGCCGCGTCCATCTCTCCGTTGCTGTTCCGCCATGCGCGACGCAATTTCCATTTCGTCATGGTGACGGAAGCAATCCTTTCCCACCCATGGCGGGATCAACCCCTCCCAGGTGTCCTCCGAACTTGAGTTGTTGCACACCCACAATGGCTCCAACCTACGGAACGCTCACCCACCCACTCAATTCCCACCGAAGAGGGGAGAAGTTTGATCATATCACTCGAAAGACCGCCTCCATTCAGAGTTCTTTGCATGATATTGCACAGAGTCGTCCAACGCGCTCCGCCCAATCGGATGGCTCACACCGGCACGAATAGACGTTCCTCGCAGTCTCACACAGCCTGCACCCCTTCGTACGCGGGCAATCTCCGGCATGCCTCTGCCCAATCGATATCGCCCTCAACAAGTGCCGTGACGACCCTGATAACATCGTCAATTTGTCCGATGAGCTGCATCATCGTGTCCCGTTCCCTAAGTTTTTGAATAATTATCGTCAGAACTTTACGTTCAAAACCCGCCAGATGAATCATCCGATAAGCCCACAAGTCACTCACCGAAGCGTCATCGTCTTGTTTTGTAATGCTGGCGAAGAATAATGGGCGTATCAGACCATGAGACGTGCAAATAGGAGTAAAATGAAAAAAAAAAAAAAAACAATCACAGGCGAAATCGAGTGTAACACCGAACGGTGTCCCCAATTCATCGTTCCGAGCGTAGCGCTTCCCGATCGAGGTATTCGAATCATCCACGCGTGCAAACACACCAGCCTTACGGAGTTTGGATGCTAAGCAGGGGTTGAAAGCGATCCCATTAGCTCTCGCTTTGCGATGCGAAAGCCAGGTAAACTTACAAACTTCCTGAATAAGCGGATCAAATTCCTCTTTCGCGCTCAGGGGAACGATCAAGACCTTTGTCGGAGCAACTAAGGGCGGCAAGGACAGAACCTAATATCACCCCAAATCTAAATGAAAATCGCTTCGGCCTGGCCGTACGAGACTGACTCACCCCGCGGCCAACATCCTCCTTCCTAGCCCAGTAGGAATGTTCTAGCAGAGCATAAAGGATACGTCCGATCCCGAACGAAGGTTCGATCACGTTGGGAACAAACTCCTTGACTAAAACGATAGTCAATCGGCTGCCATGGAACGAGAAATGAAGCGAACAGGTCAACGCTCACCGGATTGCTTGAACGTCTTTCGTTCTATCTTGAGCATGTCAGCAGTCAACGAAAACTCTCTTCCCTCTCCGACTGCAATCACCGCAGACCTGACAACTTGTCAGCCCATTGTTTCATAAACGGAGGAGTGGGGCTGCCTCACCCCTGCGCTAACTCCCCCTTCAGTTTCACCAATTCGGCTTCATCCATGCCCTCCACCGTCTTCGAGATCACAGTTGAATCCTTCCCAAACGTCTGACCAATCACCTTCTTATTGAATTCTGGCGTCTCCTTCTCGGTAACAATCGGCTTCTTCAAAGCCTGTCTGACAAGCAGCGGCTGCCCAGTCCTGGCTGAATGTACGGAGAGATCGTACGCGGCCCGATCAGCGCAGCCAACACATTCGGTCCATCCGTACGAGTTATGAATCTCTGCGTCCCAACAGTCGGTTGCATAATGTGCCATCTCGTTGCCCATGTGTTGTCTGA
>Ga0307516_10007347_pt1 | contig 12685 bp, 16 predicted proteins | sample 19_EM_MG_FD_203310 | JGI IMG/M metagenome (GOLD analysis project Ga0307516, IMG submission 203310) | Populus trichocarpa ectomycorrhiza microbial communities from riparian zone in the Pacific Northwest, United States - 19_EM | ecosystem: Host-associated > Plants > Roots > Unclassified | place... | reverse complement strand
CTAAGTACTGAGGTCCCTTCATTAGGTTTTCGACATTTCGTGTGAAACGACCGCGGTCAGTGACTCCGTGGCCTGGGTCGGCCTCAATAGATACTCATTGCGCTTCTAACATCCGAAGTTTCCAACGCCTTGGGGAAAAGAAAGCACCAGAGGTTGTTGCACCGGATAGCGACACTGGTGTCAATATCCAAAATAGAAGAGATAAGTACGTGCCGTTCCGAGCAACTTCCGACTGCCCTGGTATTTCCAACCTTCAAGGATGTTTCTTATCCTCAAGATCCCGTTTATCCTAGCGACTACGCTCGCGTTGCATGTCGCTAACACCGCCCCAAATCTTCCGCCCCTGGAAAGTGAACTTATAACGAATGTTACCATAATGTCCGATGGCTTCATAAGCCTAGGCTCACGCCTGTACTATGCACCTGTCATCAAGGTGAGGAAATTACCGTCATCATGAGAGGTGGAGGTCTGAGATATAGTTTACAGGTCTGCTGGTTATCAGCCGCTGCCTATCGGCTACCAGCATTTTCATCCCTTTTGTCGGTCATGCCTGCCGCCTTCCTGATCCGAAACGATTCAACTGGCGTTGAACTGACACTGCAATCTATCATTGGGATGGTCTTCATCATCAGCGCAGGGCTTCTTCGCCGTCAGTGCTACCGTACCTTGGGTCGCTATTTCACATTCATGGCCAGCATTCGCAAGGGTCACCAATTGGTGACTACCGGACCTTACAGCATCGTAGTTACAGCGCCATGTTGCTCTGGATCGGGATGATCCTTTGGTTCACGTCTGGGGGCGGGTGGCTCAGAGAATCAGGAGTACTGGGTACCCTTCTCGGGAGCACGGTTGTCGTCGTGCTCACCACATTTTTTTTTTTCGTGTTGGATTATTGTCTACGGAGGCGTAGCCTATATGAGGCATTACGTTTTCCCCGTAAGCACCGTTGACGGCCCGCTCGTTAGTGACATCCCCCGATGGCCCAGCACAGAAACGCCGTTAAACGGGTCACTCTTGACGTATGGGACAGGCCAGGTTCTTCTCGAATTTCGCTTTTAGGTACTGACTGATCATCCGACCAGCAGATACGGTTCTAGGCTTGTTCCTGTGGGTCGGTTAGTGGTGAAGCATGGCCGACTCGGACCGGGAGCAGGCTGGATTGCCGTAACCGGTCTGACCACATTTACATTGGGCATCGCTGCCTCGTTATATTGGAGGGTTCCGCTGGAGGACGACCTGCTGAAAGACCAGTTTAAACAAGAAAATCAGTGAATTGGTAGCCGACGAGTCTGTCTCGATTACCTTCGCTTCCACCGCTTGCAGCAGACGTTACAAGTCAGACTTTTACACCCACATTCTACGTAGTTGTGCGTCGTGGTCATGGATACATATATAAATCCCTATGGCGACGCCACACAAATAGATTATGGTTATGTGTATATGTCAGACTTGTAATGTCTCCTGCCAGCGGTGTTACCTTTCGAAACCTGTCATATCGGAATCCTGGTTCTCTGATGAATGGGAAATTTGGGCACGACAAGTACCGTATGCCTTGATTCCGTGGGTCTACTAGAGAAATAGTGTATGCATTTCTCATTCCATGGAATCAAGAGTCCCTCACCTGCCGTTTTCAGGTGTTATTTCGAATATTGTTTTTTGGACCTCAAGAATCAACGTGTACTTGGAATTGTCGGCACTTCTTACATCTTTGTCTTCGATTGACTCACGCTGGTAGATACAATACAGAGAGGACTGTCGACTGGGCCAGACCAACTCCCATCTTGGTAAGGTCTGCTGTGTTCTGCCTATGTTCATGAGAGTATCATGAATTGAATCATTGATGGACCGATTCTTCACAGAGCAGCATGTCGAGACAATGATGCTCGTCACCTCCTCACGGCATCTAATCCGTCCCCAAGCGGAGGATATTGAGGATCTGCGGCGGAAAACCGACTCGGAACAATTGATGAGTTTGCCTCGTTAAGTTCAAGTTAGAAGCCTCAGAGATAAAGCAGAAAGACACCGAAAAGGAGCAAGATCTCATGTGCGAAATGGAAGAAGGACAAGGCGAGACTTCGGATCCTCGGACCTCCTGTCCAAGGTGAGGACGATAATCTTAGATGACGATTGATTGACGATTTTGTATATGGAACCATCATTTGGTCAATTGACTTCGCCGGTTGGAATACTCAGTATCTTGGTATGCAGATGTGTTGCAATTGACTGGATTGCTCTGATTGCTAAATTCTCCGCGAATCAGCCATTTGAATACATTTTTTCCCGCTCGTGTGGATAGCAAGTCTGTCCGCGGACCCATTTAGCTTGTGGCCGCTGTACGTGTGATTCTTTTAGATAATTCTATTTGTGAACCCCTTATTTATGACGTTTACACCTGAAGGTCACAAATAGAATTATTCATCTTCTTTGTGCCCGCTGATGAAAATCTCATGACCAGAAATCCGACGCCTTATCCGGTATTTGGGAATGAGAGGTGCCAATGGTCATCGAGCAAGTTCAGCGACAAACAATCCTCCTTGCACACCATCCATTTTGACAGACTGTACTAGAAAATACTTGGAGTTCAACCAGTGTTCCCCCCACAATGATACGCAAGTCGTCGTAGTACGGATGTCAAGCCCCGAGAATTTGATGGTCGCTCGGCTAATTCTTGACCGGACCCTGGTGGGCGGCGGTCTCTCAAGCCCCGAAGGACTTCGGAAGAATGGCGCATGAGAAAACATGGAATACCAATGTGCGTACTTACCGGAAGTTGTTGAAAAAACGGTTGGTACCTGACCGTACGTATATTCCTGAAGACAGCCTATCTCAACCCATTGAGCACCTGCCACCCGTTGGATTCTGAATCACTTCCGATGTGCGGACTTAACCCTTTGGACCTGCCTTTGTCCCTCCCACAGCTCCTCCGTGTTCGTTCAGGCACATACACACTCCTTGCGCCTCCTTTTTGAATGCCGTGTTCTCTGAGCTGGATCGGCGAGTCGAATTTCTCCGCGGTTAACACGCGCTGCCGCAAGGCCTAAGTATCGTCACTTGCTTACCAGGCACGTGGACCATGGGGAGCGTTTTTCTTACTCCTCTCCTACGTAATTGACTCCAGCTCTGAGCCCAGAGGGCCTGCAGGATCCCCGACTCTGGAGCGGAACCTCCCAAGGCCCCCTGCATCGGGTTGTCGATGCACACAGGGTCATCCATGTGTGGTGCGCGGGGCCCGCGCACATGCTACCGTTCTATTTCCACCCTCTTCTCGCATATAAGTGAGGTGCGGCGGATATGTCCTAAAGTCTGCCGAACACTTGCACGGCACGAATTCAAGTCATGGATGACCTTCCTTCCATGGAACTCGTTTTCACCATGGGATTCGTCTTTTTCTTCGCCTTGTACAATTTGTACCGTCGATTCAGTCGCATCTCCATTGCGCACATCCCTGGGCCTAAACCGGATTCATTTTTACTTGGTGAGCAAGACCTACTCTCTATTTTCTTATTACGCTAGTATAAATCAACGCCTTCTTTCCAAGGAAATTGTGGCGAACTTTTCCAGTCACCGGCGGCCAAGGTAGATCTCCCGCTCTTGCATATCGTATCAGCCATTCACCTGGCGTTCATCAACAGGCCGAACACAAATGGCAAGCCCAGTATGGAGATATCATCAGGTTGAAAGGTCCCCTGGGGGTTAGTCCCTTAAGCCCAACTTAGCATGGATGCTTACCATTATAAATCTACAGGCAGACTACCTACTCGTATCGGACCCTAAAGCTATGCAATATATTTTCCCATTGGGATACAACTTTCAGAAGCCACCTGAACGCCGCGAGGTATCCAGAATTCATAGCGGTCGAGGCATTTTATGGGCAGATGGTAATCGTCAGGCAATACCCGATACCTTGGCCTCAACCTTTCCTAGGTGAGATTCATAGAAGACATAGGAAGATAATCCTTCCCGGATTTTCTGGACCTGCCATCAAAGCGTGGACTCCCGTTTTCTTTGCCCATGCCTCGAAGGTCTGGGGTTGTCAATCTCATGTATAAACATACAGTCTGATGGGTAAGCATCTTCCCATCTGAAGCTTTCGGCCAAGTGGAGAGAGAACATATTTGCGACGGCCGAGCATTCAAGCATTTGGAACGTCTCCCGATATTTCGCATACAACTCTGGATGCTACTGGAATAGGTGATAAAAGTCGTTTTACTTCCTCCCTCGAGAACTTACGTTGCTCTTCACAGTGGCATTTGATCATGAATTTGGGACGATGGATAATGCTGATGATGCACTCGGACAGGCCTATGCCAATTTATTGCAAGTCCCATCCCTTGCGTCGCACCTTGGGGATGCATTTATCTGTTGACATAGATTCAACCTCATCGGCATGCCAACGAAGGGCGAAATTCTTGCGCAAATTCTCCTCGGTTATTTACCGCAGTCCTTCCGCGAATATATAGTGGACCATGCGCCAGGCCCTAGGATGGCCCATGCTCGGATGACGGCGGCACTTGCAAACAAAGTTGCGAAGGAACTCGTGGAATCGAAGTCACAAGCCCTACTCGAAGGCAATGGTAGTAACGACATTATGACTTTATTGAGTAGGCCAGCCTCACCGAGGGCCGTGGTTTATCTTCTGACTTTTTTCCCTTGAAGTCAAAGCCAACACATCCGAGGACCAGAAGAGAAGGTTGAGTGAAGAGGAGCTCCTGTCACAGATGCGGTATGTTAATTACTTTGTGATCACTGGTTGTGACCTCAAACCTCCTCAGGACGATCATACTGGGTGGCCACGAGACAACCGCAAACACCCTCAACTGGATTCTTCTTGAGTTAGCGCGAAACCCTGATATGCAGAAAAAACTACGGAACGAAATCCGATCAATGGAACAAATCATACAGTCTCGTGTCGATCGCGAATTCACGCCTACCGACTTGGATTCTATGACGTATCTCAACGCATTTGTGAAAGTAACGATAGCGCCCGGGTTCAATGATGCTATTACTTACCGCATGGCAGGAGTCACTTCGATTCCATCCCGTTGCTGTTACTCTCTTCCGCCAAGCAATGAAGGATGACATTTTACCCCTCTCAAAGCCTGTCGTCACGACGAGTGCCAATGGTGAATCTCTCACTGCACTTCCCATTCCCAAGGGCCTTCGCATCGCAGCATCAGTCAGTGCTTATCATAGGTAAGTATTGCCCCCTTCTGTGCAGGGTTGCTAAAAAAACATTTGTGGCCGTTTGCAAAGAAACAAAGACGTATTCGGGGAGGATTCTCATATCTTTGACCCTGAACGTTGGTTGGATGCACGCGTCAAGAAGATGTCCACAATAGGTCTCGTTGGGAATCTGTATGTCCTGCCTAGTGATGTTGTCGATGAGATTTCATGGCTTATTCTATCCTGTTACCTAGCATGACATTTGCTTCTGGTGCCCGGTTCGTGGTTGACCCTTGTGAATCGATCATAATCAGTTTACCACATTCCTCCCGCATCGGCAGGTCATGCCTCGGGTGGAAGTTTGCCATGATAGAAATCCAGGCCTTTCTTGTTGAGCTTGTAGGTTCCTTTGAGTTTGAACTCACTCCGGAAGCGCGGAATATCATACCGGCACCAGCAACGGTGAGCATACCTACGGTGGAGGGCCAGTTGGAGAAGGGACCCCAACTGCCGCTTCGACTTCGGATTGCGTCGCGGGAAGAGGAATTGTGATTTAATGCAGGATTTTGAAGGTGATCTTATGCCCATTCGAATGTAAAATTTCAGGACATCTCGCTCAGAGGTCTTGTTTTTCAAGCAACACGATATTCACTCTTGTCCTTAGATAGGAGTGTTCTATAAGCGATATGTGGTAGGAATATGATCCATGGAGCCAGACTAGCCTGTTAAATGTAACAGATAAGTCCTCCTCCAGGCTTAGTGAAACTCAATCTGAGTCGATGCGACATCACAATGAGCATCGTAACGGTCCTGTGTCACCATAAATTAAGATACATTAAATCCCTTTTGATATACTAGTAGCTTCATTCTCCGAGCTTGGGCCCTCTGCGCATCTCGAGGACATATTAGGATTGTGCCGGCGGCCCAGCGTTCGACGCGAATTCACAAAAGGCCTGCGTAGAACACGATCTGTGTATTGATCATTATTCCTCAGGCTGTAAGTCTGCCGCCAGGTTGGCAACCACGAACCTTTTGTTCTTCACAAGGGGTCAGATGATATTCAACTGCCCTACCCAGGCTGTTGTGACATCTTCCTCGGAAGGATCTTCCTGGGATCGGAAGGGATCGATTTGGCGCAGCTCTTTGACGGTAAGTGCTGGAGTGTCCCCTTGTGATAAACCATTAACTTCAGATCGAAGTTGAGGGATGGATCTCATAGAAACTTACCAGAAGGCTTGGTAATCAGTATCCGTTCACTTTCGGTCGATCTGCGTGCCTCCGCCAGCGTAGCTCTCGCTTTTTTTTCAGCTGCTTGACGTCTCAGGACCTCGTGATGCCGCGTCAAGGAATATCCCTAGAAACACGGGAATCTCAACCCTCCTGTCTCCAGATAAGAGGAGCCTGATGTTGCATTACCAGGACGCGAGTTTTAAAGTCACGACATAACTCGAACTGGCCCTTGGCTGCTTCCTTGGAGTTTTTGTATTTGCTTCGTGAGACCTTACGTTTGCCATCTTGTGGCCGGGCTACTGCCTTTTCCGTTTTAACATCATTTTGAAGCCTAGAGGCAAATTAGCTGGAGATCATGATCATGCATGAATTCTAGCCGAACGTACTCGTCATATTCTTCATAAAACTCTTCACGTTCTTTCTCTTCCAATAAACAGTAGTACTGGTTCATGATCTTCTTCGACTCCATCAGCTCCTCTTGGGCACTGATAAGTATCGAATCTATCTTGTTAAAATTGTCTTTAACCGCCAGCCTGAATGAACCCGCATCGAGGAGGAAAGAACCGATGCTAGCGAGGGTTCCGACGAGTTCAATGACCATGATGGAATGGAGGAATTGTTAGGACATACAAGTGCACCCTCGAGTTTAAATCGCTGGTTTGTCGCTCTGTGGTTACCATTTACATCTAAAGTCGCCAAGTGCAGACAAGGTCATTCAATAAGACAATAACGTGGAGGTATCTTGACATCAGATCAAAATGGTTGCCACGGAGTTTGAATTCACTTCAATCAATTATCCGAGTCCACCTGACCCTGTTCATCATGGGTTCGATGCCATTTCAATAGCCACTGCTGAAAGCGGTGGGCACTCAAACAAGCTCTCCCACCTCCTCAATGTCGGTCCTCCAAGGCGACTCCAAACCCAAATATCGTCCGGAAGACGGAAAGCTGCACGACGGCGAGGTCTTCTGGCGAGATCATCAGCCATGGCTCAAGGAGAAAGGTTACCTCCTTCGAAGCCGCTATCAACCTGACTGGGTGGCGTCTTGGTTGCGGTCTCCAGGCTCCCGGAAATCCTACCGCGAGTGTGAGGATGGCTTTAAAGTCCGCGTAAGTCCTTGAAAAGAGAAATTTCATCATCTCTCCTGCTAAAGTCGCCATGCAATAGCGAAATGATATCATGGACGCAAAGAAAGCAGATGGCTCTTTTGTTGCAATGAAATGCGTCAACACCTTGAAGTATCCAGATGAGGTAGAGATCGCGAAGCTCTTCTCCACCGAACCCTTGCGTTCGAACCCAAGCAACTACTGCGTGCCGATACTTGACATTCTCGAAGTCCCAGACAAGCCGAATACAACCATTATCGTAATGCCTCTCCTCTGGGATGACGAGTTTCTCGTCCCTTACGATACAATTGGTGAAGCGGTGGAACACTATCGCCAAATTTTCGAGGTACGTCCCCCCGAAATAAACCCAAGTTTGTTCTCGGTGTTCCATTGATGGCATCTTTCAGGGACTACGACTCATGCATCAAAACCATATAGCACATGGGCACGTCTCATTCTCCATTTGGGACAAAGTTCGGAGCTCACGGCACCCACCAGAGATTGCAAATTTGACAACATTATGACGGACGTTACTGCGTTGTATCATGAATCCCCACCCCACCCATGGCGACGACAATACAGATACGACTTCGCCGGCAAACCCAAGATAGTTTCGTCTCGTACGCGCAACCCGCTCAAATATTATTTAATCGATTTTGGCCTGTCCCGCTTGTACAAGCCGGAAGATGCACCGCACCTCGAGATGCCTAACTGGGGTGGGGACAAAACTGTTCCGGAGTTCCAATTTAACGAGCCGTGCGATCCGTTCGCTGTGGACGTCTACTGTATCGGGAACTATGTTCGCGAGATGCTCACAGTAGGCCCAGTTTATTACCTGCCTACTTGTGCGACACCGATCGGGTTTTTGTTCCAGGGACGCCACGGTGTCACGAGGTCGAAACAGGGTTTCGAATTCATGCATCCATTACTCGCAGACATGACGCAGGACGATCCCAAGAAGCGACCAACGATGGAAGAGGTTGTCGCACACTTCACTGATATCACCAAGAAACTGAGCAGTGGAAAGCTGCGTTCTCGTATTGCTCCGACTGGTGAACGACTCGTCAAAGGGTTCTTCCGATCTGTTGCTCATTGGGCACAGCAGTTGGTGTTCATAGCAAGACGGATCCCCGCGATCCCGTCAGCGTGAAGACAGGGGAACCTTGTAGGATATGTGTGGTATAGCGGGGCTGTCCACACACTAGTAACTTAGTATCACCTCTTTTGGATCTTCGCACCACCAATAATATATCCCATGCGCCTGGATTTATACAGAAGTAAGTAATTTCAAAGTCAGTGACTACGCAGAGGTAAACGTGAGAGATCTAGGTAAAAGGCAGCGATCACTGCAGATACCCCAGGCTCTGGTGTTAAGCCAGGGGTTGGAACGGAAACTCGCGGAGTTATTGTTCCAAACTTGCAATACAATTGGACTGGCGATGGAATAGGAATAGTGATGGATTCCGGAATACACAATTTTACGGCAGGCACTGAGACGAGTCGATGACGAACAACCGCGGTTTGGTCACCTGGTTACCGATGGACCCACAAACGCCCATCGTTGTCCACAAACCCGGACCATCCTGCTTCTCCGTGACACATTTCCTTGTTCTACTTCTGAACAATTTTGTTTTTTCTCCTCCAGCTTTCCGTCAATTCGGCTATGTATCATTGTATGGTCCTCATGATTTTCACGGAACAGGTGTGGTGTCATGGCTACAAACCAATCCAGTGTGTCCTTATTCTCCTCCCTTCGGATCCGCCGTGATTTAAAACGCCCTCGGCCAAAAGACCAGACTCCATTATTACACGCAAATCCTCTACGTCCCCACCGGCGCTACTTACCACGTAAATCATGTCGACCTCATGCGCAGCACTCGACAAGGCAAGAGAGAGGGCAGAAGAAGCCCTTGCGAGGCTCCGCCAAAATCCAGAAACGGCCAAGGAGGCAGAAATCTTGCAGGAGCGTTTCGAAGAGTAGGTCGCTAACTTGAGAGCCTTCAAGGTGCTCGGTCGGGATGTCAATGTTCTGATCGCTTTTCATGAATTGGCAGGTTGAAGCAACGCCATGAAGAGCTTCAAGGAAGAGCGTCTGCTGACACCGACTCGGACACGGACTTCGATGGGGATGCCCCGAGTCTGCAGGTACTAGACACTCTCAAGTGCAATGTGACGAACAACCCTGGTAAGCCGTCCTTTCACCGCAAATTTCCCAAAACTTCGTTGATATACTAACACTATATTTCAGATGGTTCTATCACATGTACTTTGTTGGGACCCGACGGTGAACCCATCGACGAATCGTGGTCTTTCAAGATTAAAGCCCCTCAAAGCGACGAGGAAAACATCGAAAATATTCGAGCTGTGGCGGAAGAATTCGTAGACAAGGCGATGTTCACTATCAAAAAGCACTCTGAGCAGCTTCACGATTTTCAGCTTGGGCACCTTGAGGACATGTATCAGAGGTAAGCGGCCGCGGGTGTCTTTGGAAAAGTGTTAGGAAACGAAACTCACAAATATCGTCACCGACAGGTTAGAGGTTCAGCGGGAAAAAATAGAGCGGCAGATCCAAAACGGATTTCCGAACTCTGTCAATGAACTTCTCGCGACGTTCTATGTTTCCGATGCGCTGAGATTTTTTGGTGCTGCACAGATGATGGTGCGTTTTCAAACGGATACATAGTCACAAGGGTTGACGCTTCCGTTTGCAATTGTTCAGAGTTCACAGACTCGAAACTAGAGTGGAGCTGAGTAGGGAATGGTGTGCGATAGATTCGCACTTCAAGCTTTTCTGGACATCGTTCCCTGATCATGAGCGAATCAGTGAATGGCAATGCATGTTATCACTCCAAATCTAACCTCCAACGTAAAATATTCCTCTTAGCTTATTCTATACCAATAATAATGGAGGCATGATCATGATGTTGTGGAAAAGTAAATTGCTTTCATGAGTCATTAATGCATGCACCAGGTAATCAATGCCATGGTTCCACAAAAGAATTTTGCGCTCCGTACGCACTGAGTAAAATAGACGGGACGCTTGCGTGCACCGCTTGAAGGCTTCATGTTTCTGAGCCGAATGCCTTTGTGATCAGCGCTCAAGCGTTCAGCAAGCGTCGACTCCGCCGCACTTCATTCCCAGTGACTTGAACTTGTACTGGCAGGACGGATCCGACGGATAGTGCTATCGGATTGTAAAACAATGCCGCAAGAACGACGCCATGGCATGTCATTGACACGAATGGTTGTCAGGGTCTGAATCAGGCTCATCATCTGGGGTGTTGCCACTGGTTACCGGTTCAAAATGATGCAATTGAAATATATGCATACACAGGGACCTACACACGCCCATAACGTATACCCGAGACCGTCTACCGCACCCCCTCTTTGTTCTGCTTTCGAGTCCAATTGTTGTCATTGTAGGTACCCTCCAGGCTTGCTGAAACTCGGCTCGGGTTGCCAGCATGTTGCTGTCATTTTCCCCACAGCCAATGACAAGTTTGGACAACCATCCCTCTCAGGAACCGGGGTGCACCCATAAAGTACAGTGTTCTTATTCCGTCTTGGATTCTGCATCTGAGTGATTTAAATTTAAAAAGGCTTCAAGAGAGAGCTTGATACATGAACTATTATCCCTCTTACATCAAGCCCGACCTGTCCCATATAATCCGCTCGCGCCAGCAGCACATCTACTATCCACCACTAATACATCATGTCCGCCTCAAACGAAACTCTAGACACCGCCAGCAACAGGGCTGAAGCTGCCATACTGAAGCTCCGCGAAAACCCGGAAATGGCGCAGGCTGCCGAGATCCTAGCAGAGCGTTTGGAAGAGTAAGTGGATATTGTTCCAGATGAACTGGGGGCCTACAAAGCGTTTCTGACCCCTCCATCTTCACACCAGGTTGAAGCAACGCCATGTGCAGCTTCAGGAAAGAAAGTTTGTTCGAGTCGGAGCGGCCTTCCATGTCGCGCGTCGTGGCCCCAGTCACGAGGTAAATGGGCTGCTTTCTACACTCCAGATCATCATCCCAACGAACTTTTGAAGGAATTTCCAAAGTGCCAGGTGACGAAAGATACTGGTGAGAGGACTCGGTTCCAGATGTCTACGCCGCGCAAGCGTTGAGCTATACAATTATTCCAGACGGTTCCATCAAATGCACCCTGCTTGGGCCCGACGGAGGAGCCATCGACGAATCTTTATCCTTCACGATGAGGGCGCTTCCAAGCGGAGACGAAAATTCCCTCGAGACTATTCGCGCAGCTGCAGACGAGTTCGTCCAACAGGCCATGGACACTGTCGAAGAGCACTCGGACCAGCTTCAAGACTCTCTACTTGACCATCTAACGGATATGTACGAGAAGTGAGGAGGTTTTACATCCTGTGGGCAGGAAAATCAACTCACGATATCGCGTTGGACAGATTGGAGGCACAGCGGGAAAAGATGGAGAAACACATTGAGAAAGGATCGCCTCAATCCGTCAATGAACTTGTCGCGACGTTTTATTTTTCCGATGCGTTGAAGTTTTTGGGTGCTGCACGACTTATGGTGTGTTCTTTATCGCTCATGGAGGCCGTATCATCCAGATCTCGAATGACTCGTTTCTTTGACAGGTTGCCGAGATGCGAAAATTTCATGTCATTGCAGATGCCCTGTGGAATAATGTGATTCATAGCAGTCGTTATTTACCTGTCTCGATGACGAGGGTTGACGATTGCGCTTGTGACGGACATGTTTAGTCTCTGTAATTAATGATTAACGACCATGCAAGAATGAGACATTGATTTCGATGATGCTCCGAGCCTTGTATGGTGTTACAGTCACCGCCATCCGTAGTCGAACTTTCATTGAAACTTTTTGATGAATAGTCCCTCAGCGAAAAGTCGAAAGGAGTAGAAGTGGAAAAGGAATTTGAAAAAGTTCTAACCACCTTCGGCTTTCAAGGAACTGAAGAAGCGCTAGCACAAGTTGCCCATTTTCGTATGTATGCTACAACATGGAACAACGACCTGTAAAAAAGCCTGTTATGCATAGAACACATTCACCAAGCCGTTCGATACATAGCCACCATCTCACTCACCACCTACAACAAAACTACTTCTAAAAGTACAACGCATGCCAATCCCGCCTCATAGAGTCACACTCCGCCCTCGTAGCATCGGTGGCCTGGCCGGCGTCCCCCC
>Ga0307516_10007346_pt1 | contig 12686 bp, 19 predicted proteins | sample 19_EM_MG_FD_203310 | JGI IMG/M metagenome (GOLD analysis project Ga0307516, IMG submission 203310) | Populus trichocarpa ectomycorrhiza microbial communities from riparian zone in the Pacific Northwest, United States - 19_EM | ecosystem: Host-associated > Plants > Roots > Unclassified | place... | reverse complement strand
GTAAAAGATTAAATAAAGAGCTGTTCCATAACATCCAAACTGAAGTGTTGGATAGTTCATTTGATAAGATAGGAGAGGCATGGTTGATAAGATAAGATAAGAGACAAGAGGCTGTTCCATAACAGGTGGTGGTTGCGGACGCGATGGTGCCTGAAAAGGCAGATTGGGAGGAGGTGATGGCTTTGAGGTCGTTGAGAGTGCTGGCCTGTTGGGTTGAGATAGTGTCGATGAATGTCTTGATCAGGGTGAGGTCAGGAAGGATGCCGGAGAGGAAGGGGGTGAGTTTGGCTGCTATGGCTTCGGAAATGGTCGAGGCGCTGGTATCGAGGATGTTCTCCTCAATGAGGAATGCAGCCACTTGAATGGCATGGCAAGCCTCTGCGGGGACCTTGGGCAGCGCCACCACGGTGAGGAGGATGCGGACGATCTTAGAGCGATCGTAGGGCTCCTCAGAGAGGACCCAGCCTTTGCGGTCCAACCATTTCCGAGCATCGGTCGGGTTGCGAATGGGTCCGAGACTCGGACCCGCCATGAGGTCAGCGTGGGTCGGGAGCTTGGCTTGGGATCCAGGGGTCCCGGACGCTCGTGAGACCGAATTGTCGTTGGTCCTGGTGGACATGTGACGGTTTTGGTGTTTTTCGGGGAAGTCTCGGGGGAAAAGGGAGGGCCACTGATTGGGAGGCCCCACAGGGGTAGGAGGGCGAGGTAAGAGCGGTGATTGAGTGAGAATGAGTCGAGGAAGGGGCTGGCTAGTCGATGTGCTGGCACCACGGTGGCTGTACATGTGGTGGTATCGGATCCTTGACTGGCCCCGCGGTTTACTTCCACTGTAACGTCAACTATGATCCATTCCTCTGCCGGGAGGATCACGACAAGATCTATGGTATCGACTATTTCTCCTCCGAAAAATGTTATTTTTTGCTCATCTGTTTTTCAATGATTCACCACCACCATGTACGAGTCCCAAAAGACGATTCCTACACTTTGGACCCACGTTCAAGGTATCCTCGCATGGTCATCATCTCTACCTCCCGCGATGACTGACCTACCACCGGTCCAGAATTCATGAAAAAGTACGTCTCAAAAAAACAACGCCATGGGGTACTTGTCATCCGACAAGGGTAAATCATATAATCTCTGCCATTGTAAGAACCCTCGGCGCGACACCGTCGCTTTATCTAACTGACTTCATACCTAATAGTCTGGAACAACTTTGAAATAGCGGACATGAACTTTTGGCGGTACGAGCGGGCGCCGTACACGCATTGTCCGGATAATGCGTGGCGGAGGAGCCGATATTCATGCGCATAGGCGAACAGTTTTGGTGAGTGTTTTCTTTTATATCAGACTGCGATATGAGGATAACGACTGTTCATGTCGTCTAGATTATGATGGATATTCGTGCTTGAAGAAGTGGGAATTGGCTTGAAGTTGACGCGCACTCTTTATTTTTTCGTTTGCGTACTAATCGATATCGTGCTACATATCTTTATTCTTCTTTGCGTTCTTATGTTCTGAGACGCGTTGCATTCGTTCATCTTTCAATCTTTAGAGACTAGTTAAAGCACCACAGCAGCAGTAATAAGTATTCGAGATCTAGGATAGCAACGTATATATCCCACTGCATACATATATACTCCCGGAGCGCCTGAGTCCAGCCCTACTGATGCGTCACGATCAAGAATCAGTCCGGACAGGCAAAGTCATGGCAATGCTTGCCCGTTCCAGAAGTCCCACACCTAGTTGTCATCAACGATATCTGTCTTGAGAACAATGGGTTCACCACGGTTAATAAAGGTAAAGGACTACACCAAACCCAGCGCCAATCAACTTCCATCTGTCGCGTCCATCGAAAAAGTGGGCAACGTCCCATTTGAAAGGTCCGATAGAAAGAATGACATTGTTGCCTTCCACGGCAAGGTAAGGTTTGGGCGAACCGTGCAGGTACTTCTGGATGGTGCAAATGGCCCCGCCGCGAGTCTTGCCGTGATTTTCGATGAACCACTACGGTGAGTTGATTGGCCCAAGTCCTTTCTCTGTGTGGCGTCTAAGAGATAATTTCCGCAGGATACCAGTCCATAAAGACATCCAGGATCACAAATATCCGTATTTTGTGAATTTTATGGGAAAATGGATCACGGTGGATGCGAAATGAGGACAGAAGGATGCCCGTGAGGAAACAGACAAAGGACATGGGAAAAAGAGAGGGGGATATGATATGGAGGGGAATTAGAGAGAGGACAGGGCTCATAGGATGAAGGAGGCAGCACATTGGAGGGTTTGTTCGCTGGAAGCGGAGAAGATGAAGATGGAAGATGTGCTGGCGAGGAGTGCAGCCCTGTGAAGTTGCTTGAGTCCTTGAGAATATAACGAAACAAACTTACAGGGAGAGACATACGAAAACCCCGTGAAGTTCTGTATGATTGCCTGCCAGTTTATAGATTCTGTTGCTGGAGGACTTGGAGAGGGCGATGGTGCCGAAGGGGACTTAAGGATAGAGTAAGGACATGATGCCAACAGAATTGCAATTCAATATCGCGTGTGGAAGGAACAATCCATGGAAAGTAGCCTAAAAGGTCCAAATAAGCCATTTGTCGGAAGCAACAGATTTTGCGAGAACTTGAAGTATGAGAATACGCACAGATAAAGGCGTATGCAGCACCCCACGTGTAGTACCAAAACAAAATATCTTTCGCTCTGTCCTGGAGCCACAATATCGTGCTACAAATCGTCGAAACTTGATTGACGTCGTAGGCAGTGACAACTTCGAGTCGCGTATCGTTAATAAACAAGAATCAGGCTTGCCAGACCAACAAAGTAGAAGTCTGTGGTCAGGAAAAGGCGGGAGTTGGCGACATTCAGATTGGATAAGGACTACAGAGGATGAGAACGGGGCAGGTGAACCTGATTGGGACAGTGCGGGAGGAGCCGTAAATGCGTGAACGTTTGCCTCAGGGCTGGGTAGAGGTAGGTTTTTTCTGCAGACTCGGATGTCCGTTCCCCGTACTGCATCTGAAATGATGTGATACGACGGCGGATATTTTTGCAAAAGCCCGTGAAATTCCACTGGACCACCATTGCTCGCGATCGGGACGGGGAACAAGGAGAATAAAACCAGGAACTACAAATGGTTGAGTTGAGACGGCGTTATTATCTGTAATCTACTTACCAGGCACAGGTATCCATAAATTCTCTCTCCATCCAACCAGTCTGGAATATAAAACCATCATTCGAAAACAATAGATGTAAGAATCTAGACAACGAGCTCAGTCTTTGTCTTAGTACAAAGGACTATATATTCACCTAGACAACGAGCTAGGTATTTAATAAGTAAAGAGTTTCGTGAATAAGTAAACGGGATCTTACCTCAGTCTTTGTCTTAGTACAAAGGACTGAGGAATAGCTACGAAAATGTTCGTTTATAAGGAAGAGGATTCCGTAGACTATTGTAAATAGTTGGTAGCGATAAATGTATCGAAGACAAAAGGAAATACATATTTAGTTAGTACATAGAACGAGAGGACAAACGAAGCACCGAAAAGAGTCGGTACGCGGAAATTGGTGACTGCGCGGAATGGAGGTGAGGGGGCAGTTCCGAATGGTTGGCTGATGGCAGCTTGCTATTCCAACAATAGATTTTGCGAAAGTATGAGAATACGCACAGCTAAAAGCGTATACAGCAATCCAAAGGCTGGTAACTCTCCACGCACTGCGCCGATACGGATTCTCCTCCACTCTGTCCTGGAACCACCAGAACGTGCTACAGATCTTCGAAAGGCAGTGACGACGAGTCGCGTGCCATCAATGAACAAGAAAACGGCAGGCGATGGGGACGGTGCGAGAAGAGCCGGGAACGTTCGCCTCACTGGCTAGGCAGGTTTTTTCTGTAGATGGCGGTTTCTGATGACGGGACACACCTCACGCTCGCCATCGCTGATGGTGACACTGAAGAATCGAGCTCGTCAGCGGTGGCGTCCCGAGTGGATGGTGGGTCAATGGGGATGACGAATGGAAAATTGGCTGTTTGTGGAAGCTTCAAGCAGCCTTGACCTTAATTGGTACTAAGTTACCATATTGTCGGATGTAGTGTAACGGCTAATATTGCCGCCTTTCATAACTTTAACGAGCTCTGAGGCGGCAGCTCGAGGTTCGATTCCCCGTATCCGAACTATCCAGCATCCCTAGGGATCTAGGACAACTTTTTGACCGGATCACATTTCATCCCAACGTTGCTCAGGACGCTAGAAGTCATATAACCAGCAACCAGACAAAGTAGGGTTAAGACGGCGTTATTGGCTGTAATCTACTATGTACGTCCAACGACCAGGCACGGGTATCGATAAATTATCTATCCATCCAACCAGTCCGTAGTTCTACACACGACAAGTCACCTCGCCCGCACCGACGAGCTCCAGCACTGCACCTAGACACCACCCAAGCTCCGTCCCCGCCAACTGCTTCCCCAACCTCACCTCCCTCGAATCCTCAAACTCATATCCAAACCTCAGCAGCGCGTACATGAACGTCAAATCAAGGCAATACTCTGGCCTCCCCTCCAGCTCCTCCATTGCTGCCGGGTGCTGGCCCCATTGCGGCATCCAGGCCACGTGGCCAAGGCATACAGTTGATGCAAGCGTGGAAAAGGTGGATACGGTTATAGGCGAGGACGGGGAAGGTGATGTGGAGGTGGGAGATGGGTTTAAAAGGGGGTTAAGCCGGTCGTAAAAGTAGGATAGGAGGAGGACTTTCCCGTCCACAAAGGTGTCGAGGAGTGAGGGCTGGTATACGCCGTTGAACGAGCACGGCTTGACGTGGCAAATTCTAAACAACATGATCAGTCACGATAGTCCCGAACAAAAACACGCAAACACTTACGCATCCTTGGCCATGACGAGCTCCATCACCCTCCTACAGGCCTCAAACCCGCCCACCTCCCCCCCATCCATCGTCACATTCCGCTTCCCGCCTCTCTTGGGGTCCTCGACCTCGATCTCCCGCTTCATTCCACGGCTCAAACACGGGTTCGACATAACCTCCTTCCCATCCTCATCCAGATGGGCCTTCTCCCCGGCACTCCTAATCGACGCCATAAAATCCACAAGCTGGTGCACGTGCCGCCGCGCACGCATGAGCCCATACCCAAGGTACGAATGCTGATACAACACATGCGTCTTCCCCAGAAACACCAGGTCGTATCGGTGGTCACCAGCCAGGAAGGTACTATCAGGTCTTGAAAACGCAGGCTCGAACGCGATTTGAGTAGACGCTCCGCCGAGGTCGAGGACGGCGTACGTCCCCCCATTGCTGGTATCATGGGAGTTGGCGCCACCGATGGCCCCAAGAAGGTAATTCGCCGTAATCCAGGCATACACCCCCTCATCCTTCCCATCCATAATCTCCACCGCGCGGCGCGCGGGGAGCGGAAATGGGTACTTCTCCCTCAATCTCTGCTCCACCGCATGTATAATATCATGTCCCTGCGTCTCCGGCAGCTCTCTCAAGCCCGCAGTGGCCTTCACCGCCACCGGTGTGCAGTGCCACAAATGTTCTGGGACGACGCCTAGGGCGGTCTCCATCAATGGGTCCAGTGATTTCGCCGCCAACAAAGAAGAGGAGGCGTAGAATGAGAGCCCGGGTTGGGTCAGGTTGAAGACTTCGTATTCGTAGGAAGGGGAGGGAGGGCGGCAGTTGTTGAATTTGTAGATGTGGATGCGGGAGCCGGTTGAGCCTGCGTCGAGCATGAGGGCGTATTGGACGAGGGGGAGGGAGGAATTGTGGGGGGAGGTGCAGGCGGTTGTGTAGGATGGGTCGGGGTCGGTGGAGTAGGATGTGGCTGCGAGGCCGACGGTTGTTCCTGAGGTTGGATAGTGGGCTATGGAAAGAATTAGTTCTTTTGTGGAGAGGGTTAGGGTTTGGTACTGACTATGAGTGGTATCGTTTTTGGTCCCTGGCAACGAGATAGAGTTGAGTTTAGAGTTGAGCAACGAGAGGAAGAGGACTCACCGCTTGGCCAATTCGTGTCTGAAGGACCACGAAAGTACATTATGCCCAGGACAAAAGCCCCAAGGACAGCAACCATCTTCCAGGAAACCCGCCAGCGTCTAATGTTACTGCTCGGGCCCATTCCTCCTTCCAACCTTTCATAGTTGGCGCTCCGTGGTGAAACAGCCATTTTTTCCCTTTTCACAAGATTCCCCTTGTTTTCTGGGGGTTCGCGACCGCTGGAATGAGCTGATGAGGGTATTTTTGTCTTTGATGATGATGGACGTCGGGAAGAAGGGGTGGGAACGTGGCTGTTACTCAAAAGGTCCGCCAACATTCGACATCTACCCTGCCAGAAAGGTTTGGATGGAAGAGTGGTTGGTGGTCACGAGCAAACCGCAGTCGAACACAAAATAAACAAAACATACACACTCCGACATACATAATGCACCGTAATCGGTCTGAAACATCGAGGGTTGACAATGTCTTTCCTCCAATCTATAAGAGACGAGCTATTCCACCATCCTCAAAGATCCTCAATGCCTTCAAGCTCCTCAACGTTACCGCCAGAATGGACCCCCGCACTCGAAACTTCGGTAATTCACGTCTAAACGAGATGACAGGTCTTTCAAGTTTCAACATCATTTAGCACCCCGATGGACTGTACGCCGATGCGCCCAAGGCAGAATACGAAGCAGCCATGCAATTCTGCGCCCGCTATCCACCATACCCTCCAAGGCTCGTCCCTTCAGCCCTCGTCGATCGTATGCAAAGGTTAGGCTGCAGAGCCTGGGGTCTCGAGCTCCCTCCCCTGGATTACGGCTCGGAACCACGCTTCTTTGGTTCAATCCACAATGTATACCCTCAGGATGATGATCTAGTTGGAAGTCTTGGTGCAACCAGCGAAAAACCATTAGGCGGACGCGGCGTCGTACAAGTCAGAACGACGGAAGCATGCAAAGATGTTTCCCTCCTCAGCGATCTGCCGATTCTTGCTGGGTTGTACGATACCAGAGGAAAAGAAGGAGTCTATTTTGAAGTTCAAATAATCAACATGCGAGGCTTCATCGCCGTCGGTTAGTTTCCCAATTTCCTACCGCTCACTTCCAAGGCTCAACCTTGTCCGACTGACCCTTGAACCTCTTGAGTCTCCAGGAACATCTTGTCGTCCGTACCCCTCCTGGCGCCTCCCAGGATGGAACAGACTAAGCGCAGGTCTGCACCTCGACGACTTTCGCAAATTCTTCGAAGACCCCTACGGCGGACGGGACTACCTAGATCACCCTGGCTACAACCACCACAACCACCCTCCTCCCAGCATCATACCAGGCGACACAATCGGCTGCGGCTACATCTTCTCCTCCGGCACCCTCTTCTTCACCTACAATGGCCAGCGCCTCCCCCCCGCCTTCACAGGTATATACCTCCCGAGGAGGAATCACGACGTGTTTGTGGCAGTGGGTGTCGAGGGGGAGTGTGAGTTTGAAGTCAATTTTGGCGGAGAGGGGTTTAGGTGGCTAGAAGCGAACGAGTGGGCGTGGAGAGTCGAGGGCCATGTTGGCGTCCTGGGTGAGAGTGGACAAGAAGATGGAGATGAATTGCCAACATACGGACAAGCGAGATTCGGTGGTTGAAGTCTGTCCTCTTACGCTGCCGTTGCGAAAGGGATCATTCAGGAATGCACATTTGTGGTAATGAGAAATCGAATGTTTGTAAAAACATGCTGTACATGAAAGCGAAAAAATGTTGCAAAACGAACAAAAAGATGTTAAGGTAAAAAAAGGACTTGAAGAAATCCAAATCACGGACAGTCCTAAGTACGTCCAGATGCTACTCTGCCAGCTCGCCCCATATCCTCTGGTTTTCCCTTTTTGCAAGCGCCATCGCTGCAAGCATATTCCCTAGGATCTCTATCAAACTCTCCGTCTCCCCCGCAGCATGCCTCATAAACAGCCCGCACCCATGCGACCTCGTCACCTTATTCACCACATAAAAATCCTCCCTCCTCCCTCCTCCCTCCCCTCTCTCCTTCACATCCTCAAACACCCCCACATCCAACCGACAAAACACCCTCAACCCCGACCTCCTCCCATTTTTCCTTTCCTCCAGCTCCACCAGCCCCTTCACTGTCTCCTCCACAAACTGGACGAACCTTGCCATCTCCTCCTCCTCCTCCTCCTCCTCCTCCCCTTCCCCATCAATCACTCGTGGGCCCCCCTCGCCCATCACAACAGAATACATCAAACTCCCCCCAACCAAAAACGCGTACATTTCGTGGAGGAACACCAGCCCCTCCACAGCACGCGTCGCATACCACCTCGGGCGCACGACCACTTCCTCCCCCCATCCCCCCTCCATCCCATACACCTCCTCCGTCTCCCTTAACATCTCCTCCACCCCCCTCATCGACGTAAACACATGCCTCGTCCCCTCGCTAAAGTTCCTCTTAACGACCACCCCACCCACTCCCGGGTCAGCCTCAAGCAGGTCAATCTCCGTAAGTATCTCTGGGTACTTCGTCCCCGCTGCCCGGCTGAGTGCAACGAGATCATCCAGCGATCCCGAGGTCACACCTCCATAAAGTAGATCAGACGGGTTCGGCCAGAGAAGCGTGGAGCGATACAGCCCCCCGAGATTCGTCAAGAACTTGTTCAAATTATTTGGTGTGATGCTCGTCGCCATGGAGGGATGCCTTGTAAATGTCAATGAGAATCAGTGTCGGATATTAACCAAAAGAGAAGAAAAAGAAAGCCCATCGAGGTACGTACATGAAATCGCCCGCAAAGTCCACGCCCCCAATGACGATATCGGCGGCTTGCATCAGCTCCCATGTATCGCCTTGGCCCATCCAGATGCTAGTTATATACTCGGACCAGCAAAGGGTCGTGAACTCCCAGTACCACGACGATCTTTTAGATTCCAGGATAAGCGGGACCAATGACTGTCCGAGAGAGTTTTGTCAGCTTGAGATATCCCATGCATCGACTTTGAGGGGGGGAGAAGAAATCGCACTTACCCATTCCCAAACCACAGGCGGCGTCCCCATATAATCCTTCCTCCCATATTCATCCAGCCACCTCATATAGCCCTCCACCTCCTCGTCCGAAAAAAAGGTTTTCTTCTCTGACAGATCGTGCACATCCGGTTCCTGGTGGTGATTCTCGATAAACACAGCTTTGATCGTCCGTCCCTTGAAGTTCAGCTGATAGATGTCCGGGAACAGTTTCGGAAATGGAACAGACGTGAATTTTCGTGGAGGTGGCTCGACACTAAAACAGGATGTTTGATCGGTGGACTTGGTTGAGACAGGCGAGGGTGGATAGGCCAGTGAGGAGAGTGGGGATGACGAAGGGTGATGGGTTGCGCTAGCCGGTGGAATTCGAATCCATAGGGACCGGTGTCCATCGCTGGTTTCGTCTTCACCGTTCTGTTCCTTTCCTCCGTTGACGTGTGAATCCAACTTAGGTCGTTTCACCCGGGCTTCTCTCTCCCTCGCTCTCTCCCTCTCGCTCTCGCTCTCCTCGTCTTCTTCCATTTCGTCACCCACACACTGTCCCCTCTTCGCCGGCCACTCCTCTCCCGCCTTCCTCTTCCTTCCGTCAGCTTGCAACGATTTCCTTTTCCCCTTCCCCTTCCCCTTCTCAAGCGTCGTATTAACAGCCAATTCCCCCATCTCAATCTCCCTCCTCGTCGGACGCCACTTCACAGGGATATAATCCACGTCCTTCGGATAAAACACAGCAATCAAAAGGAACCACGCCCCCCACTCCTCATCCGTCGGATCGCGCCCCCGCGCGACCTTGACGATATCCTGCGATCTGAACGAAGAAGGATTCTCGGCGCTGCCCACCCACGCGCGCACGTCCGGCAGGGAGGCGCGGCTCGGGTGCGCGATGCAGGTATATGGGCTACAGTGTGGGTGGTAGCGTAGGTTCGTGACGTGTCGCCGGAGCGAGTTCTTGCTGACGTCGAAGATGGGGCACGTACGGATAGGAGTGGGACGCCGGGCGTGGGTGGAGAGGACGCTGAGGTCGTGGCCGCAGGTGTGCGCGCAGGCTTGGAAGACACTGCGGACCATTTGGAGGTTTGTCTATTTTTTTTGAGGGGATGGAGGTTGGGTACTTTATTACTTAGTTTTTGTTCCTGTTGAGAGGAGGTTCAGTGGTGTGAGTTTGGTTTTTCTGTTCTTTCTTTCTTACAACATTCCACGAGGCCTTTGAGTTGGACGCCGGCTTATGGTGGCCGGTGTTGAGACAGATGTTCACGTGATGATCCATTTCGCGACCCCGGGCCATACTTGCCATCATCAACTCTCCTCTGTGTACTATTACTTTGGAAGATTATGCTATTTCGGCCTCGACTCACTGTTTTGGAGTCTTTTCCAAGGCCTCCTGATAATGTCATGAATCCTCGCAGTCCACTCCGAAGCTGCCGGGTCGTCCAAGATCATCTCATTTCCTTTTCTAGGTGCTGTGTATTCCCTCCAGCTGTGCCTCTCACCTCCTGTATTATCTTGGGGAAAGATGGACTACGTATACGCATCCACGACGGACATTCCTCAGGACACGAGAGAAATTAACATACGGTGCGCAGAACGCACGATTTGACATGTCCTTAAAGCTTTTTCCTTCTTTAAGAGATGGATGTGACTAATTGGGCGCAGATATTTTCCTCCGTTTCCCTAACTTACCTACCTCGATGGGACCGCAAATGACGAAAAAAATTTTACCTCCCGATTTCCTATGGGGCTTCGCAACTCGTTTGTTCACTCGCCTATCTCCATTTTTCATCGCTCACACTCCCATTCTCATTATCAGCGAGCTTTCAAATAAAACGTTCGACCACCATCCACGGACGCGGCAAATCGATATGGGACGACTTTTCAAGACGCCTGGAAAGACCCTAGATGAGAAGAACGGAGACGTGACGACGGATTTATATAGGCGGTGAAAAGCGGACATACGGCTGTTGGCGGAATAAGTACGGCGTCAGGGCTCGTCGGTTCTCGATCTCGTGGCCCTTGGGGCAGGATCGTCCCGCTCGGCAGCCGTAACGACCCCGTTGATCCTCTCGGCGTCAAGTTTTATTCCGACATTATTGATGGGTAGCTGTTAGATGGGATTACTTACGACTTTTGTGGTCCGTGCACTTTTTTGGGACGATTTTCGGTTTCTGCAGTCTGAATGTTAATGTTAACATGATAGACGTTGCATCACTGGGATTTGCCTCAGACGCTTCATGACCGGGACGGTGGATGGTTGGACAAGACGAGTCAGTGAAAGACTTTACCCGGTATGCCCAAGTGCGTTGTTTCTCCTCATGTTTTTGGCGGATTCTCGTACAATAACGCTATCTTGGATGTCTAGATTTGTTTCGACAACTTTGATGATCGTGTAAAACACTGGTATGCACCTCCTCAGCAATTGACATCGTCGAAAGGAGATTTTGAAATTTTTTTAGGATAACGATAACCGGTGTCGCCGTGCACGAATACGGTCCAGGCGTCTTTGCGCCTGGACGATCGGGCGACCGAGACCGCTCCCCTGAAGCCGATTCGTCCACCAAACCCTGGATGTACGTGCTCCCCACCAACGTTTTGTTTGCCTCCTTACGAAGACGGGCTTTTCAGAGTAGGACACAACCTCATCCTGGCACATGCCCATGCCGTCCCGATATCAGAACGGTACAGGCCCACTTAACACGGAAAATTGGTATGACGCTCAACGAGGACTGGCAGATCCCTTACGACGATAAACCAGAAAGTAAGTTGCATCCTTGTGTTGAGTGACTGATGGTTATAATCGACTGTTGCTCCGAAGATATTGCGGCTACACGACCCACTCTTGATTTCTTGCCGCGCTACATCCAGGATGGTCTACTGTACGTTGCCACTTTTCACCGCGGCGTGGGATGGGTTTCTTTGCTTAGATTTACCGGATGATTTCGAATGGTGATTTCCCCCGCGTCATGGACTATTCGGCGTGCGGAATCTAACTCTTTTTGTTGGTTTAGGGTGGCTGGGTATTCGACCCGGTTTGGTGTGACGTATGTGGATTATAAGACACAGAAGCGGTATCTTAAAGCGTCTGCGAGGTTCCTTGTCGAGGTGAGTGTATCGTCGGATAGGGAAGGCCAATCAACACATCCCCTTACAGTGGTTCACGACCAACCACATTCAACCAGGTCCCGGCCCCTTCTCTCCCTCCGCACTAACACCCACAACTTCAAATCTGTCAAGGAGATTCGGAGCCTACTGCCGCGATTATGGACGACGATACACTGCCAAGAAGGGGAAGCGACAGGAAGGAAGCTCGGATTGTGAAGGGACGAAGTCTGGAAGTGGGTTATAGGGTTTCGAGTCCGGCGATCAAACTCAAGAGGAGCAGGACGGGGACAGATGAGATGAAATCCACGAGGTCAGCTTGTGAGAAGGTTGCCGGGGTGGGTAGCTGCGTGGTGAAAGCAGGAAGTCGTCGAGGCAGGCACCGTCCAGTGGCGGCCACTGGACGGTTGGTATTTATGTACGTGCCATACCCCCGCTGTTGTCTTGTTACATTTTTGTCAGGTCTAGGTCCTGGGAGACTTCGTTCGATCCGTACTACCCCGCTGCGATAACTTCGAAAAGGATTCATTGCGACCACAAGGAAAAAAGAGTGTAACTGATCCAAAAACTATCTCCGCCTAAGGGGTGCTCAGCAATGTCT
>Ga0307516_10007345_pt1 | contig 12686 bp, 7 predicted proteins | sample 19_EM_MG_FD_203310 | JGI IMG/M metagenome (GOLD analysis project Ga0307516, IMG submission 203310) | Populus trichocarpa ectomycorrhiza microbial communities from riparian zone in the Pacific Northwest, United States - 19_EM | ecosystem: Host-associated > Plants > Roots > Unclassified | place... | reverse complement strand
TATGAATTAGATTTATCATCATAGATTCATAAACACGGCATTTTAGGCATGCTAATCATGAAACAGCTACATTTTGAATACTTGCATTGATTCTTCACTGACACCACTTACTGATCAAACAACAAAAAGCCTCATTTAAAATACAATTGCCAGGACTCAACCCAATTAAATCTTAATAAAAAATAATAATTTGAACTTCGAACATTAATCAGAGCCTATATTTTACTCCTTAGCATGAATGTTCAAGTTGCAGTCTCTCTAGTCCTCCCATTTTACTTTATAGTCAGTAAGGAACAATTTGTATCCTTTATTCTTCTAGAGCCATGTGTAGTCTTGACAATATTATATCATTCCATGGTTACCACTATTGTGCATGCTATATTAAGCTATTTCCATGCTTAACATTATCGTGCATACTACATTAACCTTACCCGTTCAGCAATACTGTGAGGATCTGTGGCCTGGCCTCGCCTAGCCCGTACCCTTGGGCGCATTGCTGGTGGATGTGTAGCTGCAGTGACTGTTGTGGGCATTGGTTGACCATGAAAAACCTGCAAAAATATGAGAATCTTACCAAAGACAGATTACAGTAAAGGATAGGCTATTTCACCAGCTCCACTAAATCCTCCAATCCCAAAAACATAAAGTTGCAAAAAAAGGAAACCAAATATGTATGAGTGAAACAATAAACTGCCTGACAATGGTTGATCACGCGAGAAAAGATAACAACAGACATTAAAAATCAAAGGTATTGTGACAACACCAGAGAGGAAAGAAACGTTAGGTATAATTTGGCAATTCCTAGAAAATATTGACTAATCTAGATATTAGAATACATCAGCTAATTATGGTGCTTGTGCATAGATTGACAGTAATTTGAAAGAATATAGCATATATGACCGTGCAATGAATGTTTTTCACCACTAGGATTGGACTACAGCAGATCAAATCCAGATCACTCACGTGAGAGGTGTATCCTGACCAACCACTACACTGTTACAATTCGTTACTAGATGAACCAAAGAAAATTTATGATTCTTATTGAAGCATAAAAACTGATTCAATTTAACGTCATCTGAAAACTTGAGTGGATTTCACTTGAGCAAAATCAAGTTTTCTTCTGTTCTCAATTTCAACTATTACACACAATCCCTGCTCCCTCACTGTTCCTTGCATGCCAACTTCAAAAGCTGACAATTTCACAATTAGGCAATTGTCCAATCCAGCAAAATCAAACCCCACAACACCCCACATGTTTGACTTCTCAAGAAATCATTTGTCAACTAAAAAAATATCCAATCAGCCAGCTATAATGTTGAGCTGGTAAAGATCTACTACAGCCCCCCGAATGCTATTTCCACTGTATCACTTAATTTTCCTTTACTGACCATGATCATACAAAAAGAAAAAAGAAATTATACCTTAGAAGGAGAAAGAAAACTATAGATTAGGAAACATTTGTATATAAGTGTATCAAAGTAATCAGTCTTTGCCACTCAAAGGAGGACCGACAACAACCAGCTTCCTATTCTTTTCCTGTGTCAAAATACACATCTTGGAATCTCACTACAGTAACCTCCAAAGATCAACCACCTACTTTTATGTCTCTATATGAATTCCTTTTTCTCCCTCACGCTCTCTCTACACTCTAATGGAAAGAGCTACAAGCATTGAAAGGGAAATAAAAAATGATTAATTAAGAGAAATTAAACTGGCTTTTGAATTGCATGTCTTCAATTTCTAAATTAATAGTTTTAATAAGATCACTATTTTCCTTTTTCGAAAAACTTTAAAAATAATAATTTCGCTCCGAAGAAAACTAAACTAATACTGCAAAAAAAAAATAACTTTCACTCACATTTCTAACTCTACCATCAACAATATCATCACGGAACCGATTCCCACTCCCGGACGCCTCCTCGGGCTTCAGAAACCCTCCCTTCCCCTGCTCCAAGCTAAGCCCCAGCGGAAACCCGTGAAATCCCGCGCCTCCGCCTCCAGGAGCACCGCCGAGTGCGGAGATGTGGCCGGAACCATCACCGGAGCTAAGCTGAAGCATCATAGGAGCTTGAACAGAAGCAGTGCCAGCCAAGCCAGCGTCAGCTCCAACCAAGCCAGCTTCAGCTGAAGCAAAATTAGGCATCCCAAGAATTTCCTGCAGGAAATCATCGGTTGGAGGTTCGGTTGGGTTATTGGCCATTTGGAGTAGGTCTGGGAGGAGTCAAAGTGAGTAGAGATAGCGAGTTAGGGATTCAAAAGAGCATCCATTTACATGCAAAACCGTTTTAATTGGAAGGTTTACGGCATGTTTGGGGCATGAAAGATTTGGCAGCAGTCGATTTCAACTACTTAAATTGTGGCCAGATCTCGTGTTTTGAAAGAACTGTACTCTAAAGGATTGAATTCAACTGCTTACAAACATGTACGGAAATCAATTCTCTTTTATAATCGCACGAGAGGAGGTGTGATTTATTTGAAGAATTCTGGCCTGATAACTCTTCACATTCACAGTGCCTAGACTACCCTTCGATATAAGAATCTCACTCGCGCAACACATGAGTCTCCTGTTTTGTTATGGGTTTTCTTATTGCGGTTTTTTAAAAAACAATTATAGTTTTAATAAAAGTATTTTTAGTTGATATTTAATATATATATATATATATATATATATTTAATTACGAGTTTTTACATTAACAGAAGTCTCCATAAATAAAAAAATAAATTATTTTAATTTTTATAAAATCAAAGCAATTATGTATAAAGAATGAAAATTAGTAGAACATTAAAATATCTCTTAGTGGATAACTTTACTATTTGACTTTAGCCCATTGACGTTGCTTCTAAAATATACATGTTTTTTCTTTCTCATTATTATGTTATGTACGATTTAAAACTACGTGGCATTGCTGTTATTTTGACTCGGAATAAGTTTTTTTTAATCAATTTAGAGTTAGATTTTGTGGGAATATGATTGTTTTTAAAAATATTTTTCACTTAAAAATATATTAAAATAATATATTTTTTAATTTTTTAAAAATTATTTTTTATATTAGTGCATCAAAATGATCTAAAAATATCAAAAAATATTAATTTGAAGTAAAGAAAAAATAAAAAAAAATTCAATTTTTTTCAAAAGCGCTTTTAAAACGTAAAAATAAATATTTTACAAATTATTTTTGATATCAACATATCAAAATGATCTGAAAATATAAAATAAAATTAAAAAAATAAAATTTAAGGGAACACGGTTTGCACCGCATTTCCAAACATACTCTAATTTGACTAGGATAACGTTAACTTAATTAACTTAATTGTTAGTTTTTAAAAAATCAAAATAATATTAATTTGTTTTTATTAAAAAAAACAATCAACTCGAACAAATATGGACAGTCAATAACTAAATTCTTATAAGAAGTTGACTTTCAAATCCAAGTTTAGTAAATACAATTATATCATATCTATAGTCATGTAAATTCCTCTCTTTTTTTGCTTTTATAATAAAGCTGATGTTAAAATGACTCCCGAAAGCTGTATTGTGAATTTCAGATGTTTGTCAATAAAGATAAGATTGACCGAAAGGGATCAAGGATACACTTGTCAGGAAAATACGTACTCTAAAAGGATAATATAATAAAATAATATATTTCAATTAATCTCTAAACATTTCAAATTACACAACTCAATTCGATTACGATGACTTAGAATCTGTTCCAAACACGAGAATTTAATTGGTTAATAAATTGATCTCTACTTTAATAATAGAAACGAGTTCATTTCATGAATGGAATTGGTTCCGTATACCTTTTCAGGGATTATTTGCATTCCTTCTCTTTTTAGCTAAGTACCTCGGCTTTCAAAGTTTCAGCTTTTCGCTTTGCTTTGGCTTGCTTTGTAATACTGCTGGTGGCAGCTAGTGCCCGGCGAGGAGTCCTGAGAGCGAAGAGACGGGGGGGGGGGCCCGAAAAGGAGTGGCTTTTATCCTGATTAAAAATGTTGTGCTTTACGTAAAGGGAACGCGTTAATTTACATCTCTATCCACTTTCCATTCTGCTTGGGTTTATCGACAAACGGTATCGTTTTTCTCGTGCTCGTGGACCCACCCAGCAAACTACATGCTCAATTCCTTTCCGGACAGGGATGGCAACGCTATCCGTGTATCGGATTATTTGATATTTATATTTTGTTTATTGTTTATAAATTATTTATTGTGTTTTGGATATTTAATAAATATTTATTATTTGTTAATTAATAAAAAAATAAAAAAGTTAAAATATATATATTTAAAGCATGTATATGTATATTAAATAATAAGATAATAAATATTATTTATATTTATATATTTAAGTTAATATTAAGGTATGTATATATTATATTATACTAAAAAATTAAATATTTTACAAATATATTTATATATTATAAATATATATCTTATGTTAGGTTCGGGTCGGGTTACACAATACCCAAATCTCACTTATTGTTCATTAGATCTAAAAATATTTATTCATTTAAATTTAATTATTATTCATCAAATTCAAATTAAATTATCATTTTCTTTCCGGTTTCGGAGGAACGTTGGACCATGGGAGGATATTTTCCTTGCATGTTTTGAATTGATTTTTAAGGTTAAGCTATAAGGTATTATGCATTATACAAAAGGATGGTTTTAATCTCAGTACGTGCGTGATTTGGCATCACAAATTTTATAGCTAAACTAAAGAAAATAAAAATGATGCACATAATATTAATTTAATGTTCCTATATAACCACCCTTTCTCTTGAGCTTTTTTCTCTTTTTTAATCACATATAGTTTTACTTCTAGTATTTTATTTTTCTCAGGGTTTATATTTATTTCATTAGAAAGAGCAGAATTAGTACTTAATTTTTTTTAAGTTGTTTATTTGAGATTATGATAGCGGTGATGGTTTAAAGTGTTTTTCGTTTACAAATACATCAAAATAATTTTTTTTTTATTTTAAAAATTATTTTCGATATTAACATATCAAAAAATATATAAAAAAAATTTTAATTATAAAAAATATTCAAAATTTAGCATATGCTCTTATGCAGCCCTCTTTCCAGGCCAGGCCAGTTTACGCCGTGAGAGCTGGGCGGGGCCTATGTCAATAGACACCCTCGTGGACGTGCAGTCTGGTGTCTAAGAAACCATCACGTCAAAGACTTGCAAAAAAAAACGATTTTTTTTCTTTTAATGCACGGAACAGTGGAAGGGGAAATGCACAATGAGAGTGAGTGCATTAAAATAAATCATCCGCGTTGACCGGAAATGTTTCAGATGGCGGAACTCGGTGGCAGATTTTATAGGGGCGAGGTATTTTTTCTTTTCGGTTTTGAGATCAGTAGAGGGGAAACGAGAACACAGGAAAAACGAGGCAACGTCAAGAATCAAGCAGCAGTGCCCGCGCAACGATCTTATCCTTTATATGAATAAATGATACACAATGAAACGTCAGGCAGTGGAAGGTTAATTTTCCACTAACAAGATGGTGGGGACAATGAAGGTCGGAGAAAATAATTGTTTCAAAGTATTCTTGAATACAAAGTTGAAGAAATCACAACAATAATGATAAACATAGTAAATAAAATCAAGTTGGGTAGCCACTTATTGCATTATTTGACAAGCAATCATACTTTCTTGGATTCTTGCCTAACAATATTTGAAATCTTTAACGAACAGGTACAACTCCAAAATTCATGATAGGCAGAAATTGAACAAACCTTCTTGAGGTTCATACAGCAAAGTACTGGGTTGGTGGAATACATCCAAAAGTTTGGCTGATCATCCTGCCGTATCTACATGTTTAAATAGATTCTTAACAGCTCCACTAGGCAGTTTATAATTATATGTCGGGCAGCAAGAGTTGGAGAAATTGAACTGAAATCATTTGGCATTTTTTTAAGTTTAACAGGCACAAAGAATAATCAATGGGAAGCACAAAATCTACAAGTAAAATGGCTTATTCATAAAAGATAAATCCATGCTTATATACAAAAACCTGTGTAAGTCTATATAATAGGTTTCCTACGCACATAAATTACTTGCAGAGTACTTATTGTCAAACCATGCTAAGAAACAGCCCGTGTTTTCCAAGGCTGCCATTGGAAAGTATCAATCATCTGAAGTTTCATCCTTGATCTTGTTTGAAAATCAAGCATCCTTTTTTAGAACGCTATCTGCAACTGGTGACCTTTCTAGCAAAAACAGGAGCATATTATTAAATGCTACCTCTCATCATATTTGATCTGATTTGTAGGCTGTGCGAAAAAATCTTTGGCACTGTGAGCCACCTCAGCCTCCAGTATAGCCTCCAGCACAATGTCAGATCCGTTAACAACATCTGCAAGCAAATCCATAAGCTTCTTTTAACATCAAAATGAAAACTATAGAGCGAGAATCCATGTGCTTCTGTCAAATTTAAATGAAAGGTCCTCCATATACATACAAGTCAACAGAAATGACAACAGTCATATACAAGAAATAACCAAATGAAAGCTTTTAATCGTGCAACTATTCATGAATAAGGAGCAGTTTTTTCAGATTTATGAAGAATATACTGGAAATGTAAGCATAAATATGTTATAATTTTGACCACAAGCAACAATAATTTATGTTCTAATTTGCGCTTCATTAAAGATGAGGGTGCCAAAAGTGAAATGTTTTAGGTGAGAGATATCTAATTGTTTGTCTGACACCATATTGATAGTTCGTCCTCACATACTAACTCAATGCACCAATCACACTTGCACAACAGAAATTTCTGTAAACATGAGAGAAAAGGCCATCAAAGCTTCATGCAAAATGCCAGATGCTAACCAAAGTTGAGTAAAGATTGTTACCCTGACGATTTGGCAAAAGCCCAGTGCTTTCAGCAGACACAGGCAAAACATTTAAAAGACCAATATCACTAGTCAACTCCCCTGCACCTGCCCCACTGCGCACCGGGCCAGTTTTCAGGGCTGAGGATTCAGCCAATCTTGCATAAGCAGTGGCTTGGCTGTGCAAATCACATGAATCTGAGACTTTTGCACCAGAAACCTAGAAAGACATAAGAGAGTTAAAAGGAGTGTGAACATAATAATCTCATAAATAAAGCATTGAAGGATAAGAAAAGGAAGGTCACTCAGTAAGAACCTTGGAAATATTAGCTGTTGGTAAACTTTCTCCAGCTGTTTGTTCAGTATAAACCTTGGAAATTGTGGGGTTCGGTACATTCTCTGCATCTGCATTTTCAGGCGCACCACCGGCTAAATCTCCAAAAAAACTAACAAGAATTAGAAACTCAGACAATCAAGAAGAAAGAATCATTAACTTGGAAACTTATATGACAAGGTGATAAAAATACCATTAGTAGTAGGCGGAGGGTCAAGATTATCCACTAGTCTCCGAGTTAATGGACCAGGATTCAAGACAGATATGCTTCGAATTTCATGACGTATAGCATCAAGTTGAGCCATTGTGTCTTGAAGTTCCTTGTGAACCTAGAGCACAAAAGCCAAGTAACTCAAAAGCACCCATCTTCAAAATAATAAAATACCACATTGAAAATCATCACATCACCTTTTTAACTGCCTAGAAAGTTGGGTTTTCTAGATATGACTTATTCTGCTCTTGAAAAACAAATGGTTGTTCTGTCTTATTAATCCAAAAAATTGCAGATTGTGTTTGCTTCTTATAGTTCAGGAAGTCTATGTTTCCTCAACCTTTCCAACTATTTTCTTTTTCTTTTTCCCCCTTTTTTCCCTGTTTTTTTATCAGAATTCCACTGCTTTTCTGTAGCTTTTAGGAATAGCCAAAATAATAGAGAGCATATGAAACAGACTATTTTCTTAATACATGTCTGTTAGAGAATCTGTCATGTAAATAATTACACAACTTCCCATTTAATTTTTTACAATTGAACTTTTTTTAAAGGGGAAAGATGTACCTGGCGAGCTTGTGATTGCTGCATAACAGAGTCAAATTGACCACGAGCCATCTGCACATACCCAATGGCTCGACCAGTTAATCTCCCTGCAGTTCTGGCTATTAATGGTAGATCCTTGGGTCCTGCATATATCCGATATCAGAAAAGGGGAATCATTACACATCAATTGTGACCTTGTAAGCAAGTATGGTAAATGCAGCTGAGATAGATGAAGATGTTTACCGATTAGTGCAGCTGTGGCCCCAAGCAAGAGAAAGAGTTCTCCATAAGAAATTCCAAACATTATAATCACAAGTGATTAGGGGTTTTGGATATTTTAATCTAGGAGACTCACGTTATCCTTTGGCTCACTCCAGCATCCAGCTCTGTTGAAAATGATTTTAATATTGTCAAGTATGAGCCTTCGCTATTGACAAATTGCTTATGCTGTCATTTGCAGATGTGGATGCCAATGTGTGAAATGATGTGATGTCCACATCAGCAAGATAATTTAATTTACTTTTCACAAAATCAATTATAGGAAAAGGATTATGAAATTAAAAAAAAAAGACAAAAGAAAGAAATCAAATATAAAGAACAATCCCGGATCAAAATTCTTTGATTTGCTGTACCAGGTGAATCTTGTTCATGAAAAGTATTGCATTTTGAAATGGATTTTCAAAGTACAAGGCTTGACAGCGAAAGGTAGTTGTTTAAAAGACTAAGTTGAGTAGAGAATAGGATGGAGCAAGACAAGGACAGGATACTTCAAAAATCATACATGATTCATGATTGTAACAAAGGAATAGTTTTGGTGATTCTACATGGAAAAATGCTCCTTAACTTTAACATGCTAGATTAATCCTAGATACATGGTAGAACCAGATTTCCAAGAATTTCCATTGCCAACAAAATCTAATTGTATCTGAAAATTCAAGCACACCTTTTGCAAATTCAAGACACATTCAGCAACAAGAAAACAAAAATTTCAGTTTCTCTACCAAAACTTCCATGAATATAAGCATCATTACCACAAACACCACAGCAAGAAAACACAGATTATTGAAAAGAAAAAAGAAAAAAAAAATCAGAAAGGTGAGAGTGAAACATTAGCGGTAGACAGATAACACTCACAACCCAATTAAAGCTCTTCTTCAAATGTTTTAGTTCTTGACGGACACCTTTCCTGTTCTTCAACACAGTCAGAATTTTAGATTTCTGACATGGAAGCAGGGTTTCTTAGGAAGTGAAAGATTTCAAATTTAATACATTGACGCTGGAGTTTCGAGACTGAACTGGTCAAATTCCTAAATGGGTTGTGTGTGTTATAGTGTACGTTATTGTATAGCAAGATGGCGGTGTTTTTCACCAAGAGGGCATGGAATTTCAGTGGTGGATGGGAGAGTTGATTAGGGATGGGTTGCAATGGAGAAAACGATTTCTTGCATTTTTTTTTTCATTTCATATTTTTTTCTGAAACCATCCGACAAATTATGTTGCTTTGCATTGAAACAAAATTGAAATAAGTAAAACCAGAAACAGAAATTGTAACGGATATTTCAGCCGTGGAAACTTCTTTAACGATCAATCTCAAACTTGTTAGTTAAAAAGGGTATTAAAAAATCAAAATCCCTAAATACATTTAATTACCACGAGCTAACCTGTTATGATAAAAGGGACCCTATTTCCAAATGGGCTGTAGCTGAAGCTCTTAGAGGTCATTGATCCAGGTTCCAAAGTCAGATAACTCTTAATCCAGGTCTGATTTAATTTTGTTTGGTGAGGAAACAAGGGGAAGTAGGGTATCCGTGCTAGGATTTCTCACTATGTTAGTCTTTTCATGACAGTTTTGAGCATGGTTATCTGAACTCTAAAGCTTGTAATGGATTACATAGGCGTTGTTTGGTATGTCATTTAACTTGGACAACATGCATCTCCTAAGCCAGAGGTGTTTTTTCTAGATTTTTTTTAAATCAGCTCCATTTAAAAACAAATGGCAAAATAACAAAGTTTGAAAAGGATTTGGTAAAATAGTAATTGACTTGTCCAAATTCATAATTCCATTATCACAAGAATGGAAACAACTAAGAACAACACAATTCATGATCATTGGATGACATGCATTCTCAGGATGCAGTGACGTGCCACCTTAAATGTGAGGGGCTGATTAAGTCTTTGACATCTTTATACCATGAATTCTTTTGCATATAGCCACAAATAGAAGTTCAAACTCCAATAATCCCCCCTAGGAAGTCCTGAAAAGGTTGATCTGTTTGCCTAATGAAAATAAGAAATAAAGATTTGCATATCCAAATATATAAAACCAAATAATTTAAAATAATTCTTAATTCAGTTACAAGTCAAAAAGTTTCATGTGAAATTTTATAGTCATCAACTAATAGATTGCTACCAATGATTGTGCCTAGCCAAAGAAACCTACTTAACATAAAAGAACAAATGTCACTATGTGGATTCCAAACCAATTCTTACTAACCAATATGGAATTTATAGATAGAACCTATTTAGTGTGTGTTTGGTATTGTAGTGCAGGATGCTTTTCAAAAGTGTTTTTTACTTGAAAATACATCAAAATAAATTTTTTCAGATTTGTTTTTTTATTTTTTACATTAGTACATCAAAACCATCGGGAAAGCACTACAAAACATCAATTTAATGTTTTTTCAAGCTAAATGCATTTTTAAAACGCACTCAAACACGGTTTCAAACGCGATACCAAGTAGTCACTTACTCGTTTCACCAAAGCTAATATTATTTATTTTGCTGCCATGAATCAAACTCTTTTTGAGGCTCTTGGCAAACCCAGGATGAAATGACAACAAGACTGTCAGGCATCTGAACTTTTTTCAAGATAGTTCGTCTGGAGAGTGGAATTCTAAACATCATAATAGCATTTGAACCAACATCTTAAGCCCTTACAAAAGCTTAGGAAAAACAAAATCTTAGAGCATGAAATGATATGCACTTTTACTCAAAGTCAAGGTTCACAAACTCGACTTTCAAAAGTGTGCTAGACTTTCTTAGCCTGTGCTAATGGGTGCTAGTACGCGAAAATACCCTTTTTTTTCTTTTCCTCTTTGCAGAGGCGTGCTTCTTGATTTGTATTGTGCTAGAGCATCCACGTTCATGCTCTCTAAGAGGGTTCCTTAACTATAATAGCTAACAGGTTTGTTTTCACCTAGAGCATTGTTGCTCTTCAAGTAGTTCACCATTCAAGCTCCGTGAAGTCCTCGCTGTATATAGCGAGTACTGTATCACTCTTCAGATAGTATTATTGAATTTAATAAAGAATGTTGTTGGTATTGAATAGTAAATCTTACCTGCTAAGTATTGCCCAGGCTTGGAACTGGCCTAGCTGATGAGACAGCCGAATGAAGTGGAAGCAGAGATTGAATATCACCCGGTTGAGGAACTGGCCTGAAATTCAAAACCCAACCGGCACAATTTAAGATTTTTTCACATTTAAAGAGAACCCATTTCAGAAAAATAACCTAACTTGCAATGCCCGACAGTCGAAATTTAAAATCTTGCTGATTTAAAGAAAACCCATTTCAGAAAATTTGAACTTCTTGAACAAAATTGAAAGGATGATTTTAAAGGGATTGCTTACCTTGAAAATGTGAGAGGAGGGCGTGTAGGGAGAAAAGAAGGTGTGGATTTGGGTTGAAGGCTGGGTTTGTTAGTGATGGATTTGAGAAGAGAAATTGGTTTAGAGAGAGGCCTGTAGCGAGATGACATTTTTTAGAAGGCAAGAGAAATGAAACGGGGTCATCGGATTCAAGCGAGGCAAAGCGTGATGGGTTTTGATTTTGGATGATGTCTTGTTGAAGGGAGAAAAGGCCCGTTTGTAAAATATTTTATATTTTAAACTATTTTTTTATATTTTTATATTAATTTAAAACACTTAAAAATAATTATTAACACAACACTGAATAAAAAATAAAATAATAGTGTTAGCTAGTGAGATGTTTTGTCCTGAGCCATTGTATTTTGTTCAGTTTAATTAAGATCTTTCAATAAAAAACAAATTGTTTATGAAAATTTATATTTCTATTTATATTCTACTACAGTTTGCTTTTGCATTTTAAAAATATTTTTAAAAAAAATTAAATTTTTTTTTTGCGTTAAATTAATATTTTTAGTATTTTTAGATCATTTTTATACGCTGATGTCAAAAATAATTTTTAAAAAATAAAAAAATATATTATTTTAATACATTTCCAAGTGAAAAATACTTTGAAAAAAAACCGCAACCATGCTCTCAAACACGCTAAAACCTCTATGAAATTTTGTGTTTCAATCATACATGCTTCACTTAAATTACTGACAAGATTATTTTAATTTTTTTAATTAAAATCTCAGGATAATGTCTATTTCATAGATCTATTGTATGAAGTGTTTAACCTCACTATACAATTTCTATAATAATAATAAAAAAAAAAAGTTGTGATCTATCCACTCGATTTCTAGCAATTGACAAAAAAAAAAAATAAAAAAAAATTGTATAGTTGAGACGGGGAGGTGAGAGAGAAAATAATATTTTTCGTGGCATATGTTCATTAAAATATAAACGTTAAAATATGGCAATTGAGAGGATGTTCGTGAAAATATTGTCGTTATAGTATTTTAATTAATTCTAAAAATATATATATAATATTTATTCTACATTTTAAAGAATATAAATACAATAGCATTTTTTTGAAATCTAGCTAAAACACATCTCTAGCTATTTTAGCTAAGAAATA
>Ga0307516_10007344_pt1 | contig 12686 bp, 9 predicted proteins | sample 19_EM_MG_FD_203310 | JGI IMG/M metagenome (GOLD analysis project Ga0307516, IMG submission 203310) | Populus trichocarpa ectomycorrhiza microbial communities from riparian zone in the Pacific Northwest, United States - 19_EM | ecosystem: Host-associated > Plants > Roots > Unclassified | place... | reverse complement strand
CCCGGCGGAATTGGTCCCGCAGGTTATGGAATCCGAGCACGACACCAAGGTAGCCGGGCACATGGGGCAGGATAAGACTATCGAACTTATCCGACGAAACTTCTGGTGGCCCAAGATGAACGAACGGATCACGGATTTTGTTAGGAGCTGCCCAGAATGCCAGAAAAACAAAGCCTCGAGACACCAACCGTACGGATTATCCTCACCACTGGAACTACCATACGCCCCCTGGCAATCGATAGCCATGGACTTCATTACGGACCTCCCGGCATCTGAGGGATGCGACCAGCTTTGGGTAATCATTGACCGATTCACAAAAATGGCGCACTTCCTACCACTAAAGGAAAAAACGGCAGCCGACCTAGCCAGAACATTCACTAAAGAGGTATGGCGCTTCCATGGGCTGCCCACGGACATCGTGTCAGACAGAGACTCGCGATTCACATCGGAAACCTGGAGGGAACTACTGCAGCTCCTGGGAATCCGGCCCCGAATGTCCACGGCATTCCACCCACAAACGGACGGACAGACGGAACCACTCAACCAGACAATTGAGGCCTACCTCCGCGCATTTGTGGGACACGAGCAGGACGACTGGGTAAGATTGCTCCCGATGGCCGAATTCGCTTACAATAATTCGGTCGCAGTGGGAAACGGAATCTCGCCATTTTACGCCAATTACGGCTTCCACCCAGGGACACTGGATCCCCCTAACCCTGAAGAGGAGCCGGTTAACCCCGCCAGTACCGTCTACACCCACTGGATGAAGGCGTTACAAGACGAGGCTCGGCGGGGCCTGGAAGTATCGCAAGAACGAATGCGGCGATATGTGGACCCAAACCGGAAACCTCCTCCGGCATACCAAGTGGGGGACCTCGTCATGCTTAACGGCCGAAATATCAAAACCTGCCGCCCTTCGAGGAAATTGGACCACAAGAATCACGGTCCCTTCCAAATCGAGAAAATCATCTCCCCCCTTGCGGTACGGTTGACACTGCCCAGAAAGTGGAAGATACACAATGTCTTCCACGTTTCGCTGCTCGAACCCTACCGAACCAGCGAGCACCGAGCACCCCCGGACCCCTCGAAGGTGCTGCGAGAAGCGGACGACATCGAGCAATCGGAGGAATACAACGTTGAAGAAGTTATGTCCTCGGTCGAGCGTGGCCGAGGAAATAACAAGCGAATCCTATACCTGGTCAAATGGCTCGACTATCCGGAACGCAAAGACTGGATGGAAGAACCATTCGACAACTTTTCGGTAGGCAGTCTGGAGAGACTCAGGGAGTTTCATCAACGGAACCCAGACGCGCCGAGGGACTACCGACTGACTGACGCCTGAGGAATGAAGGGGTGGGAGGACTTCATCTCATCAGACTTAACGACATGACACAACACGCGATCGAAACGGATAAAGAACCGACGACCCGAGTCAACCAACCGATGATCCCGTCCCAGAAGGCGCGGTCACTCCTCGGTACATTCTTCGGCACTACGAGCGGCCCATTCGGAAGGTCACTGCCCGGACACCGATTCCAGCCCGAAGGACACCATAGGCTCTCTCGGACGGACGACTCAAGTCGACCTCGGAACGGACGCCGATCGATACGCGCGAAAGACCCGCTTCCCGGGCACCCGCATACGAGGGAGCATCCCCAGACCTCAGCCAGGTACCACACTGCCCGATAACCAGGGACTCAAGAAAAGAAGGAAGGAGGATACGGGACCACGACCGGAAGGGCGCGGACACTTCTTGACACGTTTGCTTCAACCGGATGAGTTGTCGTACGTCTATCTGAATTCCGGAAACTTGACCCTGGCCCACCGATCTCCTACCCATTTTCTTGACGAACCGAATTCCGGCAGGGACACGGCACGATGCCTTAACACCACACGACTGTAGGAGTACGCTCAGGCTTGCTCTGCGGGCCCGACCATATCAACGGAGTACAGAGAATGATGTCCTGCTCCGGTGGTTGGGAGGGGCTGCAGGGGAGGAGGACTGCAGTCTGTGACGTTGAAGGGAACTCAGCGTTGAAAGAATCATACGATCATGCAAAAGACGGGCTACGCACAGATAATTAGCGCTCGGGACAAGGCTAAGGGAGAGGGGAGGTAGTGTTACACCTTAGTAGTTAGCTAGAGCACGTAGCAGGTGAGACTCATCACGGGCCTTCAAGACGGGCACTAGTGCCCTCCGAAGCACGGGTAATGATGTCAGAGAGTCTAGGTAGGAGATCGAGGAGACGGAGATTAGCTGTCAGCCGAGAAAAACCGGACCTAGGCTAACTCCGGAGATGAGGGGGTGAGTGCAAATGAACGGATCTCTTCCAGAGGGAGATTGCGTCACCTCAGGGTGATCGACAGGCTCTAGAACTCAGACCCCGCACGACTGCATGGCCCTCATGCAGTACGTGGCTCCCCAGGGAGCTCTCGCCTCAGGGAGAGTGGGAGGACTCTGCGCCTAGGGTGCCGCAAGATGCATGAAACCTCATCTCCCCTTATCTACACCCTGCTATGACCAATGAATCACCCACGGGGTCCCCGCACCTCGGGGGAATCCAAGCCCGAGTCACCAGCACTCACGCTGGTTCATCAGATCTCACACTACGGCTCTCAGAATAAAAAGGGAGAGGTTCTTCCTCCCGACAAAGGAAGAATCCTCAGCACGAACATCCTCACCAACACTACCACCGAAAACCCACACACAAGATCTAAGATTATTCCGCTGTGAATTATCGAAAGTAGCCTGATTACCTCTGATTTTCCATACACTCCGGTTACGATACAACCCCAGTGTCACACAACCAGACGATTGAAGCATATCTCCAAGCGTTTGTCAGCAAGGAACAGGACAACTAGGTATGCCTGCTGCCGATTGTGACACTGGGGTTGTATCGTAAACGGAGTGCAGAGAGAATCAAAGATAATCAGGCTACTTTCCATAATTCACAACGGAATAATCTTAGATCTTTTGTTCGGGGTTTCGTCGAGAGTGCGTTCGATGCTCTCTCCTCTTTTTCCTTTGACGGGTGGAAACTTCATCGGCTATATAGTCTTCTTTCGGCATCACGTGGTTTCTCTAGGAAATCAGTACTTCTCAGTCATTCCCGAGGATTCCGTCTGCTAGTCAAGACCCCGAAACCCCACGGGCCTGGTTCTTACAACTCCATTGGTCCTGGTCGGTCTAACGATGAGCTGACTGATCCCTGCACCGCGCAATTCCCTCAAGCCCTACGGGTGAGTAAATTACTGGCCTATCACAGAAAGAGGAGTTATCGGTTCTATGACCTCACCCCTCGTATTCCGTATTTAGTTGTATTTGCAGTTCGTCCGGAGATTAGCCCCTTAGGTCTGTTACGGCCGTAAGGTCTAATCCTGAGGCTATCTCCCGCCTAGTCTCTCTGAAGCTGACTAGACTCGACATTCTCCTTCGAGTGGCTTGAGTAAAGTCTCACGTACCCTGACTATGTAACTAACTAAGTATCTTTTTCCGTGTTTCCTTTGACGTGTAGCACTACTCCCACCTTCTCTAGCTTCGTCCCGAAGCTAAGAGAGATCCTTTTTCTCTATCTAGGTAGCCCGTCGTCTTTCTGTCTTTCTGCGGTAACCTTCAGGAAGTTATAGTTACCATGACTGTAGTCCTCCTTCCCTACAGCCCTCCCAGCCACCGGATCAGGGCATCATTCGCCGTAATCCGTGGGAAAGGCTGGGCCCTCTGAGCAGGCCGGTGCGTGCTCATACTTATCGCCCAGTCCTATGTGAGGCCTCTCTTTGTCCCTACCAGGATTCGGTTCTCCAAGGGAACGGGTAGGAATTCGGTGGGCCGAGGGCTGGTAACCGGGATTCAGATAGAGGCCACGACAACTCATCCGGATGAAGCAAGCGTGTCTGGGAGTGCCCGCGCCTTCTCGGTCGTCGTCCCGTATCTCCCTTCCTGGGTTCCCTGGATCCTCGTTACCGGGTAGTGAGGTACCCTGCGGGGTCTGACAGGGAGGCTGGTAATCATTTAACTCGGTGCCCGAGAAGTGGGTCTTTTCGTTCGGGTTGTTCCTCGTTTCGGACTTCAGGTCCGGGGTCAATTCAAACCGAGCTCTTTGCGTGCGGGGAGAGTGTAGGAGGAGGATTCGGGCCGCTGCGGGCGCTGCAGACGCTACGCCCAGCGGGGTGTCTAGAGTTCGGATGACACGGATAGTGCTACGGGAGTGTGACATAGGGCTACATGGGACAGTCACAGTAGGCAGTCACAGGCGGCGCACGGACACTGGTATATAGTGTCCGGCGCTCGCCTCTCTAGAATGGACATGCTTCTTGCTACCCCTCAACTAGTAGCAACACTTTTTCTTTCGTGTTTTCGGTGGCATCCTGCGGCACGAGTGACGAGCCACCCAACCCCCCTCCTCCCCACCTTCCGCGACAGAGGTCAGCGAAGGAGGGCACGTGAGAAGCATTGAAATTATCACTGAGAAGAGTGAAGATAGCGGCTGGAGCAGAGGCCTAGCGCCGTAGAGAGAGAAAAAGAGAGAAAGAGAGAGAGAGGGAAAGGGACCACCTCGCGTGAAAAGTAGCTGCCAGGAGAGCAACGAGCAGTAAGCGCGGGGGCCAGCGTTCGGGGCCCATACCTTACATCTCACTGAGCTGTTTCTGGTCACATACAGTACGCTGACCTTGAAGAAAGATGTCAACATCAGGAAGCATCGATTGGCCGCTGCCGGAAGCGTTATTTGAATGGATCGGGGAGCGCGAGCTCTCGAGGGATGGACAGTCAAATGCCATTCTCGGAGTATCGGCTATGGCGGTCGAGCAGTGCTACACCCGTTGGTACAACTTCCACAGGGAGATTGTATCCAAGATGGACGTGATGGCAATCGATCTGCGGGCTACGAATAAGGAGAAGAAGGGTGTTCCGATGCTGAAGGCGCCTATCGCCACCCTTGAAAAGGAGGTTTCTGTCCTGCGGGATGAATCAACAAAGTATCGAGGACAGGCCGATAAGTGGGCGGAGAGATATGGAAAGCTCGCCGATGACTACCAGACCGTGCGGACGACCGCAAACGCCACTCCAAGAGTGCAGAACACCATCATCCAAAAGATAAAGCCATTCGAGCCGAAACGATATGAAGGATCACAGGACCTGGAAGTCGTCACAAGGTACCTCGACGAACTCGAACATTACGTTCGCCAGGGCACCTCGATGTGCCCAAAGGCATCTTCGGACAACCAGAATATCAACACCTGTTGGCGTTTCCTCTCGGTGAAGATCTTTCGATGGTTCGAGAAGGAGATGAAGGAGAGAGAAGTGGACACGATCCCACCGACCGACAGCGACTACAAGATCAAGTGGGCGGATTTCAAGAAGGTCTTCAAGGAGCAGTTTGTACCGGAAGTGGCGGTGTCTGTTGTGAGGAATGAGTGGCGTGCACTCAAGTTCAACAAAAACCAGGTGCTGAAATTCAACCAGAGGGTGTTGGAGCTGATAGAGATCTTGGGAGGTTCGCTGTCGATCACGAGGGGAGATCTGCTATGGGAGGAGTACTTGCGGAAGCTCCCAGAGGCAGCAGCCCAAGATGTCACGCAACAGGCTCGCTTGATGCACCGCGTCCACAAGATCGAGCTCACGCTCTCCGATATGATGGACATCATGGCGGAACGAACGCTACCATATTTGCCACCCACCCTGCTTTCCGACAAGCCACGAGTAGCGTCCACTCATACGGTCACCGCTTCCACTGCTGACTACGGCGATCCCATGGACTTGAGCAATATGGAGGACCCAGAACTCTATACCGTTGATGACGCGTCAAAGCGGTGTTTCCGATGTTTGGGTTTCGGACACATTGCGAAACTGTGTCCAACTCCGAGTTCCAGTGTACGGCCTGCGCAGTTTCGGCAGAGACAGCAGAATGGAAGCCACTCTCAGCGTGATGGAAGCCGCTCCCGGGCTGCCGGAACCTACTCTCGGCGTGACGAAGGCCGCCAGCACCGCGAAGGATACCAGCAGTGGCGTCGCGAACTGCCGTCGCAGTGTCCACCCGCACTGAGACAGCCAATGCAACGCTTGCCAACGTCACGTCGTCAGGACCTCTCCCCGACGCAGAAGGGGCTTGGGAAGGCGGGCAAGCTTTACATGGTCGGCGAGGACCAGCGTGTCTATGCGGTTGACAACCTCGAAGCGGGATCAGGTGCTTACTTTGAAGGAAGTTGGGATGACGAGTCGGATGAGTGGGAGTCGGCCAAAGGCCCGAGGATGGTAGATCTGGGAGAAGTGTCCGATGAGAAGAAGGGCGAGGGGTTGGGAAGTGACGGAGCGGGAAAAGACAGACAGTAGAAGTGATGGAGCGTCCTTCTACTAAGGAAAGGGAAGTGGCAACTTTATACCTAACATGTCTTAATGGAATGAAGAAAAATGGTGATGAGAATTCAGATCTGTTACGTTTTTACGCAAATGTTAAAACTTCCCGTTCGAAAACCCGCTCAGCATACACCCTCATGGACCCAGGTACTTCGCATTGCTATATTGATTCAACATACGCGAAGCAGCTGGGACTACCTCTATGCCATGCTGGCCGCATGTCAGTGATAACGGCCGGCACCAAACACCCAACCTCCAAGAGATACCAGGTCTGGCTGGAAGGAAATATTCGTGGTATTGCAGGAAACTACGCCGCCATCACAGGATGGTACACACTTTTCGATCTCAAAGGTGCTTACGACCTTATTGTGGGAAAGAACTGGCACTCGACGACACGCCATATGGTGGATTCAGGTAACGTGCTTCACCTGCTGGACAAGGAGCGTTCGGCTGATGAGCACGTGGCATTCGTACCCAAGTTGGCGTTGAAGGCACTCCGGCCACACCAAGGACGATACCGGGAAGTTCACAACCATTGGAGGTCAGTGGCTCATGCGGCGTCCATCAACCTGATATCTGCACAGGAAACCGGCCGATCAAGGTCAAAGGCTAGTAAGGACAGAATATTCGTTTTCGACATGCGAGAACGCAAGCTGGGAGAGGAATTCGGGGAAGATGAATCCGTGTTGGCAGATCTGGGTAAGTGGAGAGTCCAGATCCGACGGGAGTTTGACGACCTGTTCCAGCCACCGAACGGGGTGCCACCGCCGTGAGAACACGATTTCTGTATCCATACAGATCCCACAGCGAAGATTCCGTACCGCCAGCCATACCGTATGACACAGGCGGAGCGGGCAGAGTTTGAGGTCCAGATAAGGAAGCTGCTAGCCAACAGATGGGTGACAAATTCTCAGTCATGTTACGCAGCACCAATTATCTTTGTGAAAAAGCCGGACACTACTCTCCGAATGTGTGTTGATTACCGAGGCTTGAATAAGATAACCGCCAAGGACCGGTACCCGTTGCCGTACATTGAGGATCTACTGGATAAACTCCACGGAGCGCGAGTATTCACTAAGCTGGACTTGGCAAGTGGATATCACCAGGTGCGGGTACACTCGGACCACTGCCACAAGACTGCATTTATAGCGCCAGATGGTTTTTACGAGTACAAGGTAATCCCGTTTGGACTGGCAAACGCGCCGGCCGCATTCATGTGCATGATGCACAAGATACTGCATCCCCACCGACGAAACGCAATAGTGTATCTGGACGAAGTTTTGATCTTTTCAAAGATGTTGGCCGAGCACAAGGCACATCTGGAAGGCGTGCTACGGGCGTTACGGAACGCGAGGTTGCGTCTCAGCGAGCCCAAGTGCGTGTTTGGCACTCTGGAAACGTCGTTTGTGGGTTTCAGAGTGAATAAGTACGGCATTCACACAGAAGAAAAGAAGGTCAAAGCAGTATGGGACTGGGCAATACCGAGAACGCCAAAAGAACTCCGTGGGTTTCTGGGACTGGCAGGCTATTACCGGAAGTTTGTGCCCAAGTTTGCGCAGCGCGCTCACCTGCTACATGACCTTGCAGCAAAGTCAAAGAATGAATACGCGTGGACCGAACAGCACAGAGACCAGTTTGAGTACCTTAAAAGGGCATTGACATCCGCGCCGGGTCTGGCAACATTGGACCCGGATGCCGACTTTATCCTCCGGACGGACGCGTCAGACACAGCTATCGGAGGTGTATTGGCCCAAAAGCAGCTGTTCAAGGGGAAGATGGTGGAGCGTCCTCTGGGATACTTCTCACGGAAACTTCACGCAGTCGAGACGAGGTATCCAGCTTACGACCGCGAACTCCTGGCGATCAGCGCAAACCTGGACCATTGGGCCTGCTACGTCCACGGGCGTAAACGCACCACCATTTACACGGACCATGCGGCACTACAGCACATACTGGGACAGAATAAGTTGACAAGTCGGCAGTGGCGCCACCTCGACAAGTTGCAACAGCACGACTACGAGGTAAAATACTACCCTGGCGTGGCGAATGTCAATGCGGACGCGCTTAGCCGCATCGCATATACACGGATACCTGAGACCCCAGAGCCGGTTGCAGAGGCGAGTCTTGTGAATGTGGTGGAGTTGCGCATTTCGGCATCCCAGGAGTGGCTTCAGGACATCCAGAAGGAGTATACACAGGATATCACATTTGCACCGATTCTGGAACACCTTCAGAGCAGTGGCATCGGAAGAGATACTACAGCAACCAACAACAAGAAAAGCCGCTGGATACGGGAACGCGCAAAGGGATATATACTGCGGGACGGACTCCTTTTCCACAGGGCCTCAGGAAAAAAGCTCTGTATCCCTCGGGTTTTGCAGGCCGATGTCATTCGAGAAGCACACGATGCTATTCTTGGAGGGGGACATGTTGGTGTCGAAAAGACAGCAGCGGCAGTAGCCTCACGATACTATTGGCCCCGACAGGCGGACATGGTGGCTGAATGGGTTGCCGGGTGTGACGTATGCCACCGGGTAAAGCACAAGAATGCCAGGCTGTACGGGCTTCTCCAGGCACTCCCGATACCCACGGAACGGGCCGAAAGGGTTAATATCGACTTTATCACCAAGCTTCCGGCCGGAGAAGGAGGATACGACGCTGTGGCAACCATCATCGATCCGCTGACGAAGAGAGCCCGATGGATCCCCGTCAAAGAGGCCGAGTTGACAGCCGAAACGTTTGAGGAAGCATTCATTGCGGGATACGTCAGGAACCGAGGACTCCCATTGTCAATTGTCTCGGACCGAGATACCAGATTTACCTCGAAATTCTGGCAAGCACTATGCGCCCTGCTCAGGATTAAAGTCCGAATGTCGACAGCCTATCACCCGCAATCGGATGGACAAGCAGAAAAGGCGAACGCCACTCTGGAAACATTTTTAAAGGCATACATAGCGCAGCTACCACGCCCAGAGCAGTGGGTGCGACTGTTGCCGTTGGCTGAGTTCACGTACAACGCTGCGAAACATAAAGCAATCGGCATGGCACCTTTTGAGGCCGACATCGGTTACGTTCCAGGACTACTGCTGGACCTTTTGGCACCCGACCTGCAGCGTCTGGGCTCTGAGGAAGGTTTGGCCTACGCAGAGAAGTTGTCCAAGACCCTCAGAATGCTCCGCGAAAGGATGGAAGAAACCCAGGTGACGATGACCGCAGAGGCCAACGAGAAACGGCAAGCACACCCGTTCTGAGTAGGGGACGAGGTGTTTCTTGATACGCGGTCACTGCCCATCGGATATGCCAATGTGACAGGAGCAGCAAACAACAGCAACAACTCTTGAAAGTTCCAGCATCCGTACGCAGGACCATTCATGCTGCTGAAAAAGGCTGGTGAGAACCGTTTCGTATTGGATATCCCAGCTCACTGGCACTTGCACCCAGTCTTCAACGACGCCAGACTCAAGCCGTCGAGAGTTGACAGAAACCGCGAACACCCACCACCGCCGCCACTGCGCTCTACAGTGATGGTCGAATACGAGGTAGAGACTATTCGAGAACACCGAGGCACCACTGTCCGAGACCTTGAGTACTTGGTCAAGTGGGTAGGTTACAGTGATACAACATGGGAACCGCTGGCGAACTGGAGGGGCAGCAGCAACGAGCTACTCTGCGAATACCACGGTGCAAATGGTCTACGCACCTACCGGTGGATGGAACGGCGGTGAGGGGCAAGGAGACGGAGGAAGGAAGAATGGTAGCATGTTTGTTTTGTTTTTTTTGTTTCCTGTTTTTGTTTGACATTTCTTGTTATTTGTTGTTTGTTTTGTCGAGTGGTATATGTTGTTGGGGAGGGGGCTGGTTTTGTTGAGAGGGGAGTGGTTGTAGGAGGAGGATTTCAGCTGCTGCGGGCGCTGCGGACGCTCTGCCCAGTGGGGTGTCTAGAGTTCGGGTGACACGGACAGTGCTACGGGAGTGTGACGTAGGGCTACATAGGACAGTCACAGTAGACAGTCACAGGCAGCGCACGGACACTGGTATATAGTGTCCGGCGCTCGCCTCTCTAGAATGGACATGCTTCTTGCTACCCCTCAGAGAGCCTATGGTGCCCTTTATGCTAGTAACCGGGATCCGGGTAGCGGCCTCCTGCGGGCGTGCCGAGGAGTCCCTGCACTGTCGGGGGCGGGGTACACCCGCGGCCCTGGATCCGAACCGCCGGTTCCTTATTCCGAAAGTTGGTCAACCGTGTCGTAGTTGTACGTGAGATCAAGTACTCACGCCCCTCCATCTCTACTATCGCTCATACCTTGCGGGGCCCAATTATGGACATCCCGTCTTAGGCATCGGTAAGTTGGTAGTCGCTCGCCACGTCTGGGTTTCATCGGTGAAACTCCCGGAGTTTCTCCAGACTGCCTACCGAAAAGTTGTCGAATGGTTCTTCCGTCCAGTCTTTGCGTTCCGGATAGTCGAGCCATTTGACTAGGTAAAGAATTCTCTTGTTATTTCCTCGGCCGCGTTCGACCGAGGACATAACTTCTTCGACATCGTATTCTTCCGACTGTTCGATGTCGTCCACTTGCCGTAGTACGTCAGAGGGGTCCTGCAGGGCTCGGTGTTTGCTGGTTCGGTATGGTTCGAGCAGCAAAACATGGAAGACGTTGTGGATCTTCCATTTGCGAGGCAGTGTGAGGCGGACGGCCAGCGGGGAGACGATTCTCTCGATCTGAAAGGGACCATGATTTTTGTGCTCCAGCTTCTTCGAGGGTCGGCGCGTTTTGATGTTGCACCCGTTGAGCGTTACCAAGTCTCCTACCTGGTAAGCCGGGGGTTGCTTTCGGGTCGGATCGGTGTATCGGCGCATCCGTTCCCATGCCTCTTCCAGCCCTTTCCACGACTCGTTGTGAACTGCGCACATCCAATGCGCGTATAATTGGCTCGCTGGGTTCAGAGGTTCCGTTGACACGGGGTCCATGGCTGCTGGGTGGAAGCCATAGTTAGCGTAGAACGGAGACATAGCGTTGCCCGTGGTGGTCAAGTTGTTGTAGGCGAACTCAGCCATGGGTAGTAGGCGTGCCCAGTCGTCCTGTTCCCTGCCGACAAACGCTCGGAGGTAAGCCTCAATCATCTGATTGAGCCGTTCTGTCTGACCATCGGTCGTGGGTGGAACGCGGTTGACATGCGGGACCGGATTCCCAAGAGTCGTAGGAACTCCTACTAGGTTTCCGAGGTGAACCTGGAGTCACGGTCTGACACGATATCAGTGGGGAGGCCTTGGTATTTCCATACTTCCCGAGCGAAGATAACGGCCAGGTCCGCCACCGTCTTTTCCTCCCTTCTCAAGGGGAGGAGGTGCGCAATCTTGGTGAATCGGTCAATGATTACCCATAGCTGGTCGCATCCATCCAAGATGGGGAGTTCCGTGATAAAGTCCAATGCTATGGACTGCCAGGGTGCATATGGCAGTTCTAGCGGGGAGGACAGCCCATAGAGTTGGTGTCGAGATGCCTTATTTTGTTGACATTCGGGGCAGCTTCTGATGAAGTTGATAATTCCTTTGTTCATTTTTGGCCACCAGAAGTTTCGTCGGATTAGTTTGATGGTCTTATCCTGCCCCATGTGCCCGGCCACCTTTGTGTTGTGTTCTGATTCCATGACCTTCTGTACCAGTCCCTTTGGTACCCAAAGCAGGTTCCGTCGGTACAGTAGGTCGTTTTCCCAGTTCCATTCCCTGGCCTTTCGGTCCTTCGGGGACGGGTTTCGCATCACCGCTTCCTGTTTCCTTGCCTGTTCGTAGGCTTCATCCTTCTTTCCTTCTTCCCTGACTTTTGCCAGAAATTCCTCCGTCCACCTTCTTTCTGGGAGAGACGCTAGTCGCACCGACGAGCAGATGAACGATTGCGTTAGGTGTTATTTGAAATGGTTTTTTCCCAAAACCGTCGTGACTGGCTGGTTTTCTACCCCCCCTTTTCAGGGCGGTACTCCGAACGCCTGGACAGTGCATCTGGTTTTCCGTTCTGTGTTCCTGGGTGGTAGTAGATTTTGAAGTCGATGCCGGCCAGTTCTTGCGCCCATCTTGCCTGCCATCGGTTTAGTACCTTAGTCGTGGTAAAGTACTCCAAATTGTAATGGTCTGAGAAGACCTGCACTTGGTGCGCTGCTCCTTGACAGTATTGTCGCCAGTGTTTGAAGGTGTGACACCTGGGTACACGAGTACGGAGGTGGAGGTAAAGATGTTGTAGAGTCAGGTTCGATTTCTTTATTCACAGCGGAATAATCTTAGGTTCGTCGTGTCGGGGTGTTTCGTGAGCGTGGTGTCCGAGGATGGGGAATCGAGAGG
>Ga0307516_10007343_pt1 | contig 12687 bp, 13 predicted proteins | sample 19_EM_MG_FD_203310 | JGI IMG/M metagenome (GOLD analysis project Ga0307516, IMG submission 203310) | Populus trichocarpa ectomycorrhiza microbial communities from riparian zone in the Pacific Northwest, United States - 19_EM | ecosystem: Host-associated > Plants > Roots > Unclassified | place... | reverse complement strand
GTACTATACCTATAACCATCAATAAACTCTTTGAGTTGCAATATCTAGGATTAAGGAATTGCAAGAGACTTCAATCATTACCGGAGCTTCCACCACGGCTATCAAAGTTGGATGTAGACAATTGCAATAGTTTGAGAACAATATCAAGCTCATCAACTGTAGTTGAGGGGAACATTTTTGAATTCATTTTCACTAATTGCTTGAGATTGCGTGGGATCAATCAAATCTTGGCGTACTCATTATTGAAATTTCAACTTTATACCAAAAGGTTATACCATCAGGTCTGTTTCTCAAACCTCTGATATGCATCTTTTTTTTTTCTCTATTTGCCACCTTTCATTTGATAAAGATTTATTTGAATTGCGTTAACAGCTGCCCGATGTTCCTGAAGGGGCATGTAGTTTCTGCCTCCCTGGAGGTGTGACTCCGGAGTGGTTTAGGCATCAAAGTTGGAGATCTACAGTAAAATGCCAGCTATCTTCACATTGGGCTAATAGCGAGTTCTTGGGTTTTTCTCTTTGCGGTGTCATTGCATTCCGTTCTGTCAGCCATAGTTTGCAAGTTAAATGCACATATCACTTCCGCAATGAGCACGGTGGTAGACATGATATCTATTGCTATCTCCATGGCTGGTATGATGAGAAGTGCATCAAGTCAGAACACATATTTGTGGGATTGGATCCCTGTTTGGTTGCAATAAAAGATGAAAGTTTTAGTGAATACAGTGAGGTATCAGTTGAATTCCAACCGGAAGATATGGATGGCAATCTCTTACCTTTAAATCATTGTCAAGTGGTCGAGTGTGGGGTCCGTCCACTGTATAAAGATGAGATACATTGCTTTGATTTGATCATGCAAGACTATTATCGTTTTTATCCTCCGGATCGTGATGGATTGGAAGCAATGTTCCAAGCCAAGAGAGCAAGGTTCGAAGGCATGAGATGGGAGGATTATTCTGCCATGTGTAGGACCTATGAATTCTTGGCGATCTCCTTATCGCATTCCGTAAAGTTATATCGTCTGGTGTGTTTCTCAAACCTCTGTTATGTTTTTTTTCTTTCCTTCTCTATTTGCCATGTCTTAATTTTAAAAAGATTCTATTTTAATTGTGTTAACAGAGGATGCCCAATGTTCCAAAAAGAGTATATAGTTTCAGCCACCCCGGAGATGTAACGCCGGAGTGGTTTAGTCATCAAAGTTGGGGATCTACAGTAACATTCCAGCTATCTTCATATCAGACTAATACCAAGTTCTTCGGTTTTTATCTTTGCGTTGTCGTTGCATTTCATTCTGTCAGCCATAGGTTGCAAGTTAAATGCACATATCACTTCCGCAATGCACACGGTGATAGCCATGATCTCTATTGCTATCTCCATGATAGGGATGGGAAGCGCATCGACTCAGATCACATAATCGTGGGACTTGATCGCTGTCTGGTTACCAAAGAAGATTACATGTTTAGTGAATACATTGAGGTCTCAGTTGAATTCCAACCGGAAGATAAGAGCGGCAATCTCTTACCTTTAAAACATTGTCAAGTGGTTGAGTGTGGAGTCCGTCCAGTGTATCAAGATGAGATGCATTTCTTTGATTTGATCACGAAAGACTTTTATTGTACTGATTCTCCGGATCGAGATGGATTGGAAGCAATGTTCCAAGCCAAGAGAGCAAGGTTCGAAGGCATGAGAGGGGATGAAATTGGCTATGTTTCTGCCCGGAGAAAAATGAGAAGGCATGATTCATATTTCACTTGGATTTAGTAATATATATATAAAAACAATACAGTGGTATGCCGAAATACTATGAAGCCACAACATACTGTTCTATTTTACAAGCACCTATGTGCTGTGCATTGATCACATATTTGGATAAAATATCATGTCTTTCGTGGATAGTTTGTCCGTTGAGTTGAGAGAGTCGTCTCCTTCGTTGGTGTAATTTTTTATTTTCTTTCATGTGAGTAAAATTGGTTGTTTTTGAGGATGTAATCAATTTTCCGAACCACGTGTCTTCTTAAAAAAAATTGAAGTTGATTGTTTTTACCAGTACATTTTTGTACTGGTAAATTTGTGAAAAACAATTACGGTCTCGTAAAACTTTGGATTAATGAAATCTCTACAAATATATTTGATACTTAATCTGATAATATTCTCAGTAAATCATAAAATACTGAGTGGTATTGCATAATATAAATATATTAGAACTTCTATAATTCATTAGTGGTGTTCTATATTTTAAGAAAATAAAATATAAAATATCTCAAGAGAAATTAAATGGAATGAGCTAAGGATTTGAAATGAAAATTTCATAATGTTTTACTGGACTCTAATAATTAAACAATACAACTAATAAAGTATCTGAAAAACTTCACATGTATTTAAGCTTTTCACAACTATTAATAAATTAGCTTATGAAAATAAGTTAGCTAGCTCCTGAATTACTTGATCATAAAATAATAGTTCGAGGGAGTCGCTATCTATTAGCATTGTCACCGCGCGCACATTGTTCTTTTATAAAACACATTGTTATGAGAAATTTAAAAAACACTTTGATTGTCAGAATGGTACAATGTGGCATTTGAGAAATGAAGCCATCACAACCACAATTACTCGGAGCATATATCTGTAAAAGCCTGATGCTCTACTTCTATACTAAGGCGAGATGTAAATATATTTTTCTTTTTTCTATGAAATGATTGAATCCTCTAGAAAGAAATGAACTCTCTATCCATTAGTTGAGTGATGATTAGTGGGATCATCAATCTAATTTGCATTAGAATAAGTGACCAACTCAAGAGATGATTGTGCTAAAAAAAAAAGGGAGATTATGTAATAAAGTATAGCTTAAAACCTATTTGTTTTTGCGTTTCAAAAACATTTTTGAAAAAAATAATTTTTATTTTATTTTTTCTTTGCTTCAAAATATTTTTTTGGTGTTTTCAGATTGTTTTAATATGCTGATGTAAAAAATTAATTTTTTTTGAAAAAAAAATTAGCAAAACACACTTTAAAAAACAATTATAACCACGATACTAACAAACTCCAAAACTTAGCCTCAAAATGAGTGGTGCGAGGAGCATGCTTAAACTAAATAACAATGTGAACAACATATTTTATGTCAAGAAGAGTGCAATAAAATACAAGACTTTCAACCAAATGACAATATAGTGTGGGATCATAAAGTAGAGTACCATCACTAGAGTAATCTTAACATTAGTCTCAATCAATGTCATAATAGCTTTAATGTTAGTCAGAGGAACACGAGACCAGAGATATGCATCATACATAACCAGTGATAAGTAGTATCGCATGTGTGCGGTGTCGTGGTGATCGTCTATTCTCATAAGTATATCTATTTGGCAAATATGGGGAGATAAGAAATTCTTGTCTTTTAGCAGTGAAAAAAGAAATGGAAGTCACCACCTAATATTTTGGTTACTAGGAACCCTAACTGATCTTAGAGATTGAGTACCGGGACTGGTTGCGTAAAGAAAAGGTATTAGCATCCCAAATATATCCTACCTAAGGTAAGTTATATTGTTTAATTGTCTAATAAAAACTAAGGTCTTGTCGTGTTTTCTAATTGTTGGTCCGTCTATGGTTTAAGAAAAGCCCTCTCGGTAAGGAAATTCTTATTTTATTGGGTAAAACCTAACCGTTCTAACGTCAACAAAAAAATTTAATATCCGGAATATGTCTTACATATTAAGGTCGTAACCCCAGATACTAAAAGAAAATAAAATAAGTTTTTTGTTATTTTTGAAATTTTGGCCTAGTTCTCGTGACTTTAATAAACTGGTTATTAAAGCCAGAATACACGCTAATACATATTTTTGAATTTTTGTTCTATGAAAATATGATATGATTTTTTTTTCTTTGAAAGACTTGGCCGTATGCATGAAAACAAAATATTTTTTAAAAAGTTTTCAATGTTTTGATGAAAATCGGGTATTTTAATATCAAATTTGTATCTTTATGGTATGAAAATACAAACCAATATTAGGCAAAATTCAAACCAAAATTATGAATTCAAACCAATATTTTTGAATTTTTGTTGTATGAAAACCTAATATGATTTTTTTTCTTTGAGAGACTTGGTCGTATGCATGAAAACAAAATATTTTTTAAAAAATTTCAATGTTTTGACGAAAACCAGGTATTTTAATACCTAATTTGTATATTTACGGTATGAAAATACAAACCAATATTAAGCAAAATTCAAACCAATATTATGCATGCTAATACATATTTTTGAATTTTTGTTGTATGGAAATATGATATGATTTTTTTTTCTTTGAGAGACTTGGCCGTATGCATGAAAAAAAAATATTTTTTAAATTTTTTTTCAATGTTTTGACAAAAACTGGATATTTTAATACCAAATTTGTATCTTTACGGTATGAAAATACAAACCAATATTAGGCAAAATTCAAACCAATATTATGCATGCTAATACATATTTTTGAATTTTTGTTGTATGAAAATATGATATGATTTTTTATTCTTTGAGAGACTTGACCGTATGCAAGAAAACAAAAATATTTTTTAAAATTTTTCAATGTTTTGAGGAAAATCAGGTATTTTAATACCACATTTGTATCTTTACGATATGAAAATATAAACCAATATTACACAAAATTCAGTAGAAAAATACGCGGAAAAATCACAAATTTTTCGAAATGATTTTTTTTATTAGGCCGAACCCGACCCAATGCATTTTGGTCTGGGTCGGACTTGGTTCGGCCTAGTAAACAGTGGAGGATCTCTCCATTGTTCATTTGCAGAACGGTGGAGGTCGTGAAGACATAGAAGAAGAAGGAGGAGGAGGAGGAGGAGAGACTGACTTGGCGGTGATGGTGCGGTCGTGGACGGTGGCTTTCAGTGGAGTTGTTGTGGTGGGGATGGGGAGGAATAGTGGCAGCTGCTGCAATTCTTCTTCTCCCTTGTGCAGAGACATAACCCGCCTCCTTTTCTTTATGGTTTTCTTTGTTTTCCCTTCTATTTTTTCTTTCCCTTCTATTTTGTTCACTTTGTTTTGCTCTCAACTTTCCTGTTTCTTCCTTGTTTTCTCTCTGTTTCTTTTTTTCTTCTGTTATTCGTCTTCCCCGGTCTTCTCTATCTTTTTCTCTTCCCTTGTTTCCTTCTTTCTATTCTGTTCTCTGGTGAAAAAGCAATCTTTCCTGTTTTTTCTTTCTTTCTCCCTAGCTCTCTCTAAAGACCTCTCTATTTTTTTCTCTCTGTTTTTTTTTCTCTTCTTTTCCCCTTGTAACCTCTTTGTTTTTCTCAAATACACCCATTTTGTTCCCCAAAATTTTTCCTTCAATCTAACGTCTCCCCCCCCCCTTTTTTGTTCGTCCCTCTTCTATATTTATAGGAGGCCAAGGGAGAGAGCCACCTTGTCCTGTCCAGTCATGGGACAAGGTAGGGCGGTCTCTGCGCAGCCGCCCCACAGCCGCTCGCACGGCATGACTCCCTTGTCCAATCTTCATAATGGTTGCAGGTGAGGGGCGTGTGTTATGTCAGTCATCTTCCAAGTGGGAGAAGGAGAGGGAGATAATGGCATTGCAGGGGAGAGAATCTTCTTCTTCCCCTGCCTTTACGTGTCTAGAGGAAGAAGAAGACCTATCACCATTTTGGTTTCTTTTCTCTTTTTTTTAGTGAATAGTGCATGAAACGGCGCCGTTTTACCCAAAACACACCGTTTCATTTAAATGGAAAATGGCGCCAAAGCGCGTCAGATTCCAAATCAGTCCCCGGTGTTGGTCGTATTTTTCACTTTAGCCCTTAGTCTCGGATTTCTTCAATCAAGCCCCTAATTGGCTTAAAACTTCAATTAGACCTTTGATTTGACCAAATCAATTCTCAAAAATTATAATTTGACCCCAAAATTTTAATTGCTTTCAATTAAAGCCCAAATTGACTTTAAAATCAACTTTTCTTGCAATTAAACATTCAATAAAATTTAATTGAGTCCATAAACATCTGATTTTGGATATTTCTTTCTCAAATTGATTTTTTTTTTGTCAACAAGGCTCTCATCAGCCAACAATATATTGTCAAATTTCAATCTTTGTATTTTTGCACATTCTTCACCAATTTTTGGCCATTTTCTGAGCGCTTTGACTTCTTCTCACTGTCGTTATTTTTTTGGTTTTCTTCCGTATATATTTTTTTAACTTTTTGTATTTTTTTTTTTATGCGGGGACCCAAAAATAGGTTATAACAAGTTGTAACTACTATCATTTGAAGAAACTATCAAGCCTAAAAAATAACATAGAATTGCTAAGTTATATGATATCCTAAAAGTAATCTTAAGAAGCTTGTTGGAGACCATATAAAAGTAGATGAAGATGACAATGTTTTTTTAATTTGCAGATGATCATAACCTAAAGGAGGATGTATATATACTATTTTTTTTAAAGCAATCCCTATTAAAAAAAAAGACATTTTTAACATCCATTTCAAATAAATTTCACTATTTGACATCGACTAGTAGTCTTCAGTTTGAGGTAAGAAGATTAGTTGAAGAAAAAGTCTCTTTGAGTCTATGAGAACATTGCAAAATTATATCATTCTGAGATTTGTTTTTTTGGGAAAACACTATCCTTATACTCCATTACATTATCTGTACGAAAAAATTTAATAGGATAGGGAAATTGATTTAAACTCGTTGATCCAAGTATAATATACATATCGTCGTACAAATAAAAAAAAATATTCTTAGATCCTCTGTTGTGGAAATTGGAGAAGGTTACTAACTTTTATAGTAAGTAGGGCCATAGAATTAGAAGTTTTTTTAGCTCATCTTTTAAAGGTTCCATCTCATTTTTTTTTATATTTAAGTTGGCGTTATTTTTATGGGTATTTGATATTCTCATACAATTGATCATTATTTTGATTATTAATCATTATTTTGAGTTAATCTTTGATACTTTCAGTTAAGAAAATCAATTAATAATATAATTTTACAATTATATTATTAAATTTAGCTCTAGATTATATTAAATTAAACAAATTGTATAAAAAAAGTTCAAAGATATGTCTCATTGGCCAGTAAACTATTTGACCAATAGTTAGGAACTGTCTTCTCTTTTAGCCCCAACATAGCCGTTCCAAATTTAATGCGTCCTCAGTGATAGAAAAGTACGAGGCATTGACATTTGACTCCCCCAAGTCTTCTTTGCGTATCCATTTTCCATGGAAAAGATCATCTTGTGACGTTCTCGGTATCTTGCTGGAAACAAGAATCAGTGTTGTTTTTCTTTTATGGTTTCTTGGCTGACTGAAACATCAAACAAGAAAGTTGCTGCCGAACCCCTCTTACAGTCTTTCCTGTATTCAAATTGATGCCACTGTTAGTTTTAAGGTTTGAGAATTGAGTCTGTTTTGTTTGTTTCTATATTTCAATTATCAACTCTCTCTAGGTTTCTTGATTGAGATTGCATGTTTATTTGATAAATGAAGCATACTGTAAAGCTCCAAGTCTTAAGGTTTGCCTTTGAGTTTAGTACTTGAATGAAAGATTTATATGCTGAAATTTAAGTAAAAAAATTATTCTCGACTGTTGTTTCGAGTTATCGACTGTGATTTATATCCTTAATTTTTCTTTACTAGGTGAAAAAGAGAGTATCTATGATCTTCTAATTTCAAGTGATTTTCTGCACAAGCTAGTGAATGTCGGATATGGCATCCTCTTCTACAACTGCTCAACAATGGAAGTATGATGTATTCCTCAGTTTTAGAGGCAAGGATACCCGTGACAATTTTACTTACCAGCCATCTCTATGATGCCTTATGTCGTAAACAAATCAAGACTTTCCTAGATAATGATCTTGAAAGGGGTGAAGAAATTGAACCTACACTGTTGAGAACAATTGAAGATTCAAGAATTTCAGTAGTGATATTCTCAAAAAACTATGCATCTTCTCCGTGGTGTGTGGATGAACTGGTGAAGATACTAGAATGCAAGAGAACTTGTGGGCAGATTGTTTTACCAGTTTTTTTTTTATCATGTAGACCCATCTGATGAAGATGAACAGGGAGGGAGTTTTGGGAATGCATTTGCTGATCTTGAAAGAAATTTTAAATGGAAGATGGACAAGGCTTCAAGCTGGAGAGCTGACTGGACAAATGCGGCCATTCTTTCTGGACAGATAAATGGTCTAAAACATCATAGATTCTAATATTTACTATTCAAGCTTTTAGATGATTAATAGCTTGTTTGATAATGTAGTAATGATTATTTTATATAATATTTTTTTATTTTTTAAAATTTATTTTTAATAATAACATATCAAAATAAAAAATATATCTTTCTTAATAAAATATAACTACACGAAGCTGTAAATAACAAACTAACAAACTTTAGATAACTAACTAATTAACTATCTACTATATTAAGATTGTGACACTTGTCATAATCTGAATCACTATACTCTAACAGAGTCTTCTCCCGTTCACATATTTCTTGATCAAACCATCTCTCATTTAGATAACGATGAGCTCAGATTGTCTGCAAGAACTTGCTTGAAGGAGTAGAAGAAGGCAATAGAAAAGAAAAATCGTCTCTTATCATCAACAATATGCAGCTTCTTCTTCGTCTTGTTTGCTGATGCAAAACACAAGTCAACTGTTCTTATGTTCTGTTGGTAAGTCTTTCTTGTTCATGCGTCTTCTTTATTTAAGATTATATGTACGAGTTTGATAAGTTTGTTTCATGAACGTATTAATTCTTCCATCTGTAATTCTTTTTGCTCAGCTAGTGACTGTTCTTGCAATGAAAGTAATAGCAAGCTAGCATTGGTATATAGCAAGTGACGAGTGATCAAATTAAGATAGATCATATCAAATTAAGCTAGTATATATCCATCGTTAAGAGTTTGAGGAATTTTCTGACAAATATATGTTGTGTGGGTTCTTATACTCTTAGACTTCCATTTCTCTTAATGAACGTTCAGCTGTTGAAGTGGGTGCTCTTTGTATGTCTTTAGGAGAAAAAGGAGAGCACTTTGTATATCAAGTGTTGACCAATAATCTGGTGAGATTCATATACACGAAAGTTTTCCTTTTCATATGCAATGCAATATGGTTGTATTAGTAAGTTTAAAATCTTACTTCAAATTTGTTAATTTCTCCTATACTGGTTTTCAGGGAACTGGAAAAGTTGAAGGGATATTCTTGGATGTTTCACAAAGAAGAGAAATACAGTTAAGCTCTACAGCCTTCGCGAGGATGTATAATCTTAGACTGCTAAAAATTTATAATTCTGAAGCTGGAGTTAAATGCAGAGTGCACCTTCCTCAAGGCCTCGAGTCTCTTTCTGAAGAGTTGAGGTATCTCCATTGGGATGGATACCCTTTGACATCCTTGCCTCGCAATTTTTTTCCCGAGAACCTTGTTGAGCTTAACCTTACATTTGGCAAGTTTAAGCAACTGTGGAGAGGAGACCAGGTATTGTAAAAGAACTCTATGCATGCATAGTTCTTTCGTTGAAATTAAGTGTGGTATGGTGTAATTTCTTTCTGTTGATTGCATTTTGCTTCAGAATCTCGTCAATTTAAAAGATGTCAACCTCAGCAATTGTGAGCACATAACTTTCCTGCCAGACCTTTCAAACGCCAGAAACCTTGAGAGCCTGAATCTTCAATTCTGTACAAGTTTGGTTAAGGTTCCTTTATCTATACAGCATCTGGACAAGCTTAATGATTTAGATTTGAGATGCTGCACAAGCCTAATCAATCTGCCCAGTAGAATTAATTCAAGATGTCTGAAGAGTCTTAACCTTTCTGGTTGTTCAAATCTCAAGAAGTGCCCAGAGAGTGCAAGAAAACTGGCATATTTAAATTTAAATGAGACTGTGTTACCTGCAGAAGAAGAAATGGAATAATAGGAACTAATGCAGGCCACGCATTCAAAAGTTAGTTATAGAATCCATACGCACCGTTTCATTTAAGTAACCATACGCACCGTTTCAATTCCATAAAATGCTGCATGGCAGTTAACACACAGCCTGCGTGCTGAAGGTTTTCCTAACCAATTAGAATTGCAAAATTCTATATAAAGGCATATGCATGATAGCAGAGAAAAGACAACAAATATAATGAAAGAATGAATTCCTTATTATCAGGAAACGACTATCAGGGTGTTGTTGGTGTGGTATCAACGGCCTCTTATAAATCCTCCCCACTAAAGCCCCTATTACAGCATTAACCATCACTGGAGACCATCCAATTCGGGTCCATCATTTCTTCACCTGTAACAGACTGCTGTTGAAGAGCTTCCCCAATCAATTGGGGAACTCAGTGGACTTGTTACGTTGAATTTGAAGAACTGCAAGCACCTGGTGAATCTTCCAGAAAACATATATTTGTTGAAATCTCTTGTAATCATCGACATCTCTGGCTGCTCATCTATCAGCAGGTTTCCTGAGTTTTCGAGGAATATTAGATACTTGTACTTGAATGGAACTGCAATAGAAGAATTGCCATCTTCAATTGGTTGTCTAAGGGAACTCATTTATTTAGATCTAGTTGGCTGCAACAGGCTAAAGAATCTGCCGAGTGCGGTTTCTAAGTTAGGATGCCTTGAAAAACTTGATCTTTCCGGATGCTCTAGTATCACGGAGTTTCCAAAGGTGTCAAGAAATATAAGGGAGCTGTATTTAGATGGGACAGCAATAAGAGAGATTCCCTCTTCAATTGAATGTTTGTGTGAACTTAATGAATTGCACCTGCGAAACTGCAAACAATTTGAGATTCTTCCAAGCAGCATCTGTAAGTTGAGAAACCTGCGAAGGCTTAATCTCTCAGGTTGCCTCCAATTTAGGGATTTTCCAGAAGTTTTGGAGCCGATGGATAGTTTGAGATATCTCTATTTAGAACAGACACGCATAACAAAGTTGCCTTCACCGATTGGAAATCTGAAGGGACTTGCCTGCTTGGAAGTGGGAAACTGCCAATATCTAGAAGACATTGAATGTCTTGTTGATTTGCACCTGCCTGAGAGAGACATGGATTTAAAATATTTGCGAAAGCTAAATCTAGATGGTTGCTCTATATTGGAAGTGCCAGACAGTCTTTGTTGGCTATCGTCACTGGAAGTGTTAGATCTAAGTGGAAACAATTTTAAGACTATTCCTATAAGCATTAATAAACTCTTTGAGTTGCAATATCTAGGATTAAGGAATTGCAAGAGACTTGAATCATTACCGGAGCTTCCACCACGGCTATCAAAGTTGGATGTAGACAATTGCAAGAGTTTGAGAACAATATCAAGCTCATCAACTGTAGTTGAGGGGAACATTTTTGAATTCATTTTCACTAATTGCTTGAGCTTGCGTAGGATCAATCATCAAATCTTGCCGTACTCATTATTGAAATTTCAACTTTATACCAAAAGGCTATACCATCAGGTCTGTTTCTCAAACCTCTGATATACATCTTTTTTTCCCCTCTATTTGCCACCTTCCATTTTAAAAAGATGCTATTTGAACTGTGATAGCAGCTGCCCGATGTTCCAGAAGGGGCATGTAGTTTCTGTCTCCCTGGAGGTGTGACTCCCCGGTGGTTTAGCCATAAAAGTTGGGGATCTACAGTAACATGCTAACTATCTTCACATTGGGCTAATAGCGAGTTCTTGGGTTTCTCTCTTTGCGCTGTTATTGCATTTCATTCTTTCAGCCATTGTTTGCAAGTTAAATGCAAATATCACTTCCGCAATGAGCACGGTGATAGCCATGATCTCTATTGCTATCTCCATGGTTGGTATGATGAGAAGCGCATCGACTCAGATCACATACTCGTTGGATTTGATCCCTGCCCGGTTGCCAAAGAAAAGGATATGTTTAGTAAATACAGTGAGATCTTAGTTGAATTCCAACTGGAAGATATGAACGGTATTCTTTTACCATTAGATCTTTGTCAAGTACGCGAGTGTGGGGTCCGTCTACTGGATACCAAAGATAAACATGGATTGAAAACAAGGTTCCAAGCCAAGAGAGCAAGGTTCCATGCCCAGGGAGCAAGGTTCAAAGCCAAGAGAGCAAGGTTCCATGCCCAGGGAGCAAGGTTTCCCCTCGAGAAAAAAGAGAAGGCATAATTAATATGAATGACACTTGGGTTTTACGGTAGAAATAATTTAAGAATTATTTTGACAAGGATATAGAGGGGCGAATGGCTGCCGAGTCCAAGAAAATTTTAAGATGACAATTGGGTTATTCTCTTTTTCTTTTTTTTATTAACGTGGGTGTCCAAGCCAGTTTGGGCGTACCTCGACTAATCCCACGGACCCTGAAGTTAACGATCATGTAACCCTCTAGTGACCATCATATAAGCAACCACATGACTCGAACCTGAGATCACAGAGGGAGCAAATCCCAAGTTATTCTCTTATTTAATTTTATCAGTGATGGTGTTCATTTCATTTACCAATCTAAGATTAATGTATTCTTCTTTCCCTTTTGCATAATTTAACAAACCTACTTATCTTTGAGTGCAAGTACATATCTTAGTATATTATTGTTGTTGTTAAAATTTAGTTGTAGTTTAGCAAAATTAATGATTTTTACTAGAATTGACAAAGGTTAATTAAGTCATTTGCTAACGAAATATATCTTTTTCTCATATATATATATATATATATGCATCCTATGCACTTAAATTTTTATTTTTATTTTAAAAAAATTAAAAAA